>Ga0247727_10009359_pt1 | contig 17798 bp, 19 predicted proteins | sample WisWelCaveWW1625_FD_202498 | JGI IMG/M metagenome (GOLD analysis project Ga0247727, IMG submission 202498) | Biofilm microbial communities from Wishing Well Cave, Virginia, United States - WW16-25 | ecosystem: Environmental > Aquatic > Deep subsurface > Groundwater > Cave microbial mat | place...
GACCTGGGGTTGCGGGCGGCGGGCGACGGCGCGGTGCGGCCCGAGGACATGAGTCTGGAAGAGGTCGAGTGTTTCCTCATCAAGAAGGCGCTGGCGCGCTACGACGGCAATGTCAGCCTGGCGGCCCGCGCCCTGGGGTTGAGCCGCAGCGCCCTCTATCGACGGTTGCAGAGACACCACCTATATTAAAGGTGTGCGAAAGCGCGGGCTGAGCCACGATCAGCGGGTCCTGCTGATGGCGCTGGCGGCGGGTCTGCCAGGGGCGTGGGTCTCGCTGCACCTGCTCTGGACCGGAGACTACACAACCAAGGTCCAGTGGACCCTCACGGTGCTGATCGCCGGGTTCTGGCTGGGTTTTGCTTTCGCACTACGGGAGCGGGTGGTGTTTCCGCTCCAGACGCTGGCCAACCTGCTGGCGGCGCTGCGGGAGGGCGACTACTCCATTCGCGGGCGGGAAGCCGGGAAGCAGAGCGCCATGAACGAGGTGCTGCAAGAAGTGAACGCGCTGGGCGGAACGCTGAGGGAACAGCGGCTGGGAGCGCTCGAGGCAGCCACCCTGCTCAGCAAGGTAATGGCCGAGATCGACGTGGCGGTGTTCGCCTTCGATGGCGCGCAACGGCTGCGGCTGGTGAATCGCGCAGGGGAGAGACTGCTGGGTCAGGCGGGAGAGCGCTTGCTGGGGCGAAGCGCGGCGGAGGTGGGTCTGGCGGAGTGCCTGGATGGCGAGCCGATCCGCAATCTCTCGCTCAGCCTTCCGGGGAGCATGGGGCGGTGGCAGTTGCGGCGGTCGAGCTTCCGCGAGCACGGGCTGCCGCACCAGTTGCTGGTGCTGTCGGACCTCAGCCGCGCGCTGCGGGAGGAGGAGCGCCAGGCCTGGCAGCGGCTGGTGCGGGTGCTGGGCCACGAGCTGAACAACTCGCTGGCGCCCATCCAGTCCATCGTCGGAAGCCTGGACAGCCTGGTGGCGCGAGAGCCGCGCCCCGACGACTGGCAACAGGACGTGCGGCGGGGACTGGCGGTGATCGGGTCCCGCGCCGAAGCGCTCGGCCGGTTCATGGGCGCTTATGCGCGGCTCGCCCGGCTGCCGCGGCCGGTGTTGCAGCCGCTCGAAGTGGAGCCGTGGGTCCGGCGGGTGGCGGGACTCGAGACCCGAGTGGCTGTGAACCTCCGGCCCGGGCCGGCGTTGCAGATTTCCGGGGACCGGGACCAGCTCGAGCAAGCGCTCATCAACCTGGTGCGCAACGCGGCGGACGCGGCGCTCGAGACGGGCGGCTCGGTCAGCGTGGGGTGGGGGAGGAATGGGGCTTACGTGGAGGTGGTGGTCGAGGACGAGGGGCCGGGGCTGTCGAACACGGCGAACCTGTTCGTGCCGTTCTTCACCACCAAACCGGGCGGGTCGGGAATCGGGCTGGTGCTCGGCCGGCAGATCGCCGAGGGACACGGCGGGGGGCTCACGCTCGAGAACCGCAAGGGCTCGCCGGGCTGCGTGGCGCGTCTGCGGCTGCCGCTGTAAGCAGCAGCCAAAACTCAGAACGCCGAAACTGCCTGCGGCCGTAAGCATTGGGTAGACCAATCTGCCGCCAACGACTCAAGCCGTTCGATCCACCCGCGGTGTGCTCTAATATCAGCGGAGTCCCCGGTGTTGATCGCGTGGCTGCTCTTCGCTCTGCTGCCCCAGTTGTCCCCCGACGCCGAGCAGTTCTGGGCGGCGGCCCGCCAGGGCGACGCCGCGGGCGTTAAGGCCCTGCTCGCCAAAGGCGTCGACATCAACTCCCGGTTCCGCTACGGAACCACCGCTTTGTGGCACGCGGCCGACCGCGGCCACATGGAAGTCGTCCAGCTTCTGCTGGCCGGCGGCGCCGACATCAATGCCAAAGATGATTTCATCGGAACACCCCTGGTGCTGGCGTCCTTCAAGGGCCACGCCGAGATCGTCAAGGTGCTGCTCGACAAGGGCGCTGCCGGACTCGATCCGGCCTTGGCCTTTGCCGTGGGCACGGGTCAGGCCGAGGTGGTCCGCCTCATCCTTGCCAAGGGTGGATGCAGCCCGGAAACCCTGTCCTCCGCTCTCGACGCCGCGGCCAAAGCGGACCGCAAAGAGATCGCGGAACTGCTGCGCAAATCCGGCGCCAAGCCGCTCGCCAAAACCGACGTGCGCATCGATCCCGAAACGCTCGCGACCTACTCCGGGCGCTACCTGAGCCCCAACGGCATGGAGTTCTCCTTCGCGGTCAAGGACAGCAAGCTCACCGGAGGCAATATCTTCGAAGACCCCGTTCCCTGGGACGCCGTCGAGAAAACGAAGTTCCGTCAGGCCGCCGCCGGGCCGTTCGGACCGCCGCCGGCCACGATCACCTTCCAGGTGGAAGAGGGCAAGGTGGCCGCCTTCACCTTGCAGCGCGGCGGGCCGGACCTCGTCTTCCGGAAAGCGGCAGCGCCATGAACCGCCTCCTGGCGGCCGGCCTGTGGGCCGCGCTGCTCGCACACGCTCAGAACTGGCCTTCCTTCCGCGGTCCGAACGGCTCGGGGGTCGCCGGCGGCGACGGTCCCCCGACGAGCTGGGACGCCGCCAAGTCCGTCAACATCCGGTGGAAGACCCCGATTCCCGGCCTCGGGCACTCGAGCCCGATCGTCTGGGGCGGCCGCGTGTTCCTGACTACCGCGATCAGCAGTGATCCCAAATCCGAGTTTCGTCCCGGCATGGTCGAGGTCTTCGAGTCGGCCAAGGACGTGTCCCGCCACAGTTGGCGCGTCTACTGCCTGGACAAGAACACGGGCCGCATCCTGTGGGAGCGAACCGCTCATGAAGGCGTGCCCCGATCCAAGCGCCATCCCACTTCGAGCCAGGCCAACTCCACCCCGGCCACCGACGGCGCGCGCCTGGTGGTCTTCCTGGGCTCCGAGGGACTCTACACCTACGACCTGGACGGGAAGCTGCTGTGGAAGCAAGACCTGGGCGTGATCAACGCCGGGAACTATTTCAATCCTGATGACGGCTGGGGCGCCGGCAGCTCGCCGATCATCTATAAGAACCTGGTGATCGTGCAGTGCGACATTCAGAAGAACTCTTTCATCGCCGCGTACGACATTCGCGACGGCAAGCGCGTCTGGCTGACGCCGCGGGACGAGCTTCCCACCTGGAGCACGCCGGCCGTCCATGAGGGCAACGCCCGCGCCGAGCTGATCACCAACGCCCGCCACATCCGCGGCTATGACCCGCTGACCGGCAAGGAGCTGTGGCGCCTTTCCGGAAACGCCGACTATACCGTCGCCACCCCGGTCGTCAGCCACGGCCTGATCTTCCTGACCGACGGCTTCCCCGAGCAGCCCTTCTATGCCATTCGCCCGGGCGCGGCCGGCGACATCTCGCTCAAGGATGGCGCCCTCTCTAACGACCACGTCGCCTGGAGCAAGAAACGCGGTGGGGCATGGTATCTGCTGACGCCCATTGTCTACGGCGAGTTTCTCTACACCTGCTCGGTGAACGGCATCCTGGCCTGCTACAACCCGAAGACTGGCGATCGCATCTACTACCAGCGGCTGGGGGGAAAGCCGGCCAGCTTCACCGCTTCGCCCGTCGCCGCCGGCGGAAAGCTGTACTTCACGAGCCAGGACGGCGAAGTGTTCGTCGTCAAAGCCGGTCCAAAATACGAGCTGCTGGCCGCAAACCCCTTGGGCGAAGTCGCCATGGCCACGCCCGCGATCTCCGGCGGCATGATTTTCGTTCGCACCCAGCACCATGTCTTCGGCATCGGCGAGCGCGCCCGCGGCGCCGCCAGGCAATGACCGGGACACGGGTGCGCGACATGGAAGTGATGGGCCAGTCGCAACCGCTGTCACGACAAGGGCGCGACACCGACCCAATCGGCCGCAGCATGTCGCGCACCCTGACCAGAACCCTGCTGCCGGCCCGTGGGAGAATGATGCCATGACCCAACACCTGAATCGACGTCGCTTCCTGAAATCCTCGGCCGGCGCCGGGTTGCTGGTCCCGCTGCCCCGCGCGGCGGCCGCGCCCACCATTCCGGATTACGAGAAACCGCTGCTCGATCTGCGCAAAGTCTCAACCTCGCCGGTGAAGATCGCCTCGATTGAGCTGCTGCGCGCCGGCTCCCACTACTTCGTGCGATCGACCTCGGCCGACGGCGCCGCCGGCATCGCGGCCACCAAGCAGGTGGACGACTTCATCCCCATCCTGCTGCGCCGCGTGATTCCCTTCTTCATCGGCAAGGACGCGCGGGACCTGGAGGCGCTCATCGACGGGGTCTACACCGAGAACTACAAGATGGCCGGCCAGGCCTTCTGGTGCCCGGTGGCCTACGTCGAGCAGAGCCTGTTCGACCTGCTGGGCAAGGTCGCCCGGAAGCCGGCCGGCGAGCTGCTGGGCGGGGTGATTCGCCGCGAGATCCCGGTGTACCTGTCAGGCTCGGTGCGGACCACCACCGCCGAGCAGGAGGTCGAGATCTACGCCCGCGGCATCGAGCAGACCGGCGCGCGGGCGGCGAAGTTCAAGATCGGCGGCCGCATGAGCCGCAACGCCGACGCCTACCCCGGCCGCACCGAGGCGATGATGAAGCTGGCGCGCAAGAGACTGGGCGATCGCGTAATCATCTATACCGACGCCAACGGCTCCTACGACTCGACGAAGGGGATCGAGGTCGGCAAGATGCTTCAGGACCTCAACGTCGCCTTCTACGAAGAGCCGTGCCCGTGGGAGGAACTGGGCGAAACCAAGCGGGTCGCCGACGCCCTGACCATGCCGGTCGCGGTGGGGGAGCAGGACGCCAGCCTCTGGCGCTTTCAATGGATGATGGAAAACGGCGTGATGGACATCGTGCAGCCCGACCTGAACTACAACGGAGGCTTCATTCGCGCCGCCCGCGTGGCCCGCATGGCGCGCCGGTTCAAGATGCCCATCGTGCCCCACAACACCCAGACCGGCCCGACCTCGCCGAACATCCTCCAGTTCGCCTCCGCCATCCCCAACATAGGTCCTCACATGGAGTATCCGTGGCGCGGGAGCGCCAGGGCCGCCGAATCCTGGTATTCCCCGCAATTCCAGATCAAGGACGGAGTGGTGAAGGTCCCCACCGGGCCGGGCCTGGGCCTGGAGATCGATCCGAAGTTTCTGGAGAAAGCGCGCAAGGTCGAATCCTGAGGCGTGGCAGAATAGTTCCATGCCTCAACCGGTGATCCTCATCGCCAACGGCGACCTGCGCCTGGCGGCGAATCAGAGGTGCTGGCCCGCCCAGCAACGCGCCGAGGAAGCCGTGATGGCCGCCATCCGCAGCCTGGGCCGTGAGGTGGAACGCGGGCATCCGGTGGACCCGGCCTCGGGCCACGGCTTCATCGACAGCCAGCGGCGCGGCATGGAGGTTTTCCGGCGCCTCCCGCCGGAAGCCCCGCTGGTGGTCGTGGAAGCGGTGTGGCAGTACAGTCACCACGTGCTGCACGGCCTTTACTCCCACCGCGGGCCCATCCTCACGGTCGCCAACTGGAGCGGGGAGTGGCCGGGGCTCGTTGGACTGCTGAACCTCAATGGCTCGCTCACCAAAGCCGGCGTGAAGTACAGCTCGCTGTGGAGCGCCGACTTCCGGGACGAGTTCTTCCTCGGCGGCCTCTCCCGATGGCTCAACGGGGAGCCGCTCATCCACGACACCAGCCACGCGCGGCCGCTGGACCGCGCGAAGCTGCCCGCCCAAGCCGTCGAAGCCGGCGGCGCGCTGGCGCGGGATCTGCTCCGGAACAAGGCCATCCTCGGCGTGTTCGACGAGGGCTGCATGGGCATGTACAACGCCATCATCCCGGACGAGCTGCTGCACCCCACCGGCGTCTTCAAGGAACGCCTCAGCCAGTCGGCGCTCTACGCCGGGATGCTCCGCGTTCCCGAGGCCGAGGCCAAGGCCGTCCGCGCCTGGCTCGACGGCAAGGGAATGCGGTTCCTCACCGGCCCCCATCCGGAGACCGACCTGACCGACGGCCAGATCCTCGAGCAGTGCAAGATGTACATCGCCGCCTTGCGCATCGCCGACGAGTTCGGCTGCGACGCCATCGGCATCCAGTACCAGCAGGGGCTGAAGGACCTGACCCCGGCCTCCGACCTCGCCGAGGGCTTGCTGAATAACGTGGACCGTCCGCCGGTGAAGGATGCGGCCACAGGGCGCATCCTGTACGAAGGTCAGGCGCTTCCGCACTTCAACGAGGTCGACGAATGCGCCGGACTGGACGCGCTGGTGACCAACCGCATCTGGCGGCGGCTGGGGTTCGATCCGGAGACGACGCTGCACGACGTCCGCTACGGCGAGCCTTACCGCTTCAACGGCGGCGAGGAGTTCGTGTGGGTGTTCGAGATCTCCGGCGCCGCCCCGCCGAAGCACTTCATCGGGGAGTACGCCGGGGCGGTGAGCGAGCGGCAGCCGCCGATGTATTTCCGGCTGGGCGGCGGGACGCTGAAGGGCATCAGCAAGCCGGGAGAGATCGTGTGGAGCCGCGTCTTCGCCGACAACGGGGCGCTGAAGGCCGACCTGGGACGCGCCAAGGTGGTCGAGCTCCCGCGCGAGGAAACCGAGCGCCGCTGGCGCATCACCACCCCGCAATGGCCCATCATGCACGCCGTGACCTACGGCATCACCCGGGACCAGATGATGGCCCGCCACAAGTCCAACCACATCCAGGTGGCCTACGCCCCGGACGCCGCCCGAGCCAACCTGGCCCTGGCGGTGAAGGCCGCGATGTTCCGTGAGCTGGGCCTGGAGGTCGCCCTGTGCGGCTCCGGCCACGACCTGTAGCGCCCCCGCTACCCGCGTGCGCGAACCCGCGCCAATCTCTCCGCCAGGATCGGCGAGAGACCGGCTGCGATCTGGGGCGTGATGAGCCCCGCCGCGTCCAGATCGTGCAGGTGCGCTTCGTCGTGAGCCCGAAAGCTCGTGAGCTTCATACGGATCAGGTCCCCCAGCGGGATCAGCCGAAGCCCCTTGATTCTTCGATAAGGTCCTAGTTCAGGCGTTGGCTCAGGATACTCCGGGCGCACCTTCTCACCGGCGAAAACCAGATGGACTCCTCTCCGAGCCGACGGCTTTCCTGGCTCGACCAGCATGTCGACCCCGGCCACGTGGCGGTGCTGGAGGCCGAACGCCTCGGCCGCCTTCGCGATCCGCTCCAGGTCCTCGCGCCGCACAGCGATATCGATGTCTTTGGTCAGGCGCCCGGCGTCCGGCTCCACTTCTTCTCTATGTATAGGTAGGCCGCCAGACCTCCGACCACGCGATACTCCAGTCCGGCGGAGGAAAAGATCTTCTCCACCAGTTCTGCCAAGTCGAACAGGTGCTCCACTCGCTCCTCGAAGAAGGCATTCACGAAAACCGCCATCGCTCCACCTTCCTCATTATCGCATCGCTCCCGCGGATCGAAGCAGGCCGGGCCTCCCTGCTACAATCGACGCCGAGGAACGGAGGAATCGCTCGTGAAGAAACTGGCACTGTTGGCGTTGCTGGCGGGGGTGTTGTCGGCCCAGGCCCCCAAGAACTGGACCAAGGGCAAAGGATACGGCTGGGTGTGGGGCAAACAGGACGAGGTCGGCGCCATAAACGCGGTCGCCACACCGGAGACGGTGCTCCGGGCCCTGCGCGGCGTCAAAACCGGCCGTGTTTTCGACCTCGGCGTCCGCGTCGACCAGACGTCTTTTAAGTGGCCCGGCCACTCTCCCACCCAGATCGTGACCTACCGCAGCCCGGAAGGCGCCAAGCGGCAGAAGGACGTCGAAGCGTTCGCCGCCAGCAAGAAGGGTCTGGGCTGGCACAGTTGCGCCTTGTTCATTTCCGACAACGTGGGCACCCAGATCGACGGCCTCGGCCACATCACCACCGGCGCCGACAACCACTGGTACAACGGCTTCCGCGAGGCCGACTGGGGCGGCGACTTCGGCATCCGCAAAGCCGACGCCGACACCATCCCGCCCATCCTCGCCCGCGGCGTGCTCATCGACGTGGCCGCCTGGAAGGGCCTCGACGCGCTGCCCGCCAACTACGCCATCGGCTCGAAGGACCTCCAGGCCGCCCTGGCCGCCCAGAAGGTGGACGTCGAGCCCGGCGACGTCGTGCTCGTCCGCACCGGCACGCTGCGTTACTGGGGTGAAACCGGCGCCGACCATGCCAAGATCGCCGCGCACGACTCCGCCGGCATCACGCTCGAGGCCGCCCGGTGGCTGGTCGAGCAGAAGGGCGCCGTGCTGATCGGCGCCGACACCAGCGGCACGGAGGTCGGCCAGGACCCCGCTCTCCCCGGCGCGGTCATCCCCGTCCACGAGTACCTGCTGATTGAGCAGGGCGTCCACATCGGGGAGTTTCACAACCTGGAGGGGCTCTCGCGCGGCAAGGTCTACCGCTTCACCTACGTGGCCATGACCAACCGGCTGAAAGGAACGGTCGCCGGCACCGCTTTGCGCCCGATCGCCATCGAGTGATCCGCCGCCTCACCCGTAGACGGAGTGCAGCACCTTCTTCAGATCCTCCCACGCATCGCGCTTATGGGCCTGGTTGTAGCCGCGCAGCAGGAAGGCGGGATGATACGTCGGCATCACGGGGATTCCGCGCCAGTCGTGCCATTTGCCGCGAAGGTGGGTGATGCCGGCGGTGGTGTTGAGCAGCACCTTGGCTGCCACCGCTCCCAGCGCGCAGATGGCTTTCGGCCGGATGGCCTCCAGTTGGCGAAACAGGAAGGGGCTGCAGGTGTCCATTTCGTCGCGCTCGGGGGCCCGGTTCTCGGGCGGGCGGCACTTCACCACGTTGCAGATGTAGACGTCGGAGCGCTTCAGCGGCAGCCCTTCCTTGGCGGCCGTGTTCTCGATCATCTGGGTGAGCAGTTGGCCGGCGCGGCCGACGAAGGGAATGCCTTGGGCGTCTTCGTCGGCGCCGGGGCCTTCGCCGACGAACACCAGGCCGGCGCGCGGATTGCCCACGCCGAAGACGAGGTGGGTTCGGCCTTGGTGCAGGCGGCAGCGGGTGCATTCACCCAGCTCCGCGCGAATCTGATCCAGCGTCTCGCGGGGCTCCTCGTCGCGGAGCACGGCGAACAGGTCGGAGGATGGCGGATGCGGTGAGTCCCGCCGGTAGATCTGTTCGAAGCCCAGGTCCCGATAGAATCGCAGGTACTGCCGAAGCTGCTCGGGGTTCATCGGCGGACGGGCTGCATGGCGTGGATCTGATCGAAAACCCGGGCCGCCAGCTCGCGCTTGGAGCCGCGCGGCAGCTCGGCCACCACCCCGGCCGAGGTCACCAGGAGCGCTTCGTTCTCCTCGGCGTCGAACCCCGAGCCGGGCTGCCCGACCAGGTTGGCAACCACCAGGTCGCAGTTCTTGGAGCGAAGCTTGCGCAGCGCCTCCTGGCGGAGGTTGTCGGTCTCGGCGGCGAAGCCCACCAGGAAGCGGCTGCCCTTGAGGCGGCCGATCTCGGCCAGGATATCGGGCGTCGGCTCGAGCTCGACCGCGGCCGCAGCCGCCGATTTCTTGATCTTTCGGGGCTCGCGGCGCGCCGGGCGAAAGTCGGCCACGGCGGCAGCCTTGATGATGACCTCCGCCTGGTCCAGGTGTTGGAGCACAGCCTGTCGCATCTCCTCGGCCGTTTCCACGCGAACGACCTGGGCTGCGGCCGGCGGCTCGATGGCGGTGGGGCCGCACACCAGCACCACGCGAGCGCCCCGCGCCAGCGCTTCCTCGGCCAGCGCGAAACCCATCCGGCCGCTGGAGCGATTGGAAAGATAACGCACTGGATCGAGCGGCTCGCGGGTGGGTCCGGCGGTGATCAGCACTGTCCGGCCCTCGAGCTCGCAATTGTTCATGAGGGCCCGCTCCACCGCCTCGACGATGACCTCGATGTCGGCCATGCGGCCCGGACCGGTCATGCCGCAAGCGAGGTATCCGTCACCGGGGTTGACCACCCGGACCCCGCGGCGGACCAGGGTTTCGAGATTGGCCTGGGTGGCCCGGTGCCGCCACATGTTTACGTTCATGGCCGGGGCCAGGATCACCGGACCGGCGAAGGCCAGGTGGAGCGTGGTGAGAAAGTCGTCGGCGATGCCGGCGGCGAGCTTGGCCAGCAGGCCGGCCGAAGCCGGCGCCACCACCAGCGCCTCGGCCTGCTGGGCGACGCTGATGTGCTCGATGGCGCTGTCGAGCGCCGGCTGCCCGCCTGCTTCCCCCCCGGAGGGTGGAAACATCTCGGTGATCACCTTGCGGCCGGTGAGCGCGGCGAAGGTCAGCGGCCGGACGAACTCCTGGGCGCGGGCAGTCATGACCACCTGCACGGTGTGCGCGCGATCCTGCAGCGCCCGCACCAGCTCGGCTGCCTTGTAAGCCGCGATTCCGCCGCTGACGCCGACGATGATTCTCACTGATCGATCACTTCTTCGGGCTCCTCTTCCGGCGGCGGAGCCGTCTCCGGATCGAGGAACGGAACCAGTCCTCTGCGGGTCTCGTCGATCGCCACGCTGGTCAGCTTGCGCGACTGCGCGTGGACTTTGGGTCTGGCGCCGGACTGCAATTGCCGCGCCCGCTTGGCGGCGACGGTGATGAATCGGTACACGCTCCCCTCGGCGTCGTCGGGAATCCTGTGGGAGGCCTCCGGCGGCGGGGTCTCCGCCGGGGCCCGTTTCTGCTCGGTCATCTGTCCTCTCTCTCTTCGAAGCTCTGCAAAATCGGCCGGATGACTGCCTCGGCCCGCTGCTGGCGGCACCGCTCGGCCAGAAAGATACCCTTCAGTTTCTCCGCCGCCCGATCCAGCCGGTCATTGACCAGGATGTAATCGTAGGCAAAGTAGTTTCCGATCTCCTTGGAGGCGTCCGCGAGCCGGCGGGCGATGACGGCATCCTCGTCGAGCGACCGGCTGCGCAGGCGTTTCTCCAGCTCCTCCCGGGAGGGCGGCAGGATGAAGACAGTAACCGCCTCCGGGATCTGCTCCTTCAATTGTCGCGCACCTTGGACGTCAATGTCGAGCACCAGGTCGTGACCCCGCTGGCGGGCCCTCTCGAGCACGGCTCCTGGGGTGCCGTAGAGCTGGCCGAAGACTTCGGCCCACTCGAGCAGCCCGCCCGCGTCGCGCATGGCCAGGAACTCCCCCCGCGTCAAGAAGCGGTAGTTCCCCCCGTCGACCTCTCCCTTGCGCGGGGCCCGCGTGGTGCAGGAAATCGAGAAGTCCACCCCGTCGACGGAGTCGAGCAGCATCTTCACCAGCGTGGATTTGCCGGAGCCGGATGGCGCCGAGATGATGAAGACCATCGACATAGAGCGCTATTCCAGGTTCATCCCCTGCTCGCGAATTTTCTCGATCTCGGCCTTCAGGGCCAGGCCGAGGCCGGTGATCTCGAGACCGGCCGGGCCGATTCCGCTGGTCTTCGACACGATGGTGTTGGCCTCGCGGTGCATCTCCTGGAGCAGGAAATCGAGCTTCTTGCCCACCTCGCCGGACGAACGGAGGAGGCTGCGGAGCTGGGCGTTGTGGGCTCTGAGGCGCTGGACCTCCTCGCTGATGTCGCTGCGGTCGGCCAGCAGGGCGGCTTCCTGCAACACGCGCTGCGGATCGGGCGCGGCCGCCTGAAGCAGCTCGGTGAGCCGGCGGGTGAGACGTTCGGCGAGCAGTGGCAGCAGTCCTTCGCGCCGCTGCTCGATGCCGTCGAGCGCCTGGTCGATGGACTGGGAGCGGGCATCCATCTCCTCAACGATGCCCAAGGCCTCGCGCTCCCGGACCGCGGCGAGCTCGTCGAGCGCCCGGCCGAGGGCCTCGAGCAGGGCGCGCTCCAGGCCGCCGTCGGACGATTCCCCGGCCTCGCCCCAGGAGACGATCCCGGGCAGCCGGAAAAGGCCGGCCAGGTCGGGCTCGGCGGCGATGGAGTGCTCGCGGGCCACCTCGCGCCAAGCGGCGAGGTAGGCGTCCACCAGGTCACGCCGGACCCGCAGCCCGGACAGACCTTGCATCTCCAGCCCCACGTTGACCTGCAAGGCGCCGCGCGCCACCTTCGTCTTGATGGCCCGGCGGGCGGCGATCTCGAAGGGCTCGAGCTCCCCCGGCAGCCGCATCTGGACGTCGAGATACCGGTGGTTCACGCTCTTGACGCTCACCGTCAGGGCGAACTGCGGCGTCCGGGTCTCGATGCGCGCGAAGGCGGTCATGCTGCGCGGCATGTTCAATCCTGAAACTGCATCTCGTGGAGGCGCCGGTAGACGCCTCCGTTGGCCAGCAAAACCTCGTGCCGGCCGATCTCGGCGACGCGGCCGTTTTCGAGCACCACGATCTTGTCGGCGCGGCGGACGGTCGACAGGCGATGGGCGATGACGATCACCGTGCGGCCCTCCATCAGGTTGTTCAGCGCCCGCTGGACCAACAGCTCCGACTCGGTATCGAGGTGCGAGGTGGCCTCGTCCAGGATCAGGATGGGGGCGTTCTTCAGCAGGGCCCGCGCGATGGCGATCCTTTGCCGCTGGCCGCCGCTCAGCCGCTGGCCGCGCTCGCCGATGGGGGAATCGTAGCCCTGCGGCAGCGCGGCGATGAAATCGGCGGCCAGCGCCGCCCGCGCGGCATTCTCGATCGTCCCCCGGTCCAGGTCCGGACGGCCGTAGGAAATGTTGTTGGCCACCGTGTCGTCAAACAGAAACGTCTCCTGGGTGACCAGGCCGATCTGCTCCCGGAGGCTGGCGATGGTCGCCTGCCGTATGTCGCGGCCGTCGATCAGGATGCGGCCGGCGGTGGGGTCGAAGAAGCGCGGCAGCAGGTTGACCAGCGTGGTTTTGCCGGCTCCGCTCTGGCCCACGATGGCCACCACTTCCCCGGCATTGACCCGCAGATCGATGGCCTCCAGCACCTCGCCGTTGCCCGAGTCCGGGTACCGGAAGCCGACGCCGTCGAACTCGATGGATCGGGAGAACGGGGCCAGCGGCGTGGCCCCGGGCGCGTCCGTGATGTCCTGCTCCTCGCTGAGGTACTGGAAGACCCGCTCGGAGGCGCCGATCGCCTGCTGGAAAATATTATAAATACCGTTGAGCCGTTTCACCGGCTCGTACATCATCAGCAGGGCGATGACGAAACTGGTGAACTGGCCGGCGCTCATCTGGCCGGCCTTGATCTGGATGCGGGCGTAGGCGAGCAGGGCGACCACGGTCAGGGCGCCGAACATCTCGATCAGGGGAGAGGCCAGGGCCTGCTGGCGGACGTAGCGCAGGTTGCGCCGGAACATCTCGGCGGCGGCCCGGCGGAAGCGGCCAATCTCGAACCCTTCCATGCCGAACGCCTTGACGATGGCGTGCCCGGTGATGGTCTCGTCCAGAATCTGGTTCACCTCGGCCACCGAGTCCTGGGCCGAGCGGGTGGTGGAGCGGAGGCGCCGGCCGATGCGGGCCGTCGGGATGAGCACGAACGGCAGCACCGTCAGGCTCACCGCCGCCAGCTTCCAGTCCGTCCGCAGCACCACGAACAAAAGCGCCAGGATTACGCAGGTTTGCCGCAGGAAGTCGGCCAGGATGTGCGACGTCGCCACTTGCACCTTGTCGATGTCGTTGAGGATCGACGACCGCAGCCGGGCGGTGTGCTGGCGCTGGAAGAATGTCGTCGACTGGCAGAGCACGCTCGAGTACACCTGGTTGCGCAGGTCGGTGACAGCGGCCAGGCCGACATAATTCACCAGGTAGTTGCCGAAGAAGTCGCACAGGCCCTTGGCCAGGAACACCGCTAGGATGCCGATGGCCACCATGGTCCACACGTTGTGGACCGAGGCCGGCAGCAGGTCGTGCAGGAACAAGGCGCGATCGAAGCCCGGGAAGCGGAACAGCTCGACCGGGGCTTCGGGCGAGTCCGGTCTCAGCACGCGGTCAAACACCGGCCCGATCAGCAGGGCGAGCATGGCGTGGCAGAGGCCGACGATAGCCATCAGCACGACCGAGCCGCCGAGCCGGAGCCAGTAAGGCCGCACGTAGCCGAGCAGCCGCCGCAGTTCACTCATCGAGCATGCCTTCCACCGCCCGCCGGACCGGGTCGTCCTCGACCGAAAGGATGCAGCGGGGCCGGTCGAAAGCGTAGCAGCGGTCGCCCGGGCAGGGCTTGCAGTCCCAGGAGGTTTCCACCACCCGGTACCGCGTCTTCCAAGGATGCCACACCTGGGAGTTGGAGGAGCCGAAGATGACCACCGAGGGGATGGCGAAGGCGGCGGCCACGTGGGCCGGTCCCGAGTCGTTGCCGACGAACAGGCGCGCGCCGGCGATGAGCGCCAGCATGTGATCGAGGGTTGTATCGGCGGGGCCGGCGATGAGCACCGGCTCAAGCCCGCGGGCTCGCTGGAGCCACTCCGCCAGGGCGCTGAATCGTTCCTCCGGCCACTGCTTGGTGAAGTAGGCGGCGCCGGTGTGGATGACGGCGTAGGGACCAGACCGGGGGGCGCCGCCGGCGTACAGCCGCGCCCGGGGGATCTCGCCGGGCGGGACCCCCAGGTGGAACATCGCAGCCGCCATATGCTCGGCGGTGTGCACCGGGGCTTGGCTGTCGCGCCCCAGAACCTGCTGGGCCCGGGGGATCCTCACGTTGTAGACCATGCGGTGACGAAAGTGGGCAAAGCCGGCCCGCCACCGGGCTCCGGAGAATGCCGTCATCCAGGCGCTGGTCGAGCCGCCGTGGAGATTGAGGCACAACTGGGGCCGCAGGCGTCGCAAGGCGGCCACCGTGCCCGCGCGCTCGCGGCCGGGATCGAAGGCCAGCATGTCTTCGATATCCGGGTTCCCCTCGAGCAGTCGTTTCCAGGCTCGCTCGAGGACCACAAAGATCCGCAGGTCCGGCCGCGCCGCCTTCAGCAAGGCCAGCGCCGGCGTGGTCAGCACCGTATCGCCCATCGAGCGGAGCCGCAGCACGGCCACCCGAGCGCCCGCCGGAAGCCGCGACAGGATCACTCCTCGATCGTCGCCTCGTCGATCAGCATGATCGGGATGTCGTCCTTGATCGGGTACACCCGGTGACACTTGGTGCACTTCAAGCCGCTCTGGTCAAGCTTCAGCTCAAGCGGTTCCTTGTCGGCCGGGCATACCAGGATTTCCAGCAGTTCCTGACTGATCGCCATAGGCCCTCCAAGCTCTTGCAATACAATAGTTTACCAAACGGCGCGCGCCGCGCCTAGATCCCCCACCCTCCGCTGAGGTGGATGTTGGCCCCGGTGACGTAGCGGGCTTGATCCGACAACAGGAAATTCACCGTCGCCACAACGTCCGAGACCCCCCCCACATAGCCTGCCGGGATATTCTTCACCATCGACTGCAGCTCGGACTTGGGGGTGCTGCCGGAGTCGATGAAGCCCGGCGAGATGGCGTTCACCGTGATGCCGCTCGAGGCCAGTACGCGGGCCAGCGACCGGGTCAGCACCAGCACGCCGGACTTGGCGATGTAATGGGCGGTGATGTTGGGCTGCGCCGTTAACTGGTCGGCCGTCGCCATGCCGAAGTTGACGATGCGGCCCCACCCGCGCTGCTTCATGCCCGGGGCCACGGCCCGGCTCATGTAGAAGACCGGGTGCAGGTTGTTGTCGAACATCTCCTGCCAGCCTTCGACGGTTTCCTCGAGCAGGCCGACGCGATGGTAGGGTCCGGCGCAGTTGAGCAGGGCGTCGATGCGTCCCCAGGCCTTCTCGACCTTGGCCGCAAATCGGGCGGCGGCTTTGGGCCGGGAGACGTCACACTGCTCGGCGATTCCCTTCAGGCCCATGTCGGCCAGGGTGGCCATGGTCTCCTGCGCCGCCTGGTGGCTGGCGCGGTAGCAAATGGCGATCGACCACCCCTGTTCGGCCAGCGACAGCGCAAGGGCCCGGCCAATGCCCCGCGCGCCGCCGGTGATCACGGCAACCCTCTCTCTCATGGCACGCTCCCGGCCTACTGATTCTACTCCCCGGCGGTCTGCCAGGGGGGGAAAGATCTGCCGTCGCGGTCGTAGACCACTTGCCCGGCGCGTACCGTCAGGACGCACTCCAGCTTCCGGGCGCCGGAACGTTTGTAGTGCCGGGAGTCCACGAAAGCGAAGGCGCCGGTGCGAAGCTGGAACACGGCGATGTCGGCCACGCGGCCTTCCCCGAGCGTGCCCAGCTCCGGAAAGCGATGGATGGCGCGCGCCGGGTTCACCGTCGCCCGGCGGATGGCGTCCTCCAGGCCCATGCCCAGGCACATCAGCTTCGAGATGCAGTTGGGGACGCTGACCTGAGGCAGCAGAACGCTGCCGGGATGCAGGTCGGTCGAGATGGTGTCGGGTGGGAAGCCCTGCTCCATAGCGCGGACGGCCACCGGCCAAAGAAAGCTCCCGCCGCCGTGGCCGAGGTCGAACAGCACGCCCCGCTTTCTGGCTTCGAGCGCGGCCGGTGAGACTCGGCCGGTGGCGCGGTCGATCAGCTCGATCTGCTCGTCGTTGTACATGTGGGTGTGGATGTCGCCCGGGCGCATGATCTCGAGCAACTTTCGCTCGGTGGCGCGGCCGCTGCCGGTGAGGATGCTATTGTCGGCCAGCACGGGCGTCCCCGAAAGGCGCCCGGCTTCGACGGCGCGCTCGAGCGCGGCGAACCCCCGGGGACGGTAGTGGGCGGTCTTGATACCTACGATCCGCTCCGGATGGCGGCGGACCTTGGCCGCTGCCGCCGCCGGGTCCATGTCCTTCTCGTTGCTCTCCCCCGCCGCGCCGTCCCGCATGCCCTGCCCGACGATGTTCAGGAACGCGAGCACGCGCGTTTTCGATTTCCGGGCGATGGTGGCGTGGAAGTCGTCGAAGGTGCGCCAGCCCGAAGTGCCGGCGTCGCAGACGGTGGTTGTTCCGGCGGCGAGCGCGGTGTCGTCGGGCAGCAGGGTGCTCCAGCGGGCGCGCAGATAGACGTGCATGTGCAGATCGATCAGGCCCGGGGTGAGGTAAAGCCCGGCGGCGTCCACCGTCTTCGCCGCCTGCTCGGGCGGGATATCGGGAGCCAGGCGCGCGATCTTGTCGCCCGAGACCGCCACGTCGAGGATCCGGCTGAGGTCGCGCGCCGGGTCGATCACGTGGCCGCGCTTTAGGAGCAGGTCGTAGGGCAGGACTGCCACCCGGCTACCACCCCCGCCGCACCACGGCCGCCTCGAGCACTCCGATTCCGGGCAGCCGGGCGGTCACGCGGTCACCGGGCTGGATCCGCGCCCCCTTGGGACAGCCGGTCGAAAGCACGTCGCCCGGGTGCCAGGTGAAGACCTTGCTGTGGAAGCTGACCAGGTCGTAGGGACGCGTGGCCATGTGGCGTACGTAATCGCGGGAAAACGGAGCGCCGTTGTGCTCGGTGATCACCTCGACCGAATCCACATCGGGCACCTCGTCGGCGGTGACGATCACCGGTCCGAAGCTGAAGAAGGTATCGAAGCTCTTGGCGCGGGTGAGGTACCGGGTGTTGCGGCGGAGCACGTCGAGGGCGGTCATGTCGAGCGTGGTGGTGTAGCCGAAGATGGCGTCGCGAGCCTGGCCGGCCTCGACATTGCGGCACTGCTTGCCGAGGATGACCCCCAGCTCCCCCTCGGCGTCGACTTCGGCGGCGATCTCGGACGGCGGCAACTGGATGTCGCCGCCCGGCTCCACCAGCGCGCTGGAGGGCTTCATGAAGCTGCCCGGCTCCTCGGGCTGGCGGGCCTGGATGTCCTCGGCATGGGAGAGGTAGTTGAGACCGATACACCAAATCTTGGGCGGCGCCGGGTAGGGCAGGCGGAGCTGGACCTCGGCGAGCGGCAGGGCCGCCGAGACCAGCTCATCGGCGCCGGCCAGCTTGAGGTCGTCGATGGA
>Ga0247727_10009360_pt1 | contig 17797 bp, 18 predicted proteins | sample WisWelCaveWW1625_FD_202498 | JGI IMG/M metagenome (GOLD analysis project Ga0247727, IMG submission 202498) | Biofilm microbial communities from Wishing Well Cave, Virginia, United States - WW16-25 | ecosystem: Environmental > Aquatic > Deep subsurface > Groundwater > Cave microbial mat | place...
GCCATCAGAAAGTCGGGCGCATCGATGCCGCGAAAAGCGATCCGGGAAGTGTTACCCATGTCCCCGCACGGGTGTAACCCATGTCTCCGGTCTGTACAGTCTGAGACCCGCTCCTAGTCATCCGCGTTCGCCTCGCCAGGAGAAACATGGTAGGGGCGTTCCCTTGAACGCCCTAGCCGCCGACGCTTACGCCTGCATCCGCCATCCGGCAATCCGTTCGCCATCGGCGGACAGACTCGGCTACACTGGTGGGCCATGACCACCTGGTTCGACACCGCGCGCCTCGGGATGTTCGTCCACTGGGGGCATAGCTCCCAGCAGGGGATCGAGCTGTCGTGGCCGCTCGTGGGCGGGAGCGCGGCGCTGCCCGAAGGCTCCGGCGTGTCCGTCGAGCGGTACCACGCCTCCGCGGCGACCTTCGACCCCCAGGCGTTCGACGCGCCCGCGCTCGCCCGCCTGGCGAAGCGCGCCGGTATGCAGTACGCCGTCCTCACCGCCAAGCACCACGACGGCTACGCCCTCTTCGACACGAAGGTCTCCAACTTCTCGGTCATGCGCTCGCCCTACGGACGCGACATCGTGCGCCAGTTCGTCGACGCCCTGCGCGCCGAGGGCCTGCGCGTCGGGCTCTACTTCTCGCTGATCGACTGGCATCACCCGGACTACCCGGCGTTCCGCCAGGAGGACCAGCCGTACCGCTGGGGGCAGTGGCCGCAGCCCGACCCCGAGCGCTGGCCGCGCTTCCTGGAGTACATGTTCGCCCAGGTGCGCGAGCTCCTCACCGATTACGGGCGCATCGACCTGCTCTGGTTCGACGGCGGCTGGGAGCGCTCGACGGAGCAGTGGCGCTCGCGCGAGCTGCGCGAGCTGATCCGCTCGCTCCAGCCGGAGTGCCTGGTCAACGATCGGCTGCCCGGCTGCGGCGACTTCACGACGCCGGAGCAGTTCGTGCCGCCTCAGCCGCCGGCCGGCCCCTGGGAGACCTGTCTGACGATGAACGAGAGCTGGGGCTACAACCCGAGCGATACGCGCTACAAGTCGCCGCGCCAGATCATCCACACCCTCTGCGAAGTCGCCGGCAAGGGCGGCAACCTGCTCCTCAACGTTAGCCCCCGGGGCGACGGCACCCTGCCGCCGGAGCAGGTCGAGCGCCTCGACGCCGTGGCGGCCTGGATGGCGCGCCACGGCGAGAGCATCGCCGACGCCGAAGCGGGCCTGGAGCCGTGGCAGTGGTACGGCCCCTCGACCTGGCGGGGCGACCGCCTCTACCTTCACCTCCTCATGCGGCCGTACGACTCCGTCACGGTGCGCGGCGTTCACATCAGGCGCGTCCGCTCGGTACGGGCGCTCGCGACGGGCGAAGAGCTACCGTTCACGACTCGCTGCTCCATCATCGACGGGCTGTTCAACGCCGACCCGTTGGGCGAGCTCACCATCGCCGTCCCCGAACGCGTCGTCGACGACCAGGCGACGGTGCTGGCGGTCGACTTCGGGGAAGGGCCGGTAGCTGTCCAAGCTGACCGCTGACCGCTGACCGCTGACACGCCCTTGACACGATTCGGCCTTCTGCTATACTGGCGCTGCCACCGACCCGAGCGGGCGGTGAGCGAACTTGGTTCGACTGCCATCGCTGCTTGGATCCGCGAGGACCGAGACGGCACACATCGACGAAGCTTGCCCTCTCGGCAGCGTGGCAGACGCCGGGAGGGTTGTTTGTTGTCAGCGATGAACCAGGCGTCGGTCGCCGGCACCAGCTAGCGCGGGGAGGAAGAGACATGCCCAGGCCGTGCCGAGTCACGATCAGCCAGCTCAAGTCGATGAAGCGCAAGGGCGAGCCAATCGCCATGCTCACCGCCTACGATTACCCCTCGGCGCGGCTCGTCGACGAGGCCGGCGTCCCGCTCATCCTCGTCGGCGACACGCTGGGCATGGTCGTCCTCGGCTACGAGACGACGTTGCCGGTGACGATGGACGACATGCTGCACCACGTCAAAGCCGTGGTGCGGGGCGCGCGCCGCGCCTTCGTCGTCGCCGACCTGCCGTTTATGAGCTACCAGACCGGCCCCGAGGACGCCCTGCGCAACGCCGGCCGCTTCCTCCAGGAGGCCGGCGCGCAGGCGGTCAAGCTGGAGGGCGGCGTCACCGTCGCCGAGAGCGTCCGCCGTATCGTCGACGCCGGCATCCCCGTCATGGGACACATCGGCCTGACGCCGCAGTCGCTCCACCAGTTCGGCGGCTGGAAGGTGCAGGGCAAGACGCCCCAGTCCGCCGTCCGTCTGATGAACGACGCGCTGGCGCTGGAGCGCGCCGGCGCCTTCGCCATCGTGCTGGAGCTGGTGCCGGCGGCCTTGGCGAGCCTCATCACCAAGCGGCTGCGTATCCCCACCATCGGCATCGGCGCCGGCGCCGGCTGCGACGGCCAGGTGCAGGTCTTCCACGACCTGCTCGGCCTCTACGACGCCTTCGTCCCGAAACATGCCCGCCAGTACGCCCGCCTGGGCGAGATCGCCCGCGACGCTATCGCCGAGTACGCCGGCGATGTCCGCGAGGGTCGCTTCCCCACCGAGGAGCAGAGCTTCGAGATGGACGAGACGGCGCTCGCCGAGCTGCTCACCAGCGACGACGCGCCTCGCGCCAACGGCGGCGGCGCGTCGAAGGAAGTCGAAGCGCACGCGACGGCCTAGCAGGGTGCTGAACAAGGGGGAGTGCAGAGAGCTTGCCCTGAGCTTGCCGAAGGGGGAGCAGCCCTTCTGCCAGGGCCTGCCCTGAGCGAAGCCGAAGGGGTCTGGGGTGTCCCCCAGATTCAAACAAACCTCTCAGGGCGGGTGGGTGGGAAGAGAGACATAGGTTCCTGAGAGTTTTTCAGCACCCTGTCACCGCTTAGGGCCCCCATGCAGGTCGTCCAGACCATCGCGGAGATGCGCGCGCTCCGGCGCGCTATGACGGGCGCCGTCGGCCTGGCGCCGACGATGGGCGCGCTGCACGATGGTCACCTCTCGCTCGTCCGAGCGGCCCGCGAGCGCGACGACCACGTTGTCGTCAGCATCTTCGTCAACCCTACTCAGTTCGGCCCCGGCGAGGACTTCGAGCGCTATCCGCGCGACATCGAACGCGATCTGGCGCTCCTGCACGCCGAGGGCGTCGAAGCTGTCTTCACGCCACCGGTGCCGGAAATCTACCAGCCGGGCGCCTCGACGTTCGTCGAGGTCCACGGCGTCACGGAGGTGCTGGAGGGCGCCTCCCGCCCCGGCCACTTCCGGGGCGTGGCGACGGTGGTAGCCCAGCTCTTCGCCATCGTCCGGCCCGGGCGAGCCTACTTCGGGCAGAAGGACGCCCAGCAGCTCGTCGTCGTGCGAAAGCTGGCGCGCGAGCTGCACCTCGACGTCGACGTCATCGGCCTGCCCATCGTCCGCGAGCCGGACGGCCTGGCGCTGAGCAGCCGCAACGCCTACCTCTCGCCCCGCGAGCGCGAGGCGGCGCTCGTCCTCTCGCGCGCGCTGCGGCGGGCCGGGGAGCTGTTCGCCGCCGGCGAGAGCGACGCCGGGCGCCTGCGCGACGCGATGCGCTCGCTCATTGCCGCCGAACCGCTGGCGCAGGTAGACTACGTGAGCGTCGCCGACGGCGAGACGCTGCAGGAGCTGGAGCGCGTGACCGGCGCGGCTCTCGCCTCGCTCGCCGTCCGCATCGGCGCGACGCGTCTCATCGATAACCTGACCCTGGAGCCCTCGTGAGCGAACCCCGGCACATCCTGGTCACCAACGACGACGGCATCGAGGCGCCCGGCCTCTGGAAGCTGGCCGAGGCGATGGCGGAGATCGGCCGCGTCCTCGTCGTCGCGCCGGCGGCAGAGGCGTCGGGCTCCGGCACGATGGTCACCTTACGGCGCGACCTCCAGGTCCAGCAGGTGCCGGAGCGCATTCCCGGCGTCAAGGCCTACATGGTCGACGGCACGCCGGCTGACTGCGTGCTTATCGGCCTGCGCCGGCTAAAGGAGGGCTGGATCAGCGTCGTCGCGGCGGGGATCAACCCGGGCGCCAACCTGGCCGCCGACCTCTTCCTCTCCGGCACCTGCGGTGCGGCGCTTATGGGCGCCTTTCGCCGCCTCACCTCCGTCGCCGTCTCGCTGGCGCTGGAGGCGGCCCCCGACGGCGCGCGCGGCGAGCCGCACTGGGAGACGGCGAAGGCCGTCGCCCGGTCGCTCGCGCTCGGCATCGCCGACGGCAGCGTGCCGGAGGGGGCGTTCCTGAACGTGAACGTGCCGTCGCTGGCGCTCGCCGACGTGCAAGGCGTGGCGATCACCCGTCCGGCGCCGGGCGGCTACATGCACTTGGAGGAGCAGGGCGAGGCGGCGCCCGACGGCGCGTCCGGCTTCGAGCGGCTGCAGCGTCAGATCCGTCCCGACCTCCGCCACGCCCACGCCGGCACCGACATCCGGGCCGTCGTCGACGGCTACGTTTCGATCAGCCCGCTCGACATCACGATGGCCCACGACGAGCACATCGAGAGGCTCGAGGCGGGCGCCGGCCAACTCTTCGGGTCGCTGATCCGAACGTAGGCCCTACGGGTAACGTTCGCCGAAGTGGATGACGACGAGGACGATGTCCGCGGCGCCTACCGTGCCGTCGCCATTCACGTCTCGTTTTGGATCGGCCGGCGGCGCGTAGCCGAAGTCGAGCACCACGAGCGCGATATCTTGCGCGTCAATGACCCTGTTCTCGTTCACGTCCCAGGGGCATTGTGCGGGGGGGCAAAGCAACGGCTGCCAGTCCGGCGCGGTGTCGTCTGCGCTGCCCATCGTCAGTTGCGTCAGGCTCGCGCTACTCGGAGTGAAGACATAGATGTCCCTGCCGGCAGTTTGGTCCTCGTTGACAGTGCCGTCTACTAAGGCGATCTTCGCCCCATCCGGCGACCACGCGGGGGCACTAGTGTTGCGAAGCCTGACAACGCCGCCTACTATTAGATCACCATTAAGGAAGCCCGCCAGGATTGTCGTGCCATCAGGCGACCAGTTCGGCCCGCCCTCAAAGCCCCCAACGTTTTCTAGGAATAGCGTCAAACCACTACCCTCGGTGTTCATCACGTAAACGTCGTTGTATTGAACGTTTCCTTTGACGCCGGTCCTATCGCTCATGAAGGCGATCCTCGTTCCATCAGGAGACCAGGCTGGATGGTAATCCCGGGCGGCGTTTTGTGTGAAATTGGTCGTACCTGAGCCATCGGCGTTCATGACGTAGATCTCAGCGTAGCCGTCACGACTGCTCTGGAAGGCGATCTGTGTGCCATCAGGCGACCAGGTCGGGTTGGTATCGCTTGCCGGATGAGACGTCAGCCGCGTCTGGTTTGTGCCGTCGGCGTTCATGACGTAGATTTCATCGTTATCGATGGCCTCAGGGCTGTTGTCACGCCTTGAATCGAACGCGATCCTCGTTCCGTCCGGTGACCACGCAGGGTTCTGATCGCTGGCGATGTGTGTGGTCAAACGGGTGATCGAACTCCCGTTGCCGTTCATGACGTAGATGTCCGGGTTGCCCTGATCCCTGTCGCTCTGGAAGGCGATCTTGCCGTTGGGGCCGGGGAACGTGGCGCCGGCCGGGCCAGCGTTGTGCCACGGGGCTTCGGCTAGCACGGCGGAGACGGCCATGAGGCCCAGGAGAAAAACGAAGCCGTATCTGGTCATTGCGTACCTCCTTCAGCGCGGCGCCGACCAATGGCTCACGCACGGACCGCCGACGGCTGAGGCCGCCAGCCGTCGTACCAACCGGCTTATTGTACACCCGCCGTCAAGCCCCCGCCCCTCCGCCCGTGCTACAATGGGGCGAGCTTCCTGCTGGGACTCGATTCGCCATGTCCGGACACTCCAAGTGGTCCCAGATCAAGCGCCAAAAGGGCGCCACCGACGTGAAGCGCGGCCAGCTCTTCACCAAGCTCGGCCGCGAGCTCACCATCGCCGCGCGCCAGGGTGGCGCCGACCCCGAGGCGAACCCCCGCCTCCGCCTCGCCATGGAGCACGCCCGAGAGGCCAACATGCCCAAGGACACGATGGAGCGCGCCATGAAGCGCGGCGCCGGCGGCGGCGACGCGGCCGCGCTGGAGGAGATCGTCTACGAGGGCTACGGCCCGGGCGGCGCCGCCATCCTCGTCGAGGCGCTGACGGACAACCGCAATCGCACGGTGTCCGAGGTCCGCAACACCTTCGCCAGGGCCGGCGGCAACCTGGGCGAATCGGGGAGCGTCGCCTGGCTCTTCGAGACCCGCGGCCTGATCACTCTCGATACGAACGGCGCTGACCCCGATGAGGTCGCCCTTCGCGCTATCGACTCCGGCGCCGACGACGTGAAGGTCGATGGCGGTGCCGTCGAAGTGTACACGCGCCCCGACCAGCTCTCTGTCGTGCGACGCGCCCTGGAGGACGCGCAGCTCCCGGTGGCCTCCGCCGAGGTCGCTCAGGCGCCCAAGACCACCGTCCCGCTTGACGCGCGCCAGGCCGCGCAGGTGCTCCGCCTGCTCGACAAGCTCGATGAGCTGGACGACGTTCAGCGCGTCGCGACCAACGCCGACTTCCCGGAGGAAGCGCTCGCCGCGTACGCCTAGCGTGTCGTCGAAGCCGGTCCCCCGCCTCGACCCTCGACCCTCGACCTCCGGCCCTCTCGTCGTCCTCGGCGTCGATCCGGGGCTGCGCGTCACCGGCTGGGGGGTGGTCGTCGCCGCCAACGGCGACCTGCGCGCGCTCGCGTCGGGCGCCGTTGGTCTGCGAGGCAAACGCCGGCCCGAGGAGCGGCTACACCACATCTTCCGCGAGCTGCGCGCCGTCATCGCCCGCTGGCAACCGGCGGAGGTGGCCGTGGAGGACCCGTTCGTCGCGCGCAACGCCCGTTCCGCCTTCGCCATCGGCGAAGCGCGGGCCGTCGCGCTGCTGGCCGCGGCGGAGACCGGGCTGCCGGTGCACCCCTACGCTCCGGCCGCCATCAAGCTGGCCGTCTCCGGCTACGGCCGCGGCGATAAGGCCCAGGTGCAGGAGATGGTGCGGCTGCAGCTCGGCCTGGACGCCGCGCCGGAGCCCGTCGACGCCTCGGACGCGCTCGCCGTTGCCCTCTGCCACCAGCTCCGCCGTCGCGCCGAGGTCCGGCTGGCTGAGGCGCGATGATCTCGCATCTCGCCGGCGCGTTGACGAAGAAGCACGAGGCCCGTCAGGCGATCGAGCTGTCGATCAGCGGCGTCGGCTACGAGGTGCTGCTGCCGACGTTCGTCTGGCGCGCCCTGGAGGAGACGCCGCTGGGCGAGGAGGTGTCGTTCGAGATCTTCTATCACGTGCCGGAGCGCCAACCGACGCCGATCCTCGTCGGCTTCACTCGCGACGTCGAGCGCGAGTTCTTCAAGAAGCTGGTGGAGGTGCCCGACCTGGGTCCGACGAAGGCGATGCGCGCGCTCGTCTTCTCCGTCTCCACGATCGCCACCTGGATCGAGCAGGGCGACGAGAAGGCGCTGCGCGGCCTGCCCGGCGTCGGCGAGCGGCTGGCGAAGACGATGGTCGCGCACCTGAAGGGCAAGGTGGTGGAGGAGGCGCTCCTCGTCGACGAGCACTTCTCGTCGCCGGCGTCGAAGGGGGGCCCGCCGTCGCTGACGGAGGTGCAGCAGCTCGCCGTCGCCGGCCTGGTGCGCCTCGGCTACAAGGAGGGCGAGGCGTCCCGCTGGGTGGAGGAGGCCACTCGGGACAGCGAGGAGCCGGCCGAGGTGGAGGAGATCATCCGAGCCGTCTTCGCCCAGCGCAGCCGGGAGCTGGCGTGAGGGCCGTCCGCTTCTCGCTGCACGCCCTGGAGCAGCTAGCGAGGTGCTGAAAGGGGGGAGTGCAGAGGGGCGCAGCCCTTCGGCCGGGGCCTGCCCTGAGCGAAGCCGAAGGGGTCTGGGGGTGTCCCCAGATTCAACAAACCTCTCGGGGCGGGCGGGTGGGAAAGGGGACATTGCTCGCCCACTCCTGACACGCTGGCGTCAGGTGGCAGGTGCTAAGATGAGGGCGGAGTTCCCATGACCTGGCAGGAGCGCATCGCCATCGATCCGAGCGTGTTGGGCGGAAAGCCCGTCATCAAGGGTACGCGCGTGCCCGTCCAGGTGATCGTCGGCTCGCTGGCGGGCGGAGAGACGGTCGAAGGAGTCTGCGCGGGCTACGGCGTGACCGACGACGACGTACGCGCCGCCCTGGCTTACGCGACGGAGATGCTTGGCCAGGAACGGCTGCATGCGCTTCCTGGGGCATGCGAAGGCGCAGACGAACGGCATGAATGATCCTAATCCGTCATTGAACAAGGGATGGGCTCGCTTTCTCCAGAATGTCGAACTTGCGAAGCATCATGACCGGCCGCATTTGCTAGACATGTCCACCATGCCCAATCCTATTCTCGACAAGCTTCTGCCAACGCTCCTGTTTGTGCAGCTCGCCTCATTCTTAGATGAGGCCCTAGAGACATATAGACACCGCGGTGGCATTAGCTTTCCTCCAAGGACCAAGCAGGATCTTTATCATCGGGTCGAGCTGCTGAGAGATCGTCTGAAGAACCCCGAAGACTTGCACAGGATCCGCACGGATCGGCGCGATTTGGCCCACAACCCACACGCCTTCGTTCTGTGGCAGCATCTGGACGACGCCATTGATCTTGTTGATGCCGAGCTACAAAATCTAGGCCTAGTGGGTACTCGGCCCACATATGAATTCTTTGCTGAACGGTCCGGCGCCCAGGCATCCAATGACCCGAGGTACCTGTTCGAGTTTGATTATGAGTACGGCCTGAAGCATGACACCGATACTGTTATTGCGGTCACTTGGACGACGAGAGTCGCCAAAGACGACGACTGACTTGTAAAGCTGGCCTGGCCATGCCTGACTTTCGCCTCGTCTCCGACTTCCGGGCCACCGGCGACCAGCCCGAGGCGATCGAGGGCCTCGTCGAGGGGCTGAACGCCGGACAGCGCTTCCAGACGCTGCTGGGCGTCACCGGCAGCGGCAAGACCTTCACCATGGCCAGCGTCGTCGAGCGCGTCAACCGGCCGACCCTCGTCCTCGCGCCCAACCGTACCCTCGCCGCGCAGCTCTGCTCCGAGTTTAAGGAGTTCTTCCCGGAGAACGAAGTCGAGTACTTCGTCTCGTACTACGACTACTACCAGCCCGAGGCCTACATCCCCCGCAGCGACACCTACATCGCCAAGGACGCCGACATCAACGAGGAGATCGACAAGCTCCGCCACGCCGCCACGCGCGCCCTCTTCGAGCGGCGCGACGTGCTCATCGTCGCCTCGGTCTCGTGCATCTACGGCCTCGGCGAGCCGGAGGAGTACCAGTCGTTCGTCGTCACCTTCCGCAAGGGCGAGCGCGTCGAGCGCAGCCGCGCCATGCGCCGCCTCGTCGACATGCAGTACGAGCGCAACGACATGAACCTGGTGCGCGGCAAGTTCCGGCTGCGCGGCGACAGCCTCACCGTCCAGCCCTCGTACGAGGAGCTGGCCGTGCGCGTCGACTTCTTCGGCGACGAGGTCGAGCGCATCATCGAGATCGATCCCCTCACCGGCGAGCTGCTGGCCGAGCGCGAGCACGTCGACATCTACCCGGCCAAGCACTTCGTCACCTCGCACGACAAGCTCCAGGCCGCGATCGAGGACATCGGCGTCGAGCTGCAGGAGCGCCTCGCCGAGCTGAAGGCGCAGGGACGCATCCTGGAGGCGGCGCGGCTGGAGGAGCGCACGAACTACGACCTGGAGACGATGCGCGAGACCGGCTACTGCCCCGGCATCGAAAACTACTCGCGCCACCTCGCCCGGCGCGGCGTGGGCAGCACCCCCTGGACGCTGCTCGACTACTTCCCGGACGACTGGCTGCTCTTCATCGACGAGTCGCACATCGCCGTGCCCCAGGCGCGCGGCATGTACCACGGCGACGTCTCGCGCAAGCAGACGCTCGTCGACTACGGCTTCCGCCTGCCGTCGGCGCTCGATAACCGGCCGCTCAACTTCGCCGAGATCGAGGAGCACATCAACCAGTGCGTCTTCGTCTCCGCCACGCCCGGCCCCTACGAGCACGAGGTGAGCGACCAGATCGTCGAGCAGCTCGTCCGCCCGACCGGCCTCCTCGACCCGACCTTCGAGGTAAAGCCGACGGCGCGCCAGGTGGACGACCTGATGGAGCAGATCAACGTTCGCGTCGAGCGGAACGAGCGCGTCCTGGTGACGACGCTCACCAAGAAGATGGCCGAGGACCTGGCCGACTACCTGCAGGAGATGGGCATCCGCACCCACTATCTCCACTCGGAGATCGACACGCTCCAGCGCATCGAGATCCTGCGCGACCTGCGCCAGGGCGTCTACGACGTCATCGTCGGCATCAACCTCCTGCGCGAAGGGCTCGACCTGCCGGAGGTGAGCCTCGTCGCCATCCTCGACGCCGACAAGGAGGGCTACCTGCGCTCGCGCGACTCGCTCGTCCAGACGATGGGCCGCGCCGCCCGCCACCTCAACGGCCACGTCATCATGTACGCCGACAACATGACCGAGTCCATGCGCAAGGCGATCGACGAGACGAACCGCCGGCGCGCGGTGCAGGAGTCGTACAACCGCGAGCGCGGCATCACGCCGGAGGGCATCACCAAGGCGATCCGCGACATCACCGACCACGTCAAGAAGGTCGCGGAGGAGCGCGGCGAGTACCTCGCGGCCACTGACGTGCCGAAGGACGAGCTGGCTCGCCTGATCAAGGACCTGGAATCGCAGATGAAGAAGGCGGCGAAGGACCTCGAGTTCGAGAAGGCGGCGCTCTTGCGCGACCAGGTGTACGAGCTACGCAAGCGCCTGATCGACGAGCAGGGCGACGGCGCCGTCCTGCGCGAGTTCGCCCAGACCGCCTACGGCTCGCTGGGCGGCCGCACGCCGAGCCCCGGCGGCGCCCGCGAGACCTCGATGCGCACCCGTCGCGGCACGAAACGCCGCGCCAAGTACGGGAAGTAGCGGAGATCAGCTTTCGATTTGTCCGCCCACAGTATGGCGCGTGGCGCGCCAGATGAAGAATATGTCAGACGACTCTATCTCAGCGCGTTTGTCGATGTGCTGTTGGGCTGGAACAACGAGTCCGCCAGCTAGCGTTGCAATGCCAACAGCAGCAGCGGGAATGAATCCAGTTGCCAGCCCACACGTCGTGAGCAGGGCGCCGACGCCAAGAGCGACACCGCTTTTCTTGTAGAGAGCATCATCGGCCTTCTTCAAGCGCTGGGTAATCGCCCGGAGCTCAGGTTCTATCAGGTCTTCGCGGATCTGGTTCGCGACCTGGATGCTCGTGTGGTCTGCTTCATTCTGGGAGAGGCGTTCCTTGATGGCGCGACGGAGGCCGTCTCGAAAACGCAGGAACGGCTCTCGCTCATCATTGCGGATCTCTATCAGAGTCTCAATTGGGACGCTCGAAAGAACGGGAAGGGCCAACTCAAATGCAACGCTCTCCGGGTTGGTATTGATACCACCTGACATGAGCCGTTGGTACATCGGATGGGTTGTGCCCAGGGATGCGTTGTATGTGTTCGCAACACTGACGTCAATTACGAGATGCTCTAGGATCGAACGGACCATATGTTGAGCGATCAGAGTCTCTAGATCAACCGGACCGCCGTGATTGTGCGCTCGAGCAAGGCGATCCTGCAGTATGCCTCGAATATCGTCTTTCTCGTCGGGTGCAAAGTCCCATATATGCGTGTTGTTCATGAGCGGGTGGCGAACGCTAATGGACCTTGAGCCGTCCCTACTAACGCTCGTCCGGATCGTCGCATCTGGCGTGAACTCATCGACGTACTGCTCGTATGCCTTGAGGAGCCCCCCTAGGCCTCGCTGCGCCAGCTGAGCATCTGCGCAGACTTCACAGAAACCAGTGTTCAACTTCCGTTCGAACGCGACCAATCCAGCCGCCCCCATGTCCTTCAGATGAAACAAAACCCTGGCGCTGTCGAGCACTTGTTGCAGCCAATCGTCATCCTCGCTCGCTCCGTCTTCCCTAGCCAACTGTGGCGTGATTGTGTCCGAGATTATTATGCTGTCGAAGTAGAACCAGGCACGTCTAAAGAGCTGCTCCACTTGGGCAATGCGGCAAGCGACATTCCGACAGGAGAGCTCGCCGGATAAGTCGAGGTCCGAAGCTGCTGCTATTGAATCCGGCAGGCTTAGGGGTGAATGATCGAGGTGCTCAGACGCTTTTTGGCGAAGAAGCTCCAAGGTGTTTGGGTCCTGGATTGCGCTCTGGAACTGCTCGAAGGTTCCTATGCCGGAGTCGTCCAACCACTCAAAGAACCAATAGGTGGGATTCATCGCCACACCTCCTTGCGCTCTCCGTCAGCATAGCACAAATGTCCGCAGAAATGCGGTGCTCGGTACGAGGGAAGGGGGGCTGATAGCCATCATGCTCCCTCCTTCCTCCCTCATCCCACGCCATTCGTCTCTCGGAACGCCATCGTCGCTCGCCCCTCTCCCTCAGGGAGAGGGGAAGGCCGGCAGGCCAGGGGTGAGGGGGCTGACCGCTGACCGGCCGCCCGCCTCCCGCAACGCGGTACACTGAACCTGGCTCCGTCGCCCGGCGAAGGGACCGCCGCCCGTCCGTTCAGCGCCGCCGTCAAGGAGGTTCGCATGAACGATTGGGAGTACCGAGTCCTGTACGTCGATTTTCGGGGCCGGATCAGCGCCGAAGGGGTAGAGTTCATCCGACAGAGCGGTGAGCACCGCACCGGGTTCGTTCGCAGCTACCTGGACACCCTGGGCCAGGAAGGCTGGGAAGTGACCGGCATCCTACCCCTGGTGCGCCCAGAGAGCAGCTACTTCATCCTCAAGCGGCCTCGCAAGAAGGCCGCCAAGAGCGAAGGTTAGCGTGCTGAGCTAGGCGCTGGGGACGGCGGGGGTCGAACGTCGGGCGACGGGGCCGCACGCGCTGGCGCGGCCCATTTGGCGGCGCTTGACCTGCCGCGCCCGGCTGCTATACACTCACGTTTCAACGAACCCGAGGTCTGGGATAGCAACAGGAGGCTTGCTCGTGTCAGTCGTACAGATCACAAACTGGCGAATCACAGCTGGGCGCAACGTAGACTTCTTGGCCCTAGTGTCCGAGGCGAAGAAGATTCATGAACGCCTCGGCGGGCGCGTGCGCGTCCGGCAGGCAACGTTCGCCGGTGAGAACGCCGGGCGGGTCGCCTATGTCATTGAGCATGACGACATGATGGCGCTCGCCAGCTTCGGTCAGAAGATGCAGGCGGACTCCGAGTGGCAGGCGTTCGTGACGAAGGCGTTCGGGCCCAATCCTTCCGCGACGTTGATGTCGAACGCGATAGCTACCGACGTGGTGCTGCCGTAGGCGCATAACGGGCGCGCCCCAACCGCTCGCCCCCGACGCCGCGCCTACGCCAGCCGTTCCGCCACCCGCCGGAACGCCCGCGACGCGTCGCGGTCCAGCGGCGCGCCGTGGCCGAAACACGCCACGTCGAAGTCGAGCTCGGCCAGCTTCGCGAACGACTGCTTCACCCGCGCCCGGTCCTCGTTGAAGATACCGAACGGGCCGGCCGGCGGCCGGAGGCCCGCGACGTTCGTCGCGGCGTCGCCGGCGAAGAGCAGACGCCTGCTTGGCACGAAGACCGCGATGCTGCCCGCCGTGTGGCCTGGCACGTGCACCACCGTCGCGCCGCCTTCGAGATCGATCTCGTCGCCGTCTTGGAGCTCTCGATCCACCCGCGCCGGCGGCGACGGCTGAGCGCGCCTGACGCGCAGCCAGAATCTGAGCGCGCGCGGCGCGGGCGCTGGTCGCTCCCCACGCACGACCGGCGCGTCGAGCGCGTGGACGAGCACCTGCGCTCCCGAACGCTCGATCACGTCGACCAGCGAGCCGGCGTGGTCGCGGTGGTGGTGCGTGACGACGATCTGGCGCACGTCCTCCGGCCGCCGGCCCAGCCGCTCGACCGCGGCGAAGATGCGCTCGGCGCTGCCGGCCAACCCGGTGTCGATGAGCGTTAGCCGGTCGGCCTCGGCGTAGAGATACGCCCGCCCCACGCCGAGGCGCTCGATCGTGTGGACGCCGGGTACGATCTCCATCGCAGTACCATCGCAGGATAGCTCTTCGCGGGGGTTGGAGGCTGGAAGCTGGAGAGCCTTCGAGCCTCCAACCTCCAGCCCCTACGGCCACTCTCTCCTAGGTCGCCATTTTCGCCGCCACCCGCCGGAACGCCCGCGACGCCTCGCGGTCCAGCGGCGGGCCGTGGCCGAAGCACGCCACGTCGAAATCCAGCTCGGCCAGCTTGGCGAACGAACGGCGGGTCTCGGCGGGATCGACGTTGAACACGCCGACCATGACGTGGCCTTCGGGGCCGCGCGCCGCCGCGTCGCCCGAGAACAGGAGGCGCCGCCTTGGCACGTAAACGGCGATGCTGCCGGCCGTGTGACCGGGCACGTGCACGACGGTCGCGCCGCCGTCCAGGTCGATCTCGTCGCCGTCCTGTAGTTCGCAGTCAACGCGCGCCGGCGGCGAAGGCGGCACGAGGCCGGCGATCTTATCGTGGAACGCCCGCTCCACGTCTGAAAGTTGCGCCTCCTCCGGATCGGCGTCGCCGCGCACGACCGGCGCGTCAAGCGCGTGCGCCAGCACCCGGGCGCCCGACCGCTCGGCCAGCTCGGCAAGCGCGCCCGCGTGGTCGGCGTGGTGGTGCGTCACCACTATCTGCGCCAGGTCCGAGGGCCTCCTGCCGAGGCCCTCGATCTCGTCGACGATGCGCTCGCCGCTGGTTGTCAGGCCCGTGTCGATCAGCGTTAGCCGGTCGGCCTCGGCGTAAAGGTACGCCTGGACGAGGCCGAGGTCGATAACGTGGACGCCGGGGACGATCTCCATCGGGCGCTCATGATACACCTTGGAGAGGAAGAGCAGGAAGCGGCAGGCTCAATGCAGGACGTGGTGTTGACAGCTTCTTGTATCGTGGAGTAGTATTCCGCACTGAGGTCCGATCGATGAACGTTCGCCTTCTGGCGGCCATAGCCCTCCTTGTGTTCGTGACGAGCATCGCCTGCTCTGAAACGAAGACTGATCCGCGCATAGAGACGGAGAAATCTCCTTCACCTGCCGTTGCTCGGCCCTCACCCGTTCCCCTCGCGCTTGATGAATATCTCGTGGCGGTCTTTCGCTTGAGCAAGGAGGCGAGCGGTCCCACGGCGGAAGCGTTACAAACATTCCCGATCTGGAGGGCGGGCACGAGACGAATCTCCCCGAGCTGGCGGGCCTTCAGCGGAGGCTGGCCAGCCTGGCAAGGGAACAAGGACAGGCACTCTCTCAACTTCAGCCGCCGCCCGAAGCTCACGCATATCATCAGCGGCTGTTGTTTCTGTACGCCGATCTGGCACGCTTGGCGGATGGCGTCGCGTCGGCGATCGAGGCAGACAGCGCCCGCGAGGCCGAGGCTGCGTTGGCGGATCTTGCGGCGTTGTTGGTAGACCAGGGCGAAGCAGTCCAGGAAGGTGAGCGCTTGGCCATCACCGTCTTGGAGGAAAGGCGCAGCGATCCGTTGAGCGCCTACCTTGTTGAGGCGGGGCGAATCAGGATCGATGCAGGGGTCACGGTGTCCGACCTAGGAGGCAGACTCCAAGAGTATCTGGCTAGCGCTGATTTTGAGGAAGGCGAACGCATCATCGAGGATATCATCACAGCCTTGGAACTGGAGCGCCAACGGTGGCAGCGGCTCGAGTCACCAGCGGAAGCGCGGCAGGTGCACGCTCAACAAGTCAGACTCATTGATAACGCAATCGAGGCGGAGCGGCAGCTTATGCAGATGCTCCACGACGAAGATTTGTCGTCCCTCCCTGCCTTCCTCCAGACCGTGGTTCGTGATCAAGGTACCCAAGGAGCTCAGCTTAGCGCCGACTGGAACGACCTCCTCATCGAGGCGCTCTCGCGCTGAGGAACGCCCCGCCTCGCGTCGGCCTCCGTGCTATCATGCGTCTCGCCATGAACGAAGGCGCCGTCCGCGTCACCGCCGTCTCCGACTACCTCTGACCGTGGTGCTACATCGGCCTCGTGCGGGTCGAGCGGCTGCAGCGGGAGTTCGCGATCGAGGTCATCTGGTGGCCGTTCGAGTTGCACCCCGAGATCCCGTCCGCAGGCATCGACCGGCGGGAGGCGCCCTCGCCCCAACGCGTCGCGATGTATGAGCACCTCCGCTCGCTCGCCGTCGAGGCCGGCCTGCCCTTCCAGCGCCCGCCGCGCGTCGTCAACTCCCACCGCGCGCTGGAGGCGGCCGAGTTCGCCCGCGAGCAGGGGAAGTTCGATGCCTACCACCGGGCGCTCTTCGACGCCTACTGGGCGCAAGGCCGTGACATCGGCGACGCCGCTGTACTCGTCGAGCTGGCCGTCGCGGCCGGGCTCGACGGCGGCGCGCTGCGCGACGCGCTCGAGTCGCGCCGCTACGCCACGCTCGTCGGCGAGCGCACCGAAGAGGCGCGCGCCTGGGGCGTTACCGGCACGCCGACGTTCATCTTCGAGTCGGGCGACCGGCGCTTCCCCCTCGTCGGGGCGCAGGACGATGCGGTGTTCGAGAACGTGGCCCGCCGCTTGGGGTCGGGCGAAGAACCGAGAAGCTGGAACCGAGAACACAGGACCCAGGACCCGCCTGGTTCTAGGTTCTAAGTTCTCGGTTCAGGCCGACGAAGGAGGCCATCATGGACTTTCGCTTCAGCGACGACGAGAACAGCTTCCGCGAGGGTGTGCGCGCCTTCCTCCGCGAAGAGCTGCCCGCGAACTGGGACGGCGCCGACCCCTACGGCGCCGAGAGCGAGGGCGAGTCGGTCTGGGAGTTGGGGCGTCGCATCACCAAGCAGCTCGCCGAGCGCCACTGGCTGGCGATGGCCTGGCCCCAGGAGTACGGCGGCCTGGGCGCCTCCCACATGCAGCAGCTCATCTACAACGAAGAGATGTCGTACCACGCCGCGCCCGGCGGCGGCGGCATGGGCGTCGCCTGGGTGGGGCCGGCGGTCATGCTCTACGGCAGCGACGAGCAGAAGCAGCGCTACCTGCCCCGCATCGCCAGCGGCGACGACGTCTGGTGCACGCTCTACTCCGAACCCGGCGCCGGCTCCGACCTCGCCGCGCTCCAGACGCGCGCGGTCGAAGACGGCGACGATTTCGTGATCAGCGGCCAGAAGATCTGGACCTCGATCGCCACGCGCTCCAACTGGGGCTGGCTCGCCGCCCGCACCGACGCCGAGGCGCCGAAGCACAAGGGCATCAGCACCTTCGTGATGCCCATGGACGCGCCCGGCATCACCATCCGGCCGCTCGTCAACATGGCCGGCCAGTCCGGCTTCAGCGAAGTGTTCTTCGAAGACGTCCGCATCCCCAAGGACTACCTGGTCGGCGAGGTGAACCGCGGCTGGTACCAGGTCGCCGTCGCGCTCGACTTCGAGCGCTCCGGCATCCAAGCCTACGCCGGTGGCCGACGAACGCTGGAGCGCCTGGTCGCCTTCGCCGCCGGGCAGCCAGAATCGGTGCGACGCCGCGCCTCGCTGCGCCTCCGCCTCGCCGACCGCGCTATCGAGCTGGCGGCCGGCACGAACATCGCCTATCGCGTGCCCTGGCTGCAATCGCGCGGCGTCATCCCCAACTACGAGGCCTCGATCAGCAAGCTCTTCGGCTCGGAGCTGTCGCAGCGGCTGGCGCACACCGGCCTCCAGCTCCTCGGCCTCTACGGCGGCCTCGCGCCGGGCTCGAAGTGGGCGCCCTTGGCCGGCCGGCTGGAGCGGACCTACCTGGCGTCCGTCG
>Ga0247727_10009361_pt1 | contig 17796 bp, 10 predicted proteins | sample WisWelCaveWW1625_FD_202498 | JGI IMG/M metagenome (GOLD analysis project Ga0247727, IMG submission 202498) | Biofilm microbial communities from Wishing Well Cave, Virginia, United States - WW16-25 | ecosystem: Environmental > Aquatic > Deep subsurface > Groundwater > Cave microbial mat | place...
AAAGGCCGCGCAGCCGGCCGGTGCGCGGGAGGTCCTCGGCGAACCGGCGCTGGCCGGGACGATCAAGGTTTCCGCCTCCCGGGCGGTCGAGGAGCGGGTCCCCCTGCGGGGCATCCGCAAGCGCATTGCCGAGAGGATGGCGAGGTCCAAGCACACGGCGGCTCATTTCACCTACGTCGACGAATGCGACGTCACCGCGCTGGTCGACATGCGCGAGTCGCTCAAGGCCGTGGCAGCCGAGCAGGGCGTGAAGCTGACGTACATGCCGTTCGTCGTGCAAGCCGTGACGACTGCGCTGTCGAAGTTTCCGATGCTGAACGCCTCGCTCGACGAGGCCGCACAGGAGATCGTTTACAAGCGCTACTACCACATCGGCTTCGCGGCGGACACGCCGCAGGGCCTGGTCGTGCCGGTGATCAAGGACGCGGATCAGCGCTCACTCCTAAACCTCGGTAGCGTGATCAACGATCTGGCGGAGCGCGCGCGCGCGGGCAAGCTCACGCTGGAGGAGGTGACGGGGTCGACGTTCACGATCACCAATGCCGGCAGCATCGGCGGGCTGCTGGCGACGCCGGTGATCAACCATCCCGAGGTTGCGATCCTGGGGGTGCACAAGATCCAGGATCGCGCCGTGGTCAGGAACGGCGCGATCGTCGTCCGCAAGATGATGAATCTGTCGATCTCTCTCGACCATCGGCTGGTCGACGGCGCCGACGGCGCGCGGTTCATGAACGAGGTGATCCGGATGCTCGAGGAGCCGAGGCTCCTGATGCTGGGATCGAAGTGAGAGGGTGCCTTGACCGGCAAGACCACCCGGGACCTCACAGCAAGCGGCGCCCCTGCCTCACCGACCCCTGATCAAAGGTCCCTTCATGAGGCCGAAGCGGCGATTCCCCTGGTGCAGGTCCTCGGGATCGACGGGCGGCTGCTCCCCGGCCTCGAGCTCGGGCTCGATCACGAGCGGTTGCTGCTTCTGTACCGGGCGATGGTGCGAGTGCGCGTGGTCGACGACCGCATGCTGATGCTCCAGCGCCAGGGTCGCATCGGTTTCTACGGCCAGGCGACCGGGCAGGAGGCTTCGGTCATCGGCAGCGCGGCCGCGCTCGAGAGGGTGGACTGGGTCGTGCCCGCGTTGCGGGAGGGCGGCGTCGCGACCTACCGCGGCTATCCGCTGGTCCGGATGATCGCGCAGCTCGCCGCCAGGGACGAAGAGGTGTCGCGCGGCCGCCAGATGCCCTGCCACTACACCTGGCGCGAAGGCAATTACGTTTCGATGTCGAGCGTCATCGCGACGCAGATTCCGCACGCGACCGGGATCGCGCGGGCCGCGCAGCTCCTGGGTCACGAGGTGGTCGTCCTTTGCTACCTCGGCGACGGCGCGACGTCCGAGAGCGACTTCCACTGCGGCCTGAACTTCGCCGCGGTGTGGAAGGCACCGGTGGTGTTCTTCTGCCAGAACAATCAATGGGCGATCTCGGTGCCGTTCGCGAAACAGACCGCGACGCGGACGATCGCGATCAAGGCTCGCGCTTACGGGATTCCGGGTGTGCGAGTCGACGGCAACGACGTCGTCGCGGTGTTCCAGGAGACGAAGAAAGCGGTCGAGCACGCCCGCGCGGGACGGGGGCCGGTGCTGATCGAGGCCGTCACCTACCGGCGCAAGGGACACTCCTCGTCCGACGATCCGACCCGATACCGCAGCCCGGAGGAAGTGTCGAGCTGGGAGGAGAAGGACCCGATCGAGCGCGTGAAGCAGTTTCTGGTCCGCGAGAATCGGTGGTCGAAGGAGCCGCAGGAACGGCTGGAAGAGGAAATCCATCGGGAGATCTCGGAAGCGATCCGCGCCGTCGAGTCCCAGCGTGACCCCTCCCCCGAGAGCCTGATGACGGACGTCTTCGCGGCCAGGACGCCGCAGCAGAGCGAGCAGCTCGAGAGTCTCCTTGGCAGCATTCGGAGCAGGGCCACTGTTGGATCGTCGACGAAAGATGGGACACGTCATGGGTGAGCGAATCGTCGAAGTGGTCGTCATCGGCGCGGGTCCGGGCGGGTACGTCGCGGCGATCCGTGCGGCACAGCTCGGCAAGAAGGTCCTCGTGGTCGAGAAGGAGGCGCTCGGCGGAGTGTGCCTCAACGTCGGTTGCATCCCTTCCAAGGCGATGATCGCCGCGGGCAACCTGAAGCACCGCATCGAGAATGCCGGGTCGATGGGTCTTCATGTCTCCAAGGTCGAAGTGCGCGTCGACGAGCTGGTGAAGTGGAAGGCCGGCATCGTGAAAAAACTCACCGGCGGGATCGGCGCGCTGTTCAAGAACCACCGGATCGAGCACCTGAGCGGAGTGGCGCGCTTCAAGACGCCCGGCCAGATCGAGGTGCAGGGAAAGGAGGGAACGACACTCGTCCGATACCAGGACGCCGTCATCGCCACGGGCTCGCGGCCGATCGAGGTCCCGGGATTCCCCTTCGACGAGAAGCACGTGTGGTCGAGCACGGGTGCCCTGGAGCCTGATCGCATCCCCCGCCATCTGCTCGTGATCGGAGGCGGCTACATCGGACTCGAGCTCGGCTTCTTCTACCGGAAGCTCGGATCGGAAGTGACGGTGGTCGAGATGCTCGACACCATCCTCGTCGGACAGGATCCGGAGCTGGTGGAGGTCGTTGCGCGGTCACTCAGAAAGCGCGGCGTGAAGGTGCACCAGAGGACCAAGGCGATCGGCTACGACGTGAAGGGTTCCTTTCTTGTCGTACGCCTCGAGCGCGAGGGCAGACCCGAGACTCTGGATGTCGACCAGATCCTGTCGTGCGTGGGGCGAAGGCCCAACTCCGACGGACTGGGCCTCGAGAACATCGGCCTTGAACCCGACGGCAAGGGATTCCTGGAGGTCGACTCGCAGCGGCGAACCAAGGTGGCGCACGTGTACGCCATCGGCGACGTCGCGGGGCAGCCGATGCTGGCGCACAAGGCGAGCCACGAAGGCACCGCGGCGGCGCAGGCCATCGCGGGGGTCCGCGGGGCCGCGTTCGATCCCGTCGGCGTGCCGGCCGTGATCTTCACCGACCCCGAGATCGCCTCGGTCGGTCTGACCGAGGCCGAGGCGAGGAGCCGAGGGTTCGACCCGGTGGTGGGCAAGTTTCCGTTCGCGGCCTCGGGACGGGCAATGACGCTGGGGGACACGGACGGCTTCGCGAAGGTGGTGGCCGAGAAGACCACCGGTGTGGTCCTGGGCGTGCACCTGGTCGGTCCGGAGGTGACCGAGCTGATCGCCGAGGCGGGCCTGGCCCTCGAGATGGGCGCGACCCTGGAGGACCTGTCCTCGACCATTCATGCGCATCCGACGCTTCCCGAAACGTTGATGGAAGCTGCGGAGGCGGTTCACGGACTGTCCGTCCACGTCTATCAGCCCAGGGCCGCGGGCAAGCGCTCCTGATCCAGATTGCGCCGGAGCTGCCCGCAGGCGGCCTGAGCGCTCCGGCCCGCGGAACGGCGATGGGTCGCGAGGATTCCACGGTCCTTCGCCCGCCGGATCAGCGAGGCGACGTGAGACTCGTCGGGCGCCTCGAACGGAAGCTCCTCGACTCGATTCCAGGGAATGAGATTGACGTAGGCGTTCATGCCCTCGAGCAGTTTCACCAGCTCGTCGATCATCTCAGGTCGATCATTCACGTCCTTGAGGAGCACGTACTCGAACTGCACCCTGTGGCCCGAACTCACGGAGTACTCCCGCGCCGCGGCGATGATCTCTTTCACCGGAACGCCGCGCATCGAAGGCACAAGGCGCGCCCTGGTCGGATCGTCGGCCGCATGCAGAGAGACCGCCAGGCGATAGCATGGCCGCCGCTCCATCAACTGCACGATCTTGTCGGGCCAGCCGATGGTGGAGATGACGATGCGGCTCTGAGGCAACGGCAGCTCAAGGGTGATGACCTCGAGCGCCTCGAGCAGCGCTTCGAGATTCTGAAGCGGCTCGCCAATTCCCATGATCACCGCCCGGTGAAGCGGGGCGCAGGAACTGGCCCAGGCGAACTGTTCGATCATCTCGAAGGGCTCGAGATTGCGGGCGAGGCCGCCGATGCCGCTGGCGCAGAACACGCAGCCCACCGGACAGCCCACCTGGGTCGAGATGCAGACCGAATGTCCGCGGCGATTCCTCATCACCACGGTTTCGATGATCCTCGAATCGGGCAGGCGCAGCGCCAGCTTGATCGAGCCGTCGTCCGCGACGCATTCTCCGGCGCGCTCGAGCCTGCGGGCCACGAACCCTTCCTTCTCGAGCGACCTCGACAGGCCGGCCGGAAGGACCGCGCTCCCGTCCCCGCTTGCGGTCAGACCGTCGCTTCCGCGAAGCACGGCCCGGCGAAGGGCACGCGCATGCACGGCCTTTCCACCGAAGGCAACGCAACGATTCTCGACCGCGCGCAGGGATCGGGAGAACAGGCTGATGGGCAGGGGGGGGTCGGTGGCTTGCATATCCTGGAGAGGACAGATTGTAGTTCGGAATCACCGGCAATCTCCCAGGGAGCCACCCGAGTGTTCTGCGAGCGGTCGCGTGCGGAGACGGCGAGTGCTTGCGGCTACGACGTAACGGCCTACACTGCTGCGGGATCATCGTCCGTGGAATCCGCCGGAGGCCCGCACCGGCTCTGGCTCCGGCTCGGGTGAGGAGGGTCCATGGTTCGTGCCATCGTATGCGCGTCAGCGATGCTGACGGTGCCGCTTTCGTCCCTTGGTCGCGCGCAACCCGACGACGACTACTACCTGTCGATCCCCTACTCGAACGCGATCTATCGGCTCGACCTCGAAACCGGAGCACTCGCTCTGTTCGTCGATCACCTGTTGATGCCGTTCTACGGCGAGTGGCTCGAGGGCCATCTATACCTGCCCGACCGGCTGCTGGGGGTCGTTCTCAAGATCGACGCGCAGGGCAACTCGACTCTCCTGTCCTCCGGCGGTCTCCTGACTTCACCCGTGACCCTGGCGTTCGATTCCGCGGGTGACCTGTTCGCCTCCGATTACTGGACCCATCGCATCGTGCGCATCGATCGCAGCAGCGGCGCTCAGTCGTTGTTCGCGGACGCGCAGAGCGGGCTGCTGAACGGACCGGGGGGCATCGCCTTCGCCCCGGACGGATTCCTGTACGTGGGTAACTACATCGCCAACACCATCGTCCGCTTCGACCCTTCCGGAAACGGCGAGCTGTTTTTCGACGGCGCCGGGCATCTCCAGCAGCCGGGCGGCCTGCGCGTCGACGGCTGCGGCAACCTGTTCGTCGCCAACTTTCTCGACAACGACATTCTGCGCGTGCGGATCTCGGACCGCGTGCCGAGCCGGTTTGCGGAGAGCGACCTGATGCGCTCGCCCGATGACCTGAAGCTGAGCCACCACGGCGGGCTGATCACGGTGACGTCCGAGACTTCGGCGATGTTCCGCATCAACGCGCGCGGCGAGACCTTGATCCTCCATCGCGACGAGTCGCTCGGCGGCTGGTTCGGAGTGGCTTCTCCGGCCGATCATCCGCATTGCAGCGGCTCGATGACGCCGTACGGGGCTGGGACCGCGGGCAGTGGCGGGGTCGTTCCCGAGCTTCGCGGCATTTTCTCGCCCTGTCCCGGTGCGGAAGTCGGCATCGAGCTCGACGAGGCGCTGGGCGGGGCCGGCGGCTTTCTCCTGTGGGGAATCTCTGCGGACCAATCGGCGGCGTTCGGCGGGACGCTCCTCGTCTCGCTCAGTCCGCCGTTCGGCTTCCTTCCCGTGTTCCATCCGGGCTCGGGCGCCGGCGGGGGACGACTGGTCGCGCTCCTCGACATTCCCGCGGATAATGCTCTGGTGGGCGCCGAGATCTATTTCCAGGACCTGGTTCTGGACCCGGGCGCGGTCAAGGGCGTCGCAATGTCGAACGGACTGCACGTCGTCATCGGTCAGTGAAAAGCGATCGGGAGAGCTCGACTCATGAAACCAACGACCACATCGTGCAGTCCTCCGGCGATCCTCGTCCCGGTCCTGGTGCTGCTGCTCGGTGGTGATCTGGCCGGGCAGTCGCTGCCGCCGGGTTTCGTCAAGAACCTCGTGACCTCAGACCTCGAGGATCCGACCTCGTTCACTTTCGCTCCTGACGGGAGGATCTTCATCGCGCAGTTGACCGGAGAAGTGCGGGTCCTCGAGAACGGCGTTCTGCTCGAGACGCCGCTGCTCAGCGTGCCCGTGCGCAGGGATTCGCTCGATAGCGGGATGTTCACAGTGATCATCGACCCCTCCTTCGCGGACAACGGCTGGATCTACCTGTACTACACGACGCCCGAGCCTCGCGACCGGATCTCGCGCTTCACGGTTTCCGGCAACACCTCGGATCCTGCGACCGAATTCGTCGTGTGGGAGACGCCGGATCTGGTGTGGTCCTGGCACCACGGCGGAGGAATGGCCTTCGGTGCGGACGGCAAGCTGTACCTGGCGATGGGTGAGCAGTTCAATTCGTCGCACTCGCAGGATCCGTCCAACCCCTACGGAAAGCTGCTGCGTTTCAATCCGGATGGATCGATTCCCGCGGACAATCCCTGGGCCGATGATCCTCTGTTCCATCCGGCGATCTTTGCGCTGGGCCTGCGCAATCCGTTCCGTGTGTGCCTGGACGAGGTGAACGGCGATCTGTGGATCGGCGATGTGGGGGGGAATGGCCCTTTTGCCTGGGAAGAGATCGACCGTGCGATCGCCGGCGTCAACTACGGCTGGCCGTACCAGGAGGGCGAGTACTGCTGGATCTCCGACTGTGATCTCTACACGTATCCCGAGTGGGCCTACAAGCACGACGACCCGGCCTACTACTACGACTTCGCGCAGGCATCGATCACCCTCGGCCCGGTGTATCACGCCTCGATGTTTCCGTATGAGTACCAGGACAATCTCTTCGTCGCCGACTACTCCAATCGCTGGATCCGAAGGCTGGTGATCGACCGGACCCTCGGCAGTCCACAGGTCGTCGCGGAACACGTGTTCGAGCCCAGCCCGGACAGCGGAACGGTCGTCGACCTCAAGATCGGTCCCGAAGGGGCCTTGTACTACCTGACGATCGGCTTCGCCCTGACGGGCGGCGACGATCAGGGCGCGTTGTTCCGGGTCGCGTACGACTCCTCGGGCAATGTCCCTCCGGTCGCGATCGCCTCAGCAGATCCAGAGACCGGCGACACGGCGCCTCTCCTGGTGCAGTTCGACGGCTCCGGGTCATTCGACCCCGACGATGGCCCGTGGCCCCTCGAGTACTGGTGGGACTTTGGCGACGGTCAGACCTCGAGCGAAGTGAGTCCGTCCCACGAGTATTCGATGCGCGGCGAGTACACCTGCGTTCCGTCGGTGGACGACGGTGCTGCGACGGTGCAGGCCGCGCCGCTCAGGATCACCGTCGGCCACGCCCCCAAACCCGTGATCGAAACGCCGCCCAAAGGCACTCGGTACCGCGCCGGCGAAGAAGTTTTCTTCAGCGGCTCCGCCACGGACGTCGAGGACGGCACTCTTCCGGAGAGCGCGCTGACCTTCGAGGTCCGCTTGATCCACGAGGGCCATGAGCACCCCTTCCTCGGTCCCTGGATCGGGATCCAGAGCGGCAGCTTCATCGTTCCCGATCAGGGTCATCCGCCCGAGCACACGCGCCTCAAGCTGATCCTGACGGCGTCGGATTCCGACGGCATCGTGCGCGCGCGCCAGCGCATTCTGTTCCCGCTTCCTTCCCACTTTCGGATCGACACCTTTCCCAGCGGCATTCCGATCCTTCTCGACGGTCAGTACGAGCCGACGCCCCGCGATTACACCGGCCTGGAGAACTATCTTCACGGGGTGGAGGCGCAGGACGAGTACGTCCTCGGCGGAATCCCGTACCGGTTCGTCCACTGGTCGGACGGAGGCGACCGGATTCACACTTTCCGCGCGCCAACCAACGATCAGAATGCGTTCGTGCTGCGCGCCGAGTATCTCATCGTCCCGCGGTGACGCCGCTCAGGATCCTTCGCGGTGGCTCCGTCGCACAACTCCCGTGCCTTGCGGACCGATGCCCGCCCTTTTCCGAGATGACGGCCCACCCTCTCCGTCGCCGACGCGACATCGGCGAAGTCGATCCTTTCGAAGGCAGCTGCCGGGCGTCGACCTCTCCTTCTCTGGCTTTTCCAGAGCAGGAAGGTCTTGACCCGCAGGCAAAGCCGATCCTGCGCGGCGAGAGCGATCGTCCGTTGCTTTGAACCCTGGATTCCGCGGCTCAATAGCTCCCTCTCCACGACCGCGGCACGGACCCACGACAGAAGCGAGTCTGCCGCCTCGTTCCCGGCGGCGTTCGTCAGCTTGCCGTGGAGGCGATTCCTCCAGAACATCTCCAGGGAGCCGAGCGTCGAGCCGTAGAACCGTGCGATGACCCTCTTCTCGATTCGCAGCCAGAGGAGCGACTCCCGGCACGAAAGGCAACCGCGCATGTGTGCGAGCAGATTCGCCTTCTGAGGACCGTGGAGCTCGTCGTCGACCAGCTGATGGAGCCTCGGGGCGCGGCCCTTGCATGGGTGGAATCGCGGGACGCGAACCGGTTGGGTGTTTCTCATGGAGATTCTCCCTTCGAAGACTGAAGGCTCAGAACCACGTGCCTGAGAATTGAATCGCGCCCACGTTTGACCCGCATCGTGACGGCCCCCGGGGAGATCCCCAGGGCGCGGCTGATCTCTTCATACGTGAGGCCATGCACGGCATGCAGACGCAAGACCTGCTCGTGCCGCGGATGAAGCCGGCGCAGTCCTTCCTGCACCAGAGTCCGAAGCTGCAGGTAGGTGCATTCGGAGAACATCTGGTTCTCGTTGTTCACTGCGCACAGGAACGGGTCGGTAGAGTCGTCGTAGATGCTCCGGGCGCTCTGCTGCTCGCGCCGGTCCCGCCGCCTCGCCTGACGATGGTTCTGCAGGATCTGATTGTCGGCGATCTTCAGGAACCAGCCGGTGAACGACCCGGGACCTCGATCCTTGAAGCTCCTGCGGGCACGGTACACCTGGGTGAACGCATCGGTCAGGATCTCGGCGGGATCCTGGACCGAGCGGTACTTGCGCAATCTCAGGCGAATCCACGACAGCATGGCTGGAGCGCAGCGCTCGAACAGCTGGCGGAACGTATCCGGATTCTCCGAGACGCAGAATTGACGGAGAAGCTGAGTGCAGCGCCGGTCGAAGCCGACGTCTCGAACGACGCGCATCGCCGGCCGGCGAAGGCCTGCCGTCCTGGCGAGCTGCTGGTTCACCCTCATCCTTGCGACCCTTCCCATCCCCTGGGCCGCCCGACTTGCGTCGGGTCGACCTACAATGATTCCCTTTTCGCGCCTCCGGGGAATGGATGCCGCGGATTTCTCTCCCTCACGGTTTTCTCATGAGCGCCGATCAAGCTGCCGTCCAAGCCCCCTTTTCCCCCTCGAGCGCCCCCTCGGTTCTCAATCGGGAGACCCTCGATCTCCTCGACCCAAGAGTGCACGAGTTGATCGAGGCCGAGGCGGAAAGACAGCGGTGCAAGCTGGTCCTGATCGCCTCGGAGAGCATCTGTCCCCCGCCGGTGCTGGAAGCGGCAGCCTCGTGCTTCAGCAATCTGTACGCGGAGGGCTACCCCTCGACCCGGATGGCGATGACCGAGCGCCGGCTCCTCGACTGGGATGCCCGCCACCTCTCCTTCTACCGACGCTATGGCGATCGCCGCTACTACAAGGGGTGCGAGTACGTCAATCAGATCGAGGCCGAGGCCATGGCTCGGGTCGCGCGGCTGTTCGCGACGGAGACCACGAAAGCCGAGGGGATCTTCGCCAACGTCCAGCCTCTGTCGGGCGCGGCCGCAAACAACGCGGTCTACAACGCGCTCGTGCCGCCACAGGGAACGGTGTTCGGCATGCACCTTTCCTCCGGCGGTCATCTGACCCACGGCTCCCCCGTCAATCGGTCCGGCAAGCTGTACCGCATCGTCGCCTACGAGGTCGATCCGGAATCCGGTCAGTTCGACTTTCCGCGGATGCGAGACCTGGCACTCAAGGAGAAACCGAGCCTCATCATCGCCGGGTACTCGGCCTATCCGTGGTCGATCGACTGGAAGGCGTTTCGCGAGGTTGCGGACGCCTGCGGAGCCTGTCTCCTTGCCGACGTTGCGCACCCGGCCGGCCTGATCGTTGCAGGCGAGTTTCCCAACCCGATCGACTTCGCGCACGTCGTCTCCTTCACGACGCACAAGACGCTGTGCGGTCCGCGCGGCGCCGTGCTGCTCACCACCGACGCGGAGATCGCGCGCAAGCTCGATCTCGGCGTGTTTCCGGGGGAGCAGGGCGGCCCGCACATCAACGGCATCGCCGCCAAGGCGGTTTGCTTCAAGCTCGCCGCGGGCGACGCCTTCAAGAATCTCCAGCACCGCGTCCGGCTCAACGCGGCGGCGCTCGCTCAAGGATTGAAGGAGGCCGGCCTCAAGCTCGCCTACGGCGGAACCGATTCCCACCTGTGCCTGGTCGATCTCAAGCCGTTTCGCGGCAGGAACGGTCAGCCGGTCGCGGCCGACATCGCCGCGCGAGTTCTCGACCTGGTCGGAATCGTCTGCAACAAGAACGCCATCGCCGGTGACACGCGAGCGGCGCATCCATCCGGGTTGCGATTCGGGACGACCTGGGCCTCCCAGAGGGGACTGGGTCCCGAGGACATGGCCCTTGTCGCCCGGATCATCTGCGACGTCCTGGGCTCGATGCACGGTTTCTCGATCACGGCGAGCAATGGCCGGGTCGGGCGCGTGCGTCTGCCGGCAGCGGTGCTGCGCGACGCCCGCCTGCGGATCGTCGAGATGCTCGATCGCCGCGGCGGGGGGGCGGGACTGGGCTGCTTCTTCTATCCGCATTACGAGCCGCTCGGTCCGGGTGCCGCCCCGCGCCCCTCCTCGACCGCCTTGCCTGCACCGGAAGAGCTGCGACTCTTCGGCCGCCAGTCAGTGGCCGCGCGCTATCGGTCCGTAAGAGAGGAAACCGAGTCTCTTCACAGTGGAGCCGCGCTGGTCGACACCACCCACTCGCCGGTCGTCCGCGTGCGCGGGGAGCGGGCCGGGATCGCGCTGCAGCAGGTGTTCACCGGCGATGTCCTGGCCCTCGATCCGGGGCAGTTTCTCGCGACGCGCGCGCTCCTGCCCGACGGCAGGCTACTCGGCGAATTCCGTGTGCTGCGGAGTCCGGATGATTCCCATGGCTTCGCGGACTACGCGATCCTCGGGGAATCCGATGCCGCGCTCGACCTGCTGCAGTGGCTGCGGGACCTGAGCGATGGAATGGTCGCCTTCGACACCGACATCACCCGCAAGATCGACGGGCCGATCGTGGTCGAAGATCTTGGAACCTGCGTGGAGATCGAGACGCGGCGGGCGTTGATCACTCTCGCCGGACCGCGGGCAAGAGGCATCGTGACGCAGCTTGGATCAAGTGGTGCTCGTGACGGCCAGGTGCAGACGCTGACTCCATCGGACGCAAAAGCCCTGGTGCACCGGCTCGGTTCCGACGAGGTCTTCGAGATCCTGGTCAGCCCGGCGGGACGTGAGGATCTCCTTCGGCGGCTGCTCAAGGATTGCTCGCTGGTGGGTGAAGCCGTGTACCTTGAGTGGCGCCGGGCGCATCGCCTGACTCCGGGCGAAAAGACCAGGGAAGTCCACGACATCGAGAGAACCAAGCCCTATTTCATCGGCCAGTCCGCGCTGGTGACCGATCACTCGGAAAGTTCCCGGACGGCCTTCGTTCCGCCCCCCGATCCATCCGGTGAGCTTCTGAAGACGCCGCTCCACTCCTGGCATCAGAAGCAGACCAGGAAGTGGAACCTGGTGCCGTTCGCCGGCTGGGAGATGCCGGTGATGTACACCAGCATCGTCGAGGAGCACCGCGCCGTCCGCGAGGCCGCAGGGCTGTTCGACGTGGCGCACATGGGAGTGCTCGAGGTCCGGGGCGACGGGGCCCAGCGCTTTCTCGACCTCGTCACCACCAACTACGTCGGGCGTCTGCACGACGGCGAGGGTCAGTACACCTACACGTTGTCCGCGGACGGACACGTTTTCGACGACCTACTGATCTACCGGCGAGCTGCGGACCGCTTCCTGGTCGTGGTCAACGCGTCCAACGCTGACAAGGTGCTGGCCTGGTGGCGAGCCGTGGCGGAGGATCGCTGCGTCCTCGATCCGCGCCGTCCGTCCGTGCGTTGCGACGTGAAGATTCAGATCATCGACCTCAAGGATCCGATGGCGGGAGCCGAGAGACGCGTCGACATCGCCCTGCAGGGAGGTCGATCGCTGGAGGTCCTGCGAAACCTTTGCGGCCGGTCTTCCGAGCGCGACCTCCTGGCTCATCTGCCGCGATTCTCGCTGACACAGGTTGATCTTCTGGGCCACCCGGTGCTCGCGGCCGCCACCGGCTACACCGGTGAGAGCGTCGGGTTCGAGCTGTACGTGCACCCGGACCACGTTGTCGAGGTCTGGGAAAACCTCCTGCGAGTGGGTTCGCCGCTGGGAGTGAGGGCCGCGGGCCTCGGCGCCCGGGATTCGACCCGTACCGAGGCCGGCTTCCCGTTGTACGGTCACGAGCTCGCCGGCTGCTTCGACATCACGCCGCAGGAAGCCGGGTATCCGTCGTTCGTCAAGTGGCACAAGCCGTTCTTCACCGGTCGTGAGGCCCTCCTCCTGAGGGACAAGGACCGCACCCACCAGATCTTCCGGGCGCGCGTCAAGGATCCGGGGAGCCGGCCGCTGCGAATCGGCGACACCGTCGTCGACCCCAAGGGCCGCTTCTGCGGGCGCGTGACCTCGGCGGCGTACGCCGGCGCCGACCAGATCCTGCTCATCTACGGCGACCGCTCGATTCTCAAACGCGACCTGCCGATCGCAATCTTCCCGCTGCCGCGCAACCAGGCGAAGTTGCCCGCGGAGCCGCCCAAGGACGCCCTCGAAGTCGGAGACACCGTTCTTCTGCCGGTCCCGGCGGAGGTGATCGCTCGCTTCCTGTCTCCCGCCGAGAAGAGGGCCCGCAACTACACGCGTGGATGATCCGGCCGCAGTCGCTCGCGGCAAACAGCGGCTCATCGAACGACCAGAGTGATCGTTGCTCGTTCCTCGGGCTTGAGAGTCACGACTCGAGGGAGGGAAGTCCCACCGAGCGCTCGATCGAAGCTCAGCATCTCCATTGGTGCAGCGTCCGGAGCGGCAGCGGTGAGGTCATAGCGGGTGGGCTCGAGATGACGCGCGGTGAACCGGCCATGGGCATCGGTCGTGTGCTCGACCGAGATCCCATCGGTGTTGGTGATCGTCACCAGAGCCTCGGCGACCGGCCGATGGAGCGAGTCCTCGACGATTCCGTCCAGTGTGCATTCCGTCGCCAAACAAAGACCGCCCAGGTTCAGCTCTCCGGCGATCTCGATGGGCATGTGGCGACTCGCGCAGCGATGAGCTTCGACGGATAGAAGGTATCGGCCGCGCTCGACGGCCTCGAGCTCGAAGGCGCCGTTCGAATCGAGCGCGACAAGCCGGGATCGCGGCGCCAACAGCGCGGAGCCACTCCGTTGACGCGAAGGCACGGGGGCGAGCGCAATGTGTCCGTTCGGGCTCAGACCGGACTTGTCCTTCACGAAGCCACGGACCCGGAAGGCATCGGGCTCCAGAACGGCGCCAAGGTCGATCTCCTGTCCCGGCTCGCAGCGAAACACCGGAGTGAGAATCGATCCTGCTCCCGCGCGCGGCACCTCGAGGCGGAACTGCCCGGCGAAGGGCGCACGTGCCGAGAGGATCTCTCCCTCAATCCATGCCCACGAAGGCAGCGTGCGCACGACATCCCCCGGGTCATTGACTTGGTGCCAGGAGACGCGAATCGGGAGCGGATCACCGGCGAGGCGCCCGACGATCTGGGTGCGAACCAGCGCGCTGGGAGTCATCGTCACCTGAAGGTCGACGATGTCCGTATGGACCACGGGCAGGGTGCGCGGCTCGAAACCGGGCGCGTCGATGCTCAGCGCAGCGTATCCCTGCGGCAGCTCCTTGATCTGGAATCGACCTCTGGCATCCGAGATCGCTTCCAGCTCGCAGGATCCTCTCAGCCGCAGGCTTCTTGCCGTGACTCGTGCCGACGAGACAGGCGCACCGCCCTGGTCATTCAGCCTTCCTTCGATCTCACCGTTCACCGGGAGCTCGATCAAGAACCTCCCAGAGGAGAGCGGCGAGCACTGAAGGGTCATTGCAGCATGGCGCTCGGCCCGGACGTGCAACTGGATCCGGCAGGCAGGCAAGGGACCCAGCACGAAGTTGCCATCCTCGCCGGACATTGTCCGGAGAACGGGCTGCCGCTCGATCCGCCACTCGATCACGGCGTTCTTCAGTGCCAGAGATGCCGGCCGCGACCTCACGATCCCGCGCAGGTGGACACCCGGCGAGAGCGGCACGACGTCAACCCAGGTCCTTGGAGTTTCATGGACGCGGCAATTCCGCATCCAGCCAACCTGGTTCCCGGAGGTCACGATGCAGTCGAAACGAGTCCCCGGAGGAAAGGGATGGGGAAGCCCAAACGCCGGCGGGTCGAACCGCCCGCGGAGCAGTGTGGCCGGCTCGTCCGGAACCAGGAGCATGACTTCCGCGCTTGCATCCAGGCAGCCGACAATGACCTCATCCTCCCAGGCTTCTGTCGGCCGAAGACCAAGCAGGCATGCCAGGAGGACAGCGATCGCCGATCGACGAGGGGTTCGCCCTGCCACTTCTAGGACTTCCTTTGCCTTCGGCCAGCTCCCGACAGTGTCGGGATCCATCGACGACTCTCGCCTCTTAGGAACATCGGATCGGGTCGCATCGTCCGGGCTTGACCGGTTCCAGTCTCGGTGCGGAGCTGTCGGTTTGCTGGGGGCAGCGAGCGCCATCGGGGAAAGTGCTGCTCCGGGCCGGTCCCTTTCCTCCCCCGAGGATGCAAAGCTCGATCGAAGCGGGACTGGGATCTTGAATTGAACTCGTCTGTCACTACCATGCCCGGCCCGCTGAGCACGGAAACCTCGGCTCTGCACAGTGGCCCCTTAGTCTAGCCCGGTCCAGGACAGGTGGTTCTCAGCCATCAAGCACGGGTTCAAATCCCGTAGGGGCTACCAGATCTCTTAAAGACTCCCAACCGTCAAAGACTCCGACCGGTCGATGGTGAGAATTGCCGACGGTCGAGGTGGAGCTTTGCTCATCGGTGATTCGACGGCCTTGACCCGGATCCGCGGGATTTCAGCAGAAACTTCCCCCAACGATTACAGGTGGCGGGAGGGCAGTGCGTGTCGATTCGACCTCCGGAATACGCCATCATCCTCATCGGCTTCCGGGCCTGTGGCAAGACCACGCTCGGGCGCCGGCTTGCGGCGGACCTGAGGCGACCCTTCTTCGACCTCGACCTGGAGATCGAGCTCGCCCATGGTCGCAGCATCTTGAGGATGTTCGAGCAGGAGGGCGAGGCATGGTTTCGACAGGTCGAGGCGGAAATGCTCTCGGGGGTCCTCAAGCTCGGTCGGATGGTTCTGGCACCGGGTGGGGGGGCAGTACTCCTCGAGCGCAACCGTTCACTGCTCAAGACTGCAGGTCTGGTCATCTATCTCAGAGTGCCGGAGTCCGATCTTTTGGCGCGACTGGACCGGCAGGGGCAACGTCCGAGGCTGACCCATCGATCGCTCGAGGACGAGGTTCGCGAGCTGCTCAAGGATCGCGCGCCGTTGTACGAACAAGTGGCGGCGCGGATCGTCGATAGCACGCTTGCCGAGAATGAGGACCAAACCTACTCGAAGCTTTTTCGTGTAGTGCAGGAGGGCGGAGGATCGCCTTCCGATGCACTCCCTTAACCGGAACCCGGTTTGACACCGTTGACCGACCACTCTCGGAGGGCCAGGGATCGAACCATCCTCTGGATGGTATGGGTACCCCTTTGCCTTGCGGGGACGGCGAGAGCGCAGGATGAGGCAGCGCGCCAGGAACAATCCCTGCAGCGAGCCCGGCAGATTCTTCTCAGTCAGGAGGAACGTGGGCCGCGCCTCCGGTCGGCCGTGGAGACCTTGTTCCAGGAGGACAAGAATCCTCAGGGTCGTGCCGCGCTCGCGAGCCTGGTTCGCGAGACCACCAACGAATCGGCCCGCCAGACGATCTTCGAGTACTGCGCCGAGCGCGCCTACGTGTCTCCCCGGCTGCTCGACGCCGCCGTGTTCTTCCTGTCCCAGAAAGAGGTCCGGGGACTGTCCAGCATCCATGCGTTCCTGCAGTGCGATGAGCGGGTGGTCATCGAGTGGCTGCACGCCCGGATCAAGGACTCCGAGCTCATTCCAGAGCATGCCAAAGGTGCCATCGCCGCCTGCGGACTTCTGCCATCCGAGCGATTGGTCGAGCCGCTGCTCGACTACTGGGAGGATCACCAGGGATCGCCGGACCTGCCCCAGATCATCAACACCTTGCGCAAGATCACCGGCAGTCGCAAGGAGGGTCTGCCCGAGTGGCGCGAGTGGTGGAAGGAAAACGCCCACCGCTCGCGAGCGGAGCTTCTCGAGCAGAGCAATGCCGAGCTGTACGCCGAGGTGGATGCCTTTCAGGCGGAGATCATCCTGGATCTGCGCCGCGCCACAAGCTTCGAGTACTGCCTTTCCAAGCTGCGTCACCCGGTCATGGCCATCCGGGTTGAATGCGCCTTGAGGCTGCAGGTCATGCTGCGCGAGAGGGGCCTGGACAAGGAAGCGCACTCGCGAATCCGTGAAGCGGTGCTGGCGCGGCTCAAGCCTGCGAAGGATTCGAGCCCGGCGCTTGCGCCCGTCGAGGTCGAGAAGCTGGCGATGGTTCTCGCCGAGGTCGCCAACGGCGACGAGGCGGCACGCCAGGTGCTCCTCGACACGTTCTGGTCCGCCGATCCGCGGCTTCGGGTGGCGCTGGCGCGATCTCTCCAGCGAGCTTCGGACCGTCCCTCGCCGATGATCGCGGAGGCGTTGCGTTCCTTGCTGACCTCGAGCGACTTGATGGAGCCTCAGGCCCTGGCGGAGGTGATCGAATCGCTGGGCGGGATGGGTGGTGACGACGATCTCCTAAAGCTCCTCGAGGGGTCCGATTCCGCCGACGCGGAGATGGAGAAGGTGCGGGGGGCCAAGGCGAAGGCGGCATTCGAGCTGGCGCAGCGTGCCACGAGCGAGGACGTCGTGCACCGGACCGTCGAGTACTTCGCGCGCCGCGTGCACGTCGAGCCGGCGATGCGCATTCGCCTGCAGCTGGCCAAGGATCTGATCGACCTTGCCAACCTGCAGCTGGCGAACGATCGCGACCGGGACCTGGCCTTCGATGCCCTGTTCGCGAGGTTGACGGTCGACGAGAACGAGTTGCAGTTGACGCAGGTGTGCTCGCAGCTCGGCGCGATCCGCAACAAGGAGCAGCGGGCGGCGGAGAGCCTGGTCCGGTTCATCGAATCGCAGAGACCTTCAGACAAGGTTCGAGCGGCGCTGATCCAGAGCCTGGGAAAGCTGGCGCGAACCGAGGCCCTGGGGGTGATCGTGTTGAACCTCGCTCACAACCCGGATGCTTCGACCAGCGCCGCCCAGGATGCCGCTCTGCAGGCCCTGCACCAGATCCTCGAGCGAGCCGCCGCAGACAAGGCATCGGTCGAGGTCTTGCTGCAGACGTCCGAGATCTGCGCGAAGGCCGAGAGGTTTGAATGGGCCTTCGATTGCATTCGCCAGCTCGTCGAGCAACACGCCTCGGATGCCCGGGTCGCCGTTGAGCTTGCCGAGCTGCGCTGGAAGCAGGCCGTGTACGCCACCCGCGGA
>Ga0247727_10009362_pt1 | contig 17792 bp, 17 predicted proteins | sample WisWelCaveWW1625_FD_202498 | JGI IMG/M metagenome (GOLD analysis project Ga0247727, IMG submission 202498) | Biofilm microbial communities from Wishing Well Cave, Virginia, United States - WW16-25 | ecosystem: Environmental > Aquatic > Deep subsurface > Groundwater > Cave microbial mat | place...
CCCGCCACCTGAAATCAAGTCGGGCCTCGGCAACAAGCGCGGCGAGATCGTTGCAGACCGAGCGCAAGCTTTACCGCTCGCGCCAGGTTTCCTTTACCCCTTGACGCGCCGGGGCCTCATAGGTGTTCGGCGCCGCGCCAGCTGTCAAGTCCGCGGCACACAAGATGGGGCCACCTCTGAACATCCTGTGCCGTTGGTCGTCTTCCTATTCGACAGCCAGAGACCGATCATCGAGGTCCTTGAGCAGCCGGCGCATCATCTTGCCAGAGGACGTCAGGGGAACCGAATCGACGAACTGGATCCCGCGTGGCACCTTGTAGGCGGCCAGGTGCTCGCGGCAGTGCCCGACCAGCGCGGCGCGCGACACCTTGGTCTCTGGCTTGAGGACCACGTAGGCCTTGGCGAGTTCTCCCTTCGCTTCGTCGGGGACGCTGCCGACCGCGGCGAGCGCGACCGCCGGGTGCATGCACAGCACCCGCTCGATTTCCGCCGGATAGACGTTGAACCCGGCGGTCAGGATCATGTCCTTCTTCCGGTCGACGATCGTCGCGAAGCCGTCGTCGTCCATGGTGGCGATGTCGCCGGTGTGCAGCCACCCGTCGGGCCGGATCGTCTCGGCGGTCGCCTTCGGGTTGTTGTAGTAGCCCATCATCACCAAGGGCCCGCGGTACATGAGCTCGCCCCGCTCGCCCCGCGGCATCTCCTTGTCAGGATCCTCGACGTCAACAACGCGAAATGCGTTCCCGGGATAGGGGACGCCGATCGTGCCCGGCTTGTTCGGGCCGTAGACCGGGTTGGCGCTGGTGGCCCCCGCCAGTTCTGTCATCCCCCAGACCTCGTGGACCGGGCAGCCGGTGCGCCGGGTGAACTCGAGCGATTTCGCCGCCGGCAGGGTCTGCCCGCCGACCCAGCACCGGGTCAGGCTCGACAAGTCGTACTTGTCGAAGTCGGGGTGGGCGAGCAGGTAGTAGTACGCCGTCGGCACGCCGTCCATGATCGTCGCCCGATGTTCGGCGATGGCGCTCAGGAGGGCGGCCACGCTGAAGCGGGGGATCACGATCAGGGTCGAGCCGACCAGCATGGCCGCGTTCATGACGCAGCTTCCGTAGACGTGGAACAACGGCAGCGCGCTGATGACCCGATCATCGGCGGTGCGCGTAGCCATCAGCGCCGTTCCCACTGCGGCGCCCGTCACGGCCCGCTGACTCTGCATCGCGCCCTTGGGGCGGCCCGTCGTCCCTGAGGTGTAGCAGATCGCAGCGAGGTCCGAAGCCAGCCGCGGCCGCGGGACGAACGCGGGGCTCGCTTCGGTCAGCCATTCGCGGAGCAGTGTCGCCCCTGCCACGGGCGCCTCGTCCCACACAACGAGCTCGAACTGGCCGCCCCCCGTCTTGACCCTCTGGAGCAGCGGGGCCTTGTCGGGCGACGCGATCACCGCGCGTGCCCCGGTGTCGGTGACCGCGTACTGCACCTCGTCGGCCGTCAGCATGCTGCTCAGCGGGTTCACGACGGCCCCCGCCTTGGCGATCCCGTAATACGAGACGACCCATTCCCAGCAGTTCGGACCGAAGAGCCCCACTCGGTCACCGGGTTGCACGCCGCTCGCGACCAGGCCGTTTGCTACCCGGCTCGAGAGTGCGTCGAGCTCGCGAAAGCTCAGGCGCCGGCTGTCGATGATCAGTGCGACGCGGTCACCGAATTTGCGCGCGGCTTCGGATGCGATCTGGCCAACAGTGAATGACATGGGTTCCTCCCTGGGTTGGTTTCCGGAATCACTTGGCCTCCGGAATCTTGCCGTTGGGAGGATGCTAGGTTGGCTACGCCCGGGCGGCCATAGGGTGGATTCCCTAAGCCGCGAAGACCCCGTTCTCCATGGCGTAGAGCGCGGCACCCGTGCGGCTCTTGGCGCCGATCTTGCGGTAGATGCTCTGGGTCTGGTTGTCGACGGTCTTTGGCGAGACCGACAGCGCTCGCGCGATTTGCTTGGTGGAGAAGCCACGAGCGAGCTGACGCAGCACCTCGACCTCGCGCGGTGTTAACGCGTCCGGCCGGGTCGCCTGCCTGGCTGCAGTACGGTGACCGGCAGCGTCGAGCACGAGGCGCACCGCACCGCGTGGCATCCGGCCGGCCGAGACTTCGGCCAGCAAGGTCTCCGCCGCAGCGCCTGGCTCCATGGCCCCGCGACACGGCAGATCGCGGGTCAGTTCGTCGTAATGGTTCGCAACGGCAACGAGTGCCGCACTGCCTTCGCCGAGCCGGATATGACGGTGGTATCCCGAACCATCGCTGCGCTCTTCGACCGAGCAGGCCATGTCCCGAATGGGATCGAAGAGCGGCGACAGGGCGAGAATCTGCTCGGTATGGAAAGAATGCGAGCGCAGGCGCATCTCCTCCATGCGGGTGAGCGGCGCGGGCTTTTCTAGAATGCCGTTTGGGACAGCCGCTTTGCCGAGATCGTGCAGCAAGGCGGCGTTCGACACAGCGTTGCAGCTTGCCTCGTCGGCGCCTGAATCGACAGCAGCCTGGTAGGCGAGCATTGCCACCCGCCGCGAGTGCCCGAGGTAATATGGCGACTTGATGTCGATGAAGTCCGCGTAAGCTTCCGCCACCTTGCGGATATCTCCCGCGCCCATGGAAATCGGATCGCCCGGCTCGAGCGACTGAAACAGCTCGAGATCCGTTGCCGGCCCTAGTCCGGCAACGATCTCTTCCGGGCCGGCGAGAAAGGCCCGGGCCAGACCGGGATCGAACTGTCCCCCGGAGCGTGCGGCGGCGATCTCTTTCATGCTCTGCAAGCCACCGGCGCGGCGGTGCAGCTCCAGGGCGGTGGCAAACTCCATGATCCGGGCGTTGATCGGGAGAGCGTCACCCGAGGGGTGGAGCGGGGTGGCACCATCCCAGCGCGAATGGCGAAGCGCCACGATCTCGGCTGCGCCCTTCGGCACCGGCAGCCGGCTCGCCAGCGTTCGCGCCTGCTCGCAATGCATCTCGACGAACAGATAGGCGTTGTCGCCCATCGCTGCGATCATTTCGATCCGCTTGGCGCGCTCGGCCTCGGGCATGTCCTTTGGCAGATGGGCCGTGAGGTGCAGCCGCATGTTCGCGACGTCATACGGATCGCCGATGGTGAAGGCGTGGTTCACGGGCTGTTCCGCGCCAAATCCGGCCGGCGCAAGGTCGGAGGCGGAAGCGGTGCAGCCGAGGAACCGCAAGAGAACGGACCAGTAAAGTTCCCTCAATGCGTCCCTGTCGAGCCCCAGGCGTTGCCCGATCCGCGTGGCAATGACGGTCGCTCCCATGGCCGCCCCTTGCGCTTGGCCGTCAGCCAAGTCGGTGGCCAGCGAAAGCGCGCCCAGGCACTCGGAAAGACTGACCGAATGTGCGGATGCCGTATTCATTCCTATCCTCGCGTACTCATCACGATTCTCGCGAAGTCAGTTGCGGATCAAGGGCTGAACCGGTGCCGACACGGACGAACGCTCCGTTCGAGGGGCGGGCGAGGAGGAACGCGACGAGCGCACTGCAAGCGAGCGAAGGGCGCTTGCAGTCGTCCCCTTCAACTGGTTGTAATCGGACCGCCGTCCGTTTCCGAATCTCCGCGTGACCGGTCGCAAGCAACTTTGCCGGGAATTCGAACTGTCGCGCGTCAACGGCGTAGGTGTCTAGCCATGTGTCGGGGCTTCGGGCGTTGTACGCCTCGAGTTGCTGCTGCACGACGGTTTCGGGTGTGGAATACGCGCTCATAGGCCGTGCTCAGTGGTGGTGCTGCGATGACGCCGAACGCTTTATTGAGCCGCGCCGGCCAAGGACATACAGAAAACTCTGCGGTGTTTCACGGCGTCGGCTCGAATAACAAGTTGGGCATGCTGGGACAATACCAAGAACCCTAGTCCTTGCACTTGATGAGCATGCTGCGATTCATGACAGAGCCACCGTACAGCCCGTACTGGGTGCCGGCCACAACCACCCCTTGATCTGAACCGCCTGCAATTACGGTGTAACCTCTTGCACCACAGATGTCTCCAGCTTTCTCGTAACACATCCCCCAGTTCAACGCAGTCCCAGAGCAGTTGATGCTATGTCCCTTTCCCCCGTCTGGCAGGAACGTTTCTCTTGAGCTCGCGCACCCCGTAACGATTGCAAAAAATGCAACTAGACAAAGTATCCTCATCTGTTCCTCCGCTTTTTTGATCGGCTCGGTCCTTAGCAGGCCCAACGTGTATTGGTTGACAAATTAGTTGACAGTTAACGGTTTGCAAACCGCCAACATGTAACAGCCCCCCAACTTAACCCCGGCGCATCAACACGCTACGCCGCGTCACGCCGTGAATCAACGCTGAGTTAGCTCTTCGGCTTTTCCGCTTGCTGCTTGTCCTGCATTTCATCTGGCTTCTTGTAGTCGCCGATCACGCCTTTCAGCGGGCAAACAGAGAAAGCCGGGCACTTCTTGCAGCCGACAGCCAGGGCGATGGGGCAAAGGGTCATGTCATTCCTCCTTCAAGGAATTGCAATTATCGGCTTCTGGGACCGCGCACGGCAGGATCGAGCCGCTCGATGTCGGCCTTCACCTGCGCCTGGCTGCGCTCATAGACGATTTCTCGCCCCATCGCGCTGCCTGCGTAAGCAAAGCCGTTGCGCGTCGGGGTCAGCGAACAGCGGATATTGTTCACGCCCTCGCCGAGGACCACCGTGATCACCTCGGCGCGCTTGCTGTACACCACCACCTCCAGCGTCTGGCCGGTGGAGGTGACGCGGACCTTGATTCTCTCGTCCTGCATGCCATCGCCACTCTACAGCCTTGCGCGGAACCGCAGGTAGTCCAGTGAGCTCTTCTCGGGCTGCTCCAGCATCGGAATGTGCCCGACCCCTTGCATCAGGACGACCTCCGAGTGCGTCAGCAGCATCTGCAGGATGCCTGCGCCGGCGGGATGCAGGACGCGGTCCTGCGCGCCCCAGACGATCAGCGCCGGCGTCGCCAGGCCGCGCACGCGCTGCTCGACGGAATCTCCCGCGAGCTGCTTGAAGATGCGCTGCTCCAGTGCATGGTTGCGGATGCGCTCCTGCGCCAGCACGTCGAGAAAGCGGCGCGGGATCGGCATCGGCACCGCCGTGACGCCCGCGACGAGCCGCGCGAACTCCTCCTCATTTCTCACGATCATCGGGTTCTCCCCGCCCTGCTCGATGCGCTTGCGCATCTCGCTCGGCGGGGCGCTCCACACGCCTGCCGGGGCGAGCAGCCACAGGCTCGCGACTTCCTTCGGGTACAGCGCCGCATAGGCGAGGGCGATATGTCCACCCATCGAATTGCCGCCAAGATGCAAGCTGGAGATGCCGAGTTCCCGTGCCAGCGTGCGCAGCCGCTCGGCCTGCGCGCGCGGCGTGTAGTCCGCATTCGCCGGCCTGGCGGACTCGCCAAAGCCGATGTGGTCCGGGATCACCACGCGGTAGTGCGGCGTGAGGTACTTGGCGGCGCGCACGAAGTTGTCCTTGTTGGCGCCGAAGCCATGCAGGAGCAGCAGCGGCTCGCCACGGCCGCCCTCCAGGTAGACGTAGCGCAGCCCGCCCGGGAGCTCCGCTTCCTTGCGCACCAGGCCGGCCAGCCCGCGTTCGTAGTCGAGCGCGCGGCGGACCAGCTGCTCCGGGGAGAAGTAGAAGTAAAGCGCGACGCCGACGGCGACGAGCGCCAGCGTGCCCAGCGCGGCGAGCGCGACGAGCCAGAGCTTGAAGGCCCGCATCAGCCGAAGTGGCCGACTCCATGCGCCATCAGCGCGGCGCATAGCAGGATGAGCACGATGCCCGCGAGTTCAAGGTGCATCACGGCGCGCAGCGTGCGCAGTTTCCCGGCGTCGAGGCTCGGCGAGCGCCCCTGCTTCAGGGCCTTGCTCCAGGACAGGAACTCCATCGTGGGAACGATGGAGAGCAGACCGACGGCGAGGAACAGCAGCAGCTTGGCGATGAAGGGCGCGCTGTAGAGGTAGTAGCTCGCGCCCTTCTCGAAATAGAACACGCGCACGAGGCCCACGACCAGCACCACGCCCGAGGACAGCCCGAACACCAGGTCGGTGAATTGAAGCCGGCGCGCGGCCTTGGCGTCGAGTTCTCCTTTGATGAGGACGAACTCGAGCACCAGCGTGGCGACCAGCGCGAAGGCCGCCAGGTGATGCAGGAAGGCGAAGAGGGCGGACAAATCGCTAAACGATGTCCAGGTGCTCGATGCCCTTGGACAGGTCGCGGTCCTTGGCTTCCTTGCCGTGCAGTTTGATCTGCAGCCGCACCTCGTTGGTGGAATCGGCGAAGCGCAGCGCGTCTTCGTAGCTGATGCGGTCCTGCTCGTACAGGTCGAACAGGGCCTGGTCGAAGGTCTGCATGCCGAGTTCGCGCGACTTCTTCATGACCTCCTTGATGCCGTGCACCTCGCCCTTGAAAATCAGGTCCGAGATCAGCGGGGAATTGAGCATCACCTCCACCGCCGCGGCGCGGCCGCGCCCTTCCCTCATCGGGATCAGGCGCTGCGAGACCACCCCCTTCAGGTTGAGCGACAGGTCCATCAGCAGCTGCTGGCGCCGCTCGTCGGGGAAGAAGTTGATGATTCGGTCCATCGCCTGGTTGGAGTTGTTGGCGTGCAGCGTACCCAGGCACAGGTGGCCGGTCTCGGAGAAGGCGATGGCGTGCTCCATCACCTCGCGCTCGCGGATCTCGCCGATCAGGATCACGTCCGGCGCCTGGCGCAGGGTGTTCTTCAGCGCCGCCTCCCAGGAGTCGGTGTCCACCCCCACTTCGCGCTGGGTGATCATGCAATTCTTGTGCGGGTGCACGAACTCCACCGGGTCCTCGATGGTGACGATGTGGCCGTGCGAGTTCTCGTTGCGGTAGCCGATCATCGCCGCGAGGGAGCTGGACTTGCCCGAGCCCGTGCCGCCGACGAAGATCACCAGGCCGCGCTTGGTCATCGCCACGTCCTTCAGCACGGCGGGGAGCATCAGATCCTCGAAAGTGGGGATGGTGGTGGTGATCACGCGCAGCACCATGCCGACGTAGCCCTGCTGCACGAAGCAGTTGACGCGGAAGCGACCGATGCTCGCCGGATGGATGGCGAAGTTGCACTCTTTCTTCGACTCGAACTCGGCCGCCTGCTTGTCGTTCATGATCGAGCGCGTCAGCATCGCGGTGTGCTGCGGCGAGAGCCCCTGCTGCGACACCGGCGTCATCCTGCCGTCGATCTTCATCGCCGGCGGATAACCGGTGGTGATGAACAGGTCGGAGCCCTTCTTGCCCACCAGGGCCCGCAGCAGGTCGTACATGAATTTTGTCGCTTGCTCGCGTTCCATGGCTTACCCCGCGAAGTGGTCTTTGTTGACGGCCTTGCTGCGCGCCTCGCCCATCGACACCACGTTGCGCCGCACCAGGTCCTGCAGGTTCTGGTCCAGCGTCTGCATGCCGAGCTGCGCGCCGGTCTGTATCGAGGAATACATCTGCGCGACCTTGCTCTCGCGGATGAGGTTGCGGATGGCGGGGGTGCCGATCATGACCTCGTGCGCCGCGACGCGCCCCGCGCCGTCCTTGGTCTTCAGCAGGTTCTGCGAGATCACCGCGCGCAGCGACTCGGAAAGCATGGAGCGCACCATCTCCTTCTCCGCCGCCGGGAACACGTCGATGATGCGGTCGATCGTCTTCGCCGCCGAGCTCGTGTGCAGCGTGGCGAACACGAGGTGGCCGGTTTCGGCGCCGGTCAGCGCGAGCCGAATCGTCTCCAGGTCGCGCATCTCGCCGACCAGGATCACATCCGGGTCTTCGCGCGTCGAGGACCTGAGGGCGTTCGAGAACGACAGCGTGTGCGGTCCGACCTCGCGCTGGTTGATCAGGCACTTTTTCGACTCGTGCATGAACTCGATCGGGTCCTCCATGGTGAGGATGTGGCCTTCGTCGTTCTCGTTGATGTGGTTGATCATCGCCGCCAGCGTGGTGGACTTGCCCGAGCCCGTGGGCCCGGTCACCAGCACAAGGCCGCGCGGGTACTCCGCGATCTCGGTGAAGATTTTCGGGCACTTGAGCTCATCCAGCGACATCACCTTGGTCGGGATGGTGCGCAGCACTGCCGCGGCGCCGCGTTGCTGCACGAAAGCGTTGACGCGGAAGCGCGCCAGGTTCGGCACCGCGAAGGAGAAGTCCAACTCGAGGTTTTCTTCGTAGAATTTCCTCTGCCCGTCGTTCATGATGTCGTAGATCATTCCGTGCACATCCTTGTGCTCCAGGGCCGGCACGTTGATGCGCTTGACGTCGCCGTGCACCCGCACCATCGGCGGCAGGCCCGACGACAAATGCAGGTCAGAAGCCTTGTTCTTGACGACAAACGCAAGTAATTCAGTGAGATCCATTACAATTCCCCCGCGAACCGAGTGGCCAAAGTATGAGGTCAATCCACGACAACTTGCAAGCCGTGAAAGCGCGCATCGCCAGTGCGGCGCGCGCCGCGGGCCGCGACCCGGGCGCGGTAATCCTGCTCGCGGTATCGAAGACCCATGCGCCGGCGCTGATCGAGCAGGCATTTGCCGCCGGCCAGTGCGCTTTCGGCGAGAACTACGTGCAGGAAGCCCTCGACAAGATGGGCGCGCTCGCCCGCCTGCCTCTCGAGTGGCACCTGGTCGGGCCGCTCCAGAGCAACAAGACGCGCCTGGTTGCCGAGCGCTTCCAGTGGGTGCATACCCTCGACCGGGAGAGAATCGCCCGGCGCCTGTCCGAACAGCGCCCGGACGCGATGGCGCCGCTCGACGTGCTGGTGCAGGTCAACGTTTCGGGCGAAGCCTCCAAGAGCGGGGTCGCGCCGCGCGAGGCCGCGGCGCTGGCGCAGGCGGTGGCAGCGCTGCCCAAACTGCGCCTGCGCGGATTGATGGCCGTGCCGGAGCCCACGGACGACGAAGGACTGCAGCGTGCGCGCTTTCGCGAAGTGCGGGAGCTGTACGAATCGCTCAAGCACGCGGGCCTGCAGCTGGATACGCTTTCGATGGGCATGACGGCGGACCTGGAAGCGGCGATCGCGGAGGGCTCGACGATGGTGAGGATCGGTACGGCGATTTTCGGCGTGCGGCAGAAAGTGAAGGACGCGGCGTGAAACTCGCTTTCATCGGCGGGGGCAACATGGCCAATGCGCTGATCGGCAGCCTGGTCAAGCGCGGCATGAAGCCGGGCGCCATCTCGGTGGTCGAGCCGGTGGCGGCGGCGCGCAGGAAGCTCGCCGCGCGCTACAGGATCCGCGCCAGCGCCGCGCCGGACGCACGCGCGGCCGCCGCGGATACGCTGCTGCTCGCAGTGAAGCCGCAGGATATGCGCGCGGCGGTCGCGCCCCTCGCCGGCAGCCTGCGCGGCAAGCTTGTCATCAGCATCGCGGCGGGTATCCGCCTGAAGGACCTCTCGCGCTGGCTCGGCGGCCACGCGAAACTGGTGCGCTGCATGCCCAACACCCCGGCGCTGATCGGCGCCGGCATCACCGGCCTTTTTGCGCCGCCCGGGGTCAGCGCTGCAGAGAGGCGCCGCGCCGAGCGCATCCTCGGCGCGGCGGGGGCGACCGTATGGGTGGAGGACGAGGCACTGCTCGATCCGGTGACCGCGGTGTCGGCCAGCGGTCCGGCCTACGTGTTCTGGTTCATCGAGCAGCTGGCGAAATCGGGCGAATCCCTCGGTCTGTCGCCACAGGTGTCGATGAAGCTCGCGCTGCAGACGGCACTTGGCGCGGCCACGCTCGCCGCGCGCAGCAAGGAACCGCCCTCCGTGCTGCGTGAGCGCGTCACCTCCAAGGGCGGCACCACCGAGGCCGCCCTCACGGTGTTCGAGCAGGAACGGCTCGCCGAGCGTTTCCGGCGCGCCGTCGAAGCCGCCAGCCGCCGCGGCGCCGAGATGGGCGAACTCCTGGGCAGGGACTGACGTGCTCATTCAAATCGCGACGTTTCTGGTCGACAACATCGTCGCTTTTTTCGTCATTCTTCTTCTGGTGCGCTTCCATTTTCAGTGGCTGCGCGTTCCATTCCGGAACCCGGTCGGCGAATTCGTCGTTGCGGTGACAAACTGGATCGTGCGGCCGGCGCGCAGAATCATCCCGCCTCTCGCCGGGTTTGACCTCGCGACGCTGCTTTCGGCCTGGCTTCTCCAGGGGCTGGGCCTTTGGATGCGGATGGCGCTGGTGGGCGCCGAGCCCAGCGTTCTCTCGATTGTCGGAGTCGCGCTTGTCGAGTTGCTGCGCTATAGCGTTTTCATCCTGATTTTTGCCGTTTTCATCCAGGCAATCCTTTCGTGGGTAAACCCCCACGCGCCCGTGGCGCCGGTTTTCAACGCGCTGAGCAGGCCTTTCCTCAGGCCGTTGCAGCGCTTCATACCCCCGGTCGGCAATGTCGATCTAACCCCGCTCGTTCTTTTGCTGGGTCTCTGGGTGCTGCTTTTCCTGATCGACGGTCTTGCGAAGACTGCGGCCCAGCTTTGATACTTGTGCTGCATGTTCAGCCGGGCGCCGTGCGCTCGGAGTTCGCGGGGCGGCACGGCGAGCGCATCAAGGTCCGCCTGGCGGCGAGGGCGGTCGACGGCAAGGCCAACCAGGCCCTGGTGGAATTCCTGGCGGAGCACTACAAGGTGCCCAAGCGCAACGTGCGCATCGAGTCGGGACTGAAGTCGCGCCGCAAGCGCGTCGTCATCGTCGGGTTGTAGGGTGGGCCGTCGGCCCACCCTACCGCTTGAAGCGGATTTCCTCGGGGTAGGGGTAGACGTCCTCTTGCACGCCGGCGCGCAGCTGCGCCTGCTTGCCGGCCCAGAATTCCGGGTCCATCAGGTCGGCGTGGCGCTCGAGGAAGATCTCGCGCGCCTGCGCGTCGCTCACCAGGAAGTGGACGAACTGCTCGGGAAACACGTCGTGCGGGCCGATCGAATAGTAGGGCTCGGCCGACATCTCGTCCTCGATCGAGCGCGGCGGCGGAATGCGCCGGAAGTTGCACTCGATCATGTAGGCGATCTCGTCGTAGTCGTAGAACACCACGCGGTTGTGGCGCGTGACGCCGAAATTCTTCAGCAGCATGTCGCCGGGGAAGATGCCCGCGCCGGCGAGTTCCTTGATGGCGTAGCCGTACTCGTGCAGCGCCCGCCGGATGCGCTCGGCGTCGCGGTCGCCTTTCGCCTCCTCGAGGTACAGATTGAGCGGCTGCATGCGCCGCTCGATGTACACGTGGCGGATGACGATGCGGTCGGCTTCGAACTCGATGTTGGAGGCAGTCTCGGACTTCAGCTCGTCGAGCAGCGCCGCGTCGAACCTGTCCAGCGGCAGCGCCACCAGCGAGTACTCCAGCGTATCCGCCAGGCGCCCGACGCGGTCGTGGTATTTCACCAGCTGATACTTGTCCTTCACCGTCTGCCGGTCCATCTCCTTGGGCGGCGCGAAGCGGTCGCGGATCACCTTGAACACGTAGGGAAACGACGGCAGGGTGAAGACCAGCATCACCATGCCCTTGATGCCCGGCGCGACGGTGAAATTGTCCGAGGAATGCTTCAGGTGGTAGAACAGGTCGCGGTAAAAGAGCGTCTTGCCCTGCTTGGCGAGCCCCACCGACATGTACAGCTCGGCGCGCGGCTTCTTTGGCATCAGCGTGCGCAGGAACGACACCGTTGCCGCGGGCACTTCCGTGTCGACGAAGAAGTAGGCGCGCGCGAAGGAGAACAGGATGATCAGCTGGTCGGCATCCAGCAGCAGCGCGTCCAGGTACAGCTCGCCGCGCTGGTTCTGCAGGATCGGCACCGCGAACGGCACCTCCTGGTTGCCATTCACGATCTTGCCGACCGCGTAGGCGGCCTTGCCGCGGAAAAACAGCGACCCCAGCACCTGGATCTGCAGACTGGGCCGCGCGCGCGCCGGACGCGGGAAGCGCGCGCGCAGGGCGCGCAGCACGCTCCTCAAGTCGCGCGGCAGGTCCTCGAAGGCATTGGCCAGCTCGAAGTCGCGCAGGATGCGCGCGAGCGTCGCGCGCAGCCCGGATCCGGCACGCGGGTAGTAGCTGCGGTAGGCCGGCTCGTCGCCCTCGAGATGTTCGGTGGCTACCGCCGGGCGCCAGAAGATGAATTCGTTGCGGTAGTAGCGCCGGTGCAGCACCTGGCAGGCGACCGAGTTGTAGAAAGTCTCGGCGCACTCGGGTTGCCGGTGCTCATGCAGGAGCGGGATGTAGGCCAGCTTGATCGCGGGCCACAGCGCCTCGTCGGTCTCCGCCTCGGGAAAGCGCGCGCGCACGCCTTCCACCGCTTCCTGCACGCGCTGGTCGTACATCTGGATGCGCTCGCGCGCGAGCTGCCGCAGCGTTCCCCAGTCGGCATGCTCGAAGAGTTGTTTGGCCCGCGCGGAGGCCTCGCGGAACAGCCGGTAGTGCTTGTCGAAGCCGGCGAGGATCGCGCGCGCCACCTCCGCGGCCCGGTCCGACCGGGTCTCGTGGATCGCGACGACCTTCGCCGGTGCCGTCACATCACGCGGCCTTCTTCGACTGCGACAGGGCCTCCTCGCCGAAGAACTGTTCATCTTCGGTGGAGCCGTGCAGCGCGGTGGTAGAGGCCTTGCCGGCGGTGACCACCTGCGTGACCTGGTCGAAGTAGCCGGTGCCGACCTCGCGCTGGTGCTTGACCGCGGTGAAGCCCTTCTCCGCGGCGGCGAACTCCTTTTCCTGCAGCGCGACGAAGGCGCTCATGTTGTCGCGCGCGTAGCCGTGCGCCAGCTCGAACATCGAGTAGTTGAGCGAATGGAAACCGGCGAGCGTGATGAACTGGAACTTGTAGCCCATGGCGCCCAGTTCGCGCTGGAACTTGCCGATGGTGGCGTCGTCGAGGTTGCGCTTCCAGTTGAACGAGGGCGAGCAGTTGTAGGCCAGCATCTTGCCCGGGAACTTCTTCTGGATCCCCTCGGCGAACTTCCTGGCGAAAGCGAGGTCCGGCGTGCCGGTCTCGCACCACACCATGTCGGCGACCTCGGCGTAGGCGAGGCCGCGCGACAGTGCCTGGTCGAAACCCTTCCTCGTCTTGTAGAAGCCCTCGGAGGTCCGTTCGCCGGTAAGGAAGGGCTTGTCGTTCTCGTCCACGTCGGTGGTGACGATGTCGGCCGCTTCCGCGTCCGTCCGCGCGAGCAGCACGGTCGGCACACCCATCACGTCGGCCGCGAAACGCGCCGCGATCAGCTTGTGCACCGCTTCCTGCGTCGGTACCAGCACCTTGCCGCCCATGTGGCCGCATTTCTTGACCGAGGCAAGCTGGTCCTCGAAATGCACGCCGGCCGCGCCGGCGTCGATCATCGCCTTCATCAGCTCGAAGGCGTTCAGCACGCCGCCGAAGCCGGACTCCGCGTCGGCCACGATCGGGGCGAACCAATCTACTTCTCCTTTGCCCTCCATGGTCTGGATCTGGTCCTGCCGCGCGAGCGCGTTGTTGATGCGCTTCACCACCGTCGGCACCGATGTCGTCGCGTAGAGCGACTGGTCCGGGTACATGGAGAGCGAATCGTTGGCATCCGCCGCCACCTGCCAGCCCGAGAGGTAGATCGCTGGCACGCCGGCCTTGACCTGCTGCATGGCCTGGTTGCCGGTGAGCGCGCCGAGCGAGTTCACGAACGGCTGCTCCTTGCACATCTTCCAGAGTTTCTCCGCCCCGAGCCTGGCCAGCGTGTGCTCGATCTTCACGCTGCCGCGCAGGCGCACGACGTCCTCGGCGCTGTAGCCGCGCTTCACGCCTTTCCAGCGCGGGGTCTCGGCCCAATCCTTGGTGAGTGCGGCGATTTCCTGGTCTCGCTTGAGCATGGCGTCCCCGTTCGTGAGAGTGAATTGAACTTAGGGCGACGATAGCCAAGCGGATGGCGCGCAGCAATAACGCGACTGCGGGATGTGTAATAGCACTTAAACAAGGATTTACAATGACTTAGCCACACTGCATTTCACAATGTGGAGAGAGATTCCAGAATCTTGCTGCGAAGCAATAGCTAGCTCTGTACGAGTTTCCGGTGGCGGTAAATGCTCATCAGGATGCCGATGCCGATATACAGCGTGGCGAGTGCCGTGCCACCGTAGGAAATGAAGGGCAACGGCACTCCCACCACCGGCAGGATGCCCGCCACCATGCCCATGTTGACGAAGGCATAGGTGAACAAGGTCAGCGTGACGGCGCCCGCAAGCAGGCGGGTGAACATCGTCGGCGCCTGCGCCGCGATGGACAGGCCGCGCCCGATGAGGAGCGCGTACAGCGCGAGCAGCACGAGATTGCCGACCAGGCCGAACTCCTCCGAGTACACGGCGAAGATGAAGTCGGTGGCGCGCTCGGGGATGAACTCGAGGTGCGTCTGCGAGCCGTTCAGCCAGCCCTTGCCGGTGATGCCGCCGGAGCCGACCGCGATCGTCGACTGGATGATGTGGTAGCCGGCGCCGAGCGGATCCTCGGTCGGGTCGAGCAGCGTGTGGATGCGGCGGCGCTGGTAGTCGTGCAGCATGCCCCACAGGGGCAGCAGCGCGGCGAGCGCCGTCACGGCGAGGCCGGCGAGCACCTTCCAGCTCAGGCCGGCGAAGAAGATCACGTAAAAGCCCGCGGCGGCGATCAGCAGCGCCGTGCCGAGGTCGGGCTGGCGCGCCACCAGTAGCACGGGCACCGCCAGCAGCACCGCGGCCAGCGCGAAATCGCGGAGGCGAATCGAGCCTTCGCGGCGGTGGAAGTACCAGGCCAGCATCAGCGGCATCGCGATCTTCATCATCTCCGAGGGCTGGAAGCGGCCGATGCCGAGGTTGAGCCAGCGGCGCGCGCCGTGCACCACCTCGCCGGCGAGCGCCACCCCGAGCAGCAGCGCCAGGGCCACCGCGTAGGCCGGCACCGCCAGGCGCAGCAACGTCTGCGGCGGGATCTGCGCCACCAGCCACATCGCCACCAGCGCCACCGCCAGGTTGCCGAACTGGGCTGCAACGCGCGCGGCATTCTCGTAGCTCGCCGAGTACAGAGCCGCCAGGCCGATCGCGGTGAGCGCCAGCGCCAGCGCGAACAGCGGCCCGTCGATGCCCTCGACCAGGCGATCGCGCAGGCGGTGCAGGGAATGGCCGGCGATTTCCATCGACCCCCCTAATCACTCTCCGCGTCCGTGTCCGGCTCCAGGACCTGCGCAGGCCGTTTCGCCGCCGCGGGCAGCTTGCCGAGCAGGAAGTAGTCCAGCACGGTACGCGCGATCGGCGCGGCGGCGCGCGCGCCGAAGCCGCCGTTCTCCACCAGCACGGCGAGCGCGATCTGCGGGCTCTCCAGCGGCGCGAAGGCGATGTACAGCGAGTGGTCGCGCAGGCGCTCGGCGACCTTGCTCTCGTCGTATTTCTCGTTCTGCTTCAGGGCCACCACCTGCGCGGTGCCGGTCTTGCCGCCGCTCGAGTACTGCGCCCCGGCGAAGGCACGCGCCCCGGTGCCTTCCCTGGTCACCCCGCCCATGGCGTGCTTGATGAACTCGACGTGCTCGGGCTTCAGCGGCAGCTGGCGCACCAGCTGCGGCTCGAGGGTGCGGCGTTCGCCGGTGCGCGTATTGTCCACGTGAGACACCAGGCGCGGCTTGAACATGGCGCCGTTGTTGGCGAGCGTGGCCATCGCCTGCGCCAGTTGCGCCGGCGTGTAGGCGTTATAGCCCTGGCCGATGCCGATCGAGATGGTCTCGCCGGCGTACCACTTTTGCTGCTCGGGGCGCTTGTAGCGCGCCAGTTTCCACTCGGGTGAGGGCAGGATGCCGGTGGCCTCGCCCTCCAGGTCGATTCCGGTGCGCGCGCCGAAACCGAAGCGCTGCATGAAGCCGGCGATGGCATCGATGCCCAAGTCGTTGGCCAGCATGTAGTAGTAGGTGTCCGAGGACTTGACGATCGACTTGTACAGATCCACCGCGCCGTGGCCGCCTGGCTTGGAATCGCGGAAGCGCCGGTCGCCGAACACGAAATAGCCCGGGTCGTGGATGGTGGTGCGCGGCGTGCGCTTGCCCAGTTCCAGCGCGGCGAGCGCCATGAACGGTTTGAAGGTCGAGCCGGGCGGATAGAGGCCGGCGATGGCGCGGTTGTTGAGCGGCAGGTCGGGCGAACTGTTGAGCGCGTCCCAGCTCGAGGGGTCGATGCCGTCGACAAACAGGTTCGGGTCGTAGCCCGGCATGGAAACGAAGGCCAGTACCCCGCCCGAGGCGGGTTCGATCGCCACCAGCGCGCCGCGGCGTTCACCGAAGGCGCGCTCGGCGACCTCCTGCAGCCGGACGTCGATCGTGAGGGCGATGTTGCTGCCAGGCTGCGAGGCTTTGCTCGACAGCGTGCGGATGCCGCGCCCGGCGGCGTCGATCTCGACGCGCTCGAAGCCGGTGATGCCGTGCAGTTCCTGCTGGTAGCTCGACTCGATGCCGGACTTGCCGATGTAGTCGGTGCCGCGGTAGTTGGCGGCTTCGCCGAGCTCCTCGAGCCGTTCCTGGTCGCGCGTGGTGACCCGGCCGATGTAGCCGAGCACGTGCGAGCCGATGTCACCATGCGGGTACTGACGGAACAGGCGCGCGCGGATGTCCACGCCGATGAAGCGCCAGCGGTTGGCGGCGATGCGCGCCACCTCCTCCTCGGACAGGCGCGTGCGGATCGGCAGGCTCTCGGAGTTGCGCGTCTCCTGCAGCAGCTTCCTGAAGCGCGCGCGGTCGCGCGGCTGGATGTCGACATATTCGGCCAGCTCGGCAATGGTGGCCTCCAAGTCATTTACCTGCGCGGGGAAGACTTCCAGCGTGTAGGCCAGGGTGTTGCGCGCCAGCACCTCGCCGTTGCGGTCGAGGATCAGCCCGCGGCTCGGCGCCAGCGGCACGACCGCTATACGGTTCTCGTCCGCCTTGGCACGGTAGGCGTCGTGCTGCAGCACCTGCAGCCAGATGAAGCGGGCGAGCAGCAGTCCGAAAGCGGCGAGCACCACGAACCCGGCGAATCCCAGCCGCAGCTGGAAGTCGCGCAGCTCGCCCTGGGTATTCCTGAGTTCCGCGAAGCGCATGGTCAGATCGGACGGTTCACGTCGACCTCGATCGGGCGGCGCTGCGGAATCAGCAGCAGCCAGGCCACGGCCGGCCAAAGCGCGGCGGCGGCGAGCGGCCCGGCGAACAGCGACCAGCCGGGAAACTCGGCGCCTGTCGCCAGGCGCACGCCGAGCGACACCAGCTGCGTGCCCTCGAGCAGCAGCAGAATGTGCAGCATCTGGCCCCAGTTTTCGAACCACAGGATGCGGCGCGAGAGCGCGATGGCGCAGAACGCGAGCGCCGAGTAGGCGAGCGCGTGCTGGCCGAGCAGCACGCCGTTGCCGGCGTCCACCAGCAGCCCCAGCCCCCACGCGGTGGCGAGGCCCACCAGGCGGGGCTGGCGCACGCACCAGAAGGCGAGCGTCAGCGCGACGAAGTCCGGCGCCAGCGCCATGTCGGGCCAGGGCAGGAAATTGAGCAGCAGCGCCCCTGCGAAAGAGGCCGCGATGGTGCCCACGCGCACCGGGAGCAGGATGTACTGCGGCCGGTCAGGACCCATCGCCATCCTTTTTCTTCGCCTTGCGCGCCTTGGCGCCCTTGCGGTCGCGCTCGGCCGCCAGGTCCTCGGGGTAAGGCGGCAGCCTGGCCTCGCTGGACAGCACCAGGGCGTAGCGGCCGCGCTCGACACCGGCGCTGGGCTGCGCCAGCACGCGCGCGAAGGTGTAGGAGGCATCGCGCTCGACGCGCACCACACTGGCCACCGGCAGGCCTGGCGGGTAGGTGCCGTCGATGCCCGAAGTGACCAGCTGGTCGC
>Ga0247727_10009363_pt1 | contig 17789 bp, 14 predicted proteins | sample WisWelCaveWW1625_FD_202498 | JGI IMG/M metagenome (GOLD analysis project Ga0247727, IMG submission 202498) | Biofilm microbial communities from Wishing Well Cave, Virginia, United States - WW16-25 | ecosystem: Environmental > Aquatic > Deep subsurface > Groundwater > Cave microbial mat | place...
CCTTGATCGCCGGAATCGTCACAACGCTTCTGCTCTGGCACGCGTCGCGGATCGCGCTCGGCTTGGGCGAGGCGCCGGCCGGCTGGTCACCCGTCTCGAACGCGGTCTCGAACGTGTTCGGCACGGGAACGGCAACTGAGGTGCTCGAGCGGGTGTTCGTCTGGACCCACGTGCTCATCATCCTCAGCTTCCTCGCGTACCTCCCCCACTCCAAGCACCTCCACATCGCGACCGCCGCGATCAACGTGTTCTTCGCGCGCACGCGGGCCCGGGGTCGCCTCGAGCCTCTCGAGTTCGAGGCCGAGGACGAGAGCGAGCTTCGCTTCGGCGCCGGCACGGTGGCCGACCTGACGTGGAAGCAGATGCTCGACGCGATGTCGTGCACGGAGTGCGGGCGCTGCCAGGACGTCTGCCCGGCCTACGCGACGGGGAAGGCGCTCTCGCCCAAGCTGCTCATCATGGGCATCCGCGATCAACTGTTCGCAGAAGGTCCGGCCGCTCTTGCCGGCGGCGATCTCTCCGCGCTCGTGCCGAACGCGGTCACGGACGACGTCGTCTGGGACTGCGTCACTTGCGGCGCCTGCGTGCATGAGTGCCCGGTCGAGATCGAGCACGTGGATCACATCGTCGACCTGCGCCGACATCTCGTCATGGTCGAGTCGCGCTTCCCGAGCGAGGCCGAGCCGATGCTGCGCGACGTCGAGCGGGGCTCCAACCCCTGGGGCAAGCCCCAGGCCGAGCGGGCCGCTTGGGCAGAGGGTCTGGGGGTGCGCGTGCTCGAGCCGGGAGACCCGCCGCCCGAGATCCTGTACTGGGTGGGCTGCGCGGGGTCGTTCGACGAGCGTGCGCGGGCAGGAGTCGTCTCGACGGCGCGACTGCTCCGCGCAGCGGGGATCGACGTCGCCATCCTCGGGCCGCGCGAGTCGTGCACCGGCGACCCCGCGCGACGCATGGGCAACGAGTACGTGTTCCAGGCTCTCGCGCAGCAGAACGTCGCGACGCTCGACGAGGCGGGCGTGACGAAGATCGTCGCGAGCTGCCCACACTGCTTCAACACACTCGCGAACGAGTACCCCGACTTCGGCGGCCGCTACGAGGTCCTCCACCACACCGAGCTCCTCGCCGAGCTCGTGCGGGAAGGCTGCCTGGCTCCGGTCGCCGGGGAGAGTGAGATCACCTACCACGACTCCTGTTACCTCGCCCGCCACAACGACGTGCTCGCGGCTCCTCGGGAGCTCGTCGGCCGCATCGGGAAGCCGCTCGAGATGGCGCGGAGCGGAAAGCGAACCTTCTGCTGCGGCGCGGGCGGGGCGCACATGTGGATGGAGGAGCGCGGCAACCAGATCAACGAGGAGCGGGCGAGAGAAGCGGCGGACACGGGCGCCGACACGCTCGCGGTCGCCTGTCCCTTCTGCACGCTGATGCTCGACGACGGCGTCCGCCAGACCGGAGCCGACATCCGAGTCGCCGATGTCGCGACGCTCCTCGCCGAGGCGATCGAGCGCGAGTGAACGTTCGCTGACTAACTCGGGCGCATGCGCACGCGCAGATCCTCACCGTGGGCAGCGATCAAGCCCACGGCTCGGCCCTTTGCGTCGACGACTTCGACCGTGTAGAGATCGTGCTCAGGCCGTGCGGACACGACGGTGCCAATGGTGCCCCGCTTGAAGCCCTCCAACGCCCGCGCCAGCTCGACGACGGCGAGCTCCTCGATATCGGTCGTAACGGTCGTGGTCATCGTTCTTCTCTTTCGACTGTAGCCGAGTCTTACCTTGACTTCTACGCCGGATAGACGGTTATCAAACGTGTTGGACGATCCTCGCGCACTTCCCAAACGGTGCAGATGTCTGCGGTTCCATCCTTGTCGCGCCGGCGAATCGAGATGATCGCCTCCCAGTTGTCGGCATCATCAGGGTTCTTCTTGACGAAGCGCCCTTCGACGTAGGGCAACACCTCGAGGATTCCAACCCTCAGGTCTTCGTACTCATCACGCGTGTAGCCGATGCTCTGAAAGAACACGGCTTTCGCGCGGCCCACTGAGTGCTCGAGACTCAATGCGTACTCGAGCAGCTTGGAGTCCTCGATGATCCCGGTCTCCGCACCGGGGACACGATCGGGATGGAGGTCGACCTGCACGGCAGCGAACTCTAGGAGCCATGCCAAGCTCGCGACGTAAGCCGTTCGCCGCTGTTCGTAGACTCCGGACATGGCCGACACGGTCATCGAGAACCCGATCCTGAACTCGCCATTCCGCGAACCCAGCCGGCACTGGCGTTTCGGCGACACGGGAATCACGAACGAGATCGTTGAAGGCCGTCGCTCGAGCTCGTACTTCATGCCGATCCCAGCCTCGAAGATCCGCGGCCAGCAGCTTCAGCTCGAGACGCAGTGGACTCGCGACCGGATTGAAGAGAACGCAAGGATCAACCGGGTCCGCCAGCGCGTGACCGCCTGGCGGTCGCTCGGCTGGCCCGGCGTAACGCCGACGACGAGACGCCTGCTCGAGTACTGGACGAACGAGCAGCGGGAGAAGCCCCTCTTCTTCTGCCAGATCGAGGCGCTCGAGACCGCGATCTACCTCACCGAGTGCGCGACGAAGCAGGGAGACGCCCGGATCGCCAACGAGCTGCAGGAGCTCGCGGACGAGCAGAACCCGGGTCTCTACCGGACGGCGCTCAAGATGGCGACCGGGAGCGGCAAGACCGTGGTCATGGCGATGCTGATCGCCTGGCACACGCTCAACAAGCAGGCAAGCGCCCGGGACGCGCGCTTCTCGGACGCGTTCCTCGTCGTCACGCCCGGGATCACGATTCGCGACCGGCTCCGCGTGCTGCTGCCCGAGAGCCCCGACAACTACTACCGGGAGCGCGACATCGTCAGCGCGGCCGACCTCGAACGCCTCGGCCAAGCGCGGATCGCGATCACGAACTTTCATTCGCTCCAGCTCCGCGAAGCTCAGGTCGCCTCCAAGACGACGAAGGAGATCCTCACGCGTGGCAAGGCGAGCCCGTTCGTCGAGACGCCCGACCAGATGGTGCGGCGGGTCTGCCGTGGGCTCGGCTCGAAGCGCCAGATCGTCGTCCTGAACGACGAGGCGCACCACTGCTACATGCATCGCGCCGCCGACGAAGCGGAGACGGAAGGCCTGAAGGGTGAAGAGCGCAAAGAGGCCGAGCGCCGCGACCGCGAGGCGCGGGTCTGGGTGACCGGCCTGCAGGCGGCAGCACGCAAGCTCGGAGTCAAGGTCGTCTACGACCTCTCCGCAACCCCGTTCTACCTCCGCGGCTCGGGCTGGCCCGAAGGAACGCTCTTCGGCTGGGTCGTGAGCGACTTCTCGCTCATCGACGCGATCGAGTCGGGCATCGTCAAGATCCCGCGCGTCCCGGTCGCGGACGACGCGGTCGACAAGGCCGGGCCCATGTTCCGGAGTCTCTGGCCGCGCATCCGCGCCGAATTGCCCCGGAAGAGCGTCAAGGAGGCGGCGCTCGAGGGTCCGCCACGGCTGCCGGACGAGCTCCAGGCAGCACTGCACGCGCTCTACGGGAACTATGAGAAGGCGTATCGCGCCTGGGAAGACCGCGAGAAGGAAGAGCCGAGTGGCACCACGCCGCCGGTCTTCATCGTCGTCTGCTCGAACACGGCGGTCTCGAAGCTCGTGTTCGACTATGTCGCCGGCTGGGAGCGCGAGCTCGACGACGGCCGCCGTGCCGTCCAGGCGGGCGCACTCGAGTTGCTCTCGAATGAGGATCGCGGCGGCTGGCTCGACCGGCCTCGGACCGTGCTGATCGACTCGGCGCAGCTCGAATCGGGCGAGGTGATGAGCGCAGAGTTCAAGGCGATTGCAGCCCGCGAGATCGGGGAGTTCAAGGATGAGCTGAAAGCCCGCAACCCCGGTCGCGACGTCGAGGAGCTGACCGATGAGGATCTTCTCCGAGAGGTCATGAACACGGTCGGGAAGCCGGGTCGGCTCGGCGAGCACGTGCGCTGCGTCGTCTCCGTCTCGATGCTGACGGAGGGCTGGGACGCAAACACGGTCACGCACATCCTCGGAGTGCGCGCATTCGGCACGCAGCTTCTCTGCGAGCAAGTCGTCGGTCGCGGGCTGCGCCGGACGAGCTACGTACCGGACGACGGCGGTCTGCTCGATCCGGAGTACGCGGAGGTGTACGGGGTGCCGTTCAGCTTCATCCCCACGTCTGGATCGGCGACGACGCCGAGGCTGCCCAAGCCGATGACCCGGGTGCGGGCGCTCCAGGAACGAGCCGGGTGCGAGATTCGCTTCCCGAAGATCGTCAGCTACAAGTACGAGCTCGGGGGCGAGCGCCTTTCTTGGGCGTTCGGCGAGGAACATCGGCTCGTCCTCTCCACTGAGAACGTGCCGACGGAGACCGAGGTCGCAGGCGTCGTCGGCGAGCACGAGGTGCACACGCTGGACGATCTGAAGGCCAAGCGCGAACAAGAGGTCGTCTTCGCGATCGCGGGCGAGCTCCAGACACGCCACTTCTCGGACCGGCCCTGGCTCTTCCCGCAGCTCGCCGAGGCGACGCGCGCGTGGATGCGCTCGTCGCTCGAGCTCCACGACCACGTCTTCCCGCAACTTCTGCTGCTTCACGAGCAGGCGAGCCGAACCGTGGAGAAGATCTTCCGGGGAATCCTCGCCGCCGAGCCCGGCTCACCGCGCCTCGTCGCGGTTCCGTCGCCGCACGACCCGGAGGGCTCGACGGCAACCGTCGAGTTCGACACGACCAAGCCGGTGATGGCGACGGATCCCGAGAGGTGCCACGTCGAGTACGTCGCCGCCGACTCGAACTGGGAGCACGTCATGACCGCCCGGCTCGAGTCGATGCCCGAGGTACGCGCCTACGTCAAGAACCAGGGCCTGGGGCTCACGATTCCGTACACATTTGACACACATGAGCGCACCTATCTCCCGGATTTCGTCGTCATGATCGATGACGGCCACGGAGACGACCGGCTCAGCCTCATCGTCGAGGTCACCGGGCAGGCGCGTGCCGACAAGGTCGAACGCGTCGCGACGGCTCGCGAACGCTGGGTGCCCGGCGTGAACGCGCTCGGCCGCTACGGCCGCTGGGATTTCATCGAGATCGAGGACCCCTGGAATGCCGAGAACGCAATCCGCACCCACCTCGCCTCCCGTCTGGGGGCCGCCGCATGAGCCCGCGCCAGCGCGCGACCCGAGCGGCGCCTACGCCGGTCGAGACGATCAAGCACAAGGACGAGCGGGCGAACATCCCGACCAACGAGCTGCGCGGAATGCTCGCCGACGACGAGCGCGACCCGGGGAAGATGCTCTACCCGCGTGACCCGAGCCTCGACCCCCAGCTCGTCTGGAAGGGGAAGGACGAGCAGGACGCGGCCGACCTCGAGGTGCCGGTCGTCCCGATCTACATCCAGGAGAAGGTGCACCCGCGCGCCATCGTCGAGAACCTCCGCCAGACGGCGGCCGCGGGGGAGCCCGAGCCCGAGCTGACGCTCTTCGGCGACTTCAACGGCATCGAGTTCGAGCAGCTCGTCGACTTCTACAACTGGGGCGTCCAGTGGGCGAACCGGCTCGTCCTCGGCGACTCGCTGCTCGTGATGACGAGCCTCGCCGAGAAGGAGGGGCTCCGGGGGAAGGTGCAGACGATCTACGTCGACCCGCCGTACGGGATCAGGTTCGGCTCGAACTGGCAAGTGTCAACGCGGAAGCGCGATGTGAAGGACGGGAAGGTCACGGACGCGACGCGTCAACCCGAACAGATTCGCGCCTTCCGCGACACCTGGGAGCTCCGCATCCATTCTTATCTGGCGTATCTGCGTGACCGCCTGGCGGTTTCGCGGGAACTCCTATCCGACTCGGGCTCGATCTTCGTCCAGATCGGCGACGAGAACGTTCATCTCGTCCGCAGTCTTCTCGACGAGGTGTTCGGAAGCGAGAACTTCGTGGCGCAGATCAGTTTCCGCTCGATGAACCCGTTGGAGGCCGGACAACTTGAGTCGGTCTACGACCACGTGCTTTGGTACGGGCGGGACGCCGAGCAAGTCAAGTACCGCAACCTTTGGCGTGGGAAGAATCTTGGACGAGGGTCGGAGTACGTCCTTGCTGACCGGCCGGAGGACGGCTCAGTCGAGCGACTGTCGGCCACCGAACTGGACAACATGGCGGAGACGATCACCAATCGCGGCGTCTTGAAGCGATCCGACCTGATCTCGTCGGGCTACACACCGTCGTGCATCTTCCCGATCGAGTTCGAAGGCCAGCGCTTCATCCCACGGAGTGGGAAGAGCTGGCGAACGAACGAAGCCGGGGTCGTTCGGCTCATGGTTGCCAACCGGCTCTTTGTGCTCGGCTCGAAGCTCTACTACAAGCTGTATTACAAGGACTTCGGCTTCCAGTCCCTCGAGAATGTCTGGACCGATACAGCCGCCGGAGAGAGTTCGCAGAAGGTCTACGTTGTGCAGACGAACCTCAAGGTCGCCGAGCGCTGCCTCCTTATGACCACCGACCCGGGCGACCTCGTCCTCGACCCCACGTGTGGCAGCGGCACGACCGCGGTGGCGGCAGAAAAGTGGGGACGCCGCTGGATCACGATCGACACATCCCGAGTCGCACTTGCGCTCGCCCGAACGCGGCTCATGGCCTATCGCTACCCCTGGTTCGAGCTCCGCGACGAGGATGACGTGCGGCAGGGCTTTCACTGGCGAACTGTTCCGCGCGTGACGCTCAAGTCGATCGCCCAGAACCCGGACATCCGCGAGGGAATGAGCCGCGAGGAGATCGAGGCCGCGATCGCACGCCACGCGGAGCAGGAGACGCTCTACGACCAGCCGCAGGAGAGCCGGAAGAAGGTGCGGGTCACCGGACCGTTCACGGTCGAGAGCCTCTCGCCGCACCGGACGCTCGAGCCCTCGGCCGCGGACGGAGAGGTCGCCGAGTCGACGGAGGAGTTCCTCCCGACGATCCTCGACAACCTGCGCAAGGCGGGCGTCCAGAACACGGTCCGGGAGGAGCACCTGAGCTTCGAATGGCTCGAGCCCTCCGCGGGCTCGTGGGTGAATGCGCGGGGTGCGTTCACGGACGCCGACGGCTCCGAGCGGTCGGTGGCCGTCAGTGTCGGCCCGGAGTACGGGACCGTGGACGCCGACCACGTACGCGAGGCCGCCAAGGAGGCGAGCCGCGCTGCCGGCGCCGACCTGCTGCTCGTCTGCGCGTTCGCGTTCGACGCAACCGCGGGTGAGACGGCCAAGGACTTCGCGCCGTCCGTGGGCTCGGGGTGGGCCGTGGCTGCCGAGGAGCGCAAGCTCGGGAAGCTCCGCGTCCTGCTCGTCCGCATGAACCCGGATCTCGCCATGGGCGCCGACCTGCTCAAGAAGACGGGCGCCGGGAACCTGTTCATGGTCTTCGGCGAGCCCGACGTGGAGATCCGTAGCACCGACGACGGCGTAGTCGTCGAGATCCGCGGCGTCGACGTCTACGACCCGACGACTGGCCAAGTGCGCTCGGACTCGACCGACGACATCGCCTGCTGGTTCGTGGATACGAACTACAACGAGGAGAGCTTCTTCGTCCGCGAGGCGTACTTCACCGGCGCCGGGGACCCGTACCAGTCGCTCCGTCGAGCACTCCGAGCTGACATCGACGAAGCGGCCTGGGCAGGCCTGTACCGAACCGAGAGCCGTCCCTTCCCGGCGCCGGACACGGGCAAGATCGCCGTGAAGGTCATCAACCACTACGGCGACGAAGTGATGAAGGTCTACGACGTGCCCTAAGGCGTTGGATTCACCACGTTTCGGGTTTTGTGATCGTTCCGTGTACGTCCGTGAGGGACTCTGGGAACTGCGCGGCCTCCAGCACGCCTGACCGGATCCGCTTCCTGAAAGACGCGACCTTCGAGAGTTCGACCGAGAACGTCTTGTGAGGGTTGAGGATCCCGACGGGCAGGCTGAGCTGCTCCTGGACGATCTTGATCGGCAACACGAGATCCGAGTCGTTCGAAACGACGATCGCGGCCTCGTATCGCCCCTGGTATCCGTGTGCGACGAGAAGCGCCCCCAAGGCGACGTCGGAGCCCTTCTCCTCGGTCTTGATCACCTCGACGGTACGAGGTTTTCGGCGGCCAGGGTTCGCGAGCGGCATGCGCACGACGTTCGAGAGGAACGATCCGTAGTGCACCTCGACGCCTGTGGTCTCGAGCGCCCGTATGAACGTTCGCTGCCTGGTGCTTCGGTGCGGGTCCCAACGAGCGTCCTTCACGATCGCCGTGCAGTAGTGAATCTCGTGGATCGCGTTACGTGGGAACGTAAGCTCGCAGCATCTCCTTATATCGAGCCACTTGTACGGCGTACGCTTGACGGCTCCGTAATAGAGGTTGAAGCCGTCGACGTACACGTTCGTCCGCATAGGCAACGGCCAGCGTACCCGGCGAGACGGCCCGAGAAAGCGCAGAGGCCGCCGAAGCGGCCTCGCGACCCTGCCACCGAGGCGACAGGGGGGATTCATCTGCAGGGTAGCACCGTGGCCGGATTTCGTGTACCCCGTACGCGGGATCGCGAGGAGTGGGTTGCAGGCGCTCGCCGTCACGTCGACTTGACGTGCCGTGGTCCAAGCCGGAGTCTGACATAGATGACGACCGAAACGATTCGTGTAACGCCCGCCGAGAAACTCGGTCCGGTGCTGAGCGGCCGGTTCGAGGCCGAGGAGCTTCGTGCGCAGAGTATGTCGTCTCGCTGTCGGGCGCCGTACCCTTTGGGCATGGAGCTGCACGTCGTCTTCGAACCCGACGAGGAAGGCTGGGTACGCGCCTCGATAGAGGAGCTGCCCGGCGTCATCACCTGCGCTCCACGCGCGACGAAGCGCGCCAGCTCATCCGCGATGCGCTCGACAAGTGGCTCGCCGCGCTGACCAGCATCGATCGTGCTCCGAGCGGTCTCGACGGCACTCGCGAGACGCTCACCGTGAGCGTGACGTAGGTCCCGTTCCGGGTTCGAGTTTCTCCCCGGTCGGTGTCGCGCGATCGCCGAACTTGCGCTGCAACATCGGGGACCTTGACCGGACCCGTGTTGCATGTAGGACTACTCCTTCGTGGCGTCGGGATCGACGATGAAGCGAGCTTTCGTCGTGCCGCGCACTGAGTAGCCGGTGAAGTCCATTTCTCCCGAGGACGGGCCTTCCGTCTCGGCGACCCACAGAACCGGCGATCTCGGCGCGTACTCTCCGATCTGGACCGACTCTCTTCGCGCGAGTCGGCGGAGCTCGCACACGCTCTCTTGCGACGTCCCGTAGTAGCAGACGTCGCTGTGTGCGTAGCTGCGCAGATTGATGTCCTCGACCTCGTCGGCGTCGATGTCGCCCCAGAACCAGTCGCCGCTTCCTGGCGTTACGACCACCGCCATGCGCGGATCGATCGGCAGGATGGTCTCAGCGCCTGGACTCGACATCCAACCCCGGCCGGCCTTCGGGTGCCGCGGCGTATGGTCGACCTGTGTTATGCCGACGTCCGAAAGTACGAGATCGGGTGCGTCTTCGTCGACCCGCATGATCCACCACTCGCACTCCTTGAGGACTTTGAGGACGACCTCGTCGAGCTGGAAGAAGATCAGCGCCAGTTCGCGCGCACGGGGTGCCTTGAACACGAGCTTGCCGGACTGGATCTGCTCGAGCGTGTCCACTCGGAAGTTCTCGATCTCCTCCTCCGAGATCTCAGGCACAGCGGTACGCGCATGAGCGAGGAAATCTCCCTTGTTCGAGAACCACATCTCCTGCTCGAGCGTGTGTAGGAACTCGTCCATGAACCGGGCTTCGGCCCGACCTTGCGGGGTGCGCCTCTCCTGAACGGCGCAGAAAATGGCGAGGGCGAAGCGCTCCCGTGGTTCGATCTCGACCCCCGAGACGAGCCGGCGTATCGCATTCGCCGCATCGCCATCGATCCGTTGAAGATCCTTCTCGACAATGCCCGGATCAACGGGTTCACCGTCCAGCTCGATGGGCTCGCCTTCGAGATCGAAGCGGTAGTACTGATGCCGAAAAGCCTGAGATCGAGGGGGCACAAGCCGAGTCCTGCCCGAGCTGACGTCGAGCCGGTACACGAAGGGCGGGTCCTTTCGCTGAGCGAATCTGCGAATTAGGAACGTGGGCAGGTAGTGGTGCCGCTTGGCTGACATGGGAACCTCTGTTCGATCGTAGCCAAGTCCGCGGCTCGCATCGATCCTCCTGGTCGTGAGGCTCCTCAGGTCTATTCTTCAAACCGCCGACGCGGCTGAACTCACCGCCCCGCTCACCATTGATCTTTCCGGAGCTTTCCGACGACTCCGCATTTGGCTTCGTAGAACGATGGAGCTAGCCGAGCTCGAATCGGCGACCTCCTAGGTTGCGATCCAGACGCTCGCAGCTCTAGCGATCGGCGTGGAGGAAGTCGCCCTGAGCGCCGAGGACGAGGTCGCGCTCGGCATCCGGCACGTGATTCGCAGCACCGGCGCCAGCGCCTCGATGAACGTCAGGCCGCTCTCTGAGTACAGCTCATGCTCGACGCCGGGATTGATGACGGCGACATCTCCGCGCTCAGGCGCTTCGTCTCGTCGCCCACCGTCATCGTGAGGCCGCCTTCGACGATCCACGTGAGCCGCTCCGCGGTCTCGTGGGAGTGCCGCGCGACCGTCGTCCCCGGCTCATAGACAACGTGGCACAGGATCACCTGCTCGCCTCCGATGGTGTCGAGCGTCACACCCGGGAAGAGGGTGTGACGCTCGACACCGTTTCAGGTCCTGAAGGACGAGGTCAGGCAGGCACCTCGAACCGCATGCCGCCCAAGGACACCGCGTTGACGGAGAGCTCCTCGTCGAAACACGACCTTCTGCAAGCGGCTTTGCCGCCTGATCCTGGGCGATCGCTTGTACTTCTTGCCGCTGCCACAAGGACAGGGATCGTTCCGTCCTATGTCCACGCTCTCACGGTAGACGGCGCCTGCAAACTCGCGTGAGGTTCGCGATCTTGTATGCGCCGGGTTCTGACCGGAGGCATCGCGCGTTCACTCCCCGACCCGAGTGAGAACGGCGTGCGCGAACGCGGCGTCGAGCGCTCCTACGCCGAGGTTCGCGCAAACGACCCGGCTTCCATTCAATCCCTGCTCGAGCCCTTCGCCCACGCTCGCGTGCGCATCAGGCCACGAGCGGAAATGGCCGTGCTCGCGGTAAGCCTCGTACTGGGCGACGTCGTCTGTCAGGAACAGGTCGCACGCAGCGACCGCAGCAGCCGAGACGTAGAAGTCGAAGTCGATCGGGAGCAGGAGCACGTCGTCCGCGACCCACGACTCGTCGAGGGGTGACGGCGGGTCGCGAAGAATCGGCCCCGCGGTCACGACGACGTCCGCACCCGCGACCGCTGCCCGCGGATCGCCCACGACGAGAGCCCCCGGACACACGTCGCGAGCCCGCTCGGTGACGGGGTCGTACGCACGAATCTCACACGCGGGCTTGAGAGCGCGGAGCACTTCACCGTGGTAACGCCCCTGTTCGCCGCACCCGAGCACCGCGGCGACGCTCCAGCCCGCAGGCGCAAAGGCCTGTACGCACGCTCCCGAGGCCGCCGCGGTCCGGGCGGCGGTGATCTCGGCCGCGTCGAGAACGGCGAGCGGCACCCCCGTCTCCGCATCGTTGACGACGATCACCCCGCTGATGGCCGGGAGACCGCGCGCAGGGTTGTCCGGATAGCCGGAGACCCACTTCATCGCAACGACGTCGAGCTCGCGCAGGTATGCGGGCATCGCGTGCAAGAAGGCGTCGTGCCGAGGATGCACGCCGATCTTGGGCGGCATCTCGACCTCCCCGCGCGCCATCGAGCGGTACACGCGCGCGGCGAGCTCGACCTGCTCGAGGAGCGGTGGGAGCGACGCGGCGACCGTCTCGCGATCGACGAAGCGAAGATGTGTCGTCACCAACCTGTAGCAAACCACATCGTGGTATCGAAGTTCCACGTTATGATCCCGGCCGATGAGCGCCCCCACAGGTGCAAGGGCTATCGACCGGGCCGCACAGCTGCTCGTCCGGGTCGTCGAGAGCTCCGAGCCCGAGACCGTGACCGAGCTCGCCGAGACCACCGGCTTGCCGAAGAGCACGGCGTCACGTCTGGTCGCCGCGCTCGAGCGCCAGGGCCTCGTCCAGCGAGACGGCGGACGCGGGAGCATCCGGCCTGGGCCGGTTCTGGTCAGCTTCGCGCGGCGCAGCCTCCCGAATGCGGACCTCGTCGAGCTCTGCGGCCCTTCCCTCGACCGGCTGGCGAAGGCGACCGGCGAGACGGTGAATGTCGCCGTGCCGACGCCGCGCGGCGTCGAGCAGCTCGCACAGCGCGACAGCCGCCACTTCCTCGGCTCGACGAATTGGATCGGCCGCACCGTGCCATACCACGCCTCGGCCGTCGGCAAGGTCTTCCTCGCCTACGGCACCGCCCGGGCGCCTGAGCAACTCGATCAGCTGACGCCCCACACGATCGTCGACCGAGAAGAGCTCGAGCGAGTGCTGGACGAGACCCTCGCTCGCGGTTACGCCACCACCGTCGAGGAGCTCGAGCCGGGGCTGTGGGCGATCGCGGCTCCGGTCCACGGCGTGTCGGGCGTCGTCGCGGCGCTCAGCATCTCCGGCCCGACGATCCGACTGCAGGACGGCCTGCTCGAGGAGCTCGGCCGGCTACTCATCGCGGAAGCGAACGCTGTCTCCGCGCGACTACTAGTCCCCGCGCAAGACCGGAATCCGCTGACACGCGGATTCCGGTCGCGCGAAGATCCCTAAAGGCGGCCGCTTCGCGGCCGCGTCGCCGTTTCGCATCGACCACAAGGAGGTAGTGCCTTGACCGAGATCAACGAGCAACCCGGGGTCCTGCAGTACTCGCGCATCCGCAGGTCGCCGTACTTCTACGCGTCCCGGCGCCACGGGGTGCAGCTGTACAGCTTCTACAACCACATGTACCACCCGCGCCACTACGGCGACCCGGTGGAGGAGTACTGGCAGCTCCTGAACGGCGTCACTCTCTGGGACGTCGGCGTCGAGCGGCAGGTCGAGATCACCGGCCCCGACGCGTTCACCTTCACGAACATGCTCGTCCCGCGCGACCTGCACAAATGCGCCGTCGGCCAGTGCAAGTACGTCTTCGTCACCTCGCCCGAGGGCGGCATCCTCAACGACCCGGTGCTCCTACGTCTCGACGAGAACCACTTCTGGCTCTCGCTCGCGGACAGCGACATCCTGCTCTGGGCGAGAGGTGTGGCCTACAACTCGGGTCTCGACGTGACGATCGGCGAGCCGGACGTCGGTCCGCTCCAGATACAGGGGCCGAAGTCGAAGGAAGTCATGGTCGGCCTCTTCGGCGAGAGCATCGTCGAGATTCCGTACTACTTCCACCACTCGTACGAGCTGGACGGCATGGACGTCATCGTCTCCCGGACCGGGTACACCGGCGAGCTCGGCTACGAGATCTACTTGAAGAACGCGAGCCGCGACGGCGTCAAGCTCTGGGATGCGGTGCTCGCGGCTGGCGAGCCGCACGGCCTCACCGTCATCGGGCCGTGCCACATCAAGCGCATCGAGGCGGGCATTCTCGCACTCGGCTGCGACATGTGGTTCGACACGAACCCGTACGAGGTCGAGATGGGCTACGAGTGGATGGTCGACCTCGAGCAGGAGGCCGACTTCATCGGCAAGGAGGCGCTCAAGCGCATCAAGGCCGAGGGCATCACGCGAAAGCTCGTCGGCGTCGAGATCGGCGGCCCCGGGCTCGGCAGCTACAACGACGGCGCGATGATCGACTACTTCCCGGTCTTCCGAAATGGGGCGCAGGTCGCGCAGGTGACATCGGCCTGTTACTCGCCGCGACTCGAGAAGAACATCGGCTACGCGATGCTGCCGATCGAGCTCGCGGAGTTCGGCACCGAGCTCGAGGTCGAGGCCCCCGCCGGGCGGACCTCGGCGGTCGTCGTCCGGAAGCCGTTCATCGATCCGGCGAAGGACACCCCGAAGCAGGAGGTCGCGCTCGGAGCCACCGCGGAGGCGTCGCACGTCGGGTAACGGAAAGATCAACCCGAACGGGCGCGCGGAGGCACGCCTCGCAGAGCTTCTGGCGCGGCCCCGTTATGAGGTGATCCCGCTCGACGGGATCGAGGACGCCGTGCTCGAGCACGTCCCGCGCGAGGTGAAGCTCACCATCACCGCTTCGCCGCGCAAAGGGATCGAGCCGACCCTCGACCTTGCCGAGCGCCTCGCCCGGCACAGCTTCGCGGTCGTGCCCCACCTGTCCGCGCGGCTCGTACGGGACCGCGCGCACCTCCGGGAGCTGCTGGCCCAGATCGCGGAGATGGGGGTACGAGAGGTGTTCGTCGTCGCGGGCGACGCGGCGCAGCCGGCCGGCGAGTTCGCCGGGGCGGCTCCTCTTCTTGCCGCGATGGCGGAGCTAGGTCACTCGCTGGAGGAGGTCGGGATCACCGGCTACCCGGAGAGCCATGCGTTCATCAGCGACGAGACGACGATCCAGGCGATGTTCGAGAAGGCGGAGTTCGCGACGTACATCGTCAGCCAGATCTGCTTCGACCCGAAAGTGACCGTGGCCTGGGTCGAGGCCGTGTGGAAACGCGGTACACGGCTCCCCATCTACGTCGGGCTTCCAGGGGCCGTCCCACGGACGAGGCTCCTGCGTGTCTCTGCGCGCGTCGGTCTCGGCGAGTCCACCCGTTTCCTCCGGCAGCACGGGAGCTGGCTCACCCGCGCCCTCCGGCCGGGCGGCTTCAGCCCGGACCCGCTGATCGCCGGGCTCGAGCCGTGCCTCACCGACCCCGAGCGAAAGGTCGCCGGCTTCCATATCTTCACCTTCAACGACGTGGCTGACACCGAGCGCTGGCGTCAGCGGACGATGGAGCACCACGAGCTCTACGGATACGAAAGGAGCGCCGATGCCGGTTGAGATCGACACCGTCCGCGCCGTGGACGTGCCCACCAGGCTGGTGCATGGCCCCGGCGCCTTGGCCCGCCTCGGTGAGACGCTCCGCGAGCTGGGCGTCGCTCGTCCGCTACTCGTCACCGACCCGGGGGTCGCCGCCGCGGGTCTCGTCGATCGCGCCCTGGCTCACCTCGAGGAGTCGGTCGTCTTCGCTGAGGTGCGCCCCAACCCGGACATCGCGCTCGTCGATCGCGGCGCCGGGGTGTATCGCGAGTCGGGGCGTGACGGACTCGTCGCACTCGGCGGCGGCTCGTCCATCGACACCGCGAAGTCGATCGGCGTCGTCATCCGGCACGGCGGCTCGATCTTCGACTACGAATGGGGTCGCGAGCCGATCATCGAACGCGTGCCGGCGCTGGTCGCCATCCCCACGACGGCCGGAACGGGCAGCGAGGTCACGCTCTGGGCGGTCATCACGGATCACGACCGCCAGATCAAGTTCAACGTCGGCGGCACCCCGCTCATCGGACCGCACGTCGCCCTCATCGATCCGGAGCTCATGCTCGGCCTTCCGCCAGCTGTGACCGCCGCCACCGGCATGGACGCCCTCTCGCACGCCATCGAGTGCTACACGTGCGACTACCACCAGCCCTTCAACGATGCCGTAGCCCTGCACGCGATCGAGCTCGTCGGCCGCTGGTTGCGGGTGGCGGTCGCCGACGGCTCGAATCTCGAGGCCCGGACGCACATGGCACACGCGGCAACTCTCGGCGGAATGGCGTACGGCACGGAGAGCGCCGGTGCGGCGCACGCCATGAGCCAGTCTGCGGGTGGCGTGCACGACTGCCCGCACGGTGCGCTGACGGCACGCGTCCTCGGCCCGGTGTGTGAGTACAACGCGCCGGCCGATCCCGAGCGGTACGCGCGCATTGCCCTCGGTCTGGGGGTCGACACGAGCGGCCAGGAGACGCTCGCAGCCGCCCTGGAAGGAGTCGAGGAGGTGTACCGGCTCACGGACGACGTCGGCATCCCGACCATGGAAGAGCTCGGGTTCTCGGAGGACGAGATCCCGATGCTCGCGCGAATCGCGTTCGAGGATCCGCAGACGATCGGCAACCCACGCGAGGTCGATGCCACCGCGTACGAAGGGATCTACCGCAACGCGTTCTCGAGGGGGAGGCGATGAGCGTCAGGACGCAGGACTACGGAATGGTGATTGGCGGCGCGTGGATGGAATCCGAGTCCGGCAGCCGCCTCGAGGCGACGAGCCCTGCGACCGGCGAGTCGCTCGGAACCGTGCCGGAGGGAACGCGGGAGGACGCTCGCCGGGCGATCGCCGCCGCGAACGCCGTCCGGCGCGACTGGGCCGCGCGGTCGGCATTCGAGCGCGCAGCAGCGCTCGAGCGCATCGCCGACCTGATCGAGGCACGGCGCGACGAGCTCGCACGAGTGCTCACGCTCGACCAGGGCAAGCCGCTTCACGCCGAGTCCCACGGCGAGGTCGAGGAGCTCGTCGTCTACTTCCGGATGGCGGCGGCGGACGCGACGCGTCTCGACGGAACGATTCCGCCCTCGGTGGACGCGACGAAGCGCATCCTGGCGTACCGCGTGCCCCGCGGAGTCGTGGGTGTCATCACGCCCTGGAACTGGCCGTACACGATGCCGGCGGAGCTGATCGCGCCGGCGCTCGCGGCCGGCAATGCGGTGGTCTGGAGTCCGGCATCTTCGACCTCGGTGTGCGCCGTGAAGCTCGCCGAGTGCATCGTCGACGCGGAGCTTCCGGCAGGCGTGTTCTCGATGGTCACCGGCCCCGGGTCGGTCGTCGGCGACGAAGTGGCCTCGAGCCCGGGGACGCACGCGATCGGCTTCATCGGCTCCGTTGCGACGGGGCTCAAGGTGGCCGCAGTCGCGGCCGGAAAGGCGACCGTGCTCGAGCTCGGCGGCAACGGTCCGATGGTCGTGCTCGAAGATGCGGACATCGAGGCGGCCGCGGACGCAAGCATCGCCGCCTCCTTCCTCTGCGCCGGGCAGAGCTGCACCGCAGGCGAGCTCTTCCTCGTCCACGAGTCCGTGCACGACGAGTTCGTCGAGCGGCTTCGAGCGGCGATCGACCGCTCGGTGCGGCTGGGGGACCCGTTCGCCGAAGAGACGACCATGGGGCCGCTGAACAACGAGCCGACGGCACGAAAGACGGACGAGCATGTCGCCGACGCGCTCGAACGCGGCGCCGAGCTGGTCGTGGGCGGCACCCGTGCAGCCGGGTTCCCGACCGACCTCTATTGGCAAGCGACCGTGCTCAGCGAGGTGACCGAGGAGATGGACATCGCCCGCGAGGAGACATTCGGTCCCGTGGTGCCCATCGTGCGGATCCGAAGCGACGAGGAGGCGCTCCAGATCGCGAACTCATCGCCGTACGGCCTCCTCACGGCGGTCTGGACACGGGACCTCGCCCGCGGGCTCCGCTTCGCCGAAGCCGTCGACGCGGGGTGGGTGAACATCAACGAGTCGACCAACTACTGGGAGAGCCACCTTCCCTTCGGCGGACGTGCGGGAACGAGCTCGGGTGTCGGGCGGGTTGGCGGACGTCAGGTGCTCGAGGCGTTCACCGAGCCGAAGACCGTCGTGCTCAGCCTCGGCTGATGTGAAAGAGGAGCGCTGCGGCCGCGAAGCGGACGCTGGCCTTCAGGGATCTCCCCGCGACCGGAATCCGCGCCAGCGGTTTCCGGTCTTGCGCCAACCATTAGTCTGGACGGACTCCGAGATGTGCCGACAGTGACGGCTCATCTCGACTCCATCTTGCGGGCACCGTAGACGATTTCGGCGGGGATGCGGCCGCGGGTGAGTCGGCCGTGGTGGACGCGGTCGAGGTTGT
>Ga0247727_10009364_pt1 | contig 17787 bp, 17 predicted proteins | sample WisWelCaveWW1625_FD_202498 | JGI IMG/M metagenome (GOLD analysis project Ga0247727, IMG submission 202498) | Biofilm microbial communities from Wishing Well Cave, Virginia, United States - WW16-25 | ecosystem: Environmental > Aquatic > Deep subsurface > Groundwater > Cave microbial mat | place...
CGCCGTGCTCGGTGCCGTCAAGGTCAAGCCCTCACGGGCGCGCGAAATGCGCGACCTTGACCGCCCCTGCGCGCGACGGCGTGTCGAACGTGCGGGCCGGGACGGAAGGATGGGCTCCGCAGGGGCCGAACAAAAGGATGCGGCCAAGGACAAGAAAGAGCAGCAGAAGGAGGACGCCGTGACGTCAGCCTGATCCCAAGACCTCAACTGTCCACGAAACCGGGGTAGGTCCAATTCCACGGTTTCGACCCGTTTTGTGGTCACCTCTTTGATTTGATACTTCCGCTCCGTTGCTGAAGTGATATCGATCAGCTTTACTTGGACTTCGCCAAGTCCGCTGACGTTTGTCGAGGCGAGCACGTAGTAGTAAATGCCTGCGATCTTTGCCACCGCGAGGAGCAGCTTCAGCAGGAGCACAATCACAACGCCGATGGTGACCGGTTCATAGAGGCGATCTACTCTCATTTCTTTTCTCCGCAATCTCCTCAGGTCCGCAATGTAGCGAGCTTAGGCCCTGAGGAACTTCGTTGCCAAGTCCCGCCATTGCAATGAGCGGAAGGCGTCGCTACAAGCCCGGCCATGCAGAAGACCGCCCGACCCGCCGCCAAGCGCGCCGCCAGGCCCCGCCGCACCGCGCCCAAGCCGGCCCCGCGCGTCGGCTTCGTGTCGCTGGGCTGCCCCAAGGCGCTGGTCGACAGCGAGCGCATCATCACCAAGCTGCGCTCGGAGGGCTATGAGCTCTCCGCCGACTATGCCGGCGCCGACGTCGTGGTGGTCAACACTTGCGGGTTTCTCAATTCGGCCAAGCAGGAAAGCCTCGATGCCATCGGCGAGGCCATCGCCCAGAACGGCCGCGTCGTCGTCACCGGCTGCTTCGGGGTGGAGAAGGAGCGCATCCTGGAAGCGCACCCGGGCGTTCTCGCCGTCACCGGCCCACATCAGTACGAGGCGGTGGTCGCCGCCGTGCACGAGGCGGTGCCGCCGCTGCACGACCCGTTCGTCGACCTCGTGCCGCCGGAGGGGTTGCGCCTCACCCCGCGCCACTATGCCTATCTCAAGATTTCCGAGGGCTGCAACAACCGCTGCTCGTTCTGCATCATCCCGCAGCTGCGCGGCAAGCTTGCGAGCCGCCCCGCCGCGCACGTGATGGTCGAGGCCGAGCGGCTGGTGCAGGCCGGCGTCAAGGAGCTGCTGGTCATCAGCCAGGACACCTCCGCCTATGGCCTCGACATCAAGTACACTGAGAGCCCCTGGAAGGGTGCGCCGCTGAAAGCGCGCTTCCTCGAGCTGACCGAGGCCCTGGGCTCGCTCGGCGCCTGGGTGCGGCTGCACTACGTCTATCCCTATCCGCACGTCGACGCCGTGTTGCCGCTGATGGCGCAACGCAAGGTCCTGCCCTACCTCGACATCCCCTTTCAGCATGCCTCGCCGCGCGTGCTCAAGGCCATGCGCCGGCCCGCGCACCAGGAAAAGACGCTCGAGCGGCTCGACCGCTGGCGCCGGATCTGTCCCGATCTCGCCATCCGCTCCACCTTCATCGTCGGCTTTCCCGGGGAGACCGAGGAGGACTTCGTGTTCCTGCTCGATTGGCTGAAAGAAGCGAGGCTGGCCCGCGTCGGCTGCTTCAAGTACGAGCCGGTGGAGGGCGCCGCTGCCAACGATCTCGACGGCGCCGTGCCGGAGGAGGTCAAGGAGGAGCGCTGGCATCGCTTCATGGCCGCCCAACAGGAGGTGAGCCGCGACGTGGTTGCGACCAGGGTCGGCCGCACCATCGACGTGATCATCGACGAGGCGGACGCCGAAGGCGCCATCGGCCGCTCGCAGTGGGATGCGCCGGAGATCGACGGCTCGGTCTTCCTCAACGGCGCGACCGGCCTCAAGCCCGGCGACATCGTGCGCGCGGTCGTCTCCCACGCCGACGAGTACGACCTGTGGGCCGATGTTGCATGCGAGGCGTCGGCCCAATAGCATTGTGCCGTCGGGACGGACGGCTGCGGCCGGACTCTCCAAGTCTTCCAGGCACACAACGCACGAGGGAACCCATGGCGGCCTACAACATTCTGATGATGGGCGCGTCCTATGGGTCGCTGCTGGCCTCCAAGCTGCTGTTCGGCGGCCACAAGATCCACCTGGTGTGCCTGCCCGCCGAGGCGGACCTGATCAACGCCGAGGGCTTCCGCGTGCGCCTGCCGGTCAGGGGCCGCAAGGAGCCAGTCGTGCTCGACTCCAAGAAGCTGCCGGGCAAGGTCACGGCGGGGCCGGCGGCCGGCGTCAATCCCAAGGACTACGACCTCATCGGCCTCGCCATGCAGGAACCGCAGTATCGCTCGCCCGGCGTGCGCGAGCTGCTCGACGCGGTGGCCAAGTCGCGCGTGCCGTGCATGTCGATCATGAACATGCCGCCGCTGCCCTACGTGAAGCGCATCCCTGGTTTGAACTATGACCTGCTGAAGCCGGCCTACGCCGACCCCAGCGTCTGGGACAATTTCGATCCGGCGATGCTGACCCTGAACAGCCCCGACCCGCAGGCGATCCGCCCGCCTGACGAGAAGGTCAACGTGCTGATGGTCACCCTGCCGACCAACTTCAAGGTGGCGAGATTCGCCGACGACAAGTCGACCGCCATCCTGCGCCAGCTGGAGAAAGACGTGGACGCCGCGCGCTTCGATGCGCCGGAGGGCAAGATCGAGCTGCCCGTGAAGCTGAAGGTGTACGACTCGATCTTCGTGCCGCTGGCCAAGTGGGCGATGCTGCTCGCCGGCAACTACCGCTGCGTGACGAAGGACGGCATGCGTACGGCGCAGGAGGCGGTGCACACCGACATCGAGACCTCGCGCTCGGTCTACACCTTCGTCAACGACCTGTGCGTCAAGCTCGGAGCGGCGCCCGGCGATCTGGTGCCGTTCGAGAAGTATGCCGCCGCGGCGCAAAGCCTGGTGCGTCCGGCCTCGGCCGCACGCGCGCTCAACAACGGCGTGCCCAACATCGAGCGCGCCGACAAGCTGGTGCAGCTGATCGCCAAGCAGAAGGGCCTGAGCCACCCCGTCATCGACGCCACGGTGGCGCTGGTGGACGAGCGGCTGGCGGCGAACCGCAAGAAGGCCGCGGCCCAATGACGACGGCCGCAGCGTTCGAATTCGCGCCCAACCAGCCGGTGCCGGCGGTCAGGTGGAACGGCTTTCCCAAGTACAACTTCGTCGGCGGCCACATCGATCCCGAGAGCGTACCAGTCGAGGGGCTGTTGGCGGCGGCGAACGCGGTCCTGAAGCGCGAGGGCCGCAACCTCGCCACCTATGGGCTCGCCAGCGGGCCGCTCGGCTACCGGCCCTTGCGCGAGTTCCTGGCCAAGAAGCTCGAGCGCCATGCGGGCCTCGCCTGCAGCGCCGACGAGATCCTGATCACCTCGGGCTCGCTGCAGGGGCTCGACCTTGTCAATGCGCTGCTGCTGGCGCCCGGCGACACCGTCATCGTCGAGCAGGACACCTACGGCGGCGCGCTGAGCCGGCTCACCAGGCGCGGCGCCAAGACGGTCGGCATCCCGCTCGATGCGGGCGGCATGCGTATGGATGCGCTCGCAGCCGCGCTCGACCAGCTCAAAGGTCGCGGCGTGCGGGCCAAGTACATCTACACCATCCCGAGCAGAACCCGACCGGCACCATCATGGACGAGGGCCGCCGCGCCGAGCTGCTCGCTCTGTCGCGCGCGCACGGCGTGCCGATCTTCGAGGACGAGTGCTATTCCGACCTGATCTGGGACGGGCGGCGGCCGCGGGCGCTCTACGCCATGGCCGGGGGCAAGGGCGTGATCCACATCGGCTCGTTCTCCAAGTCGATCTCGCCGGCGCTGCGCGTCGGCTACATCGTCGCGCCCTGGGACATCCTCTCGCGCATCCTGGCGCTCAAGACCGATGCCGGCTCCGGCGCGCTCGAGCAGATGGTGCTGGCCGAGTTCTGCGCCGAGCACTTCCAGGCCCATGTGCCCAAGCTGACCAAGGGCCTGCGCGCCAAGCTCGAGACGCTGATGGAGGCGCTGGCCGAGCAGTTCGGCACCGCCGCCGAGTTCGAGGACCCGCCGGGCGGCATCTACCTGTGGGTGAAGCTGCCCGACAGCGTCGACACCGCCAAGCTGGCCCAGGTCGCGCTCGCCGCCGGCATCGCCATCAATCCCGGCCCCGAGTGGTCGACCGACAAAGCCTGGGGGAAAAGTCGCCTGCGCCTGTGCTTCGCCAACCCCTCCAAGGAGACGATCCGCGCGGGCGTGGCGGCGCTGGCCGAGGTGTGCAGCCGCGAGTTCGGCGTGCCGACCCGCATCGCCAACGTCAAACGCGGCTGAGGGGCACTCTCGCTTATTTCGCGTCGTGGAAGATGACGCCCAGCGTGTGGCGGCGGCCGGAGCGCAGGCGGCTCACCCCGTGGCGCATGTTGACGCGGTAGACGCCGCGCGCGCCCTGCACCGGGCGATGGTGCACGGGGAATATCACGCCCTCGCCCTGCGAGAACGCCACTACCTCGGCGCGTGACTGCATGCGCGGGCGCTGCTCGGTCAGCACGAACTCCCCGCCCGTGAAGTCGGTGCCGGGCCGGGAGAGCAGGATCGCCACCTGCAGCGGGAAGATATGCTCGCCGTAGACGTCCTGGTGCAGGCAGTTGTAATCGCCGGCGCCGTACTCGAGCAGTAGCGGCGTCGGCCTGGCTTGGCCGGCTGCGTGGCAGCGCGCGAGGAACTCGGCGTGTTCGGCGGGATATCGAACCGCGAGGCTCATCTGCTCGGTCAAGCGGTTGGCGATGGCTGAGAGCCGCGGATAGAGCGCGGTGCGCAGGGCGGCAACGACAGCCGGCAGCGGATAGGCAAAATACTTGTACTCGCCGCGACCGAAGCCGTGGCGGGCCATGACGATGCGGCTGCGGAACGGCGCCTCGGCACCATACATCTCGGCCACCGACCGGCACTCGTCCGGCGTCAGCAGGGGCCCCGTGGTGGCGCAGCCGTGCGCGTCCAGCGCCGCTGCCGCAGCATGCCAGTCGATCGCATCGACTCGGGCGGCGATGGCAGTTTTGACCTCGGCGGCGCGCTTGAGGCGAGCAGCAGTCATGGCAGAAACCTCTTTGCTCCTCGCGATACTGCCCGCGGCATCGACGGCGGTCGACCCGGTTCAAGTGCGCCATCGTCATCCCGGCGCCGTTCGCGCGGGCGCGAACGGGACTAGGCCGGGACCCATGCACCCAAATGGCGGGCTGTTGATCGCTAGCCGATCTGGGGCGCAATCGAGAGTCTGCGGTGATGTGGACTGGGTCCCGTGCCGTCGGCGCAGGGCTCGCCGCCCTGCGCCTGCACGGGATGACGAGGGCGTCAGGAGCTGGGCCCGGCGTCGAAGTTGGCCTTGTCCACCAGCTCGGAGGCCTTCTTGCGGTACTTGGCGATGTTCTCGAGCGGCAGCGGGTCGGGCTTGAGCTTGCCCCAGCTCTGCACGATGTCCGACGGCTGGACCTTGGGATTGACGGGGTACTCGTTGTTGGCGAGCGCGTAGATCCCCTGCGCGTCGTCGGAGGCCAGATACTCCATCAGCTTGAGCGCATTGGCTTTGTTGGGCGCATTCTTGGCCAGCGCCATGCCTGAGATGTTGACGTGGCTGCCGCGATCGTTGGCATTCGGGAACATGAGCTTGATGGCCTTGGCCCATTCCTTCTGCTCGGGGTTCTTCTCGTTCTTGCTCATCAGCGCCATGTAGTAGGTATTGCCGAGCGCCAGGTCGCACTTGCCCGACATGATGTCGCGCGCCTGCTCGCGGTCGCCGCCGGATGGCTTGTGCGCCAGGTTGGCTTTGACGCCCTTCAGCCACGCTTCCGCGAACGCCTCGCCCTTGTGGGCGATGATGGTGGCGATCAGCGAGGTGTTGTAGACGTGCTGGCCCGAGCGGATGCAGATCTTGCCCTTCCACGTGGGGTCGGCCAGCTCCTCGTAAGTGATCGAATCCTGCTTCACGCGCTCCTGCGACGCGTAGACCACGCGCGAGCGCATGGTGAGGCCGAACCAGTGATTACCCGGGTCGCGGAACTGCGCCGGCACCGTGCCTTTGAGGGCGCCTGAGTCGACCGGCTGCGTGAGGCCGGCGTCCTTGGCCTCGGAGAGACGCCCGGCATCGACCGTGAACAGGAGGTCGGCCGGGCTGTTCTGGCCCTCGGCCGCCAGCCGCTCGTTGAGGCCGGCGGCGGCGTAGACCACGTTGGCCTTGATGCCGGTCTTGTCGGTGAAGGCCTTCAGCAGCGGGTCGATGAGCTGCGGCTCGCGGTAGGAGTAGATGTTGACCTCACCCTGCGCGAGCGCGGCCGACGCGAGGGCCATGGTGATGGCGAGCGGGAAGGCAAACTGCGCAATTCTGCGCACGCCGCGCGCCGAAAGCGGAACGATCATGAGGCGTCTCCAATCAGCGGGTTCAAGAGCCCGGCATCGGACTTTGGGGCGCGCGGGGCGCCGCGCTTCAGGCGCCCCTTTTTCGGAAATCTTGAATGCGGTTGTCAAGAAATAATCGGCCGGTGCTGCGCGCTGGGGCAGCGCGCTCGAGTTTTGAATTGGTCTAATTCAGAAGACGACAGAGCCGGGTCGGCTCATGCGCATGTGCGGGCCGGGGCCGGCCGTGAGCAGTCGGGCCCGCTCCGGGAGAAAATGAACGCTGGCCAACAGCGGGTTCAGAACGAATTCAGGGCGACAGGCGCATTGTCCGTTGCATCGACACATTCCGACGCACGGAGTTGCAGCCATGAAACGCCTCGCCCTCATCGCGCTCGCCCTCGCCGCCACCACCTCGGCTGCCAGCGCCTACGACAGTCGCCAGGATCGCATCAACGACCGCCAGTACGATCAGGCCTATCGCATCTACCAGGCCCGCCGCTCGGGTGACCTCACGCTGCTCGAGAAGTGGAGACTCCAGGCCGAGCAGCGCCGGATCGCCGACATGGAGCGCTACGCCTTGCGCGATGGCCGCATCTCCCGCGGCGAGGCCCATTGGATCAGGGACGCGCAAGATCGTGCGAGCCGACACATCTATAACGAGAGCCACGACGGCCAGGTCTCCTGGTGGCGCCGCCGGTTCTGGGACTGATGCCGGTTCTGTATTGATATTGTCGCCTCGCACCGCAATTGGGTGCTGAAGGGCCGCCGGGAGGCGGCCCTTTCGGCTTGGCGCCGCCGTCGCGCGCTGCGAGACTATCCGCGTTGGAAGCCAACGAGGTGTCGCATGATCGATCACGTATCCATTTCGGTGCGAGACCTCGCCGCCGGCGCCGCCTTCTACACGCACGTGCTGGCGCCGCTCGGCTACACGAAGCTCGTCGATCGCCCGGCCAGCGCCGGCTTCGGCAAGAAGTATCCCGAGCTCTGGCTCAACCTGCGCTCCGACTTGGGACCCGCACCCGCCAACCCCGGCGCCCATGTCGCCCTGCGCGCGGCGAGCGAGGAGGCGGTGCGCGCCTTCCATGCCGCCGCCATGGCCGAGGGCGGAACGTGCGCTGGCGAGCCTGGTCCGCGGCTGGCGGCGATGACGGGCTATTTCGGCGCCTTCATCCTCGACCCCGACGGCAACAAGATCGAGGCCGTCACTTTTCCCAAGTAGGCCTGCGTCGGCGGCGAGCGCCCCACGGGGTCGCGTACGCGCCTAGCCCTGCTTGCCGCGGATCAGGTGAATGATGCCGGAGAAGTCCGCGCCGCCCTCGCCCCAGGCGTTGTGCAGGCCAAAGATCTGCGCTGCGGCCGCCCCCAGCGGGGTGGTGGCGCCGGCGGCGGCAGCCGCCTCCTGCGCCAGCTTGAGGTCCTTCAGCATCAGCGCGGAGGCGAAACCCGCCTTGTAGCCGTGGTTGGACGGCGCGCTCGGGACCGGACCCGGCACCGGGCAGTAGTTCGTCAGTGACCAGCACTGTCCCGACGAGGTCGAGGCCACGTCGAACAGGGCCTGGTGCGAGAGCCCGAGCTTCTCGGCCAGCACGAACGCCTCGCACACCCCGATCATGCTGATGCCCAGCATCATGTTGTTGCAGATCTTGGCGGCCTGGCCGGCGCCGGCCTCGCCGCAGTGCACGACCCGCTTGCCCATGGCTTCGAGGATGGGTTTGGCGCGCTCGAACGCCGCTTTCGTTCCGCCGGCCATGAACGTCAGGGTGCCAGCCTCGGCTCCGCCCACGCCGCCGGAGACGGGCGAATCGAGCGAGAGCATCTTGGCCTCGGTGGCCAGCCGGTGCGCGGCCCGCGCCGAGGCGACGTCGATGGTAGAGGAATCGATGAACAGCGTGCCGGGCTTGGCCGCCTCGAGAACACCCGATCCATAGACCTCCAGCACGTGCCTGCCTGCCGGCAGCATGGTCACGACGACATCGACGTCCGTGGCTGCGTCCGGCGCCGAGCGCCGGCCGGTCACGCCGCGCGAGGCGGCCTGCCCCAGGTTCTCCCGCACGAGGTCGAAGCCCGCCACCTCGTGGCCTTTGTTGGCGAGGTTACCGGCCATGGGGAGCCCCATGTTGCCGAGACCGATGAATCCAATGCGCGCCATGTGTCACTCCTCCCAGGCTGCCTGCGCCGCATTCTAACACCGCAAACGCCGCGCCGCAGGATAGCGCCCCCGGCCGCGGAAACCCTTTGTTCACCCTATCTAGGGACACTTCGCGCGCATTGGGGTGGTGGTCGAGGCCCGCCCTCCGCCCTGCGCGCCGGAGAGCGCCGAAAGCAGCGATGGGTTCCGCCTCATGAGAGCGTTCGTCGTCTTCCTGGCCCTGCTCGCGGCAGGCAAGCTCGGCTACCAGGAATACCTGTTCCGCGGCGGCACGCGCGACGCCATCATCGGCGCCTACAAGGAGCATGCAGCCGCAGCCTGTCAGAAGGACGCCAGGAGCCTCAATCTCGGGCTGGTGGGGCAGGCTTGGAGCCATCCGAGCTCGATCAGGCTGGCGATCGGCAAGAGCAGCCTCGACGTGCAGGTCTGGCAGGTCGACCATGCCCAGTGGAATGCCCGCTACCGCAATCCCTACCTGCTGCTGACGGCCAATCAGCAATCGGGCACCATCCATTGCGAGTATGACATCGTCAACGCCGCCGCCGCCGTCTCACGAATGTGACGACGCGCGGCAGGGCAATCATTGAACGCCTTGAACCTACCGCCGGGAACCGGCAATCTGCGCACGGCTGGAGCACACCCGGAGGTAGAGCGCATGACCACTCAGAGGTCGTCGGTAAGGTCTGTGGAACAAATTCGCGTCTACCAACACTCCGATCTGATCTACTGGTGGGTGGTCTGGGTCTACGGCTACTTCTGTGCTTTCGTGACCTCGGTGTGGGGCAAGGAGGTGCCGCTCGACGCCGGCCACAAGCCGGTGCTGATCTACGGCAAGGCCTGGCTCGGCGTGTCGTTCGTGGGCCTGGTGCTGTTCGTCCTGGTCTTCACCAACGCGCGCGCCCGCGGCGTGAAGTCCCTGATCATCATCATGACCTTGATCATTATCGGCCTGATCGTTCAGCTGACGGTCGGGCTCGACCACCTGTTCAGGTTCGTGCCGCTCCTGCTCGTGCACATGAACCTGGCGTTCTACATGTTCTTCTCCACGGTGCTGCTGCTGGCCTGGCTCGGCGTGTTCCTGGTCGGCGATCGGCTGGTCTATTGGGTGTTTGCGCCGGGGTCCATCGCCATGAAGTATCCCTTCAGCGAGGGCGGCGAGAGCTTCGCCACCCCGCATGTCGAGACCGCGCGCCAGAGCGACGACATCTTCGTGCACAAGGTGCTGGGCCTTGCCAGTACCGGCGACCTCGACGTGCGCTTCAGCACGCCCGGCGGCGGCCAGAAGCACTATTTCCTCAAGAATGTCCTGCGCGTCGACTATGTCGAGAAGGAGATCAATCGGCTGGTCGCGGGACGCGAGGAGATCAAGTAGCCGCCGCGCGCGCCGCTCATCGCATCAGGCTCGGCAGCCACAACGAGATCGCCGGAAAGGCGATCAGAATCGCCAGCCGGACCACGTCCGCGACCATGAACGGCAGCACGCCGCGAAACAGCGTTTGTGTCGGCACGTGCGGCAAAAGCGCGTTCAGCACGAACAGGTTCATGCCGACCGGAGGGCTGATCAGCCCGATCTCCACCACCACGACGATCAGGATGCCAAACCAGATCGGATCGAGACCCAGGTGCACGATGAGGGGAAAGAAGATCGGCACCGTCAGCAGGATCATGGACAGCTCTTCCATGGCGGTGCCCAGGATGACGTAGATGGCGCAGATCGCCGCCACCACCCAGATCGGCGACACGTCGAGCGCAATGACGAAGGCTTTCAGGTCGTGCGGCATCGACGTGTAGTTGACGAACTCGGCGAACATCAAGGCCCCGGTCAGGATGGCGAACAGCATCGCCGTGGTCCGGCCGGACTCGACCAGCGCGTCGAGCAGCGTCCGCCAGGTCAGCGCCCGGCGCGCGAGCGCGAAGCAGAGCGCGCCGAAGGCGCCCATGCCTGCTCCTTCCGTCGCCGTGAACACGCCGCCGTAGATGCCGCCCATGACGACGATGAAGAGCAGCGCCACGGCCCACACGCCCCGCAGTGCGCGCAACCGCGCGCCCCAGCCCGAACGCTCGCCGGGCGGGCCAGACGCGGGGTCCACCCACACGGTCCAGCGCACGGCGATGCACAGCAGGATGGTCGCCAGGATGCCGGGCAGCACGCCGGCCGCAAACAGCTTGCCGATGTTGGTCTCCGTCAGGACGCCGTAGATCACCATCAGCGTCGAGGGCGGGATGAGGATGCCGAGCGTCCCGCCGCTGGCGATGGCCCCCGTCGACAGCCGGTCCGAGTAGCCGAGCTGCTTCATCGAGGGATAGGCGACCTTGGCCATGGTGGCGGCGGTGGCGATCGAGGAGCCGCAGATGGCCCCGAAGCCGGCGCAGGCGACGATGGTCGCCATGGCAAGCCCGCCGCGGAAGTGGCCAACGAACGTAAAGGCGGCGCGAAACAGCTCCTGCGACATGCCAGCCCGCGTCACCAGGTTGCCCATCAGGATGAAGAGCGGCACCACGGAGAGGGTGTAGTTGCGCCCGGTCTCGTAGACCTTGGTCTCCACCATCGCCAGGGCCGGCGCGAAGTTCCAATCGCGCAGATAGGCGACGCCCAGGAGGCCGATCACGCCCATGGCAATGGCGATCGGGATGCGCAGAAGCGCGAGCACCATCATGAGGCCGAGGCCGACCAGGGCTTCCGTCATGGGGGCTCGCTAATCCGCGTCGAACTTGAGCGCCCGCGGCGCCGACGGCACGATCACCTTGACGAGATGCACGATGCCGGTGACCGCCACCATCCCCGCCATGAAGTAGACGAAGGGGCCGACCGGCACGCGCAAGACCTCGGTCGTATCGCCATAGCCGCCGATCTTGCCGGCCTTGACCCACACGCGCCAGGCGAGCCCCAGGATGATGGCGCCGCAAACAAAATCGATCAAGCGGCGCAGCAGCAGGCGCCCGCGCGGCCCCAATGCCAAATCGATAAAGTCGAGCGTGACATGCTCGTCGGCGCGGGAGGCAAGCGGCAGGCCGGCGAAGATCAGCGTCAGCAGGAGGAGCTCGGTGATCTCGAAGGCGCCGCGCAGCGGCCAGTTGAAGATGTAACGGCCGATCACGTCGGCCGTCGTCAGCAGCATCAGGCCGAACAGCAGCAAGGCAGCGGCGGCTCCCAGCACGCGATCGAGCCAGGAGCCGGCCTCGGAGTGGTCTGATGCCACGGTCTGCGGCCCATCAATTGCCGGAGGCCACCCTCTTCACCTCCGCCCGGAACTCGGCCAGCACCTTGGCGCCGTCGATGCCCTTGGCCGTGGCGCCCTGCACCCACTTCTGCTCGAGGGGCCTGGCCCGTTCCTGCACGCCCTTGATCAGCTCGGGCGAGGCCTCGTCGACGCGGATGCCGATCTTGCGCATCTCGGCAATGCCGGCGTTGTCGGCCGCGTCCCAGGCCTTGCCGGCGAGCCGCGCCAGGGCCTCGAACGATACCGACGTGATGGCGTCCTGGTCCTGCTTGGAGAGCTTGTTCCACTTGTCCTCGTTCATGAAGAAGCCGAACGAGGAGCTGTAGAAGCCGCCCGGGAACAGCGTGGCGTACTTGATGACCGGGCCGAGCTTGAAGGAGATAATCGACTCGGAGGGGAAGAACGTGCCGTCGGCCACGCCCGAGCTCAGCAGCTCGTAGGATTCCGGCGCCGGTTTGACGAAGGCGGAGGCGCCGAGCGCGCGCGCCATCTCCTCGGAGATGCCGCCGCCGGAGCGGATCTTCATGCCGGCCAGGTCCTCGACCTTGGTGATCGCCCGCTTGGTGTTGAACATCTGGCCCGGGCCGTGCGTGAACACGCCGAGCAGCTTGACGCCCTTGTACTCGCCGATGTCATGCAGATACTTCCAATGGATGCGCGAGTAGGCGACCGAGTTGATCTCGGCATTGGCGCCGCCGCCGGGCAGCTCGGCCACCAGCGGCAGCACGTGCCGGGCAGGCGTGTAGCTCGCGGTGACGTAAGAGACGTCGACCAGGCCGTCCTTGACGGCGTCGAAGGTGCCGGGAGGAGCGGAGGGGTGCTTTGGCAGCATCTGCAGTTTGACGCGGCCGTTGGTGGCCTTCTCGACCTGCTCACCCCAGACCACCACCACGTTCTTGGTCAGCGGGTGGGTCGGCGATACCCAGCTCGACATCGTCATCGTGGTCTGGGCGGTGGCGGCGGGTGCTCCCGCGAGCGAGGCGACGGCAAGCGCACTGGCGCCGAAAAACGCAACGGCGGTAAGACGGAACATCTGGGACCCTCCCGATCTCGATTTGTACCGCTTATCCGGCCATCAGCTTGCCGGAACCGTCAAGCCCTATTCGCATATTGCAGGGCGGCACGAAGCGGGGAAGCTCCCTCCGGCGTCAGTTGAACTCAAACCGGGGCAGAACTTGCGTAGGGCGCAATAGCGAAGCGTATTGCGCCGTTCTAGCGTCAATCGGCGCAATACGGCTGACGCCTATTGCGCCCTACGTGCTTACCCGCCTATTCCCGCGGCCAATCCGCCGCGCCGGCGTGGGTGACGGCGCCTTCGCGGGCCGGTCCCACCAGGCGCGCGTACTTCTCGAGCACGCCGGCGAGGCGCTCCGGCGCTCGCGGCACGTGCGCGGCTCGGCGCGCCTCGAACTCGGCGCTCGGGATCAGGAGATCGATCGTGCGCGCGACACAATCAATCCGCACGGGGTCGCCGTCGTGCGCCAGCGCGATCGGGCCGCCCGCCGCCGCCTCGGGCCCGACGTAGCCCACCATCATGCCCCGGGTGGCGCCGGAAAAGCGCCCGTCGGTGACGAGGGCCACCTTTTCGCCCATGCCCTGGCCGTAGATCAGCGCCGTGATGCCCAGCATCTCGCGCATGCCGGGTCCGCCCTTGGGCCCCTCGTTGCGGATGATGAGCACGTCGCCCTCTTGGTATTGGCGGGCCTGGACCGCGGCGAAGCAGGCCTCCTCGCCGTCGAACACGCGCGCGCGGCCCTCGAAGGCGAGCGTCTTGAGCCCGGCGATCTTGATCAGCGCGCCGTCGGGCGCCAGGCTGCCGCGCAGCACGACCAGGCCGCCGGTTGCCTGCAGCGGCCGCGACGCCGGCCGCACGATCTCGCCGTCGGGCCCGGCATGGCCGGCCAGATGCTCGGCCAGCGTGCGGCCCGAGAGCGTGAGGGCGTCGCCGTGCAGGTATCCCCCGTCGAGCAGCGCCTTCAGCACAGCGTCCGTGCCGCCGGCGCGATGCAGGTCGACGGCCAGGTAGCGACCGCCCGGCTGCAGGTCGGCGATCAGAGGCGTGCGCGCGAACACCTTGGCGACATCGTCCAGCGTGAAGCGGATGCCGGCCTCGTGGGCAATGGCGGGCAAGTGCAGCCCGGCATTGGTGGAGCCGCCGGTTGCCGCGACGGCGGCTGCCGCGTTCTCGAGCGACTTGCGCGTAACAAGATCGCGCGGCAGCGGGCCGCCATGGGCGAGGATCTCGGTGGCGCGCCGGCCAGCGCGGCGGGCCAGCGCCAGGCGCTCGGAATAGACCGCGGGCAGCATCGCCGATCCCGGTGGGGCCAGGCCGAGCGCCTCCGACACCATGGCCATGGTGTTGGCGGTGAACTGGCCGGGGCAGGACCCGACCGTGGGCGCGCACGCCCGCTCCAGCTCGCGCAGTTCGGCCTCCGTCATGCCGCCCGCCAGCAGCGATCCAACGCCCTCGTAGGCCGTCAGGACAGTCACGTCGCGTCCGCGCCAGCGCCCCGGCAGCATGGCGCCGCCATAGACGAACACGCTCGGGCAATTCAGGCGCACCATCGCCATCATGATGCCGGGCAGCGTCTTGTCGCAGCCGGCGAAACCCACCAGTGCGTCGTAAGCGTGGCCGCGCATGACGGCCTCGATGGAGTCGGCGATGATCTCGCGCGAGATCAGGCTCAGGCGCATGCCCTTGTGGTTCATCGACACGCCGTCGGAGACCGAGATGGTCGTGAACGGCACCGGCACCGCGCCGCCGGCCGCCACGCCGAGCCGCGCCGCATCGGCTTGCGGCCCCAGCGACATCGAGCACGGTGTGTTCTCCCCGTGCGTGCTGACGATGCCGACGAGCGGCTTGCCGAGATCATCATCGTCGAGGCCGCAGGCGCGCATGAAGGCGCGGTGCGGCGTGCGGTCGAGGCCCTCTACCGCGATGCGCGAGCGGTACTTGCCCTTCCTGTCCATGGTCGAGGACCTCAGCGATCGTGCGAGCGCACGGCCGGCAGACAAGCCGCGCCGGGGCGACTATACACGCGGGTTGCGCGCCGGGCAGGGATGCTATGCTGCGTCAACGTGCGAGCCGGAGGAGCGCCCATGAAGATCACGTCCATCCACACGCACTACGTGCGCATCCCGTTCGACATGGGAGCGCCCAGGCAGGACTTCGCCGGCTTGCGCTTCCCGACCATGGATCACCTGCTGGTGCAGGTCGAGACGGACGCCGGCATCACCGGCTGGGGCGAGGGCTTCGGCCACACGATCATCCCGGCGACCAAGACGGCGCTCGAGGCCCACGTCGGCCCCTGGTTCATCGGCAAGGATGCCACCGATATCAACGCGCTGCATCGCCAAGCGGCGCAATCGTTCCACATCTTCGGCCGCAACGGGCCGGTGGTCTACGCGCACTCCGCCATCGACATCGCGCTCTGGGACATTGCCGGCAAGCGCGCCGGCCTGCCGCTCGCAGACCTGCTCGGCGGCGCCCGGCGCAAGGAGGTGCGCGCCTACGCCAGCCTGATGCGCTACGCCACGCCGGCCACGGTGGGGCGCATCTGCGCCGAGATGGTCGGGCGCGGCTTTGAGCACATCAAGCTGCACGAGATCGGCGTCGACCAGGTCAAGGCGGCGCGCGAGGGCGCGGGCCCCGACATCGCCATCATGAACGACGTCAACTGCCCCTGGACCGTGCCGCAGGCGATGGCGATGGAACGCGCCTTCCGGCCCTACAACCTCGCCTGGCTGGAGGAGCCGGTGTGGCCACCGGAGGATCACGCGGGGCTCGCCCGCGTGCGCGCCGCCGGCACCACCCGCATCGCGGCGGGCGAGAACGCCGCCGGCCTGCACGACTTCCACAGCCAGTTCCAGAAGGGCGCCATCGACATCGCCCAGCCGAGCGTGACCAAGATCGGCGGCATCACCGAGATGCGCAAGATCATCGCGCTGGCGGAGGCACACTCGGTCGAGCTCGTCCCCCACTGCGCCTACTTCGGGCCCGGCAACCTGGCCTCGATCCACATCACGGCATCGCTGGCGACCGACACGCTGCTGGAGAACATCTACGCCAACCTCGAGGCCAACCCCTTCGGCGACGCCATGCTGGCGAAAGACGGCAAGGTGCGCGTGCCGACGGGCCCCGGCCTCGGCGTGGAGCCGGACATGGGGATCGTCGAGAAATACCGCCAAGGCCCGGCGGCAACGATCAGATAGGAGCGGACATGGATCTCGATCTCACGGGCAAGCTGGCCCTCGTCACGGGCTCGACCATCGGCATCGGCCATGCGACGGCGACGGGTCTTGCCCGCATGGGGGCCGGCGTGATCGTGAACGGGCGCGCGGCGAAGGGCGTGCAGGAGGCGATCGACAAGATCAAGGCAGCGGTGCCGGCAGCCCAGCTGCACGCCGGGCCGGCTGACCTCTCGACGGCGGACGGCTGCGCGGCGCTGATCCAGCGCTTCCCGGCCGTCGACGTCCTCGTCAACAATCTCGGCATCTACGAGCCCAAGCCCTTCTTCGACGTGCCCGACCAGGACTGGCAGAGGATGTTCGACGTCAACGTGATGAGCGGCGTGCGTCTGACGCGGCACTACCTCAAGGGCATGCTCGAGGCCACGCAATGGGGCCGGGTCGTCTTCGTCTCGAGCGAGTCGGCGATCTACGTGCCGAAGGAAATGGTGCACTACGGTTTCTCGAAGATGGCCCAGCTCATGGTCGCGCGCGGGGCGTCCGAGCTGACCAAGGGCAGCAACGTCACCGTCAACTCGGTGCTGCCGGGGCCGACCTGGGTCGAGATGCAGCCGGTGCGGCTCGCGGCGCGCGCCAAGGCGCTGGGCACGACGGTCGAGGACCTGGCCAAGCGCACGTTCACCGAGCGGCGGCCCTCCTCGCTGCTGCAGCGCTACGCCAGGCCCGAGGAGATCGCCAACCTCATCTGCTACGTCTGCTCCAAGGCCTCGAGCGCGACCAACGGCGCGGCGCTGCGTGCCGACGGCGGCATCATCACCAATCCGTTCTGAATCGCAGCGACAATATTGAGCACAGAAGGCCTTGCCGATGTCCGTGGTTCGCCCGATCCTGACCGGCGCTATGCCACATGCAGACGCCACCGCCGGGGCCGGTCAAGTTGTTGGGGCCCCGGCGGTGATGCTGTCCATCGTCTTCCAGCGGAAGGCCTTGGCGACTATTTCTTGACCAAGGACAGATACTTGGAGTCAGACACCAGCGGCCTCACGCCGTGGGCGTACTTTTCACCGTATGCATTGTCCTTGCACCACGCCTTGAGGCTGCTCAGGAGCAGGGGGTTGCACCGCGGCCGAACGTTCCAAGTCGCCTGCAGCGGCGAACAAACCTTGTCACTGTCGTAGGAAGGGCCAGTCGTAGAACCAAGGTACGTCACCGCGTCTTTGGCATCCGGCAGGCGTTTGGGTTGAGCTCCCCCGGGGGCTAGATCAAATTCGGCGAAATTATCGCCGCTTGCACCGGTCAGAACAAAGACTTTCGCCTCAACCCTAAGTACCGGTTCAACCGTTGGTGTTTTACACCGGGTGCAATTTGCCAGGCTCGCCAAATAGGGCTTCTCTGGCGCCGGGCAACTCGTAAATACCCAGTGGACCTCGATTGTGTCGTTGACGGCCACGTCCTGACAACTCACGTGAGCCGCATGGCTCGCTGCGCCGCCATGGGCGGGAGCCTGAGGGGGCTTCTTCGCGGCGGTTGCATCTTTTGGCCCGCAAGCAAAACCAGCATCCGCACCTTTGCTGAAGGCTGTGGCCCTGTGTTCCGCGCTTCTGTGGAAATGGATATTGCACAGGCTCATCTGGCTGGCCTCAGGCGCCAGCACAACCGGTTTGCTGTTCGTTCCGTTGACGATATCCGAGATGTCACGGGGAGCTTGCGGGTTTAGAGTCCCCGATAGGGGATCAGGAAACCCCACGCCTTTAGGCGGCATGGGTCTACTACGTGCCCGGTGTAGACTGGGGCATGGAATCCTACAAGCGTGGCAGCCATACGGTCTGGGACTGCAAG
>Ga0247727_10009365_pt1 | contig 17786 bp, 18 predicted proteins | sample WisWelCaveWW1625_FD_202498 | JGI IMG/M metagenome (GOLD analysis project Ga0247727, IMG submission 202498) | Biofilm microbial communities from Wishing Well Cave, Virginia, United States - WW16-25 | ecosystem: Environmental > Aquatic > Deep subsurface > Groundwater > Cave microbial mat | place...
AGCCTTGCAAGTCGCGTATGCCACATTGGGCACCCTCAACCCCGTCCGTCTCGCCACATAATCTGAACCGTCAATTCTGTCACTTCGGGTTCGCTCTGCGTAACGTGAGTTAATTAGTCAAAAGTCAGTAAATCGCGTGTGGAAAGCGGTGTCCCATAAAATTCTTTCCACGCTGCGCGAAAGGAACCACTCTTGAGCGCGTTTTCCAGTTTGGTGAGTTGCGCCGTAATATGATTTGTATTGCCTATGCGTTCGCAATTTTCCCAAAAGCTCTTGGCATCCAGCACAAGTAAATCCATCAGCAGTGCAATGATGTCACTCATGTCGCGGTCACGCAAGGGCATGAGTTTGAGTATCAACAAATCTTGCACGGAAACGGCGGGAGCGACGAGTGTACCCGAATCATCAATTGTTACATCTGTCGAATCGGGCGAGAGTGTGTAGGTTTGATTTGAAGTCATGTCCCACAAACGGTCAACCGAAATGTGAATTTCAACGGCGGTGTCGTCAATTCGTTTCGTCGCCTTGATGCCCTCAAAGCGCGACATATCTTGATACTCAAAACCCATCTGTTTCAAGATAGAGATGAACATGGGTTTATCATTGCGACTGATGGCAAGATCAATATCATGTGTAAAACGCTTGCGGTCAGCATAACCGCGCACCGCCAAACCGCCAATGAGACGTGGGCGAATCCCGTATTGTTGGCAAAGCTCCACAAGTTCTTGCAATGTTTCGCTGAGGGCGCGGTCAAGGTCCACGTCTCAAGTATAAACGAAATTCCATAAACGCGGAACATCTGATTTCCAACAAGCACGCAAGAAAAAGTGAAAATCCCTATGCCCAACAACCCCAAACCCCACTCCTACCGCAACGCGTGTAACCTCGTCCCCCTCCCGTATCGCCGCGTCAGCGTGCAGCCGTATGATGGCGCGATGACGGCGGATGAGATTACATCATTGCTAATGTCGCGCGAAGCGTATCGGCGCACCAATTTTGTTGTGCTGCGCGGCGCGGGCGAGCAGACCGCTGTGGTGTCCATCACGCGCGCGGAAAGCGAACCGTTGTTTTCGCAAATCACTTCTGTCGAAGTGTTGGCGTTGCCCGATACGTGCGAGTACGCGGAATTTCCAAATGTTGACCCCGCGAATCGTTCCGCGCTTGCGGAAGCGGCGCACGAACGCGGCATCAATCCACGCGGCACGCTGGTGGTGAAAGGATTGTACGATCACGTCAATTTTATTCATCATCCGAATCCGCTCGTCGTGCGCGTCGTCGAGGTTGCGCCGCCCGAGCCGCCGAAATTGTACGGCTTGGCAAAGCATGTTCTCTCGTATGCGGACTTGCCGCCGATTCGTTTGGAACTCGAACGGATCGAGGTGAATGATTTGGCAAAAACCGTTCACCCCTCCGCATTTCTCGTGCCGTGTCGTTCGGGCGGGTTGGATGAATTGTCCGCGCCCGTACATTTTTTGGATGAACGCCCCGCGCGTCACGATTGGACGATGATTGGCTGCGAGCGCAGTTTGCAATTTCATCGTCACTATTACGGCGACGAACCGCCGCGCGTCGAAATGTGTCCGCGTCAAATCGCGGGCGCGCGCACCGAGCCGACATTGTTGAAATGCTGTTTGCTCGAAATGCACATCGAGCAAGACGGCGCGATTGCGGTTGTGCCCTGGGGCGCAGACCTCGCGATGGTGGAAGGCGCGCTGCGGCGATTGTCAGAGCAAGTTGAGTATGCTTGAGTGTGGGAGAGACAGGAGATTGGAGATTGGAGAGGTAGTTCCTTTAACGCGAATCTACGCGAATCAAAATCGCGAATCTCCGCGAAGAAAAAACGAAAAATAAAAAAGATTCGCATAGAACCTGTCCCGAAGCATTGAGGGATTCGTTTCGATTCGCATAGATTCGCGTTTGACATCCTCTGACTCAACTATCAAATAGCGTGAGAAATTAAAAGAGTGGAGAATGAACATGGGTGAACGCGCGTGGGACTCTGTAATTGATGGCTTGCTGCATGGGCGGGAAGCTGCGCCGCGCAAGCACGGCTTGACGATGGTGATTGATAAAGGGACGGGCGTTGCGGCGACAGCGGATTTGTTGGAAACGTGCGGCGATTATATTGACCACTGGAAATGCACGTTCGGCACGTCCGCGTTTGTGCAAGCGAATGTGCTGCGGCGACAATTATTACAGTTGGCGATGCTCGGCATCTTGACGTATCCGGGCGGCACGCTTTTGGAAGTGGCGCTTTTGGAAAGCAATTGCCGCACATTCATGAAACGCGCGCACGATCTCGGTTTTAGCGCGGTGGAAATTTCGGACGGCACGATCAATCTGCCGCAGTTTCGCCGCCGCAACGTGATTCACTGCGCGCGCGAGCATGGGCTTACACCGATTACGGAAGTGGGCAAAAAAGATCCAAAGCAGCAACCTACCGCGCGCGAAATGGCGGAGCAGGCGCTTCAAGATTTGGAATGGGGCGCGGCGTTTGTGACCATCGAGGGACGCGAATCGGGAACGGGCATCGGCATCTATGATGACAAAGGCGTGGTGCGCGCGGAAGCGGTGAGCGAAATCTGCGAACAGTTGGGCGCGCAAGCAGAGTGTTTGTTGTGGGAAGCGCCATTAAAAAATCAACAAACGTACTTGATTCAACATTTGGGTCCGAATGTGAATTTGGGAAATATCCCCGTTGGTGAAGTGTTGGCGTTGGAAGCGCTGCGCGTGGGCTTGCGCTTTGAAACGCTTTCCAAAATCGCGGCAGAGATGGAAAAAGCGGGCAAGTGGAATCCCGACGCGGTGGAGGGAAATGGCGCGATGGAATCTCTTTCGAATCCTTATTCTGTCAAAGCAACATGAGCGCGGATCGTTTTGAGTTCGGCTTGCTCTGTTTGCTGCGCTTGATATAAATCCCAACGCAGCTGTAGGTTCATCCAAAAATCCGCCGACACGCAAAATTCCTTTGTTCATGCCTCCTCCACACAACGACGAAAACAATGTCCTCGGCGTTGGCGGACGCCTCGCCGCCGCGCCCTCCTCCGAACTTACATCCACTGCGTTCGCGCGTGAGCTCACCGATCAGTTGCCCCTCTTTGAAGGCATCAGTTTCGCAGACCTCGCGCACACCCTCATGCTGATCGAAAGTGGTGTGATTCCCCAAGCCGCAGGCGGTGAGTTATTGACTGCCCTGCTCGCCTTGCACAAACATCCTCCAGATTTTTTTCCCGATCCCGCGTTGGGTGATCTTTATACAAATCGTGAAGCGTATTTGACCGCGCACACTGCGTCAGCGGGCTGGCTCGGCGCAGGACGCGCGCGGCGTGAAGCTACGACGATTGGGTATCGCATCGCGGTGCGCGCGCATTTGTTGGAATTTGCAAGCGCGTTGATTGAAGCAGGCAACGCGTTGATCGAACGCGCGGACGAATACCGCGACGCGTTAATGGCAGATTACACCTACCTGCAACCCGCGCAGCCAACCACGTTTGGTCATTATCTCCTCACCTTTGCGTATCCTCTCTTGCGCGATCTAGATCGGTTGCAATCGCTGTATCATCGCAACAATGCGAGTCCCGCGGGCTGCGGCAGTGTCAATGGTTCGCGTTTGAATCAAGATCGTGTGCACCTTGCGGAATTGCTCGGGTTTGAGAAAATAGTTGAACATGCGCGCGATGCGATGTGGCAAGCGGACGCGCCGATTGAAACGATGGCGTTACTCGTAGCTGCACTCGTGAATTTGGATCGGCTCGCGGAAGATTTGCAAATTTTTTCGACGGCGGAATTTGATTTGATTGAATTGGATGATGCCCATTCGCGCGCGAGTGTGATCATGCCGCAGAAAAAAAATCCGTATGCGCTGACGTACATTCGCGGCGTTGCCAATGAAATGATCGGCGCGCAAACGTCTGCCGCCGCGTTCGGGCGCACACCATCGGGGCAAGTGGACAATCGTGTTTTTATTTACGGCAGTGTGCCGCGCGCCATCGCAAGCGCGACGGGCGCGGCGAATTTGATGGCGAGTGTTTTGCGCGGTATGCGTTTTAACGCCGCGTTGGCAGAGACGCGACTTGCAAACGGATTCAGCACCGCAACCGATCTTGCTGAAATAATCATGCTGGAAACAGGGCTTGACTTTCGCGCATCGCATCGCATCGTCGGACGCATGGTGCGCGAAGCGGTGGCGGCGAAGCGCACTTGGCGCGAACTTACGAACACAGATTTGGACGCGGCGTCGCAGCAAATCATCCATCGTCCACTTGAACTCTCGCAAGAAACTTTTTTGCGCGCGCTTGATCCCGCGTTGGCAGTCGCGGCGCGGCAAGGTGTGGGCGGCGCGGCGGCGGAACCATTTACAAATATGTTGGCAGAATGTCGCGCGCAATTGGAAACACACGCGGTGTGGCGCGAACGGGAAGTGGCGCGGGTGGCGGCGGCGGAAGAGGCGTTACTCGCGCGCGCAAGTGGAGATTCTCAAATCAAATAACGAAAAAGTGAACGGGGTTGGGTCTGGAAAAATAACGCGCACGAGAGTATGATTGTCTTGCGTTCGCCAAAGTGTGGCGCGCATAATTCCAGCATCGGAGGCACACATGCAACTGCTCAATGACCTTAATCATTTGACCTTTATCACTGCCGACATGGATCGGCTTATCAGCTTTTACGCGCGCGTCTTTGACGCGCCTGTGATGATTGATTTGGCGGAAGATGGACTCCGCCACACTATGATTAAAGTCGGGCCCAACACGTTCTTGCACCCCTTTCAAATTCCCGGCGTCGAACCACCAAGTGACCAGCCGATGTTTGAACGTGGACGGCTTGATCATTTCGCGTTCAATGCCGCGAGCTATGAAGCGTTTCGCGAGCTCCACCGCCGTGTGATGGCGGAAGGGGCGGACGATGGCGTAGTGACGGATATGGGCGTGTTGTTGATTTTTAGCTTTACCGATCCAGACCGAGGCAGGCAAGAGGTAGTTTGGATGAAGCCCGATGCCCCGCTCACGGAGGGTCTGAAACGCGAGGAGTGGACAACGGTGGAGATTGATTAAGCGCGCAACATCATAAAACAAACATGCACCTCCAACTCATTCGCAACGCGACAATGAAGTTTGAATACGCGGGACATCATTTTTTGACAGACCCGTTTCTCGCGGCAAAACATACGCGCCCTACTTACGCGGGCAAATCACCGAATCCGCTTGTGGACTTGCCCTGCACGCCGCAAGAGGTACTCGACGGAATGGAAATGGCAATCCTTTCACATTTACATTCCGATCACTTTGATCCTGCCGCGCAAGAATTGCTGCCGAAAGAGATGCCGATTTTTTGCCAAGCGGGGGATGAAGAAAAAATCTCGGCAAAGGGATTTTCAAACGTCACGCCGATTGCGGATTCGATTGTGTGGAACGGGATTACGATCACACGTGTCAACGGGCAGCACGGCAGTGGCGCGGTGTTGCAAGACATGGGCAACGCGTCGGGATTTATTTTGCAAGCGGAAAACGAGCCGACGGTTTTTTGGGCGGGCGACACAATTTTGACGGAAACGATTGCGGAGGTTATCGCGCGCGTGCAGCCGCAAATCATCATCACCCATTCCTGCGGCGCGGTGTGGGGCGACAAGGTTTTGATCGTCATGGACGCGGCGCAGACAGTTGAGGTGTGCCGCGCGTCAAAAAACGGCGTCGTAATTGCGATTCATATGGAAGCGCTTGATCATGCAACGGTGTCGCGTCAAGAATTGCGCGCGTATGCTGAACAACATGGCATCACACCTGAAAAACTTGTAATTCCTGCCGACGGCGAAAAATTATTCTTTTGAGATGTTTTGATGTGCCACGCACTTTGCAAGTGCGTGGCACATCAAAACATGCTGGACATGCGACTCTTTCTCCTCCCCCACGCGCGCACGCACACCGCGTCCGTGGGCAACGCGGATTTTTCGATTCAAGATACGGTGCTGCGCGATGTGACCGACGCGCAAATGCGCGAACGTCCCCATCCCAAACTCAATTCGCTGGCGTGGCTGTTTTGGCACCTGTCGCGAGTTGAAGATATCGCGATGAATCTGATCATCGCGGAACGCGCGCAAGTGTTGGACACGGGTGATTGGGCAGCGCGGTTCAATGTGTCACGTCTCGACGCGGCAACGAGCATGAATGATGAGGAAGTGAGCGAATTCACCGCGCAGATCAACCTTTCGGAAATGTTCGCGTATCGCCAAGCGGTGGGACGACAAACGATAGAGATTGTCCGCGCGTTGCAGCCCGATGCGTTGGACGCGGTGATTGATGAAAAGGTATTGCAGCGCGTGCGCGACGCGGGCGTGTTGGCTCCCAATGCGGAATGGGTCTACAAGCGGTGGATGGGAAGACCAAAAACTTTTACACTGACACATTCGGTGTTGGCACATTCACTGCAACATTTGGGGCAGGCGGATATTATTCGCGGGTTGTTGGGGCTGCCGACGGTGTGAGTCTTTCAAACCTCCGATGTCTTCGAGACATCGGAGGTTTGAAAGAGGCGCGCGTGGATATGCCTGTTCATCTTACCGACTCTCTCATTTATCAAAACTCGTGGGGCACTGCCGAACTGCGCGCGCTGTTTGATGATGTGCCGCGCACGCGTGCGTGGTTAGAAATTCTCGCGGTGTTGGCAGAGACGCAGGCGGAATTTGATTTGATTCCAAAGGACGCGGCGCGTGAGGTTGCAGCTACTTGTCGTACAGTTGAACTCGACGCGAAATTTTTTGATGAGGTACGCGTGGGGTTTGAAGCGAGTAATCATTCGACACTTGGTTTGATTCGCGCGTTGGCGAAACGCTGTCCAAATGATTCGGGCGAATGGGTCTATTACGGCACGACGGTTCAAGACCTCACCGATACGTGGATGATGCTGACACTCAAGCGCGTGCGCGAAATTGTTGCGCGTGAACTTGGTGAAATCGAAACGCATCTCCTTCGCCTCGCCTCCGAACATCGCGACACGGTGATGGCAGGACGCACGCACGGACAGCCCGGGTTGCCGATCACGTTCGGCTTCAAAGTCGCGGTGTGGGCGATGGAAGTGCGGCGGCATCGCGCGCGACTATCTGAAATCGCGCCGCGAATGAATGTGGGACAACTCGCGGGCGGCGTGGGCAGTTTGTCATCGTTCGGTCCACGCGCGTTGGAATTGCAAAAAGAATTTCTCGCGCGTCTCGGTTTGAACGCGCCCGCAGTTTCGTGGACAACCGCGCGCGATGTGTTGGCGGAATGGTTTAACTTGTTGACATTGATTGCGAGTACCGCCGACGAAATTGGTCACGAGATTTACAATTTGCAGCGTCCCGAAATCGGCGAGGTGAGCGAAGGATTTGTCGCGGGGACTGTCGGCAGTATCACGATGCCGCACAAACGCAATCCCGAAATTTCGGAACACCTGGGAACGCTCGCGCGCGTGATTCGTCACAACGCCGCGCTGATTAATGAAAGCAGCGTTCACGATCACGAACGCGATGGGCGTTCATGGAAAACGGAATGGGTTGTGCTGCCCGAAACAATGTTGGCGATTGGAAAATTGCTCGCGCTGTTGAACACGCTCATCGCCAATCTGAATGTTCACGCGGATCGGATGCGCGCGAATTTGGAAGCGACAGGCGGATTCGTGCTTTCGGAAGCGTTGATGCTTTTGCTCGCCGAAAAAATTGGCAAACAATCCGCGCATCAATTGGTGTACGATACCGCGATGGCGGCGCACACGGCAAAGTGTCCGCTCAAGCAAGCGGTGTTGGAGAATGAAAAAATCCGCGCGCATCTCACAACCCAAGAAATCGAAAACGTTTTCGATTATCGTTTGCATACGGGACAGTGCGGCGCGATGGTGGAGCGGGTAGTGCAAGGATGAAGGATGATGCGATGACCTACATCGCCGATGAGGGATGAAAATTTGCCTACCGCGAATCTTCGCGTAGATTCGCGGTTCGATGTATGGGAGACGGAATGAACGATTGGGGTGATGCGGCGTTTAATCCGCGCTCTGTCGCGCTGTTGGGCGCGTCGGGCAAAGCGGGCAAACTCGGACAGATTCTCATGCGGAATCTTGTGGAGGGGTATCGCGGCGCGCTGCTGCCGATCAATCCCAACGAAACCGAAATCATGGGCATCCCTGCATACGCGCGTTTGCAAGACGCGCCGACGCCGATTGATTTAGCCGTGATCGGCTTGCCGCCCGAAGCGTGTGTGGACGCGCTGCGCGATTGCGCGCAAGTGGGCGCGCGCGTGGCGTTGGTGTTGAGCGCGGGATTCGCGGAAGCGGGTCCCGAAGGGCGCGCGCTGCAAGAGCAGATGGTCAATGCGGCGCGCGAGGGGGGGGTGCGGATTATTGGACCGAATTGTTTTGGTTTGTATAACATCAATTTGGGTTTGAACGCTTCGATGGGTCTTGGCTTGCCCGAAAAGGGCGGCGACATTTCGCTGGTGACGCAAAGCGGCGCGTATGGCATGGCGATTTTTGTGTTAGCTCAAGAACGGCGTTTGAAATTTGCAAAGGTTTTATCGCATGGCAACAAGGCGGATTTAACCGATCACGAAATTTTGGAATATTTCGCGGACGATGACGAAACGCGCGTGCTGTGTCTCTTTTTGGAATCGGTCAGCGAAGGGCGCGCGTTTTATGACGCGCTGAAACGCGTGACCGCAAAAAAACCTGTGTTGATTACGAAAACGGGACGCTCGAGCGCGGGACAACGCGCCGCCGCCTCGCACACCGCCGCGCTCACAGGCGACACCACCGCGTTCGTGACGGCGGTGCATCAAGCAGGCGCAATTCTCGCGGACAGCGGTTTGGAGATGGTGGACATTGCGGAAGGTTTGAGTCGTCAGCCCTTGCCAAAAGGCAAACGCGTTGGCATCATTACAAATTCAGGTGGGACAGGCGTCGAACTTGCGGACTTGGTCGAAAAATTGGGATTGAGCGTGCCAGAACTTTCGGCGGAAACGCAAGCGCGTATTTCGCAATTGATTCCCGCGTATGCGAGTCCGCGCAATCCCGTGGATGTGACGCCCGCGTGGGCGCGTTTTCCGCAAATGTACGCGGGGACGATTGAAGCGATGTACGAAGGGGATGAAGTTGATATCGTCATGCCCATCTTGTTGCAACGTTCCGCGTTGATGCGCGAAAATGTGGAAGGGGTGCGCGCTACCGTTTTGCGTTGTCAACAGCGCGGCATGTCCAAACCAACGTTTGTGTGCTGGGTTGCAGGACGCGAGGGGAGTGAGAATCAAGCATTGTTGCAGGAAGCGGGCATCCCCGTCTATGAATGGCCCGAACGCACCGCGCGTGCTGCAGCTGCGATTGCGCGTTATGCGGAAGCGCAACGCGCCCACACAACACCCGTACTCGCGCCCGAACCATCGCCCTCTCACGCGCGCGAAAACGCCGCGCGAATTATTCAAGCCGCGCGTGAACAGGGACGCGCACTGTTACTTGAATCCGAAGTAAAAACGTTGATAGAAATTTACGGCGGAAGGATTCCGCGCGAAATTTTTTGCGCGACGCGCGATGCCGCGCACAATGCCGCCGCGCAACTCGCCGCGCCGTGCGTGATGAAAATTGTTTCGCCTGACATTACACACAAGTCCGATATTGGCGGCGTGCGCGTCGGCATCGCGGTGGAGGACGCGGGCGCGGTGTTTGAGGAGATGCTCAACGCGGCAAAAAACGCGCAGCCGCATGCGCGCATTTTTGGTGTGAGTGTTCAAGAACTTGTGCGCGGGCAAGAAGTGATCATTGGCGGTTTGCGCGACGCGGCATTTGGACCGCTATTGTTGTTCGGACTTGGCGGTGTGTTTGTGGAAGTATTGCGCGATGTGACGTATCGGCTCGCGCCTGCAAGCGCGGACGAATTGCGCGCGATGATTCAAGAGGTAAAGGGGTATGCGTTGTTGGAAGGGGCGCGCGGATACGCGGCAGTGAACATTGATTCTCTCGTCCGCGTTTTGCAGGCGGTCAGTTGGCTGCTCACCGATTTTCCAGAGATTGTGGAATTGGATTTGAATCCCGTGATGGTGTCATCGTCAAGTGCGATTGTCGCGGATGGGCGCGCGGTAATTGAAGGATGAAGGATGAGGGATGAAGGATGAAATTCATCCTTCATCCCTCATCCTTCATCCTTTCTTCAATGGAGGTCAACATGAAAATAGGAATAATCCTTAATCAGTTTCTTTCCCTTCAAGATCAATTACAGCAAGTTGTTCAAGCGGAACAGGATGGTTTCGAACAATGTTGGGCATTGCATTTCGTGCAGATGGGGTATGATGCGTTGACGCTCTTGGCGTTGACGGGACAAAAAACCACGCGGATTCAGTTGGGAACGTCGGTGATTCCGATTTATCCATTTCATCCCCTCGCGCTGGCAAGTCACGCGCTTACGACACAAATCGCGTGTGGTGGACGTTTGACGTTGGGCTTGGGCGTATCACACAAGCCCGTTGTTGAAAATGTGATGGGGTTGTCGTATGAGCAGCCGCCGCGTCGAATGCGCGAGACGCTTGACATTCTTTACGCGCTCATGCAGAACGCGAGTGTGGATTTCAGCGGCGAGGTTTTTCGCGTCAAAGCAAATTTGCGCGTGCAAGGCGCGTCGCCGATTCCGATCATGCTCGCTGCACTTGCGCCTGCGATGCTCAAGTTAGCTGGCGAAATGACAGAGGGGACGATTACGTGGATGGCGGGACCGAAAACATTGGAAACGCATATCGTTCCGCGTTTGCAAGAAGCGGCAGGCAATGCGGGACGTTCCCCGCGTCGCGTGTGCGCGGCATTGCCCGTTGCGGTGACGGATGATATGAAAGATACGCGTGCGCGCGCGGCACAGCTGTTTGCGAATTATGGACAGTTGCAAAATTATCGGCGGCTGTTGGATCGCGAAGGCGTTGAAAGCCCTGGCGATGTTGCGATCATTGGAAATGAGGAACAGGTGCAAGAGCAATTGCAAGCGCTCGCGCGCATCGGCGTAACTGAATTTGCCGCGATTATTTTTCCCGCAACAGATGACGCGCCCGCGTCAACCGCGCGGACGTGGGCGTTATTGAAAAGTTTGGTGGGCAAGGTGTAGAAATAAAATCGGTGCGGAATAGAGGAATGAGATTGATGCTACGTCGCTGCATCTTGCGGCGCGGGGTTGCGCGTCTCGTTCTGTTTGCGCCACCCGTACGGAGTCAGCCCTTGCGGCTTGTACACATTCAGCGTCTGAATCACGATCAAGACCAGCAAGCCGAAACCCGCATGGAGGAGTTCGCTTCCCAGTCCGCCCCTCAGCCCATCCAGATCGGCGCTGTCCATTTCAAACGCGATGCGCCCAAAGTAGCTCACGGTCTGCATATTTTCCAGCAGGACGATGGTGGCGAGGATGGTTAAGACGAGTGAGAACACAACCCAGTAGTGACGGAACAAGCCCCACTTGGTGCCAAGTGACATGACAAGCCCCGTGAGGAGGGAGGCGAGAGCGAACGGGATGATGGCGAACCGCCCGATCAAATCCATCGCGATCCAGCAAGCACGCAGCGTCTGAGCATCTTGGCTCGTCATGGCGGCGACGACGAGAACGAGGAAAGCAGCGACCGCGCCGATCCAGCCGACCGAGCAAGTGAGATGGACAGTGAGCGCGAACTTGCGCAGCACAGTAGGCATGGTCATGGCTGTTGAACCCGTTGCTGCATCGGCAATGTGTGCATATTTGGACCATGGTTCCCACCGCCGATGATCAGAATGATTGCCCCCAGTAAAATCAAAACGCCGACGATGAGTCCAAACATCTTAACCCAACGTGGAGTAGTCGGCGTTTTATGTTCAACCGGCATTTGAGTTTGTGACATGCTGATTTCTCCTCGAATCTTTTGAAATCTGCATGTAGCGTACAATCATTCGCGCGTGAATTCAATAATCAATGTGCGAGATGTGTTCATTTGTGAACACTTTGAACAATTTGTTCATAATGCTCGCCCTCGACCAAGAGAATGTTTTATGCCAAAAACTGACCGTCGGGTGCAGCGGACACGCGCACAACTACAAAAAGCGCTCATCGAACTCATCAGCGAACGTCACTTTGATACGATCACGATTCAGGAGATTGCGGATCGCGCGAGTGTTGGGCGTACCACCTTTTATTTGCACTTTCACAGCAAAGACGAATTATTTATGAGCTGTCATACAGCCATCGTCAGTGAGTTTCATTCCGGACCCTTCTTGCCCCACCTGACTTCCCGTCAAGAATTGTTGTCACTTGACCCGCCAGCGGGCTTGACCTCCGCATATCGTCACCTGAAAGAAGCGTGGGAGCGGTTGTCCCCAATTTTTCAAGGAAAGGATGGAGCGCTTCTTTTGCGGCGCATGCGTGATTCAAGCGCACAAGAAATCGAAACGAACCTACGCGCATGCTTTGCCCAAACTGAAAGCGCAATGCCGCTCGATGTGCTGGCGAATTATTTGGCAGGGGCGCAGCTCGCGCTGGTGCAATGGTGGCTGGAAACGCGCCGCACTCACACGCCCGAAGACCTGGCGCACATATATCACCGCTTGCGACGCGCAGCCATCCACGAGGCGTTCGGGCTAACGGACAGCAGGTAGGCAACACAACTTTGGATGGCAGGATTAACAAGATTCGCTCCACTCAATAAAGCGTGCGCGTGTGAAAAGATGCCACGCACTTGGTGCGTGGCATCTTTTCACAGTTCGGTAGAGCCAACAGGCGTATTGCGATGGAATCATCCCAATACGCCTGTCAAAAACTCTAATGTCAAATAACATCATAAATGAATTAAACATCCGCTGGACGGGTGAGATGGCGTTCGAGGCACAGACAGGTTCGGGGCATCTCGTACCGCTGGACGCGAGTGTGCCGAACGGCGGACAGAACGCCGCGCCGCAGCCCGTCGAAATGCTGCTTGTGTCTCTTGCGGGTTGCGCGGCGATGGACATTCTCGCGATATTGAAAAAGCAGCGGCAGCCACTTCAAGGATTTAACGTGCATGTGCATGCGGACCGCGTGTTTGAACATCCGCGCGTGTGTACGGCGATTCACATTACGTACACGATTCAAGGCGCGGGCGTGTCAAAGGAAGGGGCAGAGCGCGCGATTCATTTGACGGAAACAAAATACTGTCCGATTCATGCAATGCTTGCGCCGACGGTGCCGATGACGCATCGCTTGGTGATGGAATAAACGCCTCACCCCCCGGCCCCCTCCCCCAAAAATTTTTTTGCAAAAAAATTTTTGGGAGAGGGGGAGTCTTTTGACTCCCCTCTCCTGAAATTTTTTCCAAAAATTTCAGGAGAGGGGCCGGGGGTGAGGCGGGACTTGGCATGCGACTCACTTCTCTCCCCCGCCTCTCTCTCGCCCAACTCCCCACGCCGTTGGACGATGTGCCGCGCCTAACGCAGCAGCTCAATGGTCCGCGTATCCTTTTCAAACGCGATGATCTAACGGGCATGGGGCTGGGCGGGAACAAAGTTCGCAAGCTGGAATTTTTGCTGGCGGATGCGTTGCAGCAACGCGCGGATGTGATTGTGACGGGCGCGGGTCCGCAATCCAATCATCTGCGTCTTACGGCGGCGGCGGCGCGGAAATGTGGACTCGATGTGGTGTTGGTGATGTTTGGAAATCGTCCGCGCGAGACACAGGGGAATTTTTTATTAGACGAGCTGCTGGGCGCGGAAATTATTTTTACAAATGACGCGGATCGTTCTTCTGTGGATCGCGCGTTACAAGAGGTAGCGGAGGATTTGCGGCGGCGCGGGCGGTGTCCATACATTATTCCGCGCGGTGGCGCAACACCACTGGGAAGTGTGGGGTATGTGGAGTGTGTGCAAGAGTTGGAAACACAGCGCGTCGCGCAACGCGTGCAAGTGGATCACCTCGTCTGCGCGGTGGGTTCGTGTGGGACATTGGCGGGGTTGTGGTTGGGCGCGTGTTGTTTCAATGCGCCGTATCAGCTTTGGGGTATCAGCGTGAGTCGTCCGCGCGGGGAATGTTTGGCGCGCGTGCAACAGCTGGCTACAGACGCCGCACAGATTTTGGATGTGAAGCCGCCGCGCGCGTCCATGTTGCCGATTCTGCGCAATGAGTATTTGGGAACGGGATATGGAATTGTCACCCCAGAAGCGGTGGACGCGATTCGACTTGTGGCGCGCACGGAAGGAATTTTTCTCGATCCCGTTTATACAGGCAAGGCGATGGCGGGACTGATGGATTTGATTCGGCGCGGGGAAATTGGCAAGGACGAAATGGTGGTTTTTTTGCACACGGGCGGCGCGCCGAGTTTGTTCGCGCATGCTTCGGTCTTGCTCCCATAACAACTTGGCAGTTATGTTTTTTGTAATGAAATTGAAGCTCGAATAGCGCCCAATAAAAAATCTCTGCAAATCTTTCACAGAGATTTCTTAACTCGATCACTGCTTACGGCTTACTCTGAATACTGAATACTGCCCACTGCCCACTGCCTACGGCAGCCGATTGAACCACAACAGCGAAAAGAATCCTGCCAGCAGCGAAAAGAAAACGGCGATAGCGGTGACATACGCGGTCACTTCGATCTTGTCCGTTTTCAGTACGAGGTTGGTCGAAAGATTTTCGTACACTTTGACGAGATCGGTTTCCGTCTGCGCGTTGTAATAAACCCCATCGGTCATTTCTGAAATCGTTCGCAGCGTTTGTTCATCAAGCCGCGTACGAATCGCGCGCCCTTGAATCCGAACGATTGCGCCTTCTTCACTTCCAATGCCAACGGTGTACACGCGGACTCCGCGATCCGCCGCAATCTGCGCGATCTCCACCGGTTCGGGCCATTGATTGTTTTCACCATCGGTCAACAACACAATAATCGCGTTTTGATATTGTCCCTTGGGCATCGGCGTCGGCTGTGGCGCGGCGTTGGTGGGGTCTTGCGATTGATCTTGACTCAGAATGATCTCGCCGCCCTGCCCCGTTTTTTCCGCAATCGCTTCAAGGGACGCAACCATGCCGCGTCCAATGGCAGTGCCGCGCTGCCAATTCAAACGACTGATCGCCGAGAGCAAGGCTTCTTTGTCATCGGTCGGCGGCTGCACCACAAAGGCGTTGTCACTAAAAGAGACAATCGCCACTTGGACGGTATCGGGCTGTTTTTCGACAAAGGCGCGCGCCGCTGATTTCGCCGCTTCCATTCGATTTGGCAGCAAGTCCGTTGCGGTCATGCTGCCCGAAACGTCAATCGCCAAAATGATCGTGCCTTCGGCGGACGGCACCAACGTTGTCGCTTCGGGACGCGCGAGCGCAAAAATCATCGCGGTCAAGGCGATGAGAAAGAGCGCGGCGGGAATGTGTCTGCGCCACCCGGGTCCGCGTCCCAACGCTTCTTTGACGAGCGAAAGCGACGCGTACCGCAGCGCGTATTTTTGGCGTCGCCGCTGCAAAAGAATATAGACGAGAATGAGCACGGGAATCAGCAGCAGCAGCGCGAGCATGAATGGCCAGATGAGACTCATAGGTCGAAAGGTGATTCAAAAATTTTTTGTTACGGCGTAACAAAAAATTTTTGAATCACTAGAATCCCTTCGCGGGATGTGCCTTGCGTTCCTTACGCAAATTCGCAAAACGCAAAATGGATTCAACCAAATCATCTTCCGTCGAGACGGACATGACATCCACCCCTGCGCGTTTGAACGTGGAATTGATCTCTTGTTCGCGTTTTTGCGCGGCGGTGTGAAAGCGTTCACGAAATTTTTTGTCGTGCGTGTCCACAAAAAGTTGTTCGCCTGTTTCCGCGTCTTCGATCACCACCATGCCAATATCGGGCAGATCCACTTCGCGCGGATCCCACAAGCGGATGGACAAGACCTCATTTTTTTGCGTCAACAAACGCAGCGGCATTTCCCAACCGGGTTCGCTGATGAAATCAGACACGATAAAGACGAGCGAACGGCGGCGGATGATATTGTTCGCGGCGACGAGCAGCGTGCCTAGACTCGTGAACGGCGCGCGGCGCAATTTTGGTTCACGCTGCAAATCGTTAATGAGCCGCAGCACTTGGAGTTTGCCGCCCGCGGCAGGAATTACTTTTTCGATGTGCGAGGTGTAAAAGATCGCGCCGACGCGATTGCCGTGCCGCGTCAAGAGGCGTGACAAGACCGCGACAAATTCGATCAGGTAATCGCGTTTCAACGCATTGGCCGTGCCAAAGTCCACCGACGGCGACAAGTCCAACAAAAACCATGCGTTGATTTCGCGGTCTTCGTGATACTGCCGCACATACGGCGTGCCCATCCGCGCCGTCACATTCCAATCCATGTAACGGATGTCATCTTCGACAGTGTATTCACGAATCTCCGCAAGATCGAGCCCCGTTCCGGTAAACAGCGAACGATACTCGCCCTGCAAAATTCCATCGAGCCGACGAATCACGGTCCAGTCGAGGCGCTGCAAGAGACGTTCGGGAGTTGCTAAAGACATTTCAAAAAACGAGAACCGAGAAACGAGAGGCGAGAACCGAAAATAATTCTCGTTTCTCGTTTCTCGCCTCTCTCATCTCTCACGCGTTCAACGGAATCCGTTCGGGATGCGGAATGACGGGAATTGGAATTTTGTTCACAACCTTTTCAATGATCTTGTCCGACGTGATCCCGTCCGACAAAGCTTCGTAGGTCAACACCATGCGATGCCGCAGCACATCATAGATCATATCATACACATCTTGCGGCAGCGCGTATTGGCGTCCGCGCACCATTGCCAACGCGCGCGCGGTGAGAATCAGATTGATGGACGCGCGCGGGCTTGCGCCGAACGCGATATATTTTTGCAAATCGGGCAGTTGATATTTTTTCGGTTCGCGCGTGGCGGTGACAATGCGAACGGCGTATTCGATCAGCGCGGGGTCCACATATGCTCTATCCGTCTCGCGTTGGAGCATGATCAATTCTTCGGGCGCCAACACTTTGGAAATCGCCATCAGCGGATTCGTCATGCGTTCCACGATCACAAATTCCTCGCGATCCGATGGATAGCCCACGAGCACTTTCATCATAAAACGATCCACTTGCGCTTCGGGCAGCGGATACGTGCCTTCCGTTTCAATCGGGTTCTGCGTCGCCATCACGAGAAATGGATTTGGCACTTTGTAGGTGGTGCCGCCAATCGTCACTTGCCGTTCCTGCATCACTTCCAAAAGCGCGCTTTGCACTTTGGCGGGCGCGCGATTGATTTCGTCGGCGAGCAAAAGATTTGTGAATACGGGACCAAGTGAAGTATTAAACTCACCGGTCTTTTGATTGTAAATGCGCGTGCCGACCAAGTCGGCGGGAACAAGATCAGGCGTAAATTGAATGCGCTTAAATTCGCCGCCAATCGAATCCGCCAGCGATTTGATGGCGAGTGTTTTTGCGAGACCCGGCACACCTTCCACGAGAATGTGTCCGCGCGCGAGCAAGGCGACGACGAGTCGTTCGAGCAAATGATCTTGCCCCACGATCATCTTTTTCACTTCGAACACGACTTGTTCCATTTTTGCCGCGCTCGGGTGTTTTACTTCCATCTTTTTCAGATCCATCGGCATGGGTGGCGCCGGGGGTGCGTTGACTGACATAGCGTAATGTGACAAGTGACGGGTGACGGGTGACGAGGTTTTCCCCGTCACCCGTCACCCGTCACCTTAGTGCCTATCCGAATAACCCTGAAGCGCGAAAGGCAATCAAGCCACACGCGAAATGAAGAAAGGCGATATAGTTTTCGGGTTTTTTGTCCCACCGAATCAGCAGGCGCCGAAAGCGATTCA
>Ga0247727_10009366_pt1 | contig 17785 bp, 15 predicted proteins | sample WisWelCaveWW1625_FD_202498 | JGI IMG/M metagenome (GOLD analysis project Ga0247727, IMG submission 202498) | Biofilm microbial communities from Wishing Well Cave, Virginia, United States - WW16-25 | ecosystem: Environmental > Aquatic > Deep subsurface > Groundwater > Cave microbial mat | place...
GAAGAACGCCTCGGCGATCTCCCCCTCGAGGAGCCGATCCCGGTTCTTCGTGAACACCGTCGGGTCCCAGACCCGATCGTCCATCGACAGACCCACGAACCACCGGAACAGGATGTTGTAGTGGAGCTGCTCCATCAGCAGCCGCTCGCTCCGGATCGTGTACAGGACCTGGACGAGGAGCGCCCGCAGCAACCGCTCCGGCGCGATCGATGGACGGCCGCTGTCGGAGTAGATCTTCGAGAACCGCGGCGAGAGATCCTTCAGCACGCGGTCCACCAGGACCCGCATCGATCGCATCGGGTGGTCCGCCGGGATCCGCTCTTCCGCCGACACGTAGCTCCACATCTCGTCCTGCCGTCCGTCCGATCCACGCATGTCGTCCCCTCCGGTGAGTGGCCGAGACGCAACATACAGAGCCGTCATGTCAGAGCAACCAGAAACAGGCGTTTTTCAGCAGCCTGCTAGCTGGAGAGAACGCCGCTGCCTCATTCCTGAATTACGATGACATCTATAGTGACAACTACGGCGTGTTGACGATCGTCGTCGATTCACTGGCCCCAGTCTCGGTTGGCGAACCGGGAGTCGATGCGCTCTTCCAGTTGTTGATAGCCCCGAGCGCGACGGGGACGATCGAGGTGTCGTTTGAGCTCCCCACAGCCGGCGCTGCAATGCTCGAACTGTTCGATGTCAGCGGGCGCAGAGTGGACCTACGCGAAGTCGCCCCCGGCGCTCTGGGCCGTCACAGGGCGCGGCTAGGAGCAGGGTCCCTCCCGTCAGGGGTCTACTTTTTTCGACTCGTTCAGGCGAATGACGTGATCGTGAAGAGGGCTTGGGTCATCCGCTGAGCCGGATTTCGCGGGACCGCCGTCCCTTACAATAACCCCGTTTGCCCTGCCCGCTCCCGGCGTCACCGCGGCGAGTCCTTCGCGGGGATCGCGCGCCGCCGGCTCACGGGGCGAAGTGAAACGGGCGTCCGCTCCGGTAGTGCGCGAGCTGCTCGGCGTACCGGGCGGCCGCCTCCGCGTCCCCGGACTCGCGCGCGAGCGCGACCGCGCGCTCGCCGGCCGCGACGGCCTCGGGGTAGCGGCCCGCCTCCGCGTACGCGGCGGCGAGCGTGGCTTCGATGACCGCGACGGGCTCGGGGCTCCGCGCGCGCGCCCGCTCCGCCATCTCGACGGCGGCGTCGGCGTTCCGGTGGGCGGCGTCCGCGTGCGTGGCGCGAATCCATGCGACGTTGACGAGCGCATCGAGATCGGCGGGATCGGCGCGCAGGATCGTTTCGTATTCGTCGATCGCTTCCTCGACACGGTCCGCAAGGACTAGCGTCACTGCGAGCGCGCGGCGCGCCTCCGCATCGGCGGGCGCGAGGTCCACGGCCCAACGCAGCAGCCGCACCGACTCGTCGAGCCGACCATTCGAGCGCAGCGCCTCGCCCAAATGGACAAGCGACAACACGTGATTGGGATCGAGCCGGAGAGCGGTTTCGAATTCTCGGATCGCTTCGTCCGAGTGAGATAGCCGACCCAGCGCGAACCCGAGGTTGTGGCGCAGCTCGGCCGTATCGACGAGCTGAAGCGCCTGCCGAAAAAGGTCGATGGCATCCTCGTAGTGCCCCTGAGCGCCGAGCGCAGCGCCAAGCTTGTTGTATGTTTCCGGCAAGCGGGGCGCGAGACGGAGCGATTCGGCGAAGTGCGGAATGGCGTCATCGACCTTGCCCTCGCGGAGCAGCACGTCCCCGAGATTGAGATGCGCGACCGCGTTGTCGCGCGTCACGGCGAGCGTGTGCGTGAAGAGCGTGCGCGTGTCCCGCCAGCGGGCGACTTGCCGGGCGGTCGCGATGGACAGGAGGCCGCACACGAGGATCGCGGCGACCGCGAGCGCCGCGCGCGCGGCGCGCCGCCGCGCGACGACCTTCGCCGCGCCCCAGACAACCGCGATGAGGAGCCCCACGCTCGGCAAATACATGTACCGGTCGGCGTGCGCCTGCCCGCCGACCTGCACGAGCCCGATCACGGGGACGAGCATGCCGGCGTACCAGAGCCAGCCGGCTGCGAGGTACGGGCGGCGGCGTTGCCGGAGCGCGGCCCACGTGACGAGCACGAGCCCGACCCCCGCGAGCGCTGCGAGGGCGGTTCGCGGCGCCCGAGGAAACGGATAGAAGACGGCGAGATCCGCAGGCCAGATCGTCTGGCCGATGTAGCGCCAATACGAGAGCAACGAGTTCGCGACCCGGTTCCCGAACGGCACGTATTCGATGGGCACGAGGGCGCCGCTCGAGCGCTGCACGACGAACGTCACGATCGCCGAGGCCGCGGCCAAGGCAAACAGCGGCCACGTGCGGACGAGTCGCCCTTTGATCGCGGCACCCGCCGCGGCGAGCTGCGCGCCGGCCGTCGCATTCCCAGCAAGAGGGCGAAGCTCGAGGAGGATGATCACGAACGGCAGCGTCACCGCCATCGGCTTCGAGAGCAGCGCGAGCGCGGCGAAGACGTAGAGCGCCGCGTGGCGGGCCGGCGTCGGCCGCTCGCGCGCGAGCTGGCTTGCCCCGAGGGCCAGCAGGAAGAAGCACGCGCAGAGGAGGTCCTTCCGCTCCGACACCCACGCGACCGACTCGACGCGCAGCGGATGCAGCGCGAAGAGCGCCGCGACGAGCGCGCTTCGCCACCACGCGCCGCTCGCGCGCGCCAAGACGAGAAGCACGAGCACCGCGTTCACGACGTGGAGCGCGAGGCTCACGGCGTGATGCCCGCGGGGTCCGAGCCCGAACAACTCGACGTCGAGCAGGTGAGAGAGCGACGTGACCGGATGCCAGTTCCCGCCGTGCGGCCCACGGAAACACCATCTCACCCCGTCGGCCGTGAGGCCGCGGTTCACGTGCGGGTTCTCGTACACGTAGAGCGGGTCGTCGAGCAGGATCCAATCGTTTTGGAGCACGCCGGAGAACGCGAGGAGCGTCGCGGCGGCGAGGGCGGGAACTGCGAGCCACCGGAAGAACGGAGGGCTCGATCGCCGCGGCATGGAGCTCAATGGTCCTCGTGGCGCGGACGGCGCTCGCGCTTCCGCGCCCCGCGCCGCTTCTTGTCCTCGAGGCGGCGCTCCTTCGAGGTCCGCGACGGGCGCGTAGGCCGCCGCGGCGCCACCGGGGCGAGCGCCCCCGCGACGAGCGCCGCGATCCGCTCCAGCGCGGCCTTCCGGTTCGCCCCCTGCGTCCGGAATCGCTGGCTCGTGACGCGAAGACGCCCGCGGCTGTCGATGCGCGAGGCGAGCCGCGCGAGGAGCGTCCGGCGCGACTCGTCGTCGATCGCGCCGCTCGACGCGACGTCCCAGCGCGCCTCGACCTTCGTCGCGACCTTGTTGACGTTCTGGCCGCCGGGGCCGCCGCTCCGGCTCGCGCGCAGCGTGATCTCGGCCCACGGAATGACGAGACCGTCGCGAACGAAGAGGCCGGCCGCCGGCGGGATACCGGGCTCGCTCGTTGGCTCTTCACGATCGCTCACTCGCAACCACCCTCTCGAGAGTCGAGGTCATGACGTCGCGCCATGACGCCGCAGGAGGACTTATACCAGCCCCCGGGCGAACAGACCACGCCGAGAGCCCCTGGATCCGGAACCCGCGAGACCGGGGGAGCCGCCATCCTCGCCGTCATTCGCAGCCTCGCGCCCGACCGCCCGAGGGAGTATGATCGGAGCGCCAATGAGCGCGACGATGACTCTGGGCGACCTCACCCGGCACTGCGCGGGCGCGATCGGAGTCCGCAAGCAGGATCTCCGGTGGGGGGACTGGGTCGCCGTGAGGACCCGCAATTCCTGGTACACGCTTTTCTGCCTGGGGGACGGTCTTTTCCTCGCATCCGGAGGATGGTTCCAGCAACCCGGTCGTTCCCCCGCCGCGGTCACGGTCGCCGGATGCACGTGGGGCGGCCGCGCCCTCTGGACGGACGTCGTCGCCTGCCCCGGCCTCTTCCTCGAGTTCGGCAACGGGGTCTCGACGACGCGGATCCGCGAGGTCCTCGTGATCCGCGACGGCGATTCGGCGGCGCCGTGGGCGGCATGACGCTCGCCGCGGGCACGCGCCTCGGCCCCTACGAGATCGTCGCGCCGCTCGGCGCGGGCGGCATGGGCGAGGTGTACCGCGCGCGCGACACGCGTCTCGGCCGCGACGTCGCGATCAAGGTGCTGCCCCATCACCTGTCGTCGGCCCCGCACCTCCGCGCGCGGTTCGAGCTCGAGGCGCGCATGATCTCGTCGCTCAATCACCCGCACATCTGCGCGCTCTACGACGTGGGGCGCGAGGGCGAGATCGACTACCTCGTGATGGAGCTGGTCGAAGGGAGGACGCTCGAGGATCTGATCCCACGCGACGGCCTTCCGTTGGGGCGGTTCCTCGACGTCGCGATCGCCGTCGCCGACGCGCTGAGCGCCGCGCACGAGGCCGGGATCATCCACCGCGATCTGAAGCCCGCGAACATCCTCGTGAGCGACCAGGGACGCGTGAAGGTGCTCGACTTCGGATTGGCCAAGGTGGACGTCGACGCCGCGACCCCGCAAGCGAGCCAGTTGCTCACCCGGCATGTGACCCAGGAGGGGAGCATCGTCGGCACCGCGCCCTACATGTCACCGGAGCAGGCCCAGGGGAAGCCGCTCGATCATCGCACCGACATCTTCTCGATGGGGACGGTCCTGTACGAGATGGCCACCGGCCGGCGCCCGTTTCAGGGGGGATCGTCGGTGGAGTTGGCATCGTCCATTCTGAAAGATACGCCGGCCCCGATCAGCGAAGTGAACCCGGCGCTGCCGCGCGACCTGGGACGGATCATCCGGCACTGCCTCGAGAAGGCCCCGCGGCAGAGATTCCAGACCGCGCTGGATCTGAAGTACGAGCTCACGGACTTGAAGAAGGAAACCGAGTCGGGGGAGCAGATCGGCGCGAGCGCGGTGTCCACGCCGCGGGCCCCGGGATCCTCGGCTGCCTCGCCGCGCACGAAACGGCGGTGGTGGTTCGCGGGCGCCACGGTCGCGGTCGCGGCGGTCGCGGTGCTTGCGTACGCGCGCTTCGCTCCGCGTCAGGGCGCCGAGCGCGCGACGGGCGCGGCGCGGTCGCGCGCGACGCGTGAGCCGGCGGCCGCGCAGGCGGGCGCCCCCGCGCGCAAGATGGTCGTCGTCCTCCCGTTCGAGAACCTGGGCTCCGCGGAGGACGCCTACTTCGCGGCCGGCATGACCGAGGAGTTCACGAGCCGACTCGCGCGCGTGAGCGGCCTCGGCGTCATCTCGCGCACGAGCGCCGTTCAGTACGACAGGGCGGGGAAGACGATGCGACAAATCGGCGAGGACCTCGGAGTCGACTTCGTGCTCGAGGGGACCGTGCGATGGGATCGTCGGGGCGAGGGCGCGAGCCGAGTGCGGGTCACGCCGCAGTTGATCCGCGTGGCCGACGACACGCACGTCTGGAGCGACGCGTACGACCGCGACATCGACGACCTCTTCAGCGTGCAATCGGAGATCGCGGCGAACGTCGTCCGTGCGCTGGGCGTCACTCTGCTCGAGCCCGAGCGGAATGCGCTCGAAGCCCGCCCGACGGAGAACCTCGAGGCATACCAGGCGTACGTCCGGGGCAAGGAATACGGCGATCAGAGCGACTACACGGCGGAGAACTTCCGGCTGGCGATCCGCCTCCAGGAGCGCGCGGTCGAGTTGGATCCGAACTTCGCGCTCGCGTGGGCGGCGCTGTCGAAGGCGTACTCCGAGATCTACCACTTCGGGTTCGACCAATCGGATGCGCGGATCGCGCAGTCTCGGGCTGCGGACGATCGTGCGCTCGCGCTCGCGCCCGATCTTCCCGAGGTCCAATTGGCGGATGGCTACTACTACTACTGGATCCACAGAGACTACCCGAGGGCGCTCGAGGCGTTCGCGCGCGCCGAGCGGAGCCTCCCGAACAACAGCGAGGTGCTCGCGGCCGTCGCCTACATCTGGCGACGCCAGGGCCGATTCGAGGACGCGGCCGAACGACTGAAAAGGGCCTTCGAGCTGAGTCCCAAGGACCCCGCGATGACGATGCACATCTGCGAGACCCTTCTTTATCTTCGCAGGTATCGAGAAGCCGAGGACTACGCGGATAGGACCGTCGCTCTCGCCCCAGACCGAGGCGTCTCCTTCTTCTGGAAGGGGAAGGCGAGCATGGGGCTGGGCGATCTAGTCGCGGCCCGCAAGGCGTTCGCGGCCTCGCCGAGCGATGCGAACGGAGAGTTGAGGTTGGAACTCTTCAAGTTGGACTTGTACGAGCGCAAGTTCATGGCCGCGCGGGATCGATTGGCGGCGTGGTCGGGCGAGGTCTTCGAGAACCAGTGGATCTACCTGCCGAAGAGCCTCCTCACGGCCCAGGCGTGGGCGCTCGAAGGCGATCAGGGCCGCGCGAAGGAATCCTTCGAGGCCGCGCGCGCACGGCTCGCGAGCGACCTGGCGGGGAGGCCCGACGACCACCGGATCCACAGCGCGCTCGGCCTCGCGCTCGCGGGGCTCAGCCGCAAGGAGGAGGCGATCCGCGAGGGGAAGAGAGGCTTGGACCTCTATCCCGTCTCAAAGGACGCGATGATAGGGCCCAAGCGAATCGCGGACCTCGCCGAGATTTACTTGCTCACGGGCGACACCAACGCGGCGCTCGACGCGCTCGAGCGCGCCGTCTCGGTGCCGACCGGCCCGTGGATCTATCTCCAGGGAGACCCGCAGTGGGACTCCCTGCGCGAGCACCCGCGCTTCCGACAAATCCTCACGCGACTGGCGCGGGTATCCTCCTGACGCGCCCGGCGGGCGCGCGGCTCCCGGGCGCGCGGCTCCCGAGAGGCCTACGGGTCAACGGCTACCGCGGCCAGAGCCACCCAAACGTGCCGGCCGTGAGGAGTCCGTAGACCAGGCCGTCGACCACGTGCTTCGCCGTGACGCTCCACGGCTGACCCTTCCAGATCGAATCGACCGGATGCCCCAGGCCGTAGCCGAGGAACGCCGCGGTGCCGGCGACGCGGAACACGGGGAGGTAATCGGCGCCAGCGCTCACCGTGCGCCCCGCGAGGTACGCGACGAAGACGCTGATCACCACGCAATAGACGAACCACTGCGAGAGATACTTTCCCATCGCCGGCGGGCCGTTGGGGATCACGGCCATGATGCCGATCGGTCCCTTCTTGTACTTCTCGACCATCTCGGGGGAGCACATGTCCTTGTGGCTGGCGGGACGCGGGAAGGAGTAGTAGCCGGGACTGACTCCCTCCTTCCTCATCGCGTCGAGCAGCGCCTCTTCGTTCGGCAACTTCCCGTAATCGTTTCGGTGATGCGTCAGCACCATGTGGATGATGGAGCTGGCGGCGAAGACGATGACCGCGGAGAGCACGATCGGTAGCCAGAGCGCCACGATGGTGACCATGCGGTACCTCCTCCTGTGTGAGGCCTAGAGTGCGCCGATCTCCCGGCGGGGAGATCGCGGCCGGACATGCTAGCACGGAAACGGCGGCTGGCCGAGAAGTTCGGAAGGACCGCCGCGTCGTCAGCGCTTCTTCCGGCGCGAACGCAGAGCGACGGAGCGCCGGTAGAACTTCCGCGCCTTGTTGCGGTTGCCGCAGCCCTTCATGGTGCACCAGCGGCGGCTGCCGTTGCGCGACGAGTCGAGGAAGAGCCACCCGCACTGTGCGTCGGAGCACTGGCGGACGCGCTCTCGGTCGTCGGACGTGAGGATGCGGGCGGCGTCGAGCGCGGCGGCCCACGCGGGGCGCTCGGTCGCGGGCGGGTCGTCGCGCCAGCCCCAAGCGGCCCTCCGGCCCTCGGGCCTCAGCGCCCGCGCCTTCCACGCCGCGCGGCAAGCGGCGTCGAGACGCGCGAGCGGCGCCGGGGGGACGTTCTCGCCGCGGGCGACGGCCTGAAAGACCGCCGCGATCGCCTCGCGCACCTCGAATGCGCCGGCGAGCGCGCGCGCCGCCGCGCGCGGGTGGGCGGCGCTCCACGCGCGCAGCGCCCGCGCTTCCGCGGGGTCGAGCGCCCCCGCGCTCCACGCCCAGCGAAGGAGGTCGGTGAACGAGTGCAGGAGCTCGACGGGCGTTTCCCGCAGGCGCCAGTCGAGCGTGTTCGCGAAGTCGAGCGCCATGGAGCCGCCCACCCCGATCCCCGGCCACGCCTTCCCGAAGTCGTCCGGCACGACATCCTCCTGGGCCGCCTGCAGTTCCGGCGGCGACCGCGACATAACCCCTAAAATGTACTTGACAGGTTATGGGGCTCTTCGTACCCTCTAACCGACGTTAGCGCACTGACAGGTTAGCAGGGATCGCGACGGACCGCAAGGGAGGTGTCCGATGAACCAGAGCGAACGGCTGGCGGCGGAGATGGAGAAGGCGTTGAACGGCGGCGCGTGGCACGGACCCTCTTGGCGCGAGGCCCTCGCGGGCGTGAATCGACCGGGGGCGCTCCATCGACCGATCCCCGAGGCGCACACCATCGCCGAGATCGTGCTCCATTCCACGACCTGGCACGACGTCGTGCGCCGTCGGCTCGAGGGCGAGACGCCCGAGGTGTCGGACGCCGAGGACTGGCCGGCGTCGAATCTGCCCGACGAGGCGGCTTGGGCGGCGGCCGTCGCCCGCTTCGTCGAGACCGGTCGGGCGCTCTGCGAGACGGTCCGCCGATTCCCGCCGGAACGCCTCCACGAGCGGCGCCCCGTCGGGGACGAAACCTGGGCTCAACTCATCATCGGCGAACTCCAGCACGCGTTGTATCACGCGGGGCAGATCGGGCTCTTGCGTAAGGCCGCCCTACGCGCCTGAAAGGAACGCGATCATGCAACTCCAATCCATCGACTTCCTCCGCCGTCAATTGGAAGACCGTCGGACCCGCCTGCGTGCGGGCGTCGCGGCCAACGGCTCCGAGAAGGATTTCGTGCGTCTCCTCCAGCAGGTGGACTCCGCTCTGTCGCGGCTCGACACGGATACGGACGCGTACGCGAGGTGCTTGGTTTGCCTCGAGCATGTGGACGAATCGGACCTCCAGCACAATCCCCTGCTCGAGTATTGCCTCTGCAGCTTGACTTCGCAGCAGCAGCGCGCGCTCGAGCACGATCTGGAACTCGCGCGTCGCATCCAAGCAGCCCTCCTACCGGATCCGGACTTCCACGCGGGACAATGGGAGGCCTCCTACTCCTACGAGCCAGCCGGGGTCGTGAGTGGGGACTACTGCGATCTGTGGACGGTGCCGCGCGAGGGCGGAGCCGTCTACTTCGCCGTGGGAGACGTTTCCGGAAAGGGCGTCGCGGCCTCGCTCCTGATGGCGCACATCCAGGCCGCGTTCCGCTCGCTCCTCGACGCCGGGATGCCGCTGGCCGATCTGGTCGGTCGCGTCAACCGTCGGCTGCTCGAGGCTTCGATCCCCACGCACTACGCCACGCTCGCATGCGGGCGGGCCGGCGCGGACGGCCGCGTCGAGATCGTGAACGCCGGCCACTGCCCGCCGCTCGTCGCCCGTGGGAGCGTCATTGACTCCATCGGACCGACCGGCTACCCGATCGGGCTGGTTGGTGAACACGACTACGAGGTGAGCCACGCACAAATGGACGACGGAGACGCCCTCGTCCTGTACACGGACGGCCTCACCGAGGCGCTGGGACCGGATGGAGAGGAGTACGGCCAGCAGCGCGTCGAGCGCCTCCTCGCTGAGAGGGCGCGCGCGACGACGCCCCGGAGGCTCGTCCTCGCCGTCCGCGGCGACGTGACCCGGTTCATCGGGGATTCCGCGCGCGCGGACGACGTGACGGTCCTCGTGCTGCGCCGCTCGACGAATGGAAGCGCCTGAGCCGACGATCCGAGGCCCGACTAAAGCGACGAGAGCAGCGAGAGCGACGACACCGACGACACCGACGACAGCGACCGCGGCGCGGAGTATGATCCCAATCCTGTACGCGTAGGCGCTGGATTCATCGTCACCGTCGGAGGCGGCCTTGCGGGAATCGGTCGAGACGCTTCTCAGTATCCTGAGAGGGCGGCGCTCGCGGCGCTTCGGGCTCGGCATGGAGTTGGCGAGCGGCCCGCTGGCGTACCGCAGCCGCCACGCCGGGGTCGCGCTCACCGAGGAGGAGGAAGCGCTCCTCGCGTTCGCCGCGTGTGGCGTGACCGGTCACGCGCTCGCCGACCTCAACTTCGAGTGCGGCCAAGGCGGGACGATCCTGTCGGGGCTCGCCGGCCGCACGATCCCGAGCGGCGACGCGATCCAAACCGTCGCCCTCGTCCTCATGAACGCGGACGCAACGTACTACCTCCGGCGGCCGCAGGAACTAGCGCCCGACGAGGTCGCCGAGCTCACGCGGCTGGCGCGCGCGGGGGAGTTCGTCGAGATCTACCGGCGCGTGCGCGTGAAGATCCGCGACGGCCGCGCCGGCGCGCCGCGCGATCCGATCTACAACATCAACTGCAACCTCTGGTCGCTCTACGACCCCGCGGCCACCTACCTCTTGCCGGTGAACGAACTGACCCAGATGTACATCAACGGCCTCCTCGAGATCTTCAACGAGACCACGAATGCCTTCGTGGTGGACGAGCGGGCCGGCTTTCGGCCCGCCGGAATCGCGCGCTTCGCACGGAGCCGCGGAGGGCACCTGTCGGACGACCCACGCGAAGGGCGCGTCGTCACGATCCAGCAACTCGAGGACCTCGTGTCGCAGTTCGTCACGCTGGAACAGGGCATGATGATCCAGAACGTGGCCCTCATGACGCAGGCGCTGGGGCTCGGGGGTTTCCCGCACTGGGCCGCTCACCCGTACGGGTGGTTCGAGGCGCTCGGCTTCCGAATGGGCGCGATGAAGGCGAGCCGGTATCTCGGTATGGGCCGCATCCTATCTGCCGCGGCGCGCGTTCTTGGCCGAGATCCCGACGTCCCGTACGCTCAGGGGCTCGAGAAGAACGAGTCGCCTCTGCTCAAGCCGTACGCGCCTCCGTACTACCCGTCGATGGAGGCGGCAGTCCGGGCCGTCGTGGATCGGAAAGTGGGGCCGCAAGGGATCTTCCGCGGCGGCGTGATCCACAGCGCGTGGCTCGAGCCGGCTCGAGTCACCGAGGCCCCGGCGCCGAGCGACGCGGCGATCGCGGCGACCGTCGCCTACTGCGAATACGTCTTCGGGCGCTACGGCCGATTCCCCGCCTACGCGCCGCCATTCCGAACCGCTCTCGGATTCCAGGTGAACCACGTGGACACGGAGTTCTACGATCGCTTCTACCGGCCCGAAGCGCTCACGGAGGAGCAGCGGCGTCACATGGAGAGTTGGCACCGCGGCTGAGCGGGTCGGGCGCGTATCTGGCGAGAAAAGGAGATCGGACGTACGCCGAGGCCGAGCCTGATCTCAATCGGAGCGGGCCCGCCTGAGCACGTACCGTGACATGAGAAGCCCGAAGAGCTTGTTCAACGGATGACGCCGTCGCAGAAACGGAATCACGGGTGGACGCCGCTTCCCCAGATTCGCCAGCTCCTGCCTGATCCGGGTGTCGCCGGGGTCAACGGACAGGCCCCGCTTGAAGGCCGCGTACGCGCCCTTCCTGTCGTTCCGCAGCAGGCGAACCTTTCCGAGGTTGTAGTACAGATCCGATCCGTGCGAGTCCATCTTCACCGCGTGGGCGCACAGCGCCTCGGCGTCCTTGAGACGATCCGCCGAGAGGGCGAGACTCAGGCCATAGTACGAGGCGTACCTCGCGTCGACTGGCCTCGACCGAAACGCCCGCTCGAGCGCGGCCACGGCCTCGAAGATCCTCTCCTCCTGCTTGAGCAGGAGAACCCCCGTGCGGAAGAGCGCCTCGGGATCGAGCGCCCCCCTCCTCGACCTCTCATCAGGAGAGTCGGCGGCCGCGGACTCGTATCGGCCCCCATTCGAATCGGCGGACAATAATGATGTGCTCCGAGCGCTCATATGACCTTCCGGGATGCAGCGCGACCCGGCGAGACTTGTCGGAACCGAGCCGCTTTTATCATCTCTCTACAAACCCGCGGCAATCACGGACGGGATCGCGCAATCCGAGTGCCAGTTTCCGAGTCTCGATCCATGCGTTTCCTTCATTCTCCGCGAATCGCGCACCAATTCCCCAGGATGTCCTCCATCGAAAGAGGATCGATGAATCCGCGATCGGGCCCGAGCAGATCCCTCATCGATCTCCCGCTCTCATCCGATAACGAACATGTTGCCGGCGGATGGGCAGCGAGGATGCGGGCGCTGCCCGGCCGGAGGAGGAACCAACATGTCCGTGATCGGTGAAGACGAACGCGTCGAGTACGCGTCCCTGACGAGTTGGGCCCGGGACGCGGAGAGAACGGCTCAACAGTGCTGGGTTGCCACGATGATCGCGGCGGCCACGCTCCTCGCTTGGGCCATGGTGAGCCAGAACCCCGCCCTCCTGCTTCCGGTGGTCGTCGCCGTGGCGACGGGGTACTACGCGACCATTCGCGGGCGCCAGCAGGTGCGCCTGATCGCGACGTACATCGAGGAGTTCGTCGAGCGCCAGGACGCGGAGCCTCGGTGGTTCACGCAGCTCGCGCGTCTCCGCACGATGCCGGGGCTCAGCCCTCTCGGCGACTGGATCGTCGTGTGCCTCGCGAATGGGGTCCTGCTCCTGGCGATCGTTTTCGCGTGGCTCTACGCGGCCGGGGCACCGCGCGGCGAACTGATGGCGGGGATCGTCACGGGCGGCGGCATCTTCTTCGCCTTCCACTCGATTTCCGAGGCCGCCCGCTTTCCGCGCGCCGACGTCGCCGCGCTCTGGCGGGAGACCGGCGCCGGTTCTCGCGGGGAGCGCCGTCGGGTGCGCGCAATCGGAGAGTAGGGCGAAGTCAGAAGCGAACGGATCGACGGAACCCCGGGCGGATCGACACCCCGGGGTTTCGCGTCCGCTCGCAACTCCCCGGATTGTCCGACGCGCGAAGGGAGCGTAGACTCGGGGCTCCACGCGATTCCCGTGAAGGAGGATCCCATGAGAGCACTCGCCCGCGCATTGACGATCTGGATCGTGCCCACGCTGCTGATGACGGCCGCGCCCCGCGCCGCGGAGACCCGGCGCGAAGTAGGCGACCTCGGCAAGGTCGGATCAGTGACCTTCCCGACGTCTTGCGACCCGAGCGTCCAAGGCGAATTCGAGCGCGGCGTCGCGCTCCTCCACTCCTTCTTCTACGAGGAGGCGCGCCGCGTCTTCATCGAGGTGGCCCGCCAGGACCCCGAGTGCGCGATGGCGCACTGGGGGATCGCGATGACGTACTACCATCCGATCTGGACGGAGCCCGACTCGGCGGAGTTCGCGGCCGGGCTCGGGGCGATCCGGAAGGCGCGCGCGCTGGGCGCCAGGACCGACACCGAGCGAGACTTCATCGCGGCGCTGGAGGCGTTCTACACGGGCGAGGTCGGCGCGGAGATCGGCGACGCGGCGCAGTCGTGCCACGGCCCCATCGGCGGCGACTACCGCGCGTGCGCGCTCGCCTATCAGAAGGCACTCGGAGAAGTTCACGCCGAGCACCCCGACAACCCCGACGCGGCGGCGCTGTTCGCGTTGCAGCTCGTCGCGACCGCGATGCCGGGCGATGTCCTGCTCATGCAGCAGAAGCAGGCCGCCGAGATTCTCGAGAGTTACTACGCGACCCGAAGCGATCACCCGGGGCTCACGCACTACCTGATCCACGCGTACGACTACCCGCCGCTCGCGAAGAACGGGCTTCCCGCCGCGCAGGCCTACGCCGGGCTCGCGCCGTGGGTGCCGCACGCCCTCCACATGCCGTCGCACATCTTCACGCGCCTCGGCATGTGGGGGGAGACCATCAAGTCCAACCTGGCGGCGACACAGGCAGCGCGGGACTATGCGGCGAAGTACCATCCGGGCGTCGCGTACTCCGAGGAGTTGCACGGGATGGACTATCTCGCGTACGGCTATCTGCAAACGACCCAGGACGGCAAGGCGAAGGAAGTCTTGGACCACCTCGCCACGATCCAACGCACCCGGCCGGAGAACGAGATGATCCTCGCCTACGCGTGCGGGGCGCTGCCGGCCCGGTATACGCTGGAGCGGCGCCAGTGGAAGGAAGCCGCCTCACTGTCGCTTCCCGATCGACCGTTCTGGAATCGCTTCCCATTCGCCGAGGCGCACGTCGTCTACGCGCGAGCGATCGGCGCCGCCCGCGCCGGGGACCGGGACGGCGCGCTGCGCGCGATCGCGCGGCTCGACACGCTCAGCGCCGCGATCACCAATCCGAAGTTCAAGTACTTTCGCGAGCACGTCGCGACGCAGCGGCGGACGGCGAGCGGCGTCCTGGCGATCGCCGAAGGCCGGCGGGACGAGGGCATCGAGATCCTGCGTCGCGCGGCGGTCGTCGAGGACTCGCTCGGCAAGCACCCAGTGAGCCCGGGCGCTCTCTTGCCGGCCCGCGAGCTCCTCGCCGAGTCGCTGCTCGAAGCCGGCCGGCCGGCGGAGGCTCTCGCGGAGTTCGAAGCGTCGCTCCGCCTCTACCCCGCGCGGTTCAACGGAGTCGCGGGCGCCGCGCAGGCCGCGGAGCGGGCCGGTCAGGGCGAAAGCGCCCGCAAGTACTACGAGCAACTGCTCGCGCTCGCCGCGGCGGGCGATGGTGAGCGCGCCGAACTGTCCCGAGCGCGGGAGTTCGTTTCGAGACGGTGATCGGCGGCGCCGAATTTCGTGCTTCAGTCGAAATCGGAGATTGATCCCGCGCACCCGAGGGTGTAGTCTTCGCGGCACTCAAGACGGCCACGACGCCCCGGGCGCACCCCCGGTGCCCAGCACCCTCCCGGCGCCCTCCGACGGCGCGTGGCCACCCCCAGCGACTGGCCCAGTGGACGGCGTGTCCGCCCTGGGCGTCGAGGAGGTGAGGCCAGAGACTACGTCAGTCATCGCCGCTCGTACCCACAATTCTCGGTCTCTTCCTGCTGGCTCTGACCTTCGTCCCGGCGGCATCCGCCGCGGAGAATTACTACCAAGGCTGGGACGTCCCGGACGACCTCGCCGGATGGATACCGAACACGACCCACGCGACGGTCGCCGTCGTGAACGCCGGCGGGAACCCCGGCGGCTACCTCCGTAGCACGCGGGATCCGGGCGGGACCTTCCCGATCGGGACCACCACCGAGATCCCCGAAGCGTCCGACGACTACGCCGCGGCCGGCGTCTTCGAGGTTTCTTTCGACGTCCTCTTCGAGACAGGGACTTTCACCTCGGCCGTGTTCAGGGCCCGGTTCAGCGGCCCCACGTTCAACGGCTGGTACATTCCCTTCACAAATGACTTCACGCCCGGCGTGTGGAAGTCGTACGTCATCGCGTTCGATCCAACGTGGAGCGATGCCGAGGCACTCGCTGCCGGCTGGTTCTCGGACGGCGGCCCCGAGACATTCGCTCAAACCTTTTCGGACGTCTATCACCCCGAGATCCGGATCAGCGGGACCGGCGAGCCGCTCGGCGTCTGCATCGACAACTTCCGAATCCGCGCGTGCCCCGAGAAGACCATCGTCCTGAACGCGGACTTCAACGCCGACACACCGGGTCTGCCGCCGGACCTCACCCTTCCGGGGGCACCGACCGGGGATTTCCTCCAACTCGCGGAAGCGTCTGGCACGGTGACGGTCGCGGCGTCCGTGGGGAGCCTGACCGATCAGCCGATCCTGATGGACCAGGTCCCCGGCATCGGCGGCCTCGACGTCTTCTGCTATCCGGCGTCGAACGAGTGCAACCTCGTCCGCGTGGCATGGAACTCGCTCGCGCGCTCGAACGACATCTTCTTCCTCGCCTGCGTAGTGCGCGACCCAGGCGGGCTCATCATCGCGAGCCTCGAGTACCGCGCGAACGGAGAGCTCACGTACAACTCGGTCGGCGGAGTCGGCCCGACGCTGCCGGTCGCCTACACGCCCGACGTGGATCAGCGGTTCGAGATCCTCGTCGACCTGACGACGAAGACGTCGAGCCTCTCCGTGGACGGCATCCCCCTGGCCGGCTTCCAGAACGTGCCATTCGCGCAGGCGGCGGCGTCCGGGTTCGGTCGGCTCGGATTCGAAGGCGGCGGGACGTTCGCCCAGCAGTTCGCGATCGACAACATCAACATGTCCGGTTGCGACTGCGGATGCGTGGACACGGAGCCTCCGACGATCGAGATCAGCCTGAGCCGGGACACCCTCTGGCCGCCGAACCACAAACTCGTCGAGGTGTGCGCGACCGTGGACGTCGGCGATGACTGCGACCCCGCCCCGGTGGTCACTCTTGTCTCGATCACGAGCGACGAGCCGGACAACGGCCTGGGCGACGGCGATACGGAAGACGACATCCAGGGCGAAGACCTCGGAACCGACGACGACTGTTTCCTCCTCCGATCCGAGCGGCAGGGCGGCGGCGACGGGCGCGTGTACACGATCACCTACTGCGTGACCGACGCTTCGGGGAACGAGACCTGCGCGACGGCGGAGGTCGTGGTGCCGCACGATCAGTCGGGATCGGCGTTCGCGTCGCTCGGTTTCTCCGCGGACGGAACCCGGATTCAGCAAGGTGCGACCGAGTACGCGCTCGTGATTCGCTCGACGTCCACATTCGACGCCAACCTCGTCGATCCGTCGCGGACGTTCGTCGGCAATCACATGGGCGTCTACGCCCCGACCCGGTTCGACCTGGTGGACGTGGAGCGGGACGGACTCTCGGACCTGCGGCTCTTCTTCGACTCCACCCCGACTTATCAGATGCTCCGTGAGGACGAGCAAGGGATTCCGACGGTCGCTCTCCGTTACGAGACGGTGGCTGGCGTGGGCTACATCGTGCCGGACATCTTCGCGCTCGGCCCGCCGATCGCGGCCCTCACCGGGGTTTCGGCGCTGGGTGATGGGAGCGCTCTCGTGACGCACGCTCAGCCGAATCCGTTCACGGCCACGACCGAAGTGCGTTACTCGGTCGCCGGCGGGCACGTCGAGTTGGTGGACATCGCCGTCTACGATGTGTCCGGGCGGCTGGTGAGGACGCTCTACCGTGGGACGCGCAGTCCCGGGAGCTACGTGGCGGCTTGGGACGGGCGCAATGACGAGGGCGCCGCGGCCGGAGCCGGCGTCTATTTCCTGCGCGCCGACGTGGGTGGACGCCAGGCGTTCGAGAGGCTGGTCCTCTTGCGGTAGGGCCGGCCTGATCAGGGCAACGCGATCATCGGCCCCGCTCCCTCGAGGAGCGGGGCCGGCCCTTTTCCCGCGGCCGACGTTCCGTCCGCACCGCGTTCGCGATAGAATCTATTCCGTGGCTGCCCCGATCTCCCCGGTGTTTCCACGAACCGATCCGAGATGAGGGACGCGTCCCGATCCGTTCTCGTCGCGCTTGTGGCGCTCGCCCCGATCGCTTTCGGCTGCGCGTCCTCGCTGGCACGAATGCCCAACGTGAAGCAACCCCCCCGCGATCCGCGCTATCCAAGCCATTGGTGGAACCCGGTCCCGAAAGAGGGCGCCCCCGCGTGGGAGATCATGCCCCAAGAGGCCGGGCCCGGCGAGGTCATCCTCTCCAAACGGAACGAGCTGGGCCTGCTCTCGAACTTCGCCGCCACGCCGTTCACGTATCGCGGGAAGCGCTACGCGAGCCTCGAGGGTTTTTGGCAGATGATGCTGCATCCCGGGGGGGACGACGACCCCCGCGCGCGATCCTTGATCCGTCGGTAAGGCTCCGTTGGTAGGGAAGCAAAAGCACCTTGCCGGCCGCTGAGACAGCGGTTAAGAAGAGGCGAGCTTCGACACTCTCTCTTCACCGGCGAGGTGCGAGGATGACGGT
>Ga0247727_10009367_pt1 | contig 17785 bp, 17 predicted proteins | sample WisWelCaveWW1625_FD_202498 | JGI IMG/M metagenome (GOLD analysis project Ga0247727, IMG submission 202498) | Biofilm microbial communities from Wishing Well Cave, Virginia, United States - WW16-25 | ecosystem: Environmental > Aquatic > Deep subsurface > Groundwater > Cave microbial mat | place...
TGGAAGCTTTGCAACGAGCCAAGCGGGATTTGACCGCAGGCTTCACGGAAGAAGTGGCCCTGGCAAATCTGCACCAGGCGCTTCGCAGCCTGGGAGTGATAACTGGCGAGACGCTCATCGCAGACATCATCAATCAGATTTTCTCGACCTTCTGCATCGGGAAGTAAGCGCGACCAATGATGGTCTGAAATGTATGCCGTACTTTGATGAAGAATTCGATGTGATTGTGATCGGCGCGGGACACGCCGGATGCGAAGCCGCGAACGCCGCGGCGCAGCTCGGCGCGAAGACCGCCATCGTCACATTCAACCTGGATTTGATCGCCCAGATGTCCTGCAACCCAGCCATCGGTGGAATTGCGAAAGGACATCTGGTTCGGGAGCTTGACGCGCTCGGCGGGTTGATGGGGCGCGTGATTGATCAGACCGGAATCCAGTTTCGGATGCTCAACCGCAGCCGTGGCCCAGCCGTGCAAGCGCCGCGAGCGCAGGCCGACCGCGCCCTCTATCGCCAGCAGATGCGGCGCGAGCTTGAAGCGATACCGAACCTCTTCCTGCGGCAGGGTGAAGTCATAAAGATTCTGACCGAGGATGATCGCGTCGTTGGCGTTGAATTGATGGATGGACGTTCGCTTCGCGCCGAAGCGGTCGTCATCACCACAGGAACCTTTTTGAACGGTCTGATCCACATCGGAGAGAAACGCCACTCCGCCGGACGTTCGGGCGAGCCACCGTCAATCAGGCTCGCAGAGAATTTGCGCAGTCTGGGATTCAGAATCGCCCGACTCAAAACAGGAACTCCGCCCAGACTCGACAGCCGTTCAATTGACTTCAAGGCATTTGAAGAGCAGCCGGGTGATGAAATCCCTACGCCGTTCTCGTTCACGACCAGGGCGATAACTCAACGCCAGATTTCGTGCTACATCGGCTACACGACCCAAACGCTTCATCAAACGATTCGTGACAACATCAGCCGATCCCCGCTCTACAGCGGCCAGATCGTCGGCATCGGCCCCCGCTACTGCCCTTCAATCGAAGACAAGGTCGTCAAGTTCCCCGACAAAGACCGCCATCAACTGTTTCTGGAACCGGAGGGCTATCACACATACGAAGTCTACCTGAACGGTTTTTCGACCAGCCTTCCGGCTGATTTGCAGAGAGAGTTGGTGAATCAAATTCCGGGTCTCGAGAAGGCCGTGATGTTGCGCCCAGGTTATGCGATTGAGTACGACATGATTGAGCCGACCGAACTCTGGCCTTCGCTTGAGACCAAGCGCGTTCGCGGCCTCTTCAACGCCGGTCAGATCAACGGCACTACCGGTTACGAAGAAGCCGGCGCTCAGGGGATCATCGCCGGGATCAACGCTGCTCGCTACGTCCACCGGCAGGATCCGGTCTCAATCGAGCGAGACTCCGCCTACATCGGGATTTTGATTGACGATCTGGTTACTCAAGGCGTGGACGAGCCTTATCGAATGTTCACTTCCCGCGCCGAGCAACGGCTCAAGCTCAGGATTGATAACGCAGATGAGCGGCTCAGCGAACTTGGGTTTGAACTGGGGATGTTGCCGAAGGATCGCTACCAAGAGTTCGTCGCCAAGAATAATCGCAAAAGCGAGTTGAGAGATTATTTCCGCCGAACGACCATCTCTGCTCGCACGGATGGTTATCAGCAATTTGCCGCAGTCTCTGGCGTCAATCTCTCCGAAGCCGTCAGCTTGAGTCAGTTGGCAAAGCGTCCGGAGATTACAGCCGAGAGCCTGGTTCATCTACTTCCCTGTGCTTTGCGTGATCGGTGCGATATTGAAGAGATCACCACCGTGATCACCGACTTCAAATACGAGGGATATCTGGTTGCCCAGGAGAGTATGGCGAACCGTCTGGCAAAAGCCGCCAACCGAAACATCCCCTCGAACCTCGAGTATTCACGGATTCCGGGACTGTCCAACGAGATGGTCGAGAGACTTAATCGGGTGCGGCCTCAGACTCTCGGTCAGGCGATGAGGATTCCCGGGCTTACCCCGGCGGCTCTCTCGTTGCTCACCGTTCACGTAGAACTCGTGTCGCGCCAGCAGGTGTCGTGATGGCGTCACAGGTTGCACAGTTGGAAGAGATTCTTCGCACAGGCCAGACGTGGGACGGAAGAAGATTCTCCGGCGCAGAGGTGAAGCTGCTGTCGAGATACTACGAGTTGACGTTGAAGTGGAACGGCCGTTTGCATCTGACGACCCTGACTCAGCCGCAAGCCTTCTTTGAGCGACACATCCTCGAATCGGCATTGGCGGAGTCGCTGATCCTTCACGGCGTGAGACAGGTCTGGGATTTAGGCTCAGGTCTGGGCATTCCAGGCATGGTGATGGCCATATTGCGTCACGGTCTGACTGTTCACCTGGTCGAAGCCAGCCGGAACAAGGCGGTCTTTCTGGAAGCGGCGGTCGAGGCTCTGCAATTGGACAAGGTGAAGGTGGTGAAATGCAGATTTGAATCGCTCGAAGACCTGCCAGCGAACTCCTGTCTGACAGTTCGCGCAGTTGAAGAGATGGAGAAATGGATACCGGAGATCATGAGACTGGGAGACGGGGCTGCGCAGATTCTGATCTTCGGGTCGAAGCATCTTGAGGATCGGGTGAGAGTTTTTTTGACCGGCCAGCGGCAGATGAAGAGCCGGCTGATTCCCGGCTCTGAACGCAGATACCTCATGAATATCGTTTGTTCCACGTGAAACGCTCCAACCGGCGATTCTGCCCCCTCTCAAGCTCTTCCCTTCCGTTCCACGTGAAACACCCTCTCGCGCTTTTACTTGGTATTTCAATTGTGATAATTTGCGGCCCGTCATTCAGTGCTCATTTCAATGCACCTCAGGCGGAAATGTATGGGAAAAATCATTGCGGTCTCCAACCAGAAGGGCGGAGTCGGTAAAACCACAACGGCTATCAATCTCTCCGCTTGCCTGGCGGCGGCGGAGATTCCAACCTTGCTGGTTGACATGGATCCGCAGGCGAATGCGACAAGCGGAGTTGGAATAAGGAAAGGCTCTTTCAGGCGCAGCGTCTACCATTCGATGGTCATGAACGAGCCGATTGCCAATATACTCCTCACCACCGAGTTGGAGCACCTTAAGCTGGCTCCATCTGACCGCAATCTGGCGGGCGCGGAGGTCGAGCTGATAGATGTTGAAGAGCGGGAATTCTATTTGCGAAAAGTCTTAGAGAATCTGCGCGACAAATTTGAATATCTCATCGTTGATTGCCCGCCGAGTCTTGGCTTACTAACTTTAAATGCTCTAGCCGCCGCAGATTCGATCATCGTCCCGATCCAATGCGAGTATTTTGCATTGGAAGGCGTAACTGATCTCTGGGACACGCTGGTGAGGATTCGCAGGAGCCTCAACCCCAGTCTGGCTGTCGAGGGATTTCTGCTCACGATGTTTGACGAGAGGACCAATCTTTCAAACCAGGTCGTGTCGGATCTGAGAGATTTTCTGGGAGCGCAGGTCTTTCAAACGATGATTCCCCGCAACATCCGGCTGGCCGAAGCTCCGAGTCACGGCAAGCCGATCATTCTCTACGACATCAAATCGCGCGGCGCTGAAAGCTACCTGAACTTAGCGAAAGAGGTATTGGAACATGACAAGAAGAGCACTGGGGAGAGGGCTGAGCGCCCTGCTCTCTGATTCGGCGGCGCAGGGCGATGAACTGCTGGAAGTGGACATTGATCTGATTGATCCCAACCCGCATCAGCCGAGATCGAGTTTCCCGGAAGATAAGCTCAACGAGCTGGCTCAATCCATCAGATCGAATGGTCTGGTTCATCCTCTGCTGCTGCGGCGAATCGCAAATGGGCGATTCCAGATCGTCGCGGGCGAGCGTCGTTGGCGTGCGGCGCAACGCGCCGGGCTGCACAGAGTGAACGCCGTCGTCCGCAGCATTCCCGATTCGAAGTTGCTGGAGCTTGCGCTGATCGAGAACATCCAGAGGCAGGAGCTCAATCCGCTTGAAGAGGCTCAGGCCTATCAACGCCTGATCCACAACCTGGGATTGACTCAGGACGAGGTCGCGCAACAGGTCGGAAAAGACCGGTCCTCCATCGCCAATTACCTGAGGCTGCTGAAACTGCCTGAAGATGTTCAGAGAATGCTCGAAGGCGACCTGATCTCGATGGGGCACGCGCGAGCCTTGCTGGGATTGGACACTAAAGACCAGATAAGAAGGCTGGCCAATGAAGTGGTTGAGAAGAAGTTGTCGGTTCGCCAAACGGAGCAGGCGGTAAACGCGGTGAAACGGGCTTCTTCCTCCCCTTCAATTAGAGAAAGCTCGACACCATCAGGCAATGATGCTAACATCCGCGCGGCTGAGTTGAAGATGAAGAGATTCCTCGGAACTCAGGTGCGAATCCAACTCGGTCAAAACGGAGGCAGGATTGAGATCGAATTCGGTTCGGCCAGCGAGTTGGACAGGATTTACTCGATCATCATGCGGAAGTCAGACCCATAATCTTTCCCCCGCGGACAGCGATCTGAATTTCCCTGATATCACCCACTGCCATCTTATTGCCCCAGGCACAATCCAGTAATTACGACGAGGATATTCCACATTTAGGAGAGCTTACTTTATGAAATTCGGCAGCAGCAAATCGTCTTACATCAGCAACGATGCCCCGACAGATCTCCGCAGTTTTCTGGGCGAAGGAACTGAGATCGCAGGAGAAGTCAAGTTTTCGGAGATTATGAGAATTGACGCCAATATCTCCGGTACGATCATCTCTGATTCCGGCAGTCTGCTTATTATGGAAAGAGGGCGCGTCAAGGCCACGGTTCAGGCGGGCATAGTTGAAATCAGTGGAATTGTGGAAGGCACGATTACCGCAAAGAACAGCGTTAAGATTCATTCGACCGGCCGGGTCTACGGCGACATTTACACTCCGGCGTTGATCATCGAACACGGTGCGGTATTCGATGGAAAGTGCCATATGCTCGATAACAAGAACAATGTACCAAAGGATTTTGCCAAGCCGGAGCAGAGGCCAATAACTGAGACCAAAAATCTGAAGGTGGCGGATGCAATTTGATTGCCTGGCCGTTTCTTTCACGCGGATGCTGTTGGGAGGATGGTGGCATAAGCAGTTTAACGCCGGTCATAATATTTTTCTTGCGGCTCAGCCATGATTTTTCCTCCCGGCAGCTTTCGAAATTGCGCTACCTGAGTCGAGTTACTCCTGCCTGAATCTGCTTCGGTGGCTTCCCCGCCTTTATCTGCTTCCATCTTCATTCACACTTCGTTCACAGCAACTGGCGCAGAAATTTTGCAAGCACATTCCCTGTGACTGCGCGCCGATAGTGTTCGGTCGAGCGCAGGTCGGTGATTGGCGCAATCTCCCGTGAGATCGTCTGTCGCGCCTGTTCAATGATCGTTGTGTTGAGCTTGGCGTTTGTTAGCCGTGATTCGGTTTGAGGCGCGCGTACCACGGTCGGCGCCACGCTGCCAACGCTGATACCGATAGATTTGATTGTATCGTCCGCCACTTGCGCTTTCATTGCCATCACGACCTTCGATATCGCCTGCGCGCGTCGCGTGCCGACTTTGAAGAAGAAGGATCGCTCATTGTCTTTCAGCTTAGGCAATCTCACCGCCAGCAGAATCTCGTCAGGCTCCATCACTGTTTGGCGATAGCCGGTGTAAAACTGATTGAAAGCGATCTGCCTGACGCCACGAACGCTTCCGATCTCGACCGCGGCGTCGAACGCCGCGAGCACAGGCAGGCTGTCGCCGGCGGGTGAAGCGTTGACGATGTTGCCACCGATCGTGCCGCGGTTTTGAATTTGAACCGCGCCGATAGTTCGTGAGGCCTCGACCAGAGCGGGAGCGCCTTGTTGAATGAGCGAGGATTTGATCAGTTGCGTATAGGTCGTCAGCGCGCCGATGCGGATCGTTTCGCCTTCGTCGGTGACGCCGCGCAATTCATTCAGACGCCAGATGTCAATGAACTCAGCGGCGTCGAGTTGATGGGCGTTCATCAAAACCATCAAGTCCGTTCCGCCAGCGATGATCTTGGCGTTCCGTCCACGCTCGGTCAGGAGGTCGTATGCGGCGCCAAGAGTGGTGGGAGAGAAGGCTGTCGGATGGTAAGACATATCTTTCGCCTGATTGAATTGGATAAAAGTACTTTGCGTAGCAAAGCAGTTGCGTGATTCTTATTCACTCACGTCGCCGTCAATCCGCAACGTGATTTGGGGTTTCCGCGTCACAGGTTTGAGTCCGCGCCTGACCACTGCGCGCGCAAACATTTCAGGCGTCAGCTCCGGGTTGTCGGAAAGGTCAATCTCCTCGTCCCTCATAGCTTTCAGGCGTTTCCAATCAGTTTGAGATTTCCTCGAAGTATCTCTCTTCTTCATACAACAGTCTCTTATACAGTCTTTGCCGTTTGCTCAATCGCGTCAATGATCTTCACATAGCCGGTGCAGCGGCAGAGATTGCCCGCAATCGCCTCTTTGATTTCGTCCCGCGCCGGATGCGGGTTGGTATCCAACAAAACTCGCGCGGCGATGAGCATCCCCGGCGTGCAGATGCCGCATTGCGCGCCGCCGCATTCTAAAAAAGCCTGCTGCAACGGATCGAGCCGTCCGTCGCGCGCCAATCCTTCAACTGTGATGATCTTCGCTCCCTGCGTTTGACAGACCGGGACGAGGCAGGAGTTGATCACTTCGCCGTCAACGATCACTGAACACGCGCCGCATTCGCCTTCGCCGCAGCCCTCTTTGGTTCCGGTCAAGCGCAGGTCTTCGCGCAGCGCGTCGAGCAGCCGCTTCATCGGCGGCGCGTCAATCTCGCGCTCGGCGCCGTTGATTTGAAAGCTGAATTTCATGCTCTCTCCCTCGCTTCAATCGCAGCCAGCAATCGCTCCGGCGTGATTGGGATTTCAGGCACGAAGGCTCCGGTCGCGTCGTACACCGCCGCCGCAATCGCCGGCGCCGCTCCATCCATCGGCAATTCACCGACGCCTTTCGCGCCGAAGGGGCCGTGCGGATATTCCTTCTCGACGATGATGGTCTCGATCTCCGGCGCGTCGAGCGAGGTCGGGATAATGTAGTTGGTCAGTTGGTTGTTGACAATGCGCCCGCGATTCCAGACCAGTTCTTCGAGCACGCCGTAACCGACGGCTTGCAGCGTTCCGCCCTCGATCTGTCCTTCGGCCAGGATCGGATTGATCGCGCGCCCGATGTCCTGCGCCGTCGTGATCTTCGTCACCGCGACTTCCCAAGTCGTCGGATCAACTTCGACCTCGGCGACGATTGCGCCCCACGAGAAGACCGGGTAAGCGTCGCCAGAATAGGTCTCGTCGTCCCACTCGATGCCAGGCGGATTGGCGTAACGCGCGTATGCTCGCAACTCGCCGTGAAGATCGAGGTAAGCTCGCGCGATGGCACCGAAGCTGGCAAGGTCTTTTCCGTTTGCCACGAACCGGTTCTCGATCAATTTCACATCAGCCTCGCCGTAACGTTCGGCGACGAAGCGCCGCAGCTTCTCCTTCACTTCACGCGCGGCCATTTGAACGACGCGGCCAACGACCATACAAGTCCGCGAAGCCACAGTCGGGCCACTGTCGGGCACGCGCGACGTGTCAGGCTCTTCGATCTCGACGTCGTCGCAGCCCAGTCCCAACTCATCGGCCACGATCTGGCAGAAGATGGTGCGAGTGCCCTGCCCGATTTCGGTCGAGCCGGAGAGGATGCGGGCGTGGCCTTCGGGCGTGATCTCGACCCCGGCCTGCGCTTTCATCTTCGCTTCGCCGCTGCCTGTGAAACCTGCGCCGTGAAAGAAGAACGAGAGACCGACGCCTCGCCGCTTCTCCTGGGATCGCGGGCTTCCAGCCCGCCCGTTTTGCAATGACGCCTGTTGTATTTTGCTTAGGAAATCAGAACGTTCGACCGCCGCGTTCAACACCTCTTCCGAACCTACGCTCCAGGTCAGCTTCTGCCCGGTCGCGGTGATGTCGCCTTCGCGCAGCATGTTGATTCGCCGAATCTCGACCGAATCCATCCCCACCTTCTCTCCGATCTTTTCCATCTGCATCTCGTAAGCGAAAGTGACCTGCGGCGCGCCGAAGCCGCGAAAAGCGCCGTTCGGCGGAGTGTTGGTTGCGACTGCGCGCGCGGTGATGCGGACGTTATCACAACGATACGGCCCCAGCGCGTGAATCGCGCCGCGCGAAAGCACTACGGATGAGAGCGTCGCGTAAGCTCCGCCGTCGAAGACGATGTCAATTTCGCTCGCCACCAATCGTCCCTCTTTCGTCACGCCCGTGCGGTGGCGGATTACGCCAGGATGGCGCTTGGGAGTTGCGGCGATATCTTCCGCACGGTCGTAGATGATTTTGACCGGGCGCTTCGCCTTGTGCGCCAGCAACGCCGCGTGCGCCGCGATCATTGACGGATACTCTTCCTTGCCGCCGAACCCGCCACCAGTCGTCGTTTGAATGACGATCACTTGCTCGTCGCTCAAATTGAAAACGTGTTTGAGAGCTTTGTGAACGTAGTACGGGCATTGCATCGAACCCATCACGGTCATCGTGTCATCGCCCGGAATCGCGATCATGCCTTGCGGTTCGATGTAAAGCTGCTCCTGATGCGGCACACGGTATTCGCCTTCGACGATGAGGTCGGCCTGCTTGAACGCTTCGTCAACGTCGCCGCGCGCGATCAGAAAACTTTTGAAGATATTGTCCGAGCCGTGGATGATCTGGTCGCCTTTCAAAGCGTCTTCAATCGTCAGAACCGGCGGCGCCTCTTCGTACTCGATGCGGATGTGGCGCGCGGCAATCTCGGCTTCGTGTTTGCTCTCGGCGGCGATCAGCAGGATCGGTTCCTCCGAGTGGCGAACTTCGGTCTCGGCGAGAAGCGGCTGGTCGTTTTCGATCAATGCGACGTAATTATTTCCGGGAATGTCGCGGTAGTCGGCGACGACGATGCGCGACCAGTCGTAGTCGGGATCGAACGTGATTGACTTGATGCGGCCACGCGGGACGCGGCTGCGAATGGTTTTGCCATAAAGCATCCCGTCGAGCGCGATGTCGTCAATGTAGCGCGCCGCGCCGGTCAGCTTCTCGTGACCTTCTTTGCGTAAAACGTTCTGCCCGACTGCCATTGGAATTCACCTGAGTGAGAAGTCAGAAGGTAAGAAGAGGTCTATGGGTTAAGCCGCTTGCGCTTCAAGCAACTGAAGGGTCTTCGCCTGGATAGATTCCAACACCGCGTCCCGAAGGAACGCGCTCGCGTTCAGGATTTCCACCCCGATCAACTCGTTCCGGTCATTGAGTTCGACTGTGATGTCCGGGCTTAGCTCTAAACTTCGGCTCTCCGGTTCCTCGGCAACCACCAAGTGGAGAATATCTTCTTGTTCGAAGTAGCGTATTCGCGTTTTATTCATGCGTAAACCTCTATCCGAAAAACGAAGAGACTGTCACCTTCGTTGCGATAAAGCCACTGCTTCGTCACGCGCCTGCGCGATCACTTCCTGCTCATTCATCGTAAGCAATTGTCTATCGCGCATCACAATCTGTCCATCAATAATCACCGTTTCGACATCGCTCGCTTCCGCCGCGTAAACAATCGTCGAAACCGGATCGGGCTGCGGCGTGGTGTGCAGCCGGTCGAGGTTGACCAGTTGCAGGTCGGCGCGTTTGCCGATTTCGATGCTGCCGATTTGATCGGCCAGCCCCAGCGCCCGCGCCCCATTGATCGTCGCCATTCGCAGCGCGGTCAAAGCCGGCAGCGTCCGCGAGCCGTGCAACGCTTTCTGCAACAGCGCGGCTGTGCGCATCTCGGTGAACATATCGAGCCGATTGTTGCACGGAGCGCCGTCTGCGCCGAGCGAAACCGAGATGCCACGTTCGAGCATCTCCGCGATGCGGGCGAAACCCGACGCGAGTTTGAGGTTCGACGATGGGCAGTGCGCGACGTGCGTACCCGTTTCGCGCAGAATCTCCATCTCGTTTTCATCAAGCCAGACGCAGTGGGCCAGCACGACGTGTGGCGCGGCCAATCCGACATCGCGCAAATATTCGATGTTCCGCTTCCCTGTCGCGCGTTCGACCATCGCGATCTCGTCGCGGTTTTCCGAAGCGTGCGTGTGAACCATCACGTTGCGTTCGCGCGAAAGCCGGGCGACTTGTTCCAGTAATCCTCGCGTGCAACTGACGGCGAAGCGCGGCGCGAAGCAGTAACGGATGCGACCATCGGCTCGACCGTTCCATCGCTCAAGCAGGTGAAGCGATTCGGCAATCGAATCATCAGTCTCTTCGCTCAAAGCTTCGGGCACGTCGTCGCCGTCATCCATCATGCATTTGCCGACCGTGGCGCGGAAACCGGATTCTTCGACTGCGCGAAAGACGGCTTCGGTGTGATTGACCGTCTCCATCGTCAACGCGCAGGTCGTCCCGCCTTTGATCAACTCCGCGATCCCCAATCGCGCCGAAGCGTAAAGCGACGCGGGCGTGTGCGCCGCCTCCATCGGCCAGACGCGCTGCTTGAGCCAGTCAATCAGCGCCAGGTCGTCCGCCGCGCCGCGAAACAATGTCTGGCAAAGGTGGATGTGAGTTTGAACGAAGCCGGGCAGCAGCGCGCGTCCTCGCCCATCAATCACTTCATCGCGCCGGCTTTCGCCGATGGATGAAGACGGCGGCAAAACTTCCGCGATGCGACCCTGTTCGACCACGACGCTGCCTTCGAGGATGCGGTCGCCGTCGAGAGTGATGATCGTGGCGTCTTTGATGATCAATCTCTGTTTCATATTGGAGCCGTGGTCGTGATGAGCTATCGAACAATGGCGAGATGGTCGTCGAGGTAGTGGCGCAGGATGTTGGAGTCCCAGAGAAAGCTCATTCATTTCCGACCGGATGACGGTCGCGCTCCTCTTCGATTTCGTCAAACAGCTTCAAGGCTTCCGGGTCGTCTTTGAACAATCCGTGATCATCCCACCCTTGCGCCAGCAGTGCATCCTCTTCTTCAGTCGCCGCCACAGGCGATAGCGCCGGCGCGGTCAGCGTCACGATCTCCGAGTGCCGCAGGATTTCGGCGAGCCTGGCCTGGATTTGCCGGATGACCTGCTCGCGCGAGACGGCCTCTTCAGCGATGTAAGGGAAACCAAGCACCGTCGCCCACCAGCGCCCCGGCTGGCCAGTTGGCTCACTAACGGGCGAGTGTGTGACCAGCACTCTGTATTCTTTGTCTGTGGTGGTATTCATCAAGCCGATTGTCCTCCCGCTTTGGAAAAGTCTGGCGGTATCAGGCACCTGTTCAAGAATACCTCAGCATTCATTGGCCAACAAGCAGCGTGTGAGGCGAAGCGCGCGCGCTGATTTGATGATTTCCGACAGACGGTCTCATCCTCACCACGACGCGCTATTTGATCGCCATCCTGACAGTGTTTGCAGCCTTAGCGTCCACCGTCAATACCAAATCTACTTCGCCCTGTCCTGCCAGCGAGCGCGGCAGCGGCCCAAGATTGATTTGATCCAAACCAACGAACCCAGGCGCTGCTCCGGCAAACAACACGGTCACGTCCGTCCCGCCGACCTTCACACTGACTGCGGACAGCGCGCTGCGATTGCGGAATCCCGTGCCGTATGGGATCAGGAACACCTGATCGCCTTCCGGCCCGAGATCAATCGGCAAAGGCACGAAGCGGTTCTGCGCCGCATCGAATTGCGCGACCGGCTCGAACGTCTGCGCCTCGCCGCGGACGCGCAGCGCGACCGCCGCCGCCACGCCCTGCCCATTGGCGTTGGCCGCGAACAGCCCTGGCGCGACTGCCGCCGCCTGTATCGCGCCAATGGAGATCGAACCGTCGCCACTGGTTGTCGTGACTGTGGCCCGACCCACGGCGACGCCCGCCGGGAGCAGGAAATTGATCTGCCCCGGCGCCACGAAGAACAACGGCGCGAGCCGTTCCGCTCCCGCGCCGTCTCTCACTCTGACTGTCGTGCCCGCAAGCATGGTGGGCAGCGGCAATGAAGCCGCGATCTGTGTCGTCGTCGCCAGCTTCGCGCCGAACGCCGAGACGATGGATTCGGCGGCCAGCATTGTCCCCGTGAAGCTCGCGGCTGAAACGCTGGCGAGCGCGCCCGCGACATTTACCGCGCCCGCGACGAAATCGGCCGGCAGCGCATTGGCGTTCACCCCAGCGACTTCGCGCACGACTGGTTGATCGCCGAACCCAAGCGGCGTCGCGCCCGTCGCCGCGCCGCTCGCCACCGTGAAAGTGACGACCACCAATTGCCGCGCGCCCGCCGCAAAAGCTTGTCCCGTCGGCAGCGCCAGCGCGACGCCGAAGCGGCCCTGCGCCGCCTGGTTGGCGTTGGCGTTGAGCGTCGCGCCGGTCGCTCCACTGCCCAATGCTGCTTGCGGATTGCCCAGGATCGCCGGGTTGAAAGTCAAACTGAAGCCGGCTGAGTTTTCATTGCCCTGCGCGGCGAGTTCGATGGCGACGCTCGCCGTGGCGCCGGGAGCCGCGAGCGCGTTGACCACACGCACCGTGCGTGTTTGCGCCGCCGCGGTTTTGTGCGCCAGCCCGGGCGCGCTGAACAACAGGCTGAAGGCGCAAAGCAGAAAAGCCGGGATCTTGTGTCGTGTCATAGCAGTCACCTCTACGAGAGCAGAATAAATGGCGGAGCTTTTGGAGTGCGGGAGCTTGGGATACCACTGGCGAATTCAGAAAACGAAGCTTTCGTCTCCCAGCTCCGTAGGAGCGCGATGTTTATAGCAACAGGTAGACAATTCCTCCCAGCTCCGTAGGAGCGAAATGTGCCAGATGTCGCTCCTACGGAGCTAGAGAATGGTGCGCCGGCGTTTTCTATAAACATTCCGCGCCGACGGCGCTAAGAACGCGGAATTCGCCAGCAGTATCGCTCGGTACCGCTTTGGTAGTCCCTCGGCAAGCGGACATTTCGATTGAAACCGGCGCGCTTTGGAACCAAGCTCCCGCACTCCAAAGTTTAGCGACGCCGATTGACGGCGCGGCGGTGGCTCTCCGGCGGCGGGCTGCCGAAGACAAAACTCATTGGCAGCGTGTTCGCCTCGGCGTCCACCACTTCGCGCGCCACCGGGTAATAGGCGAACTCTACCCTTGCGCGCGCAGCCGTCCCCTTGACCGGAGCGAAGCTGATCACCGCCAATTGCCGCGCGCCCGCCGCAAAGGTCTGACCCGACGGCAGCGCCATCGCCAGGCCGACGTAACCGTTGATCCGCGCGTTGACGTGCAGCGTGGCGTGGCGCACATCGCCGCCGTTGGTCGCCGCGACGAAACGCCACTCGGACGGATCGAAGCGCAGGCTCCAACCGAGAGCGTTCTCGTCGCCGCGCGCGTCAAGCTCGACGACGAAATTCATCAATCTCTCTTGGCGCTCTTCGTCTGCCGCCGCCAGCCATCGGCCACGCACGCCGCGCATCGTGGCCGGCTGTCTGCTGCTGGCCGCCAACTGCCCGCTGCCTGCCGCCAACTGGCTGCTGCTGATTGGCTGTGTCGGCCCGCCCGCCGCCACCGGCGCATCGGTCCCCAGATAACGTCCCGCCTGCACCCAATCGCTGACGGTCAAGCGGCCATCGCCTTTGGTGTCGCGCGGGGCGCAATCGGCGCGTTGGAATTCAGCGCCCGGCGCCGCCGCGTCCAGCCCCGCCACGAAGCGCCCCACCTGCACCCAATCGGTGATGGTCACGGTGCCGTTGTTGTTGCCGGCGGGGCGCGGCGTGACATCGGCTTCGTAGCCGGGCACGACCGTCAAGCTGCCCGCCGTGTAACTGGCCGGGAGGGCGATGGCGCTGGCGTCGGAGACTTCGCGCTGAAGCGGTTGATCGCCGAAATCGAGCGTCGTTACCCCAGCCCCGGCCGTCGCGGCCAGATTGAACGTGACCACCGCAAGCTGGCGCGTCCCGGCGGCAAACTTCTGCCCGGCAGCGAGCGCCAGGCCAATGCCGATGCGCCCTTGCGCGGTTTGCGTGGTGACGGTTGCAAGCTGCGCGCCCGCCGCGTCCGCGCCGAGCGAGGCTTGCGGGCTTGAGAGCAGCGCCGGATCGAACGTGAGCGTGAAGCCGAGCGCGTTCTCATCGCCTTGCGCGACCAGTTCGATGGGCACGGCCAGGCCGCTCGAACCCGGCGCGGCGCTCGTGGCTGCGACGCGCACGACGCGCGGCGTGGCGACGCCCGCTTGCGTGACGGTGAAGGTTTGATTGTTGATGGTGATCAGGCCGGTGCGCGGGCCGAGCGTGTTGGCCGCGACGGTGAAGGCGACCGTGCCATTGCCCGCGCCGCTGCTGCCGGCGGTGATGGTCAGCCAGTTGGCATTGGTGGTCGCCGTCCAGGTGCAGCCGCCTTGCGCGGTGATGGTGATGTTGCCGGTGCCGCCAGTGATGGGGAAGGATTGGGTGGTCTGGGAGATGGTGAACAAGTTAAGTGAGTAGCGTCCACCGTTACCAATAGCGCCGCTACTATTGTTGCCATCCCAGACAATCATTTCATTGCCTGTCCACACAGCAGAATGGTAAGCCCGTGCGATAGGTGCGCCAGTTGTAGTTGTAGCTATCCACGAATCCGTCGCCAAGTTGTATCGCCCGCCGGTATTGATATAGGCGTTGCCGAGGGTATCCCCGCCCCAAACGATCATTTCACTGCCTGTCCAGACGGCGGAAGGCCCAAAACGCGCGACAGGCGCGCCAGCGGTGGTGATGTTAGCTGTCCAGGTATCAGTCGCCGGGTTGTACCGCACGCCGGAATTGGTACCGGTAAACCTCGCAACCAGACCTCCCCAGATAATCATTTCATTGCCTGTCCAGACGGCAGAGTGGAACTGGCGTGCGCTAGGCGCGCCAGTAGTGGTGATGTTTGCTGTCCACGAGTCCGTCACTGGGTTGTAACGCGCGCCGGATTCAAAGCGGAAGATGCCATCATTATTGATTATGCCTCCACCCCAGACGATCATTTCACTGCCTGTCCACACAGCGGAGTGTCCATATCGCGGGAACGCACCAGTAGTAGTGACGTTAGCTGTCCAGGAGTTTGTAGCCGGATTGTATCGCCCGCCAGTATTAACAATGGCTCTCTGGGATTTGCCGGAGAAGCCCCAATATCTTGTGGTCTTGGAGCGTGGTTGAAATTGTGGCAGGCTGAGGTCGAGAAATTCCACGATAGAGGGGTACCGACCGATGCCGCCAATGATCGAGTTTCCGCTGGACCTGCCTGAAGTCCGCGTGTTGAAGACCGAATTGAAAAGGCGAGAGATCGTCATCACGGTTGAGAGTACGCGCCCCTATGCGATTTGCTCCCGGTGCGGGCAAAAGACCTTTGAGTTTCACAGCCACGATGATCCGATCCGCGTTCGGCATCTGCCGATTCTGGAACAGCGAGTGTTCATCGAGTTGCGCCCGAAGCGTTTCCGCTGTCCGACTTGCGAAGATCATCCGACGACGACGCAGCAATGCGATTGGTACGAGCCGCGCTCGCCGCACACAAAAGCCTTTGATCAATCTCTGCTGCGGCAGTTGATCAACAGTACGGTGAGCGTGTGGCGCGCAAACAGGAAGTGAGCTACGACTCGGTCTTGGGCGCGGTCAACCGCGGAGTGGCGCGTTCGGTCAACTGGGGCGAGTTCACTGCGCTGAAGGTCATCGGGATGGATGAGATCGCGCTGCGCAAAGGCCATCGCGATTTCGTCGTGATCGTCACCTTGCGGCGCGATGATGAGATTGCGTTGCTCGGCGTGCTTCCCAAGCGGAAGAAAGAGACGGTGGTGACCTTCCTGCGCTCGATCCCGGTCGAATTGCGGGCAAGCATCGAGCGTGTCTGCACCGACATGTACGAGGGCTATACGAACGCCGTCAAAGAGGAGATCGCGCAAGCCCGCGTGGTGATTGACCGGTTCCACGTGGCGAAGGCGTATCGCGAGTGCGCCGACAAACTGCGCAAAAGCGCATTGCGCGAATTGAAGCAAGAACTCGATGAAGAACAATACAAGCTGCTCAAAGGCACGATGTGGCCGTTTCGCCGCAACGCCGCCGATCTCGATCCGGGGCAACGGGAAGCCGTCGCGCTGCTGCTGGAATGCGCGCCTGATCTGCGCAAGGCCTACGATCTGCGCGAAGAGTTGAGCGCGATCTTTGACGCCGAGCACACCAAGGAGTCGGGCAAGCGCGCCATCACCGACTGGATCGAAGGGGTCAAACAGAGCGGGTTGAAGTGCTTTGATTCTTTTCTGACCACGCTCAATAACTGGCTCGACGAGATCACCAACTACTTTCTCGACCGCCAGACGAGCGGGTTTCAAGAGGGTTTCAATAACAAGATCAAAGTCCTCAAGCGGCGCTGTTATGGGATCACAAACGTTACGCATCTGTTTCAACGCATCTGGCTCGATCTCGAAGGTTTCAAGCTCTTCGGGTTTTGAGATCACAAGATGTTGCGGTTCTTCCGGCAATTCCTAAAGAGCCATCGTTTTTCCGGTGCCGAGAAAGCTGTGTTAGCTCGAGGATCGAACGCCTGCTGGAACGTCGCTGGCTTCATGGGCTTTGTCGCCGTAGGCGTTGCAGGCCTTGCAAGCGGAGGCCTGGGATTGGCTATCGGTGCCGCTGCCTTAGGATTTACAATGGCCGCGACCTTTCTGAGTAACCTCAGTCTCGATCCCCTAGATCCGCACTTCCAGACCATCATCCGCCCCGCTCCGCCGAAACCGCCGATCATCACAGAGAACGATGGTCTCAGCGCGCCGGCGGCGACCGCACTCAACGCCATGTTGGCTAATCAAGCCGCGTCAGTTGGGCTAGGACGGGCTGTCGACATTTCGCTCAACCGTGCGGATGGTGCGGAAGCAGCGAACGATCTTGTGGCACGCGACCGACAGCTTGCTGCAAGCCGGATGTTCGCAAGTCAATGGGCACAAGTCCTTGAGGACGGGACAAGTTACCGGGCGGAGGCGGCCAGCCAGCTCATAACCCTCGGCGTCGGCAATGTTTCCATTTCGTTGACGGATGCCCGCCGTCTTCGGAGTGAGATTCTTGAATCTGGCTGGACCGACCCGATACCAGACATGTTGACTCGCTACGGCATTCGCGGAAGGCGTCGCAAGGAAGTCCTCGCGCAAATGACAGCCCGCCTGTATGATACTCCGGCCCTGACGGTTGAGTTGGCCGACATGCTTGCTCCATCGGCCCTGGTGGCAGCCGAGGTAGAGGTCATAGGTGCCCTGCGGGAATTTGCAGACAGGAGCTAAGTTAGCCCTACGTAACTGCCTGACCATAAGCTTTGCCGTTCCTGCTGAAAGGCTCACTTTCTCCGGGCAAACCAAACTCAATCGTTATTTGGCGCAGCATCGGGCCTTGAGCAACGGATCATCAGGCAAATGTGCTGAGTCGTAGTATTGCAATAGATCGCGCAGCGCCAGCGTGCGATAGCCGTTCCGCTTGAGGTACGTCATGTATTCACGAAACGCTGCTGGCGGCGTATTGACCCAGGGATGTTTTTCATCCGGTACGCCGTGAAATTGCAGGACGATGATTTCATCCGGTTTGGCGCTCAGGAGGACTTTTTTGAAATGCTCGAATGTCCAGGCCGGATATGCGTCACCGGTGGTGGGAATTAACAGCGGATGATGTTTCTTCACCTGCAAGGCCGGCCCAACTTGGATGGCGCCGTAAGGCACATCCGGTTGCATCCCGCGCCGCGCCACGACATAGCCGCGCAGCCGGAGTTGTTCCAGCGCCTCCGGGCCAAAGGCATTGCCGCACCAGGCAAAGCTGACAGGTTTCG
>Ga0247727_10009368_pt1 | contig 17785 bp, 17 predicted proteins | sample WisWelCaveWW1625_FD_202498 | JGI IMG/M metagenome (GOLD analysis project Ga0247727, IMG submission 202498) | Biofilm microbial communities from Wishing Well Cave, Virginia, United States - WW16-25 | ecosystem: Environmental > Aquatic > Deep subsurface > Groundwater > Cave microbial mat | place...
TACAATAAATCCGGCCATTTCGACCGTTGTCCTCTAAATACGAGAACAAGGTAAAATGGTTGGCCGGTTTGCACAATTAAAACAACCGAAACAGCAAAAAAGTTACTGATCCCAGGCTCAAATCGCCAAATAATACTCTTTTAGTCTGAAAATCACCTACTAAGGCAGGGCGATGACGTGGGTAGAATTGTGTTCCTCCGCCTCAACTTTGACCATTCCCTCCCCATAAAGGGTCGTATCCACACGCACTTCGACATTCAGAACCGCGAAACCTGCTTGTCCCAGATTGTAGTTGTCGGAATAATCGAAAATGACCGTGCCGTCCGAATCCGTAAAGAGGGTGTCATCGATCACGATAGCATTCGGTGGGGAAATGCTCGGGTCGGGATAGAGCCTGACCATAGCATTGTTCAGTGCATAACCCGCGTCATCCGTCACCATCACCTGAACGGTGGTGTCCTTTTCTTTCCGGCAAGAGGGAGTTGATAATACAGCCAGCAATATAGCGCCGACCGCGAAAAAATTCGCATTCGCTTTCATTGAGTTTGTTTTGTGGCGCAGTCGGAATTTGTTTTCTTCAGGTCGGTAATGATTACTCCCGAATGCGCCGGGTTTGACTGAAAGTGAAACAATCTGGATCGGCGAAATGTTACAACCCGGATCTTTTCACTCCCTGATGCAGGATTAATTGGCCACGAAGACTCGAAGACTCAAAGCATTGATTTATTCCGCCCTTTTTTTTCTTTGTGGCTTCGTGGCGAAATTCGTCGGACTTGACATCCTTCTAAAGCGTGAAATTTTCTTACTTTCGCAATGAACGGAGACGAATGGTCGTCTTCAAAAAAAGACCGTGCAAAGCGATTCGTCACAATGAGCCTTCAAGAATCCATAGACGATATTCAAAAGGCTGTTGATTCATTTCCAATAGTCACCTCTGCAGAGCTTGAGTCGTTTCGCGTAAAATTTCTCGGGACCAAGGGACTTCTCAAACAACTGTACCAGGATCTCAAAACAGTTGAAGCCGGGAACCGCAAAAGTATAGGGCAACGGATTAACGAACTAAAAGAAACGGCAGAGGCAAAATTTACCACCCATCAAAAGAACCTAACGCCCACATCGGATCAGAATTCCGCTACTGTTGATGACGTGACGCGTCCGACCGCTGAGCCACAAATTGGATCCCGACATCCTCTTTCCATTGTGCGCAATCAAATAACCGATGTTTTTGCCCGCATTGGATTTACTGTATCCGACGGACCTGAAATTGAAGACGACTGGCACAACTTTTCCGCCTTGAATTTTCCTCCCGAGCATCCTGCACGAGATATGCAGGACACTTTTTTCATCGCAAAATCTTCTACCGACGACAAGTCAGGTGAAATTGCACTGCGCACGCACACCTCGTCGGTTCAGGTGCGGGTTATGGAATCCACTCCTCCTCCTATCCGGACCATTTCGCCCGGAAGGGTTTACCGCAACGAAGCGATCTCGGCAAGGGCACATTGCTTTTTTCATCAGGTCGAAGGTCTTTACATCGACAAGGGTGTTTCTTTCGCTGATCTCAAGCAAACCATTGATTATTTTGCAAAATCCGTTTTTGGAACAGATGTAAAACTTCGTTTCCGCCCATCGTATTTTCCATTCACCGAGCCAAGCGCTGAAGTCGACGTGTCCTGTACCCTTTGTCAAGGCAAGGGATGCAACGTTTGCAAACACACCGGCTGGTTGGAAATCCTGGGCTGCGGAATGGTAGATCCAGCGGTTCTGGAAGCCTGTGGGATTGATTCAAAAACCTACACCGGTTTTGCTTTTGGAATGGGCATCGAACGCATCGCACAAATAAAATTCCGTGTGACGGATTTGAGAATGTATTCCGAAAATGACATTCGTTTTCTAGGTCAATTTAAATCGGCATTTTGAACAGAGCAGTCATCATAGACGACATTCCGGAAGCCATCGCCGTTTTGAAATCGGACCTGGAAAAATACTGCGATGGCGTTGAAGTCATCGGCAGCGCGGGTGGTGTTGTATCGGGAGCGAAACTGATCCGCGAATTGAATCCAGATCTTGTTTTTCTGGATATTCAGATGCCTGACGGGACCGGATTTGATTTATTGGAAATCCTACCCGAAGCCAATTTCAAATTGATTTTCACCACCGCTTCGGATGAATTTGCAATTAAGGCATTCAAGTTCTCTGCGGTCGATTACCTGCTAAAGCCGATTGATCCGGACGAGCTGATTGAAGCGGTTAAGCGGGTGTCGGACCAGGAAAAGCCCGCAGCGCGTATTGAACTTCTCAAAGAGAACTTCAACACGCCGCGCCGCATTGCGCTGAACACGCTGGATAAGATTCACATTGTAAATGTCGCGGAAATTCTGCGCTGCGAATCGGACATCAATTACACAATGTTCCATTTTACGGATGGTTCGAAGCTTTTGGTGACCAAAACACTGAAAGAATTTGACAAGCTGTTGAGCGATCAGGGATTTGTCCGGATTCATCAGTCGCATCTGATCAACGCCGGATTTATCAAGGAATTTCTGAAATCCTCCGGATACATTGTAATGAAAGACGGAACCAAAGTGCCGGTTTCGACACGCAAGAAACAAGCGCTTATGGATCTTATCGCGAAGTTTTGATGAGCAAACGTTCGTGGATTATCGGTGGTATAATTCTTCTGGCCCTGGTCATTCCGGTGATCTATGTGCAAATGCAAAAGGAGGTCCCTGATGACGATCGTGATGTCGTCGAGGATTTTGCCGCGCGACTGTTGACTCCTCTGGTCAAGCCAACTGCGCAGTACACGATCGGCGATACGATCAGCGTTCAGATCGAGGTAAAAGATCCATCGCGGGTCGACAGCCTGACTTTGTATCTTGACGAGGTTCAGATGCCAATCGGCGACGAGAAAAAATCCCGCACCATTTCCGTTGAGACAATGAACCTTCGCGTTGGGCGGATTTCAATTGTTCTGAGCTTTTTGCAGGACGGTGTTCGAAAAACTGATTCCAGAACGGTTGAGATTTTCTCAGACATCACGCCTCAGAAAAAAACGGCCAAAGTCATTTCTACCACACCGCATCTAACAGAATCGTACACTCAGGGTTTGGAGTTTTGGAATGGTCGCTTGTTCGAAGGAACAGGACAATGGGGCAAGTCAAAATTAACAGAAGTGAATCTCACCGACGGAAAAATCATCCGCGAACTATTACTCGGAGAAAGCGAATTCGGCGAAGGTATTTCGATTTTGGACAGTACCATTTACCAGCTCAACTACACTTCAGGACGGTGTTACGTTTACGATCTTGCCTTTAACCGCATCAAAGAATTTGGCTACACCCACGAGGGCTGGGGGCTTTGCAACAACGGCCACCAACTGATTATGAGCAATGGCACCGACGAAATCGCCTGGCGCGATCCAGCAACGTTTGCCCCCGTCAAAGTGCTTCACGTCTTTGACAACAGCAAAAATTACGCACAAATCAATGAGCTAGAGCTAATCGATGGTCGTTTGTTTGCCAATGTCTACCAACAGAATATCCTGCTTGAAATCGACACGACTACTGGGAAAGTTCTCAGCACAATCGACTGCAGTTCTATTGTAAATCAGCAGCCCGCAGGAGTTGACTTCCTCAACGGCATTGCATACAATCCCGTGACAGGCAAAACCTACATCACCGGAAAACTCTGGCCAACGCTTTACGAAGTAATTTTCGATTAGTGGCACAACTGATTCTGGTTCCCACCCCCATTGGAAATCTCGAAGACATCACGTTGCGAGCATTGAAAGCACTTCGTGACGCGGATGCGGTGCTGGCGGAAGACACACGAACCACCGGTATTTTGTTGAAACATCACGGAATCGAAGCGAAAAAACTGATCGCGTATCACCTGAAAAATGAGCACAAAATTCTCGAACGAATTGTTTCCGAATTGAAAAGCGGACTCACTTATGCATTGGCGACTGATTCAGGAACTCCATCCATTTCGGATCCAGGATTTTTGCTGGTACGGGAATGCGTCCGAAATGACATTGAAGTCTCTTGTTTACCCGGTCCTACCGCATTTGTGCCGGCCCTCGTGATGAGTGGTTTTCCCTGCGACCGCTTCGTTTACCTGGGATTTGCTCCGCACAAGAAAGGACGACAAACTTTCTTCAAAGAGCTTGCGGCAGAAAATCGAACGATTGTCTTTTATGAATCTCCTCACCGCTTGCTGAAAACACTGACCCAATTGGCGGAAAGTTTGCCCGAGGCCAGAAGAATCGCGGTCTGCAGGGAATTGTCCAAAAAATTCGAAGAGGTGCTTCGTGGAACTTCCAAAGAGATGCTCGCGCATTTTGAGGTACAGGCGCCACGAGGAGAATTCGTCATTGCAATCGAAGCTGAGTCCTGATGAAAGCAATCTTCCTCGTCCGGAACGGAAATCCCGACACCGCATTTGAAGTCAGGGAAACCCCTCAGCCGATTCCTGGCAAAGGTGACGTTCTCATAAAGGTTGAAGCGTTCGGACTCAACTATGCCGATGTGATGGCCCGCAACGGACTCTATCGAGACGCTCCAACTAAGCCCTTCGTTCCCGGGTACGAAGCGGTTGGAACGATCGTTGGTGTTGGCGCTGAAGTTCCCGAGCGTCACATCGGGAAACGGGTGGTGGCATTCACCCGATTCGGCGGATATTCGGAATTCGTTGTGAGTGCGCTGAGCGGAATCGGGGAAATCGAAAGCCTAGACGCCGCAAAAGCCTGTGCTCTCGCGACACAATACGTCACGGCCTGGTATATGACCGAGTACTTCGGGCCCATCCGAAAAGGGGACAAGGTTCTCATTCACAGTGCGGCCGGAGGAGTCGGGACTGCCTTGTTGCAAATTTGCCGCAACAAGGGCTGCGAAATTTTTGCGAATTGTGGCAGCGACGACAAATTCGATTATGTCCGGCGTCAGGGAGCGATGCACGTATTCAACTACCGCAGCGGAAATTACGAGGTCTGGCTGAAATCGTTGCTGAAAGGATCCGCTCTCGATGTCACTTTCAATGCCGTTGGCGGCAAGACCTTCAAACAAGATTTTCGCTTGCTCGGACCGGGGGGCAGGTTGATGCTTTTCGGCGGTGCAGCACGATCGGGAAAACGGGGCGGATTTTTTTCCACCCTCGCGTTTGTTTGGAGAATGGGGCTGGTCCTTCCAATCGGCCTGATGATGCGCTCCAAATCGCTCGTCGGAGTGAATATGCTCAAGATTGCTGATCACAAGCCTGAAATCCTGGGAGAATGCCTCCGGAATGTTGTACGAGAAGTGCTGGAAGGCAGACTCGATCCGCATTCCGGAGGGAAATATTCAGTCGAAAACATTGCGGATGCGCATCGAGTTCTTGAATCCAGCAAGACACTTGGCAAGATTATTGTTTACTGGCCGGTGAAATAATTAATTTTATAAAGTGCTTATGAAACTGTTCGTACCTCTCTCCTTCCTTTTCGCCTCGAGTTTGAACGCTCAAAACATCGCCGACAACAAGGTGAGTTTTGATTACGTGCAATTGCCGACCAACCCGGTGTCTTCTCAGTACACGAGTTACTCGCTGGTCATCAACAAACTTTTTGAAAAAAGCAATCAAGACAGCCTGAATCTACACCAGGCCCGTGTCGACGCGGCGCAGGTTAATTTCGACGCCCAGTACAACGTATGGCGCGACCAGAAAAAAGCCATCGACCGACAGTATCTCGCCACACTAGCCTCGTGGGAAAAGAACAATCTCACCACTGGAATATCTTCACCAAAACCGGAACGGCCTCCCTATCCGGCGCAACCGTTGAAGGAAGATGTTCGCGATCCGCGCTTGCACGACGACATCACCAGTCAGTATTCGGGAAGCCTGGTACGACTTGAAGGATTTACAGCCGGTGAAGGTGGCGCGACCGTTACACTGGACATACAACCCATTTCTGGAATCACCATCACCAAAAAAACCAATGGTACAGGCGCTACCACCAAATTCGAATATTCCTGCAACTATTCACTTCCCGTGAATATTAAAGTGGAATGCCCGTCGAAAGGTATAGTCTTCAACACGGTTATCGGAACAAACGTAAAATCGTACCCCCTGAATTCTTTTGCAACCACGTACGACTATGAAATCTGGATGATGGACAACTACGATAAATTCTGGATGGATCTACAAAGCAAAGCGCGGGCTGATGCACTTGCAGAAGTAAACACAGTACTCAACGAAAACTGCGGTTATCCGGTCAAGCGCCGCGTTACCGAGGTATTCAGCGTCAAAAGTCACCGCGAATTTACCTACGCCGATCTGACAACCGCTTATACAACGGCCGAACAAGGCTATCGTTTGATTGTTCAGAATCGCGATCACACAGCTGCCGCTCAGAAATTGCTCGAAGCTATCGCTAACTGGGATGCTGTGCTCAAAGAGAGCAATGTAACGGACAAGAAATCGCGTGTCAATGACGAGGTTACTGCCCTGCTCCATTACAATATCGCGGAGGCCTACGGCTGGCTTTCACAATTCGACGAGGCGGAAAAATACATCAATCTGTGCATTGCAGATGGAGTAATGAAATTCAAAGGAATGGCCAAAGATCTCGACGTATTTCTCGATGCGCAAAAGGTGCGTTGGAACGCAAATTTTTAAAGCTCCTCACTCTCAAGCGTAGCTGAATTGTTCTGAACGCGCATCGCCAAGAATTCTCACCTTTGTGTGAGATATGTGGTTTGGGATATTCTTCACTTTTGTTCTTCTGGAGACATTCATTGTCTTGGTTTTGTTACTTGGAATATTGCGGACACGACGACAAGCAACGGCCGTCTTTCCATCGACTGAATCGGGTTCTGGCTTGTCCGTAGTCATTCCGTTTCGCAACGAAGCGGAACGCATTTTACCACTCCTCCATTCCATCAACGCTGCGCATTTACCCACTGATCTCGAGTTTATATTTGTCGACGATCGGTCGGATGACCGAACTTTTTCTGTCATCGGCTCAGTGCTGACAACACCCTTTCAACTGCTTAAAAACACTGGTCCTGTTGGTAAAAAGGGTGCTATCCAGACCGGCGTGAGAGGCGCGATGTACCCAAATATCCTTACGCTGGACGCCGACGTTTCCTTTGGCGCAGATTATTTCATCGAAATTTCGACGCGAACGGGTCCAGATATGGTCATTCTGCCTGTTGCGATGAAGCAGTCGGGCGTTCTTACTTTTCCCGGAGCTGTTGAATTTTCATTCCTGCAGTTCGCTGGTTTAGGCTTCGCGGCACTGAATTATCCCGTTTTGTGCAGCGGTGCAAATCTTCTGTTTCGGAGAAGTTTGTTTCTGCAGGTAGACCCTCTGCGTGAAGACTACGCGATTGTTTCTGGGGATGATGTTTTTCTCCTGAAGAAATTCAAAGAGCGCAAAGCACAAATAATGATTGACGCCAGCCGGGCTCTTTCTGTTGAAACACGAACGCCGGAAACCCTCACGGCGCTCATTGCACAGCGCAGGCGATGGCTTAGCAAGTCCTGGGCGATGAATCCTGCTTTCACAATCGTCGGCGCCGGCGTTTTTGTGTTATCACAGGTATGTGGTGTAGCACTCATAGGTGGCTTGTTCTCCTCCTGGCTATACCTGGTTCCACTTTTGATCAAAGTAAAAACTGAACTCGTCGCGGATTATTTTGTGGTTCGAAAATCGTTGTTGATACGGTTGCCGCTGGTGATTTTCTACCAGGCCCTCGCTCCAGTCTTCACTCTGCTGCTGTTGCTGCCGATTCGAGATAAAAGATGGTATTCGCCATCAGGCGAAAGCACTTTGCTGTCCGAAGAAAAAAAGGGAAATAGGACGACGCTTTAGTTGTGGATAAATCAAATCCCTCCGCGACGCTTGAACAGCGCAAAATCGCGGTTGGTATAGATGAACGAGAATTCCAGTCCGCCGCTGCGGGCTGTCTGGCCCAACTTTGAAATGGTGACGTCGTAGGAAACCCCGAAATCGAAATTCGAAAACTGGATGTGCATCATCGGAGAGAGTGCGTCTTTGATCCTGCACGCAGTGCCAATTTTGAAATAGGCGTCCCGGTTAAGTCCTGTCGTTTTTGAACCACTCGAAAGCCTGACACGCAAAAGCGCTCCTAACAATGTTTCCCAATGCGGTCCTTGCACCCACTGATAAACAAATCCTTCCATCCCTAGCTTTGAACCCGAAAAATCCTTGAGAAAATTCACTTGAATGGCCAATTTAGAGTAGAGTTTTTCAGAATACCCAAGACTGTAGGCCAATTTCGGACGGTTGGCGTGAAGGTACGCAACACCGATCATCAGGTCTGTTTGGTGATCACGCGAGAATCCGATCGAATGATTGCCGTATCGATATGTCACACCAACACCGACATCCGGATACATAAAGCTGATCATATTGTTCGGCTCGTTCGAATTTAAGGTCGGATCCAGAACAGTCCCGTTGAACTGGTTCGAGAAAACAAGACTTCCGAGATTGCCTGTGCGCTGGGCCACACCAAACTGAATTCCACCCGAGATTTCGTGCATCTCATTCAATGGCACAATACCGCTGGCGTTGAGAATAAATTGTTTGGTTCCGAATTTCGAGTCGCCACCAATGTCATTGTAGAACTGGAAACCGAGGCCAATGTGCGCCTTGTTCCCTCGTTTTGGTTTAAAGAGATTGAGGTCGGCCGCCATCGAGGAAGTAAAAAACTTCGTTCCTGCGTTTACCCACTGATTCTTGTGGTTTACGGTGATCCGCTCCCAGCCGTCGAAAACACCCGCTGCAGCAGGATTGCTGAGCATCTGATTGGTTGCCACCTGCGAAAAATGGATGTCCTGTGACCAGGAATACGAATACACTACAGCAAATGCCGCCGCAATTCCTCTCCTCAGCATCCTCTTAGCGAATCAGCATAATGTTACCCGAAGTTTCTTGTTTACCTACCGCTGTTTGAACGTAGTTCAGCGTATACGTATAAATTCCGGTGTTTAGTAGTTTGCCTTTATAAATGCCGTCCCAGTAAGTGCCGTTGGAACTCGTGTTGAATATCATATTACCCCAGCGGTCGAATATTTTCAAGTCGAACGACTCGATGTCGTAACCCACAAAATATTGCAACCAGTCGTTGTTGGAATCACCATTCGGTGAAAATCCATTTGGCATATGAAAGCCAGCAAAAGTTGCTGGTGGCGGTGGTGGTGGGCCTGGGTCGATTGGTGGTGGTGGTGGCGGTGGTGGCGGTGTGCCCTCTACCACAAAGTGGGCGACAATTGTATCGTTTGCAGTAAACGTCAAGGTATCCGACAAGCTGTCTGGATTTGCAAACGTGTGGCTTGTAGCCGACCAGTAGTCAAAGTCAAACCCGACAAAATCGTTGGCTTCGAAGATTGTCCAGATGCCTCCGAAATATGTTCCTGTCCAAGGATAAGGTGAAACCCATTCAGAGTTTACTTTCACTTCACCTGCGCCCGGAGGATCAACCACAACCGTTAATGTGTACGGTCCGGAAAGCGAATAACAGCCGATAAGTCCGGCGGCGAGCGCAGCGCAGCGGGCGTCAAAATAGGTGTGAAGTGCAGTGATGTTTGTGTTCCATCCACCAACTGTTCCGCCCCATTCCGCTGTCTGACCTGCCATTTCCGGTGTCATTTCGGTGACGAAAGAGTCGAGGTTCGCGTGCATTTCAGGACAGCTGAGAATTCCGTTAAACAAGTCGATGTAACGGGTCACGTATTCGTATTTGAAGCTTTCGTTGAGCGTAAGTTGGAGTAAAATTGGAATGTGGCCTTCTCCTCCTGGATCGACGAGTAATTCGGGATTGCACGGATCGGCAGTTGGTCCAGTGCTTGGAACGCCCGTGTAGTTGATGTAATGACCCCAGGTAGCATCGTTGTCCCACAAAACATATCTCCATTTTTGTTTGTCACCACCCGCTGCAGCCGGAACGTGTCCGTGCCACCAGGCAGTGTTCCAGTTCAACCAGTCGGAAGTTACCGCATAGGAGTTAAGTACAATGTAATCGATCAGGGAGCCGATGTTCAACTCGGTTTTCACATAATCGTACTGAACAGGGTCAGTCATATCTCCTGTGAGAATATAGGTCCTGAGATCATCCCAGTGCGTTGAGTTGCCGTATTCGGCCCAGGTTCCGCCCCAGGTCTTCATAAAGTCTATTTCGCTGCCTGGCTGATTGTAATAGTAATCCGTGTAATCTTGATCATCCGCTTTTTCACGGATATCATAAAGACCCCAATACTGGCCATCAACATAGACGATCATAAACCGGCTGGTTCTTTCATCGAGGCGCAGATCGCCGAGTTGTGAAATCGTGTGGACAAAGGCGTCACGAAGGTGGCAAGGCGATCCCGGAAGACCGACAGGATAGTTATCGTTGGCTGCAGGCTTGCAGATCAAATGCTGAAAGTCCGGCCGTGGAGTCTGTGGAAATACCTGATGCACGACGGAGTAGTTCAGACCATAACCATCTTGCATTACAAAGTCAAATCCTCTTTGGTCGTATGCCCAGGAATCGTTTCCGTGTTTGTTGTACCAGCCTGTACCTTCGTCTGCGAGCACTGCGCCATCTTCAAACATTTCGAAGTGTCCGTCAAAATTGTTTGAGAAAGAGCCCGGCGCAACGTCGTTCAAAAAGGCTGTAACCTGATCTCCACAAACCGAAATCACCGGCATTGTGTGGGACGACGCAGCACCGATAAAATAGGTGTTGGTTTCGACATAACTCGCCGGAATTGTTGGCGACGGGTTAATCGCAATAGCCCTCAATACGGTGGTTGTGGAAATGTTGATCGCTCCGGCATACAGCGTACTGGCTCCTGTAGGAGTGGTACCATTGGTCGTGTAGCGGATTTGTGCCCCCGCGTCACTGCAAGTTAGCGTCACGTTTTGAGCTCCTGCATAATATCCAGGAGCTACACTCATCGTAGGCATTGGCACGTAATAACTGAAAACCGTTGCATTCGTCGCTCCGCAAGTTGGCGTAATATCCGCGCCCCAGGTTGCTGCGCCATTTGTAGTTCTAGAGATGGAATGATTTTTTTGTGACTTTTTTACCATCTTCAAACTGTCCATTACCGTTGCTCCGTCTGTATCACATAAAATGATCCACTCGCCCTTGCATTGGGTCAGTGAAAAATCCGGGTGAACTTCGCCGGCAGAAACCGTATTCAGTTTGGAGAAAAAGACCTTGGTGAATCCTCCTGCAGGGACTGTTGCTCCGACAGGAATTGCCCATTTGTTCAGTTCGAGCGCATCATCCGAAAGGTAATACCCTGTCAGATCGACCGCGGCACCGCCGGCATTGTAAATTTCGGCCCAATCGTACCGCTGACCGTCAAAAGCTGTCGGGCCTCCATAGTTAGAGCAGGAATATTCGTTGATGAACAGTTGGCCAAAAGATACAGAGGTACCGGCCAACAGCAGAGTGGAGAGTAGGTTTTTCATCATAGTAATGTTTTCAACAGTATAAGACGTAATTGTTGACAAAAGGTTGACCAGGCTTTGCGATTGATTTTGACCCAGCTACCACTTGTTTGCGCCACCCTGAAACATTCAGGATGGGGTAAATGTAGCAAATTCCAGCTATCCAGCTCCGATATGGTTAAATTTCTTTTGTCCGTTACCGCTAGGGAATGAACAAATAATCAACTAAGTGTTAAATTATTTATACGTTTGTCAAGTGATGTGGGCTTTTACCTTCCTGAAATCGATATACCTTTGATTTTTTAAACGAAAAATGAAAAACACTCTGCTTTTTACTCTGTTTTTGGCGGGCATCGCGATGGTCTCCTGCAATAAGGCACCTGGCGAAGGTGGTTTTGCAACCATTCGTGGAAAAATCTACATTTACAAAGTGAACGGTACTTTTACCGACACGCTGGAGGAATATTATGGGTTTGAAGAGCGGGTGTATCTCGTTTATGGCTCTGCTGATTCTACCTACGACGCAGATTTCCGCACATCATTTGACGGCAGTTTCGAGTTCAATTATCTGACCCCCGGTCAATACACGATCTTTGGCTATTCGGAGTGCGCCGGATGCGGTGGTCCCGGACATCTTGAGTACGTCGACACGACCGTGACCATTACGGATAAAAAGGAAACCATTGATGTGGGCAACATTTACCTCATAAAGAAATGAGGAGACAGCTTCTACTGCTTTTAACGGGCATTGCCTTCGCTACGCAGGTATCGGGCCAAACTCTTGGCGTAACCAAAGACGCGTTACTGTGGACTGGCGTCGGCCTGGACCTGGACATTAACAAGCAATTCTCAGTTGGCTACGAAAGCTGCCTCCGGATGAATCAAAATATGACGAACCTTCAGAATTTTTACAACGAATTCTCATTGGGTTATGATCCTGGAATCGTCAAGGGACTTGATTTTGCTGTTAAGTACCGCTTGAGCAGAAAGGACCGCGGCCCGTATTACGCATTCGAGAACCGATTTAATCTCGATGCCTCTTATGCCTACAAACTGGAAGACATTGGCCTTACGTTTTCTGTCCGGGCGCGCTACCAGGTTGCTTTTAACCGGCTCGGAACCATTAACAATGACATTTTTCCGAAAACCCAGCATTCCGCACGTTTCCGGCTGAAGGTGGCATACCGAAATCCGGAATTCAAGAGAATTCAACCTTTTGTTTCAGCCGAGCCTTTTGTCGCGCTGAAACCAAAAAACCAATTCAGTTCGCTGAATGCATACCGGCTAACGGGAGGAATTAAGTTTGATCTTCCGAAACGCCTCGAACTGGAGGTTTACTACATCCTGGAAAAAAACTTCCGCTCTGTGCCGTTGAAGAATTACATCTACGGGTTGCAGCTGACCTACGTCTTCAAAAATCCCCTCATCAAGGAGAAGTCGGTTGAAAGCGATGTCGATTCAGAAAAGTAGTTGCCGTCTTTAGTACACCAGCTCCAGATCTATCTGCCTCTTCCCAACGCTCACGGCCACCAGCTCTACTTCCACTTTGTCTCCGAGATTAAAAAGGTCCCCGCTTCGGGTGCCGACGATTCGGTACGATTTTTCATCAAAATAAAATCGGTCGTAAGCGATTGATTTGAGCGAAACCATTCCTTCACAACCATTCTCCTCCATTTCCACATACATTCCCCATTCCGTAAGTCCGGTGATGAATCCGTGAAACCTTTTGCCCAACTCCGGCTCCAGCATTTTAGCCTGGAAAAATTTGTTGGATGCGCGCTCGGCGTCTACCGCTCTTCGCTCGGTTAACGAAATGTGTTTCGCTGTGTCACCCAGATCACGATATCTGTCCGGTGATCCGTTCAGGTGATGTTGAAGAATACGATGAACGACCAGATCGGCATATCTTCTGATGGGCGAGGTAAAGTGCGCATAGTGGCTAAAGCCCAATCCATAATGTCCGATGTTGTCGGTGTCGTATACGGCCTTCGCCATCGTTTTTATCGCCATTTGCTGTACAACGGCCAGCTCCGGCTGATCCTTCAGTTTGGCAAACAACTCGTTCATCTTTTTCGCAACCGAACGGACGTCACCGGCATTAAAAGAACATCCAAATTTTGAAACAAAGACCGAAAATTGTTCCAGTTTTTCTTCATCGGGAAGATCGTGAATTCTGTAAATCAGCGGTCGCGGGGCAACCTTGCCGGCCTTGCCAACATAAGCGGCCACGTGTTTGTTTGCCAACAGCATAAATTCTTCGATGAGCTTGTTGGAATCCTGAATCATCTTCTTGTAGGTTTTCACCGGGTTTCCTTTCTCGTCGAGTTCAAAGCGCATTTCAGAAGAAGTGACTTCCAATGCGCCGGCCTCAAGTCTTCGCTTTCTGATTTTCTGCGCCAGCAAGTTGACCGGAAGCAGGACATCTGACAGGGGATCTTTCGCTCCAGAAATAACCTCCTGTGCCTCCTCATACGTAAATCTTCTAGCCGATTTGTGACGGTTCTGCCAAACCACTCATCCTTCACAAATCCCTCTTTATCAAGATCAAAAACCACCGAAAAAGTTAGTTTTTCCTCGTTGGGTCTCAATGAGCAAACCACATTGGATAAGTGTTCCGGCAACATTGGGATAACACGGTCGACCAGATACACAGAATTACCGCGTTCTTTGGCTTCTTTATCAATCTGCCCGTTTTCGCGAACGTAGTGACTTACATCGGCAATGTGAACTCCAAGCCGCGTAATTCCATTTTCGAGGAATTCAACTGACAGCGCATCGTCAAAATCACGAGCGTCCACCGGGTCGATTGTAAATGTTAGAATTTTCCGAAAATCGCGGCGATCCTTTGCTTCATCGGCGGAGGGCAAAGACGGAATGCGTTCGGCTTCATCAACCACCGATTGGGGAAACGTATATTTTATTCCATTGGAGATGAGAATCGCCTTAACCTCGGCGTCGTTGGATTCAGGTTCCCCAAGCAGTTCGATCACATCGCCAAAAGGACTTTTTGCTGTCGCAGGCCAGTCGACGATTTTCACTGCAGCCCGTTGTCCTGCAACCCGCGCTTCCTCGGGGCAATTTCGAATAAAAATATCCGTGTCGATTCGCAGGTCGTCGGGTATCAAAAAAACCGTTCCTTTTCCTGCCTTGATCAGACCGGTAACCAGACGTTCGCTGCGCTGCACGACCTCCAAAATTCTTCCCTCGTCCTGTCGCCTGGAGCGGTCTGAAATCTGGACGAGAACCTCATCTCCGTGAAGCGCATTTCCAAGATTTTTTCTATCGATAAAAATATCGCTTTTTAACGATTTGTTAATGACGTATCCGACACCCTTTTTTGTCATTTCCAGGCGTCCGGAAATTGTTTTATTTGAATGAATCGCTGAAAATTTTCCGCGTTCTGGTTCCTTGATTATTCCCTCTTGCGTGAGCTCCGTAAGAATTTCTAAAATCAGTTTCCTGAGATTGCTGTCTTTGATTTCCAATTTCGAGGCGATCTGCTTGTAGTTGAGTGCCGACTTGTGCTGAGCCTGAAAGAGGGAGATGATCTCCTTTCTCAAGCCAGTCTTTTCCTTGATTATTTTTCGCATTTTGTGGCCGGGAAAGAACCCCGTATTGGCCGGTTGTAAATTTATGAATTCTTGCTTTGAAAAAGGCTGTGTTCAAAATTTTTAGAGTACTTTAGGCCTTTAATCAAATGAGTAGAAATTGTGAACGCAAAGGTTGAGAAATTATTAAACCGGCAGATCAAAGCAGAAGCTCAGTCGTCGCACATTTATCTTGCAATGGCTTCGTGGGCAGAAAACCACGGAATTGGCGGAACAGCCGCATTTATGTACCGGCACGCCGAAGAAGAAAGGATGCATATGTTGAAGTTGGTTCGCTTCGTCAATGAGCGGGGCGGCAAGGCGCTAATTCCGGCTGTTGACGTCCCCAAAACCGACTATAAATCCGTTCGGGAGCTCTTCAGTCAGTTGCTCGAACACGAGATTAAGGTGACGGATATGATCAACGAGGTGGTCTACACGTGTCAGGCAGAACGCGACTTTACAACGAATAATTTTATGCAGTGGTACGTCGCCGAGCAACTCGAGGAAGAGGCCCTTGCAAGAAACATTCTGGATAAACTCAAGATGATTGGCGACGACAAAGGAGGTCTGTATTTGTTCGACCGGGACCTTGAAAATATGCCAGCCACCGAACCAGCCCCTCAATAGCGATGTTAGTCATTTGGCACACTTTTAGTTGGACTCAGGATAACCTGTAGCAGCTTGGGTAAGAAAGTACACATAACCGTCCTGATTGCGTTCGTGCTGTGCAGTTTTAGCACAGACCATTCGTCATTGACACAAATCAAGGATACCCGTTCGAGCGTGAAGGCCCTCTACCTCTACACGTTCGCCACATTGATCGATTGGCCACAGGATTATCGAAAAGGCGACTTTGTGATTGGGGTTTTCGGTGCCCAGGAGGGTGTGCTGATGGAACTTCAAAAGAAATATCAGGGCAAATCCATTGGCAGTCAGGGAATTCAAATCAAAAAATTCACTTCGACCTCGGAAATAAACAATCCCCACATTTTATACGTAACAGAGGACAGAAGCAGTCAGATTGCATCACTTTCAACGAAACTGAAAGCTTCAAGTACGTTATTGGTATCGGAAAAGGAGGGGGATCTCGACAAGGGCTCGGTCATCAATTTTATTTTAGATGGCAGCAAACAGTCGTATGAAATTGACAAAGGCAACGCAAAAAAGCACAAACTCATCATTGCAGATAAACTGTCTGCACTGGCGATGCGCGTAACAGAATGAAAGGGCTAAGAAACATAGTGCTGATAATGGCTTTTCTTGCGGGAACAAATTTGTTCGCGCAGCCGATCACTGCAAAAGCCTATGAGTGTTATCAGGCGCAAGATTGGCCGTGTGCAAAAAAATGGATCGATTCGGCAATTATCTCCGACGAGCGAAACAACACTCAGACCTGGCAACTGAGGGGAGTGATTTACAGACGTCTTGAAACCGCGGAGACAAAAGACTTCAGAAACATTGCCATTGAGTCCCTTGTTCAGGCTCGAAACCTCGACACCGACAATCAGTTCAAGGATAAAATTGATGAGCTACTCTACAACACGATCATCCGGTATTACAACGATGCGGTGACCTATCTCGAAGGCAGCGAGTTGCTGGAATCCGAGCAATCCTACCACGTTTACAAAGAAAAATACCGCAAGTATCTCCAATCGGGCAATGACTTCACGCAAACAGACGTTGATTATTTCAATGCCTTGGCTTCGCGCTATATGGGTGAGTCGGAGTTGCTTGAGTCGGGCTCGAAAAAGGACGAATTGCTGGAAAAGGCAATCGCGCTCTTCGCACACGTCATAGACCTTGATTCAACGAACTGGCAGGCGAATTTCAACTCTGGAATCATTTATTACAACCGTGGCGCCGATCTGGCAATGCACGCCGATCCACTTCTCTTCGCAGAAAACATCGAGGAGTTGGACAAGTTGTTAAATCGCTCCGTTGAGTTGTTTCGTGAAGCCTTGCCTTATCTTCACACTGCGGAAAGACTGGACCCGAACAGCATTCCAGTGATGGAGGGATTAACGGGATGTTACTATGGCCTCAACGACAATGCGCACTACGAGCAATATCAAAAATTACTTGACGAGCACCAGATTGACGACCATTTGCGCAAGCAATTGGAAAAGCCGAATGACATTGAATTGCTTCGGAACATTTTGAGGATTTACAGTAGTACAATCCCGAACGAAGAACAATATTTAAAGTACAAAGCGATTTACGACAAGCTGAATTCGAACGAATGATGCCTGATCTATGAGTTTCAGATTTAGTATAGGGAAGAAAATTGGCACTGGCTTCGGTGCGCTGATTGTGTTCATCATTGTGGTTTTTGGCGCCACATATCTGGCGGTGAACAACGGTATTGCCACGTTCAAGAAAAACGATAAGACCAGTACGGAACTGATTCAAATCATCACACCTTCAAAGGAAAAAGTAATTCAACTTCGAAATCTTCTCAGCGAGTCCAAGACCCTCGCCATACAGTGGGTGGCGGTTCAGGGGCGCAATGACACCCCGGACAAGTTGCGGCTCGGCGTCCTCGTAGAGAATAACATCGTGCAGGTAATACAAAGCATTGAGCCACTCTCCGCACAGTGGAAGGTCGGTGATGATGTGTCACACTACAAACGTGCGGTGGAGCGCGTCGACAGTTTGTTCGATGCATACCGAACGGTTATGAGCCTTTTGCCTGACAATGCAAGTTACGACGACGTGTTTGTTTGGGCGCAGGCGGACTATGTCGTCGGCCAGAACG
>Ga0247727_10009369_pt1 | contig 17784 bp, 16 predicted proteins | sample WisWelCaveWW1625_FD_202498 | JGI IMG/M metagenome (GOLD analysis project Ga0247727, IMG submission 202498) | Biofilm microbial communities from Wishing Well Cave, Virginia, United States - WW16-25 | ecosystem: Environmental > Aquatic > Deep subsurface > Groundwater > Cave microbial mat | place...
CGCCGGCTTGCTTTCGACCTTATGGTCGACACTATGGTCAAAACGATCGCGCCCCATGGGACGCAACCGTCACTGATCCGCGGCCCTTCGAAAACGTGGGATCGACGCAGCGCTTACGGTAGAGCCGCACCGGCACCGCGACCTTCGACAGGCCATCCCGATCGAAGACGTAGCCGAGCGCCGGCGCCATCAGGAAGATTGCCTTGACGCGCGCATCGGCGACCAGCGCCAGGTTGGGCTTGCGGCGGCCGCCCCGCGCGGCGGCATCGGCACGCGCGCGCAGGGGATCATAGGCGACGGCGCGTCGGTATTCCTCCATCAGGGAGAAGTTGGGCACCGCGCCGGCAACCAGCAGCGCGGTGTAGCCGCCGGCCGAATGGCCCGCCATGCCGATGCGCGCCTGGTCGATCAGCTGACCCACGGTCGCGTGTGCCAGCAGGCCATCGATCAGGGCAACGATATGGTGGGGGCGGCCGATCAGCTGCAGGTCCGTAGCAAAGCCGCTATCGTCGCGGAAATTGTCGCGGGGATGCTCCACCGCCGCCGCCACGAAGCCGGCACGAGCCAGGGCCGCGAGGCTGTCGTGGTGACCGAGGCCGGCGCCGCCGGTGCCATGCGAGACCACGATCAGGGGATAGGAGCCGGGGGCGGGCGCGGCGCCGCGTTCGGCCGCGACGGCGTAGGGGCCGAGCTGGGTCGGCGCGCCGCTCGACTTGGCCGGATAGAAGGCGAAGCCCCGCATCGGTCCGCCTTCGACCGGATCGGTCAGCGCCAGGTCGATGAAGCCCGCACCAGACCCCTGGGCGAGCGCCGCTGAGCCGAAGGGGGTACAGAATAGTCCCCATGCGGCCAGACATGCCAAGGCGATGCGTCTCATTTAGTCCCATCCTCCAGCGCCAGCGGGTTCGGCTTGCGGTGGCCCGGCGGCGGCGGCAATCTGCTGCACGTTGCCTCGCTAGTGTCCTGTCTCCGAAATATCGTCATCCTTCGCGGCACGGTTGGGCGATATTTCGGAGACATAAGGACACTAGAAAACCTATGATTCTAGTGTGGTTTGCGTCTCGCAAATGCCTTGTAGAACCTAGCCGCAGAGGGGGAAGGCATTTGCGAGACACCACACTAGGGGACCGCAAGGTGGATCGCAGCATGATGCCCGAGGGGCGGCCGGTCGTCATCGTCCTGATGGGCGTGTCGGGCTGCGGCAAGAGCACGGCCGGGGCCGGGCTGTCGAAGGCGCTGGGCTGGCCGTTCCGCGATGCCGACAGCTTTCACCCCCCCGCCAACATCGAGAAGATGAGCCGCGGCGTGCCCCTGACCGACGTGGACCGCGGGCCCTGGCTCACGGCCATCGGGGCATGGATCGACGCGCGGCTGGAGACGGGCGAGCCCGGCATCGTGTCGTGCTCGGCGCTCAAGGGAGCCTATCGCCAGCACATCATCGGCGCCAGGCGCGGCGTGCGGCTGGTCTATCTCAAGGGCGAGGCGGAGCTGATCGCGGCGCGCCTGCGGGGGCGCAGGAACCATTTCATGCCGGCGGCGCTGCTGCGCAGCCAGTTCGAGGCGCTGGAGGAGCCGCGGCCCGCAGAGCGGCCGATCATCGTGTCTGCGGCCACGTCGCCGCGGCGCATCGTTGCCACCATCATCGACCGGCTCGGGCTCGCGAGCCCCTCGACCGGCGCCTGAGATCGGCATGGCGGCCAGCGCGGACTTTCTCGAATTCCTGCAGGACCAGCTGCGCGGCCTCGGCCATATCACCACGCGTCGCATGTTCAGCGGCGCGGGTCTCTACTGCGACGGCGTGATCTTCGCGCTCGTGCTGCGCGATGTGCTCTATCTCAAGGTCGACGACGGCAACCGCGCCAGCTACGAGGCCGAGGGGCTCGCGCCCTTCAGCTACCAGGCCAAGGGCAAGACCGTGCGCGTCGGCGCCTACTGGCACGTGCCGGAGCGGCTGCTCGACGATCCCGACGCGATGCTGGAGTGGGCGCGGGCGGCGCTGGCGGCCGGGCGAAGGGCGGCGGCAGGCAACAAGGCCAGGCCGAAGTTGAGAACGTCGCAACGGCCGCGCTCCTAAAGTCGCCGTTGTGGGCTCCTCTCCCCCTTGCGGGAGTGGGGGTAGCCATGTCGAGAGCCAGTCACCCCACCCCTAACCCCTCCCCGTCGTCGCGACGAAGACGCGCCTTCGGCACGACGGGAGGGGGACCGCGCGCGCCGCGGGGCACCGGGGACGGCTATACCGGCCACACCGGGGCGTGGGTGCCGAGAGGTACGGGCGGGCGGGCCCAATGGGCCGGCGTCTGCGACAGCTGCGCGGCGTGCCGGACATGGGTCAGGCGGCCGAAGGGCGTGTCCATCGCCGCGAGCAGGTCGGCGACGTCGGCATGCTTGGGGTCGGGGCAGGCGAAGCCTTGCGGCACGCGTCCGAGGCCTGCCAGCCAATGCCCGGTCTGCGCCAGCGACACGCGCACGTGCCACGACCCGCCCTCGCGCGCCTTGCGCGCCAGCGCCATCATGGCGCCGAACGCCATCAGGTAGCCGGAGGCATGGTCGAGCGCCTGCGCGGGGAGCTCCTTTGGTCCGGTGACGCCCGCGGCCTCGGCCTCGGCATGGTTGAGGCCGTTGGTATTCTGCACCAGCGAGTCGAAGCCGCGGCGCGACGCCCAGGGGCCAGCGTGGCCGTAGGCCGAAAGCGTCACCGCGACGATGCCGGGCCGCAGCTCGGCGAGCGCTTCGGGCGAGAAGCCCCTCGCGGCCAGGCCGCCCGGCCGGTAGCCTTGCACGAAGACGTGCGCTTCGCGCACCAGCGTCTTCAGCCAGTCGCGATCGTCCGTGGCGCGCAGATCCACGTTGGCCGAGAGCTTGCCGCGGCCGGTATCGATGTCGAGGAGCGCGAATGCCGGCAGGTGCGGGGCGGTGATGCGCATCACGTCGGCGCCGTGCGCAGCCAGCGTGCGCCCGCACACCGGCCCGGCGATCACGCGCGTGAGGTCGAGCACGCGGATGCCCGACAGGGGGCGATCGCCGCCTTTGGGCAGGGCGCGGGCGGGTGCCTCGCCGATCCGGCTGATCTCGAACAGCGGCAGCCGCGCGACCGCTTGGCCCTGCGGGTGCGCCGCCCACTCGGCGGGCGAACGCATCATGGTGGCGACCAGTTTGGCCTCGGCGGCCGCCGTCTCGAACGCCTCGGCCTGCCATTGCATGAGAGCCGCCTGCACGGCATCACGGTCGTAGGCGCAATCGAGCAGCTTCAGAATGCCGTCGCGGTGGTGGGGGAAGTTGGTGTGCAGGCGTACGGTGCGGCCGTCACCCGTGCGGTAGACGCCGGCGATCTTGTCCCACCCGGTGCCCTCGAGCTTGCCGTCGATGCGCAAATGCCGCTCGCTGCGGAACTCGATCGCCGCATGCCGCATGTCGACGGCAACGGCTTGCGCGCGCCCCGTGCGCTGCCGCGACAGCTCGGTCGCGGCCAGGGCGGCGGCGGCGATGGTGGCCTGCGCGGCCGTGCCGACGCGGAACGAGGAGGGCAGCACCGGGTCGTTGCCGGTGAGGGTGACGCGCGCCAGCGCCGCCGATTCGCCGCCGGCGGCGGACCACAGATCGGCGAGGATCTGGGACGGGGAAGCGAGCGCAGGTTCCGTCATCCGCGCAGAATAGCACAGGCGACGGCGTAGGTTGGTCAAGCGCCAGCGCTGACCCACTCCTCGTCATACCGGGGCTTGTCCCCGGTATCCAGCCATCCACACGCCGGAACGGCTAGGAGTTTGCGGCGCGCTGGATCCCGGGAATAAATCCCGGGATGACAGGTTGTGCTTATTGCGCTTTGCGCACCGTCTTCTTCAGGAACGCCGGGACGTGATCGCCGAGCCCGACCGGGGCAGGGCCGCGATCTTCCCGGTCACGGCTGGGCTGGCGCGGCGGCCGCGGCTCCCACGGCTGGCGGGCCTGCTTGGGCTCGCGTTGCGGCTGACGCGGCTGCGCTTCCTGCCGCTCCGGCGCCCCCGGCTTGTCCTGCCGTTGCGGCCTGCGATTGCGCTCGCGGCGCGGCCGCTCCTCGGCCGATCGGGCCTCGCGCGGGGCAGGCGGCTGCTCGGCGCGCTCTGGTCTGCGTTCCGGACGGCGCTCTGGCCTGTGCTGTTCTGGCCTGTGCTGATCTGGCCTGTGCTGATCTGGCCTGCGCTCGCCGCGATCGCGCGGCGGGCGTGGTTCGCTGGGTCGCGCTTCGGTTGCGCGTATGAGCTCGGGCTGTGCTGCCTCGGTGTGAAGCGGTTGGGTATCTGCCCGCTCGGGGCGGGGATGCGCGCCGTTGGGGCGGGCACCGTTGCGAAAGCCGCTGCGGCCGCGCGCATGGCGTCCGCTGCCGTTAGCCTCGCGCCCGCCGGGAGCCGGCCTGCCGCGCCCACGCCGGCGCTTGGCTCCGCTGGCGATGTCCTCGGGGCTGGGCGCATCGCCGATCCAGGTGACGGCAGCGCCCAGCATCTTCTCGATGTCCTTGAGCTGCTTGAAGTCCTCCGGCGTGACGAGCGTCAGCGAGCGCCCTTCCTTGCCGGCCCGGCCGGTGCGGCCGATGCGGTGCACGTAGTCGTCGGACTGCCACGGCACGTCGAAGTTGAAGATGTGACTGACGTCGGGGATATCGAGCCCGCGCGCTGCCACGTCGCTCGCGGCCAGGAAGGTGATGCGGCCCTCGCGAAACGAGTCGAGCGTCGCCGTGCGGCTCGACTGGTCCATGTCGCCGTGCAGCGCGCCGGCATTGAAGCCGTGCTTGAGCAAGGATTTGAGCAGGATCGCCACGTCGCGCTTGCGGTTGCAGAAGATGATGGCGTTCTTGACGTGCTCGGAGCGGATGAGATCGCGCAGCACCTCGCGCTTGTCGTAGTCCTCGGTGGAGGGGCAATAGCGGAAGCGCTGCGTGATGGTGTTGACGACCGAGGCGGGCCGCGTCACCTCGACGCGCACAGGGTCCTTGAGGAAGGTGTCGACCAGGCGCTGGATCTCGTTGGGCATGGTCGCCGAGAAGAACAACGTCTGCCGCCGGGGAGGCAGCAGCTTGCAGATGCGCTCGATGTCGGGGATGAAGCCCATGTCGAGCATGCGGTCGGCCTCGTCGATGACGAGGATCTCGACCCCGGTGAGCAGGATCTTGCCGCGCCCGAAGTGGTCGAGCAGGCGACCCGGCGTGGCGATCAGCACGTCGACGCCGCGGTCGAGCTTGCGCAGCTGCTCGTCGGGGGAGACCCCGCCGATCAGCAGCGCCACGGTCAGCTTGTGGTTGATCCCGTATTTCTCGAAGCTCTGCTCCACCTGGGCGGCGAGCTCGCGGGTCGGGGCCAGGATCAGCGAGCGCGGCATGCGCGCACGCGCGCGCCCGGTCTCGAGTCGCGCCAGCATGGGCAGCACGTAGCCGGCAGTCTTGCCGGTGCCGGTTTGCGCAATGCCGAGCACGTCACGGCCGGTCACGGCGACCGGAATGGCCTGCACTTGGATGGGGGTGGGTTCGGTATAGCCGGCAGCCTGGACGGCGGCCTGCACTTTTGCGCTGAGCCCGAGCTCAGCGAACGTTGCGGTTTGCAAAAGGAATTTCTCCGTGCGTCTTCTCATGAGCCAACGCTCGCGCAACGCTTGACGGCGCGGCATCGGCAACCAGAGCGCAGGGGGATTTAGCCAAAGGGCCTAACGGGAAAGCATCAGCTTCAGGGAAATGGATCTATGTAAGCGATCCCCTGCGCCCGTCTGTGGCTGGTAGATGGCACTGTTCGGCGCAGAAAGCAAGGCGATGCCCGCGCATGGCCAGAAAATATGGTGTCGCAGGCGGTTGCTGTGGCCGACTCGCACGCCGGGGACCTGCCAGGGCGACGATGACAGGCCGCCCGGCTACACGCTAACGTGACGGCAACCACAAGGGAGGACGTACCCAATGGCGGCGAAGACACGTCTCGTGCTGGTGCCCGGCCTGCTGTGCAGCAAGGCGCTTTGGGCCCCGCAGATCGCGGGCCTGGGCGACATTGCCGACATGACGGTGGCCGACCACACCCGCCACGACACGATGGCGGGGATCGCCACGTCGATTCTGGCGGCCGCGCCCGAGCGGTTCGCCCTCGCCGGCCTGTCGATGGGGGGCTACATCGCCTATGAGATCGTCCGCCAGGCGCCGCAGCGCGTGACGAAGCTGGCGCTGCTCGACACGGGATCGCGCGCCGATCTGCCGGAGCGCCGGGAGAGGCGTCTGGCGCTCAACGCGCTGGCCCAGCGCGAGGGTGCGGGAGCCGCGCAGGACGAGCTGATGCCGCTGCTCATCCACAAGGACCGGCTGGCGGACAAGGCCTTCACGGCCCTGGTGCGGCAGATGGCGGTCGACATCGGTGCGGAAGCGCTCGTGCGCCAGCATGCCGCCATCATGAGCCGCCCGGACAACCGCCCGCTGCTGGCGAGCATCCGCTGCCCGACGCTGGTCATCGTCGGCCGCGAGGACGCACTGACGCCGCCGGAGCTGGCGCGGGAGATTGCCGCCGGCATACCCGGCGCGAAACTGGAGATCATCCCGGACTGCGGACATCTCTCCACGATGGAGCGGCCCGAGGCCGTCAACCGCGCCCTGCGGGCGTGGCTGACGACGTGAGATTGTCATCCCGGACTGAGCGCAGCTCAGCGCCGGGACCCAAGCCACGCATGCAAAACGATTCTCGCGGGTCCCGGATATCTGCTGCCAGATTCCGGGATGACGGGTGCTCGCTATTCCTCCTGCAGCCAGCGCGCGATCGTGCCGCCGATGACGCCGCCGAGGATCGGCGCCGCGAAGAACAGCCACAGCTGGCTCAGCGCCGTGGAGCCGCCGAACACGGCGCTGCCGAGGCTGCGGGCCGGATTGACCGAGGCGTTCGAGACCGGGATCGCCATGATGTGAATGGCGGTGAGTGTCAGACCGATGGCGATCGGCGCGAAGCCTGCCGGCGCCCGCTTCGAGGTGGCGCCCATGATGACGATGAGCAGGAAGGCCGTCAGAACGGTCTCGATCAGGAGCACGGACAGCAGGCTCGACCGCAGCATCGACAGCGAGTCGTAGCCGTTGGCGGCAAAGGTCGGCGGCGCCTGGCCGATGAGGTAGAACAGCGCGCAAGCCGCGAGCGCGCCGAGGCACTGGGCGATGATGTAGCCCGCGGCGCTGTTGGCATCGAAGCGACCGCCGGCGACGAGGCCGAGCGTAACGGCCGGATTGAAGTGGCCGCCCGAGATGTGGCCGATCGAGAAGGCGAGCGCCATCACGGTGAAGCCGATCGAAAAGGCCACGCCCAGGATACCGGCCGCACCCGCGGGCGCTGCAAACGAATAGAAGGCGGCGCCAAGGACAGATGACATGAGCATGAACGTGCCGACGAGCTCGGCCACCAGTGCGCGCTGTTTCATGGGTTCCTCCCCGTGCTTCGGTCGCTCGCGGAACGCGAATCGAACCGCTTTCCCCGGGGCAACTCTGCGGCCACGCCGCGGGCGACGGAAGAGGGTTACCGTTGCAAAGACAGAGCTTGCCGCAAGGAGCATCTACAAGAATTTATGGAGTATTTATGCGGCCGAGGCATTCTTTATGACTTCATAAATTGTCATATTACTTCGATTTTTAAGACTGCAGCAATGTCGGCGCGGCAAGATCGATACACACGTCGCTGAAATCTGCCGTACGTCTGCTGAAATCATCCCAAGAGGGCAAATCTCCATGAAAATCAAGCTCAGTCTTGCTGCCGCGGCCCTGGCCGCCGCCATGTTCGCCATGCCGGTGAGCGCCGAGGCCCACTTCGACCGTGGCGTCCACAAGAACTGGCGCTGCCATTGGTTCGGCTGGCTCGACCACAGCCGCTGCAAGGTCGCCAAGAAGGTCTACAAGAAGAAGGCCCGCAAGGCGATGAAGTGAGCCGGCTGGCTCGCTTCGCCTGATCTGCATGGCATCGCCACCTTGCCGGTGGCCCCGGGCGCCGCCATCTACCGATGGTGGCGCCCGCTGCGTTTGCGGGCCCCGCATCACTCCGACAAGGAGGCGGCGCGACATGGATAAGCGCGGGGACAAGCGGAGGCGCAAAGAGCGCGACGCGTGCCGCCGGCAAGAGGCGCGGCTCGACGAGGCGCTCGCTGAGACCTTTCCGGCGAGCGATCCGATTGCGGCCGGCGAGCCGACCGGCACCGAAGCGCTGGCGCTGCCCGTCGACCGCAAGCCGCCGCTGATCGATACGGACGAGGTGGCGGCGGTTGCGCGGCGCGGGCAACGCCGCAGCTGAGCAGCAGCCGCATCGCTCCCACCGCCGCTATGCCCTAAGACCGGACGGATGGCAGGCGTACGCAATGTGCCACAACCCAACATTCAGCGTGCGCCGAACGTTCGCGGAAGTAGCGCAGCCTCCACCCTTCAGGAGTAAGCTCGTAGCCGCACCGTCCGCATTGAGCGCTCGAAGCTCTTGGCCACAAGCGTCACCTAGTCCATGAGACGAAGCCCGGTATCGACGTCTCTTTGGTAACCTTTCTATAGAGCCTGCATTGCTTCTTAAAATCAAAGGCCCTGCACTCAGCGGTTCGCAAACAGGCGGAACGACATTCCTCCGGAGAGCGCGCTTCAATTGTGGAATGCATATCTCCGACTATCGCCGAGTTAGGCTTGAGATTTAGTCTTGGTGTCTCGGCCTGCGGCGCAAGTTTTTTGGGAGAATCGGCCGGCTCAGAAGGCGGCCGAGCCGCGACCTCGGGGCGTGTCTGGGTCGCGGGCCTGGGTAGCGTTGGCGAGACAGAAGGCGGCGGAGCGACAGTCGGGACCTGAACGCGCTTCAGTTCCTCAATGCGCGCTTCCGCAAGGCGATCATAAAAGGGATTGGATTTCCCATACTGCCGCCGAAATGCCTCCAGCGCACGAGTATCTGTCGAATCCTTTACGAGTGGCCACGTCCGCTCGGCATCGCTGGAATTCAATTGTGGGGTTGGCCCAGTTGGCATGGGCTTCTTTTCAACAGCAAAGGAGAACTCCGGCATGGTCGATGACGAAAGAAATGGATCTTGTCCGATCTCTCGCTGCACACGGCGGGCAACGCGCGCGAACACCAGCATCGAGTCCACGCCTGGCTTCACGATCTCCTCGGCCAGCGCCTTCGCGTAGGTCCCTCCGCCTGTACCCAGGTCTGACGCCGTTCCGCCGAGCGCCGTTGCATACGCGACCAACACACCGGGCGTGTAAGCGATCGGTACGAAGCCCTTGTTAGTGAGCGCCTTCCTTCCCTTGCGCGTGAGGTTCAGCTCGTTGCGGCACGCATCGAAGACGACATAGTGCGTGGCTCCTGGTGCCTGCCCCCGCAGCCCTTCGACTACCGTGTTGAGGTTGAGCGAGTAGGTCCAGAGCTCCTCATCGTCAGCATTCGCAACATCAATCGGAATCAAATAGTTGATCTTTGTGTCTGGGTCCGCGGCGCCGTGCCCCGAGTAATAGAAAAAGCTGATGGTACCCTTACCTTCACGACGCACGTTCTGCACATGGCGTTTGATCGCCGCATCAATCGATCGGTAGTCGCCGTCCTTGATCTCGGTGACTTTGAATTCTAGCGACCTGAGAGCGGCGCCGATAAGCGCGACGTCGGCGTGCGGGTTCTCGAGTGGTCCAACCTTGGCGTTGTACTCCTGATTGCCGATTAGCAAGGCAATGCGCGCTTCAGCGTATGCGGCCGAAGCCATCGAGAGCAGCAACAATATAGCGATGGCGACCCCTGGCATCCTGCATGGCCCCCAATCCAGTCGGCTGATACTATAGTGCATCGCGGACTAGTGGCAACAGGGGCCCGACGAGGCCCTCTAAACGCTGGCGGGCTTCGCATTTTGTTGTAGGTTGGCGTGACGTGAACAGCCGCACAACAAGTTTGCAACAGAGCGTCGACGGAGAGGTCCCTATGGGTGTGAACGCGCGTGCCGTCACACGGCGGAAATTTCTTCGCGGTGGCGGGCTAGTCGGCGCAAGCGTTGCTGGGACGGTTGCAATGCCGCAGGTCTCGCGTGCGCAAACCACGACCTTCATGTATCAATCGGCTTGGCCGAGCAAGGACATCTTCCACGAGTTCGCTGCCGACTACGTACGTAAGGTCAATGAAATGTCGGGAGGCCGGCTCAAACTCAACCTTCTGCCCGCCGGTTCCGTGGTGCCAGCCTTCCAGTTGCACGAGTCGATACATAAGGGTGTCCTCGACGGCGGTCACGGCGTCACGGCAAACTTGTTCGGAAAGCACAAAGCAGCTGCGTTATTCGGCACTCCGCCGTCGTTCGGCTGGGATGCCCATGGCTTCCTGGCTTGGTTCTACCACGGCGGTGGTGAGGACCTCTACAAGGAGCTGGTCAACGGCATCCTGAAGTTGAACCTGGTCAGTTTTCTCTGTTTTCCCATGCCGACGCAACCGCTCGGATGGTTCAAGAAAGAGATCACGACCAGCGAGGAGTTCAAAGGTCTGAAATACCGTACCGACGGGTTGCCTGGCGACTTGTTCAAGGACATGGGCGCGGTGGTGATCTCCATGCCGGGCGGCGAGGTCGTACCCGCGTTCGACCGGGGTTCGATCGAAGCAGCCGCGTCCAACAATCCAACGTCTGATCTTATGCTCGGTTTCCCCGACGTTTCCAGGCATTACATGGTTGGCAGCCACCACAAGCAGACAGAAACATGCGAGGTCATCTTCAACAGGAGTAAGTTCGACGCCCTGCCGGCTGAAAGCAAGGCGATCTTGAGAAATGCTGCCTTCGCAGCGACGGCCGATCAACTCGGTCAGGCTTACGATCGGTATTCGAGGGATCTCGAGGCCATTCGCTTGCGCGGCGTCAACATCATCAAGACTGGGGAAAAGGTGCTTAACGACCAAGTGGCGGGCTGGGCTCGCATTATAGACGAGAACTCCAAGGAACCATTCTTCGCCAAGGTGATAAGTTCGCAGATAGCCTGGGTGAAGCGAACCGGCGCGTATCTCCAGATCAACAATCTCGACAGCACAGCGCTTCAGTACGCCTACAAGTTTTTTTTCGGTTGACCGGCCCAACTGTCGAGCCTCAGGGAGATTGCGCTCGGTCTCGGGTTCCACGTCGCCGCTAGTGTTCTGACACTAACACTTGGTACCCAGCCTCGGTCATGATCTCGCTCCGCGAGAAGGGCTGCCGCCCTTCGACCCGCTCGAGGGGACACCCCTCGAACTCCCCGTCTTTGTTGACCAAGAGCAGGTGGCGAAGCGATCTTGACCGGGTATCGACCGCTAGATATCCAAATCCTTGGCGAAGGCGGCGCGTTCCTGGATGAAGCGGAAGCGGGCCTCGGGCTTGGAGCCCATCAGGGCGTTGACGGCGTCCGTGATGGCGGCCTTGTCGGCCTTGTCGATGGCAACCCGCAGCAGGATGCGCTTGGAGGGATCCATGGTGGTCTCTTTCAGCTGCGGGGCGTTCATCTCGCCCAGCCCCTTGAAGCGGCTGATCTCGACCTTGGCGTTGGCGGCGAACTCCTTCCTGATCAGCTCGTCCTTGTGCTTGTCGTCGCGGGCGTAGACCGACTTGGCGCCGTGGGTCAGCTTGTAGAGCGGCGGCATCGCCAGATAGAGGTGCCCGTTCTCGATCAGCTCGGCCATCTCCTGGTAGAAGAAGGTGATCAGCAGCGAGGCGATGTGAGCGCCGTCGACGTCGGCGTCCGTCATGATGATCACGCGCTCGTAGCGCAGGTCCTCGTCGCGGTACTTGGCGCCGGTGCCGACGCCCAGCGCCTGCACCAGATCCGACAGCAGCTGGTTCTGCGACATCTTCTGGGACGAGGCATTGGCGACGTTGAGGATCTTGCCGCGCAGGGGCAGCACGGCCTGCCGCTCGCGGTCGCGCGCCTGCTTGGCCGAGCCGCCGGCGCTGTCGCCCTCGACGATGAAGATCTCGGTGCCCTGCTTGGAATTGAGCGAGCAATCGGCGAGCTTGCCGGGCAGGCGGAGCTTGCGCGTGGCGCTCTGGCGGCCGATCTCCTTCTCGCGCTTGCGCTTGCGCCGATCCTCGGCCTGGTCGATGGTCCATTCGAGCAGCTTGGTGGCCTGCTGCGGTGAATCCGCCAGCCAGTGGTCGAAGGCATCGCGCACGGCGCCTTCGACAATGCGGGTCGCCTCCTGACTGGCGAGCTTGTCCTTGGTCTGGCCCTGGAACTCCGGCTCGCGGATGAACACGGACAGCATGGCGGCGGCGGTGCCGAGCACATCATCGGCGGTGATGTTGGCTGCGCGCTTGTTGGCGACCCGCTCGCCGAAGTCGCGCAGGCCCTTGGAGAGAGCGCCGCGCAGCCCGGTCTCGTGCGTGCCGCCGTCGGCCGTGGGGATGGTGTTGCAGTAGGAGTTGAGGAAGCCGTCCTCATCGGCGATCCAGCACACGGCCCACTCGACCGAGCCGTGCCCGCCCGGCTTGTCGATGCGGCCGGCGAACAATTCCTTGGTGACGCGGGTCTGGCCGTCGATGGTGGCGGTCATGTATTCCTTGAGGCCGCCGGGGAAATGGAACGTCGCCTCGGTGGGCGTGTCGTCGCTGATCAGCTCCGGCGCGCACGACCAGCGGATCTCGACGCCGCCGAACAGGTAGGCCTTGGAGCGCGCCATGCGAAACACGCGGGCCGGCTTGAAGGCGCAGCCCTTGCCGAAGATCTTCTCGTCCGGCTTGAAGCGCACCCTGGTGCCGCGCCGGTTCTTGACCGGGCCGAGCTTCTGCAGCTTGCCTTGCGGCGCGCCGCGGGAGAACGTCATCGCGTAGAGCTGCTGGCCGCGCGCGACTTCCACTTCGAGCTTTTCCGACAACGCGTTGACGACGGACACGCCGACGCCGTGCAGACCGCCCGAGGTGTTGTAAACCTTGGAGTCGAACTTGCCGCCCGAGTGCAGCGTCGTCATGATCACTTCGAGCGCGGACTTGGTCTTGAACTTGGGATGGGGATCGACCGGGATGCCGCGGCCGTTGTCGGTGACGGTGATGAAGCCGCCGGTCTCGAACTGCACTTCGATCCAGTTGGCGTGGCCGGCCACGGCCTCGTCCATGGCGTTGTCGATCACCTCGGCGAACAGGTGGTGCAGGGCCTTCTCGTCGGTGCCGCCGACGTACATGCCGGGCCGGCGCCGCACCGGCTCGAGGCCTTCCAGCACCTCGATGTCGGCGGCGGTGTAGCTCTCCGAGCTGTCGGCTGGCTTGCGCACGGCACGAACCACTTTCTCTTTCACCTCTTCTGGTTGCGCTTCCGGCGCCGCCCGGGCCTGCTCCCGGATCACCTCGAGCTTCGGCCGGGCCTCCTCGGTGTTGCGGCGCTTGGAGTCGTCCGATTTGCCGAACAGGTCGCGGATGGCGCGGAAGGCTGACATGGGAGTTCAAGCCCGTGTGGTGGCGATAGCACGGCAGTCTGGCTGACGCTACGCACGCGCACACGCATGGCAAAGGATTGGGTCACCCGAATCCCTTGAAAATCGGCAAGGGTCAGGTCGCACGGGTTGCGGCCGATGGCAAGGGTGGGTCCCGGATATTCGCTGGCGCGAATTCCGGGATGACAGGGGGAGCGCGCACATTCCGGGATGTGAGACCTGCTTCCCTTTTGGGCATTGCGCCCTATGTTGCGGCCATGACCGCAACGCAGACCATCACGGCGGACGCCGCGTCCGGCGCCCGGGGCAGCCCGTGGCGCATTGAGCTGATCCAGACCGCCAAGCTGGCCGCGCCCATGGCGCTGATCCAGCTCGGCCAGATCGCCATGATGACGACCGATCTGGTGCTGATCGGCCGGCTCGGCGATGCGGCGCTGGCGGCCGCCGCGCTGGCGCACACGGTGCTGTTTGCGGCCTTCGCGATGGGCATGGGCGTGATGTCGGCCGTCGCCCCGCTGGCGGCGCAGGCCCATGGCGCCCGGCAGCCGCGCATGGTGCGCCGCGCCCTGCGCGTCGGCCTGTGGGCAGCCGTGCTGCTGGGCGCGCCGCTGACGGCTGTGCAGTTCTGGGGCGAGGACATCCTGCTCGCGCTCGGCCAGGAGCCGCGCAACGCGGCGCTGGCGGCACGCTATCTGGCCGGCATCGCCTGGGTGCTGATCCCGGCCTGGGCCTTCATGGCGCTGCGCAACTTCATGGGCGCCGTGAACCGCCCCGAGCCGGCGCTGTGGATCACGCTGGTGGCGATCCCGATCAATGCGGTGCTGGCCTACGGGCTGATCTTCGGCGCCTTCGGCCTGCCGGCGCTCGATCTGATGGGCGCGGGGCTCGCCACCACCATCGTCGATATCGGCATGTGCATCGCCGCCATCTGGATCGCCTACACGCGCCGCCCGTTCAAGAAATACCGCGTGCTGGGACGCTTCTGGCGGCCGGACTGGCGGCTGCTCGGCAAGCTGTTCGCCATCGGCCTGCCGATCTCAGGCGCGCTGCTGCTGGAGTATGGCGTGTTCGCGGCAGCCGCCCTGCTGATGGGGCGCATCTCGACCAGCGCGGTCGCAGCCCACCAGATCGCGCTGCAGACGGCGGCGATCCTGTACATGGTGCCGTTCGGCATCGCCATGGCCGCCACCGTGCGCGTCGGCCAGGCGGTGGGACGGCGCGATGCGGCGGCCACGCGCCGCGCGGGCTTGGCGGCGATCGGCCTGGGGGTCGCGTTCATGACGCTGATGACGGCGATCATCGCGCTGGCGCGCCACGCCATTCCGTTGATCTTTCTCGGCGCCGAGGCGCCGCAGGCGAGCGAGACAGTGGCGCTGGCGGCGACGCTCTTGGTGCTGGGTATGAGCTTCTTCATCACCGACGGCGTGCAGGCCGTCGCGGCCGGGGCGCTGCGCGGCCTCAACGACACCCGCGTGCCGCTGCTGTTCGCGGCCATCAGCTTCTGGGGCGTCGGCTTCGTGAGCTGCTACGTGCTGGGCTTCCCGGTCGGGCTCGGCGCCATCGGCGTGTGGATCGGCCTGTCGCTGGCGACGGTGGTATTCGCGGCGCTGCTGCTGTGGCGCTTCCATGCGCTCACCGCGCGGGGCTATCTGCCGGCGGTGGCGTCGGCCTGAGGACTGGACGCGTCTCATACCGCGTTCAACGGCGAGCTCGTGTGCCCACCCTTCAGTCGTCCTCCAACGTCATTTCCGCAGAGTTGTTCGGCCCCTCAAAAACGCGACCCGGTCGACGGTGCCGCCTGGGAAAGCTTGCCAACGAACACCAGCGGGCCGGATGGCATCCCTATCGGCGATCCGCCCTCGGATTCAAGGCTGACCACAAGCGTTGTGTTGAGGATGTCGTCCGGGGGGTATGTTGCCAGCCAAGGTGACGTCGTTGTCTTCGGCAGGGCGATCACGCCCAGCGAGATCGGCGGACCGCCACGGTCTCGCGGAATCAGCCAAAGCTGGTAGTGCCGTGTCGATGATGCCGCCGCCGCGACAGGCGTGACGACTATGGTGCTCGCCCGCAAATCGAAGGACACCTCGAAGCGAAACGGCGTCCAGACATTTGGGCCGTCTTCCAATACCGTCCCTGCGACGCTGCGCTGCAATTGCGCGACGAGAGTTGTGGGCATACCGGGCAAGTCCCGGAGCCAAACAACGGCCAGAGCCAGGCATGCGGCCAGGGCGCAGGCGCCCACAGCGACAGCCCGCCGACGCGAAAAAAGAGCTCTGGTCGGTTGGATTGATTGGCCCTGCAAGGCCGCAAGCCTGTCGGCGATGCTTCGAAAGACGTAAGGAGGCGGCTCGATACCGGGCATGTCGTCGCCGAGCGGGCCGAGGCGCGTCTCCCACGCCTCGATGGCACGGTTCAACATCACGTCGGTCCTGCGGCGGGCTGCGACGGCTTTGCGCTCATCGGCATCGAGAGAGCCAAGCACGTACTCGGCCGCCAATCCGTCGATGTCGTCATCTTCGTTCATTGGCCGAGACCATCCTTGATCTGCGCAAGACTTCCCCTCAGCCATGCATTCACGGTCGCAACCGGCCGGTTCGTACGGCGGGCAATCTCTTCGCGGGTCATGCCGTAGTGATAGGCAAGCACAACTACTTCTCTCTTGTCAGGCCCCAGCCTGTCCAAGCAGGCCAGGAGCCGGTGATGGTCCTCATCCCGCTCATGGTCGGCGAGGGGGTTTTCATCGTTCGACACCTGAGGGAGCCCCGGACAATCGTCGAGCGAACGGGTGGTTTTGCGGCGGGTCTCATCCAAGGCACGGCCGCGAGCTATCGCCACCAGCCAGGCGACGGGCGAATTGATGGCCGGATCGAAGTCTCCCGCACGCTGCCAAACGCGAATGTAAACCTCCTGCAGCACGTCTTCCGCCAAGTCCCGGCGTCTCAAGATACGAAGAATAATGCCGAATAGTTTCACGGAGGTGGCCGCGTAAACGCGTTTGAACGCGGCCTGGTCACCCCGCGCCGTGAGCTCGAGCGCGTCGACGAGGTCCTGTCGGGATGAAAATGCGCTGCTCGCGCCGGCAGCGCCCGGATGCCCCGGGCCTGCAGCGACTTGGGGTCGTTGCGGGTCAAACCTGTTGCCCAACATGCCTACCGGAGCCATTCCTGGCATCTACCTCCAACGGCTTGCAGGCCCATCCTACAAGTTCTGGATGCGATCTCCGAGCGTGAATTTCTGGCCCTTGGGAAATTTCTCCAGTGTCGGCCCAAGCCAGAGCAGAAACTGGTAGTGCGCTTCGATGGCTGCGCCCGTGCGTTTGGAATTGTCGGTCATCGTCGATACGCCCCGCGGAAAAATCTGCGGCCAGGGGGCTACCCCTGGACCCAAGACGTAAAGAGGTAAGGAACTAGGGGGTAAGCGTCCTCCCGATACGGACGCCGACGTAGTCGTCCCGGTTGCCGGCGGTCTTCCCGTCCCGGTTCGCGGAGCGAAGGTACCTCGGAAGGTAGTACCAGGAACCGCCGCGACGGACCCGGCGACTGCAATCTCCGGATGTAACGGCGGAGCGATCGACTGCCGCGCCCGCATAGCTGTCCTTGTAGCAATCCTCCACCCATTCCCACACATTGCCGTGCATGTCGTGCAGACCGAAGGCGTTGGGCTTGAACGAGCCCACCTCGATCGTCTTCTTCCGATACTGGCCCTTGGCGCTGCCGCCGTAGGTGTAATTGCCGTCGAAGTTGGCCTGGTCGGCGGTGATCGTTTGCCCGGTCGAGAACGGCGTCGGGGTGCCGGCACGCGCCGCATATTCCCATTCCGCTTCCGAGAGCAGCCGATAGGATCTGCCGGTTTTCTTAGCAAGCCAGGAGACGTATTCCTTGGAATCGTCCCACGACACATCGATCACGGGGCGCTTGCCCTTGCCCCAGCCATGATCGTTGGGCTTGTGCTTGCAGCCGCCAGCGGCCACGCACGCGTCCCACTCCGCGAACGTCACCTCGTATTTGCCCACCCCAAACGGCTTGGCGATTGTCACCTTGCGCTGCGAACCTTCGTCGCTCTCGCGGCCCTCCTCATTCGGCGGCGATCCCATCATGAACTCGCCCGCCGGCACCACAACCATCTCGGGGCAATCGGGGCAGTCCTTGAAGCCGTCCTTCGGCCTCAGACACTTGCGCTCGTTGCCCACTTGCGCCTCGACGCCGTCGCAGCTGGCTGGCGCTGGGCTGACGACGGAGATGGGTTTGGGCGGATCAACCTTGGGCGGCGCTGCCGGTCGGACCGGCGGCAACGCTGCCGCGGCTAGTGGCTTGTACCGGCTAATTTGACTCATGTGCAGCCGCTGCGAACACTGATTCTTACCCTGTCGGGATAACAACCGACAGGGCAGATCGAGATGGCAGCCAAGAAATTCATCGTCGAACTC
>Ga0247727_10009370_pt1 | contig 17783 bp, 12 predicted proteins | sample WisWelCaveWW1625_FD_202498 | JGI IMG/M metagenome (GOLD analysis project Ga0247727, IMG submission 202498) | Biofilm microbial communities from Wishing Well Cave, Virginia, United States - WW16-25 | ecosystem: Environmental > Aquatic > Deep subsurface > Groundwater > Cave microbial mat | place...
CCCGCAATACAGGTTCACGGAGGCCGTTTCGCTCTTCGTGAACTGTGAGACACAGGCCGAAGTGGACGATCTGTGGAACACGCTCACCGCAGGCGGTGCCGAGAGTCGGTGCGGCTGGCTGAAGGACAAGTTCGGCCTGTCGTGGCAGATCATTCCCTCGGTGCTCGGTAGGCTGCTCGGCGACAAGGATCGCGTGAAGGCCGCCCGGGTCATGCAGGCCATGCTCCAGATGAAAAAGCTCGACATCGCGAAGCTGCAGCAGGCGTACGACGGGTGATGTCTCAGTAGCATGGGCAAGGACGACGTACTGGCATGGCTCAAGAAGCAGGGGACCCGACGCACCGTCGCGGGGATGGCGCGTTACGGCATTGTCGCGAAGGGGGCGTTCGGCGTGCCGATGGGGACCCTGCTGGCGCTGAAGAAGCGGTTGGGGAAAGACCACGCCCTGGCCGCGGCGTTGTGGGCGAGCGGGTGGTACGAGGCGCGCCTGCTGGCCGCGCTGGTGGACGACCCGGCGCGCGTGACGCGCCGCCAGATGAAGGTGTGGGCCGCAGGCTTCGAGAACTGGGCCGACTGCGACACGGCCTGTTTCCACCTGTTCGACCGGACGCCGTTCGCGTGGGCGCAGGCCCGCCAGTGGGCGGCCTCGCCGCGTGAGTTCGTCAAGCGCGGCGCTTTCGCCCTGATGGCGTGCCTGGCCCTCCACGACAAGGCCGCTCCCGACAAGCGCTTCCTGGTCTTCCTGCCCCTCATCGAGATGGGCGCACGTGACGAGCGCAACGTCGTGAAGCAGGGCGTGAGCTGGGCGCTCCGTGGCATCGGCAGGCGCAGCCCGGCGTTGAACGCGGCGGCCCTGGCGCTGGCGAGGCGCCTGGCGTTGCGGGACGAACCCGCGCCCCGCTGGGTCGGCAAAGACGCGCTGCGCGAGTTGGCGAGTCCGAAAGTGCGCGCGCAGCTGGCTCGCCGAGCCCGGTGAGCAGCCAGCCACGACGCGACAACTCACCGCCACCACGTCGGTATCGGTGAGGTCACGAACGGCCCGGGCATCATCGAGCCGCCTTCCACCCGAGCTGTGCCAATGCTTGACAAAGTCAAGTTTCAATCTCACACTAAGAGGTACCTCCCTCCGGGGTGCAGGCATGGGGTGAGCACGGCGGCAGAGAACAATTTCGATCAACGCGTCGCGGCCGTGCGCCGCTTCAATCGGCTCTACACGCGGCAGATCGGCGTGCTGCACGAGCACCTGCTCCAAAGCCCGTTCTCCCTGGCCGAGGCACGCGTGATCTACGAACTAGCGCACCACGAGCAGACCACAGCGACCGCGCTCGGTGACGAGCTGGGATTGGATGCCGGATACCTGAGTCGCATCCTCCGGAGTTTCCAGAAGCGCCGGCTGATCTCGAAGCAGCCGTCCAAAACCGATGGCCGGCAGATGCTTTTGTCGCTGACCCAGACAGGGCAGCAGGCCTTCGCGCAGCTCAACGCGCGGTCGCGCGATCAAATCGGCGCGATGCTGAGCATGCTCCCCCCCGCTGAGCAGAGCCGGCTGGTCGAGGCAATGCACGCTATCGAGGGGCTGCTCGCCGCCCCGCCCGAGCACACGGTGCCCTCCGTCCTCCGGCCCCACCAGCCCGGCGACATGGGCTGGGTCGTTCACCGGCACGGCGTCCTGTACGCGCAAGAGTACGGCTGGAACGAGCAGTTCGAGGCACTCGTGGCCGAAATCGTGGCGAAGTTCATCCGGCACTTCGACCCCAGGCGGGAGCGCTGCTGGATCGCCGAGCAGGACGGCGAGAACGTCGGCTCCGTGTTTCTGGTCAAGAGGTCGAAGACGGTGGCCCAGCTGCGCCTGCTCCTGGTCGAGCCGAAGGCGCGCGGGCTCAGTATCGGCTCCCGTCTCGTCGACGAATGCGTACGATTCGCGCGACACGTGGGTTACCGGAAGATGATGCTGTGGACCAACGACGTGCTGGATGCCGCTCGGCGTATCTATGAGAAAACCGGCTTCCGCCTCGTTCGCGAGGAGCGGCACCACAGCTTCGGTCAGGACCTCGTTGGCCAGACCTGGGAGCTGGACCTGTGAGCGTCGCCCCCGACGGCACCCCTGCGCGAGCGAGTTCAACCTTGGACCTAGGGACGTTCGAGCAGGCCATCGCGTCGCCGGTCACGCCGCCGAGATCGAGCTGGCGTCCGCTGGTCGTTCGGCTCCGGCCGGGTGAGTTCGACGGCTTCGAGGCCTTCTGTAAGGAACGTCGCATCGCCCTGTTCGACACGATCGATCGGCAGCTCATGGATCTCGCCGTCGTCCGGCGGCCGTCCGCGTCGAACAGCGCCAAGAGGCAGGAGTACATCGAGGAGATGGTGCCGGCGTACGGCGGACGCGCGTCGTACGGAAGCTGGGTGTACCTCCCCTGGGAGGCGAAGATCGTGCACGTCCTCGATCGGGACGCGTACTTCGAGGTAATCACCGACCGGAACCAGGACAAGATCACCCGGGACGAACTGCTGCTGCTGCGCACCAAGCGCATTGGGGTCATCGGGCTGTCAGTCGGTGGGGAGGCGGCTGTGACCGTGGCGCAGGAGCACCTGTGCGGCGGAATCGTGCTGGCCGACTTCGACCGGCTTGACCTCTCGAACCTCAACCGCCTGAGCGCTGGCTTCGACGACCTCGGCGAGAAAAAGGCGACGATCGTCGCGCGCCGAATCGCCAAGCTCGATCCCTACCTCGAAGTCACGCTCTTCGATGATGGGGTGACGCCCGCGAATCTCGGAGACTTTGTGGAGGGCGTGGATCTCATCATCGAGGAATGCGACGATCTCCAAATGAAACGAGACATCCGGCGCCTCGCGAAGTCGCGCCGCGTGGATCTGGTGTTCGCGGCTGACGAGCGGGGGTTTCTCAGCGTCGAGCCCTACGCATCCTGCCCGGAGCTGCGCCCATTCCACGGCCGGATCGAGGATCCACAACCGCCCCGGGAGGCCTTCCGAACGCCGCTCGCGTTCATGCAGGCACTCACGGAGTGGATGGGGGGGTGGGATAACATCTCCGAGCGCTCGCGGCGCTCTCTCGAGCGCATCGGCGAGACGCTCGCCGGCTACCCGCAATTAGCCAGCGAAGCACGATATGCGGCTGGCCAGCTCGGGCACGTCGTTCGGCGACTCCTGCTCGGCGAGCGCCTCCCGCCGTTCCTCGGGAATCTGGACCTGGCTGACCTCATTCGGTCAGCCCAGCCGTAGCCTCGTCAGCGCCCCTCGTCGCGCAGCCGGAGATGCAGCGCGGCGTACCCCCGCCAGGGACGCCAGCGCTCCGCCAGCGCGAGCAGCGCGTGCGCGCTCGAGACGCCGGCCGCGCGCTGAAGCGCGCGATCGGAGGCCGGGAATGCGTCCGGCCAGGACAACGCGCGCACCACGATCGTCGTTGCGAGCCGGTCGCCGACGCCGTCGATCTCCGCCAGCGCGCGATACGTCGTCCCGACATCACTCCCGGGCTCTAGGCGCACCCCCCCTTCGGCCACCAGCCGTGCCACCGTGGCGAGGGCGTCGGCGCGGCGCGCCGGGACCCCCAGCGTCGCGAGCCGTCGCGCCCCGGCCTCGGCCACCCGCGCCGCTCCGGGCGCGATGTGCGTGAGCGCCGGGATACCGGTGTCGAACGGCTCTCCCAGGGCGCGCACGACGCGATGCGCCTGGGCGCCCGACAGCGCGTGGAGGGCGATCTCGAAGCCGTCGACCGCGCACGGGATACGCAGGCCGGGCCGCGCCCGCACCAGGTCGCCGAGCCCCGTCTGCGCGAGATGGGCGTCGACCGCGGTGGGCTGGGCATCCAAGTCAAAGAACTGGCGGAGGCGCGCGAGCAGGGGCATCAGCGCCGGCTCCAGTAACGGCGACACGTCCACATGCACGGCCGCGGCGTCCCCCGCGTCCTCGACAAGAACGACACCACTCTGCTCGTCGAGGCGCACCGTCCGCCCGTAGCGCCGCCCCTCCACCATTTCAACGCCCTGCAGGGCGTCTCGCCGCAGCACAGCGAGCAGCGCGTCCCACGCAAACGGCGGCCGATAGGCGAGCGTCAACCGCAGCAGGTCAGTCTCCGGAACCGCGTGCGGCGCGCGCCTGGGCCGGGCCCAACGCACGACGCTCGGGGCCATCCCGTAGCGCTCGTGAAACAGCGTGTTGAACCGGCGCAGGCTCTGGAATCCGCTGGCGAACGCGACGCGCGTCACCGGGAGGTCGGTGTCGGCGAGAAGCCGCTTGGCGAAGAGGAGGCGGTGCGTCTGTGCCAGCTCGACCGGCGATACGCCCAGCTCCCGCTCCAAGGCGCGCCGCAGGTGCCGCTCGCTCACGCCGAACTCTCGGGCCAGCGCCTCCACGCTGCGCCCGTTGAGCGCGCCGGCGGTGATGCGGTGCGCGGCGAGCGCGGCGAGCTGCGAGACCGCGTCGCACAGCGCGCGGCCGGGCGCCAGCTCCGGACGGCACCGCAGGCACGGGCGATACCCCGCCCGCTCGGCGGCCGCGGCGGAGGTGAAGAACCGGCGGCGGTCCGGGTACGTCACGCGCGAGGGACATACCGGCCGGCAGTACACGCCCGTCGTCGTGATCCCGACGAAAAACAGGCCGTCGAAGCGCGGGTCGCGGGCCCGGGTCGCACGCTGGCAGACGTCTGCGGTCAGCGTCGTATCGAGCGCCGGCAGTAGGGCGATCGGAGCGGACACATCCTCAATCTAGGCCGTCCGCACCGGCCCCGTCTCGCCGGATACGGACCTGCAACCCAGCGGGAGCGTCGCGGGTTCCGAGTCCGATTCCGGCAAGCAAACGCGGCGCGCGCCGCCATATCGTGCAGCGAGGCTGATCACACGCAGTCACGCATGGGGAGGGTGAATCCATGACGCATCGTGTACGGAGCGTCTTCGGTCGAACGCTGGCCCTGGGCGTGGTGTGGGCGGTGGCGCTGAGAGTCGCGGCGCCGCCGCTCGCCGCGCAGCAAGTGACGGGCAAGACCGAAGGAACGGTGACAGATCAGGCCGGCGGCCCGCTCGCCAACGCGCAGGTGCTGCTCGTGGGCACCTCGTTCGGCGCGGTGGCGAACGACCGCGGCTACTACTTCATCAACAACGTCCCGGTGGGCACGTACAACGTGCGCGCCCAGCTGATCGGGTACGCGCCGGCCGAAGTGCGGGGCGTGCGCGTGCTGGGCGGCCAAACGATCACCGCCGACGTGCGGATGCAGTCGTCCGCGGTCGTCGTCACCGGGATCACGGTGTCGGCGGCGGAGAACCCCATCGTGCCGCGCGACCAGGTGGCGTCGAAGGGCATCATCGCGGGCGACCTGGTGGACAACCTGCCGGTGGACAACGTGCGGGCCGTGCTGTCGCTCACGCCCGGCGTGCTGGAGACGGGCGCTGGCGACGGCGTCTCGATCCGCGGCGGCCGCCCGGGGGAAGCGAACATCTACATCGACGGCGCGCCGGTGCGCTCCACCAACGGTTTCATGCCGCCGATCACGACCGGGACGAACGCGGTGGAAGAGGCGTCCGTGACCACCGGAGCGCTGGGTGTGGAGTTCTCGGACGCCCAGTCAGGCGTGATCTCGTTCACCACGCGCGGTGGCGGCGCGCGACTCGCCGGATCGGTGTCCTACGCGACCGACGAGCCGTTCGGCAGCAGCCTGAGTTACGGCTTCAACCGGGCCGAGGCCTCGATCGGCGGCCCCATCCCCGGCGCGCAGAGCCTGCGGTGGTTCGTCTCGGGTGTCGGGGAGGGATTGGTCTCGCATATCCGCGGCAAGGGCGCGGACGAGCAGCCCGCGTTCAGCCGCGGCGGAGTCGATGTCGTCTCCGGCGGGCTGACGCTGCCGCGCTACGTCCAAGTCGGCGGCGAATGCGGCGCGCTGAACGGCGCCCTCCCGGACACGAGCGCCCTGGCGCGGGACATCAGCGCCAACTACGGGTTCGACTGCCAGGGGCTGATGCGGCCGATGGATTGGCAGACGACCCTGCAGGTGACGGGCAAGCTGCAGTACAACTACGGGTCCGGTTCGATCATCTCGCTGACGGGCATCGGCAACGACTTCAAGGAGCGGTTCACGCCGGGCACCAACCTGGACAATCCCGCGATCTACCGCGGGCACCACGACTGGAACCAGCTGGCGGTGCTCAACGTGAGCCACCAGGTGTCGCGCTCGGCGGAGCAGGCCCTGGCCGTGAACCTGAACCTCTCGTGGGGACGCGACCGGCACATGATCGCACCACTCGCTCCCGAGGTGGAAGCGGACAGCCGCAGCCCGACGGGGGGGTTCTACCTCGGCGCGATGACGTTCACCGGGCTCGAGGGCTTCCCGTTCCCGATCGACGAGCAGATCATCCGCGACCTCCGGACCAACTCCGGCACGCGCGGCGTGCCGCTGTACGGCCGCTCCGATCTCGAGCTCGGGCAGGCGGGGCGGATCAACCCGTTCGGGCTGTCGTCGCAGCAAGGCTGGTGGACCGACGGGGTCGCCGTCGCCGCGAGCACGCAATCGGAGACGCGCTATACAGGGCGGCTCGTCGTGGACTGGCAGGCCAACCGATTCCACCGGCTCACCCTGGGCGGTGACGCCAAGAAGACCGACCTGGCGTTCTGGTCTGTCGCCGACCTCACGAACCAAATCTTCATGGACGCCTACGTGGTGGACCCGGTGCAGTACGGGCTGTTCGCCTCCGACCGGCTCGACCTGGGCGACGTGGTGCTCGAGCTGGGTGTGCGCTGGGATTACTACAGGAGCAACGCCTTGTTCGCGAACACGCCGGCCAGAATTTCCTCGGTCGATCCGGGCACCGCGCCGCCGACCGGGCGGCTGTGGAACCCCGCGGGCGCCACCGACGACACGGCGTACACCAACTCCCTGGCCCGCACGTTCACGGCAGGCGAGGGCCACGGCACGCTGTCGCCACGGCTGCGGGTCTCGTTCCCGATCACCGACAAGACCGGGTTCCGGCTATCGTACGCACACCAGGTGCAGACCCCCGAGTACACGACCCTGCTCACCGGAATCAACAACGACCTGTCGTTCACCAACGAGAACGACGTGTACGGGCGAGATCTCGCCTTCGGCAAGACGATCCTGTTCGAGTTCGGCGTGCGGCACGCGTTCAGTCAGGACCTGGTGCTCGACGTCTCGGCCTACAACAAGGACAAGGTGTCCGACTTCGCGGCCCGCGTCCTGCCGTTCGCGGACCCGGGCCTCCCGGGCGACACCCTGTTCGTCAACGTGCTGACGAACCGCGATTTCGGCAACGCCAAGGGCCTGGACTTCAAGCTCGACTGGCGCGCCGGCCAGGTCCTCAGCACGACGCTGGCGTACACCTACCAGCTGTCGCGCAACACGGGGTCGGATCCGTTCAGCTACCTCACGACCTTCGCCCGCCAGGTGTCGGGGATCACCGGCGACCGGACGCTGCCGCCCGAGGCGGCGCAGCGTACGGATGACGATCGGACCCACAGCATCGTGGGGAGCGTGGCGTTGAGCTTCCCCAGCGACTGGCGCAGCGGCACGGCGCTGGGCACGATGCTCCGCAACGTCAGCGCGTTCGCCACGTTCCGCGTGCTGAGCGGACTGCCGTACACGCCGCTCATCAACCAGGGCGACGGGCAGCGCGCCCCGCGACTCAATTTCGGCGGCGGCGGTCGGGCCGAGACGAACGTCCTCAACACCAACGAGCTGCCCTGGACCAAGAACCTGGACCTCCGGGTCAACAAGGGGTTCCGGCTCGGCCGGCTCGACCTGACGGCGTTCGCGGACTTCCGCAACCTGCTGAACTTCACGAACACCCAGCAGATCTTCGCGGAGACCGGCGACGTCGTGAACGCGCGCCACCGGTTCGACAACACGATCGGCGATCCCGACCTCGGGACCGGCGAGTATGCCTTCCTGTGGGATGAGGCATCCGTGGCTGGCGTACTGCTCTCCGGGAACACGGTCGACCTGCGCGCGCCGTGCTCCGACTGGGGCACGCCGATCAGCTGTGAGTCATTGCGCCGGGTCGAGGCGCGGTTTGGCGATGGCGACGGGTTGTACACCCTGGACGAGCAGCAGCGGGCGCTGAACACCTACTACGACTCGTTCTTCGGGCCGTGGTCGTTCTACGCGCCGAAGCTGCACGTCCGGGTCGGCTTCGAGGTGAGCTTGTAGCGATGCATCGGCAGGGCGGCGCCGCCCGCGCGGCACCGCCCTCACGGTCTCCTGACTGGAGGGATGAGCAATGCGTTCCAAGTTGTGGAATCGCCTTGTGCGAACGGGCGCGTGTGTCGCGCTCCTGGCGACCGTGGCGGGCGTCTCGCCCGCTGCCGCGGCAGCCCCCGAGCGGCCGCGCCGCCCGCGTGCCCTCAATCTGTTCGCCTCGGCCAACCTGCTGCTCCAGGCGAACCGTGTGGTCTGCAACCTTGCCTATTTCGGCGAGGTGTGCAGCGCCGGCTCGTCGCCCGTGGGCGGCGGCGGCTTTTGGCCTAAGGGCACCGTCGACCAGTACATCTTCAACTCGGGGCTCCAGATCGCCGCCGTGGTCGAGCGCGGCGTGCCCGGCTTCGCCTGGTCGGGTGACACGTCGGGCACCTTCATCTTCGACCCGCGCGGTGACCAGCCGAGCGGCGACCCGCTGACGAACATCTACAACTCACTCGACCCGGCCGACCGCGCGGCCTGGCCCAACGGCGCCGTGGTGCGCGACGCCGCGATCTACAACTCCATCCTGCTGGGGCGCGACCAGATCTCCGAAGGCGACTCCTGGGTGCGGTACTGGGAGGGCAACCCCGCCCTGCTCGGTGGCCGCACGCACCCCATGGGCCTCGTGGTGGAGCAGCGGTCGCTCTCGTGGAACTTCCCGAGCGGCAACGAAGACATTCTCTACTTCGTCTTCACGTTCTACAACGTCTCGGCCGCCAACCCGGCGGTGTACAACAATCCCACGATCCATCCGGCGATCCAGGCGGAGATCGCGGCGGCCGGGGCTCTGTTCCAGCAGCAGAATGAGGCGAAGTTCGGCATCAGTATCCCTAATGACGGCTACGTGCTGGAGGATGTCTACGCCGCCTTCGCGATGGACGCGGACGTGGCCCAGTTCTCCCACAACTACGCGACCGCGTTCCTGCCGTTCAACATCGGGAGCACGTACACGGGCGACTTCCTCCCCGAAGTGGGGTGGACCTTCCCGACCGACGTCTTCGGCAAGCCGTTCTATCCAGCGCCGGGCTTCATCGGCGTGAAGTACCTCAAGTCGCCCGAGTCGTCCCCGGGGGTCGAGGTCGGCCTGACGCTGTTCTCGAACACGACGAATGGCCTGCCGTTCCCCGACGCGCAGGGGGTGAACCTGCTGTACCGCCGGCTCTCCGGATTCATTGGCCCGGCGGACGTGCAGTGCAACCCGTTCAGCGACCCGGCCGTCGCGCGCATCCGGCGCCTCTGCTTTCTGTCGCAGGTCCAGGCCGACGCGCGGTTCTACCAGGCGTCGGGGCCGTTCGACCTCCCCCCCGGCGAGGCGCGCACCATCGTGGTGGCGTACCTCCAGGCCGCGCCGCTGGACATCGTCGCGCCGCTCGTCGGCACCGACGTGAAGCCGGGGATCCCCTTCACCGGTGACTCGATCCGTGCGGACACGACGAAGATCCGGAACATCGAGCGCATCGCCGGATGGGTGACGCAGTCCGATGCGAACGGCAACCTCGCCATCGAGCAGACCGAGGTGACCACCGTCCCCCGTTCGCTGTTCAACAAGGCGTTGATCGCGCAGGCGGTGTTCGACGCCAAGTTCCTGTTGCCCTTCGCGCCCCAGTCTCCGCCGTTCTTCCTGGTGCCGGGGGACAACAAGGTCACCGTGGTGTGGCAGGAAAGCCCGTCCGAGACGACGGGAGACCCGTTCTTCGCCATCGCGAGCCAGCCGTTCGATTCGATCGGCGGAAACAATGCCCTGTACGATCCGAACTTCCGGCAGTTCGACGTCGAGGGGTATCGCCTCTACCGCGGCCGGTCGGCCGCCGAGCTGGAGTTGATCGCCCAGTTGGATTACGCCGGCACGACGTTCCGCGACTTCACGGGCGCCATCGCCTACGGCGACGTGGATGGGAATGGCAGAGAGCAATGCGCCCCGGAGCTGGGGCTGCAGGCTGACTGCCCCATCACGTTCGACGCGGGCTACGTGAAGACGGTGAGCTACGACAACGATCTCGTGGGCACGATCGTGCAGATCCCGCCCGGTGGCCGGGTGCTGCTGGCCGACAGTGGGACCCTGGTGTTGGCGGGGAAAGCGGACACGGCCATAGTCGGCGGCGGGATCGGCTTCCCGGCGCTGACGAACAGCGGCGTGCCGTTCGCCTTCGACGACCTCGGCGTGCGCAACTCGTTCACCTACGTCTACGCCGTGACGGCGTTCGACGTGAACTCGCTCCAGTCGGGGCCGTCCTCGCTCGAGTCGCCGCGCATCACGCAGGCCGTGACGCCCCGGTCGCCGTCAGGCCAGGAGGCGGGCGGTGGCCTCGGGGCGCTCGAGCTGCTGGGCGCGGACGGCTCGGTCCTGAGCGGGGCGCTCCCGACCATCAATGCCGCGACCGGGATCTTCTCCGGCCCGATGCCGCCCGCGGACGGCGCCATCGTGGGCCTCGTGGCGTTCGTGCCAGAGCTGCTCGGCACGGGCTCGGTGACGGTGACGATCGACTCTGTGATTCCCGGCTTCCCCGAGCTCGACGTGATGCCCGGCCAGTTCCGCCCCACGCTTTTCTATTTGACGGGACAGGGCGCCGGCGCCCCGGTGCAGTTCACGGTGCCGCTGGCGCTGCACGAGCACGACGAGGATCGCACGGGGCGCACGATCTTCCCGGCGACCGCCGTGGACCACACCAAGGCGGCCCGGTTCGGCGGCGATTCGACGTTCTCGCTGAACGGGCAGGCGCAGGTCGCAACGGCGGGCACCTGGGAGCTCACGTCGTGGGGGCGCGGCAGCATCAACGGTGTGCCCCCGAACTCGGACTTCAACGGGCCGCGCTGGTGGGCCGGAGCGGCGAACGAGGATACCCCCGACCCCAACGGCGGCAACTGCGCGGGCTCACCGGGCAACTGCGGCTCCGTGGTACCCGTCAATCTGACGCGGACCGCCGGCGCGATCGCGGGCGTGGACATCTTCCACCCGCAGTCGTACAGCTCGGTGCCGAACGCGCCGCTGCGGAACCTCGAGCCGCTGCTCGCCACGGTGACCCGTGCCGCGGATTTCCGCGTGTACTGGGGGGCCGCGGGGGCGGTCGACTCGGTGGTGGACGTCACGCACCGCGTCCAAGTGCCGTTCAGCCCCGTGATCCGCCCGTCCTGGGGCATCCTCAACCAGGCGTCGTTCGCGGCCACCACCGCCGCGCTCACCAGGGACGCGAACAACACCCTGCTGACCTGGTCCGACATCTTCTGTGTCGCGCCGAACCCCACTACGGCGACCAGCGTGAACAACGGCAACTGCGGCGGCGCGGCGCAGACGCCCGCGGTGTTGCAGAGCTCGGCGGCGCTCAACGCGATCGCGTTCTCGACATCGAGCTACGCCGGCACCGCGACGCTCACGGCGAACGGCACCGGGTTCATCTTCTATCTGGCCGGGCACTACTTCCTGATGCGCACGGCCGCGCTGCCGGCGGCGGGCACGGTGTGGAACGCCCGCACCTATGCCGGCACGGTCACCGGCTCGGCGGGCGGCGCGAACTTCGTGTACCTCCCGGCGGTCCGCTCTGGGGCCGTCCCGGGCCTGCGCCTGCGGGCGACCTACGCGGGCACGACGTTCGACCCGAACGTGTCGACCACGGTGAACATGGACGCGATCCACACGGTGCCCGACCCGTATTACGTCACGAACTCGCTGGAGCAGACGCTGAACGCCAAGATCCTCAAGTTCGTGAACATGCCGTCGCGGGCCATCGTGCGCATCTACTCGGTGAGCGGCATCCTCGTGCAGGTGCTGACCATCGACGACAACGCGGGAGGCGGCGAGCTCACCTGGAACCTACGGAACCGGAACAACCAGTTCGTGGCGTCCGGCGTGTACTTCTATCACGTCGAGACCCCGGACGGGAAGACCAAGTTCGGCCGGTTCACGGTCGTCAACTTCGCGCCTTGAGGAGACTGCCACCATGACGAAGCACTGGCTGATGCAACTCAGCGCGGTCGTGCTGGCGGCGGCGATGGTTGCTCCGGCGGCTGCGCAGTCCACCCAGGACAACACCGCCTTCGGCGGCGCGTCCGGGGAGTTCCTCCTGCTCGGCGCCGGTGCGCGGGGCGCCGCCCTGGGCGGCGGCTTCGCGGCCCTGACGACCGACGTGACGGCGATGTACTACAACCCCGCCGGGCTCGCCCAGCTGGCGCGGCCCACGGTAGAAGTCGGCACGTTCGACTACCTCGTCGAGACGCGCTACACCTGGGCCGGCATGGCCTTCCCGATGTCGGGCGGCGTGCGGTCCATCGGGGTGGCGCTCGGCACGTTCGGGTTCGGCGACCAGCCGATCTACACGGTCGACAACCCCGACGGCGACGGGACGACGTACTCGGTGCGCGAGACGTTCATCTCGGGCACCTACGCCCAGAACTTCTCCGACCGGTTCGCGGCCGGGTTCACCATCAAGTTCATCAGCGACGCGCTGGGCGACACCGAGGCGAGCAGCTTCGCCCTGGACCTGGGAACGAGCTTCCACGCGTCGGTGGGCGCGCGCCCGCTCCGGGCGTCGTTCACGATCCAGAACCTCGGCAGCGGGCTCGAGCACCAGGGCGAGGCGCTGGATGTGGGGGTGACTCGCGAGCCGCCCCTGGGCACCGTGGACGTGCCGCAGGAAGAGCAGCCGGCCCGGCTGCGTGCCGGGGACTGGGGCCTTCCCGTCATGTTCCGCGTGGGCGTGGCCATGGACCTGGTGAGCCACGGCAACAACCGCGTCACTCTGCTGGGCGAGTTCAACCAGCCCAACAACACCAAGGCCGCCGGCAGTCTCGGCGCGGAGTGGATGGGTGCCAACCTGGGCGGCTCGGGGTTCTCCCTGGCGGCGCGCGGCAGCTGGACGCTCATGCCGGACAACCAGATCGACGACATCAACTTCGCCGGCATCCCGACGTCCGAGAGCGACGGCGGCCTGACGTCGGACGGCTTGGCGCTCGGCGGGGGCGTGGAGTACCAGCGCGCCGACTGGCGGCTGGGCTTCGATTACGCCTGGCGCAACATGGGCACGTTGGGCAACATCAACGTGTTCAGCTTCCGGCTCGGCTGGTAACCCGGCTCGGGCCGCCGTGTGGACGCTGCTGATGGCGCTGCCCTGGCCGCCGTCCCGGGTGCCTGGAGCGTTTCCCAGACGCCCGGGCCGGCGGACTTCGCCCATTAGCGCTGCGCGCTCGCCAGCGCCCGCACCGCCCCCGCCAGCATCCGCACCTTCCGCTGATCCGGGGCTCCCGCGGCGTCGCCGTCGAGCTGCCCGGCGAGCTGGGTCAACGCATCCCGCCGCGTCGCTCCGGACAGCCCCTCCGCGCGGGTCAGCTCGCTCCGCACAGCCGCCACGCGGTCCGCCGCCAGCCCGCTCGTCCGCGCGAGCTGGTCCAGATAGGCCCGCGGCACCGCAAAGCTCGGCGGCCAGACGAGCTTCTGCTGATCCTGCGCGTTTAGAAAGGCGAACCGCACGAGCCTCGCCGCGTCGATCTCGTTCTGCGAGATGTGCGCGCTCGGCACCAGCTCGACAATGTCGAGCCCGCGGGCGATCTCGGAGCTGATGATGTAGCCGTTGTACCAGTAGGCGGACCACGACCCCGCGCCCAGGAGCTTCGTCGAGTCCATTGGCCCGCGGTCGAAGTACGCGATCTCGACAGGGCGCGCGGGATCGGTCCAGTCGAACACCGAGATGCCGCCTTGATACCAGCCCTGCGCCATGATGTCGCGCCCGGGAATCGGGATCAACGACCCGTTGTGCGCGACGCAGTTCTCCTGCGGCGTCTGGGGCACCGGGAGCTTGTAGTAGCTCGTGAACGTCATCGTGCTGTCCCGCAGCGTGAAGAGCGCGTTCGCCCCCCACTGCGGTTTGTCCGTCATCCGGCAGCGGGGCTGCAAGCCGCCGCCCCATTCGTCGGTGAACAGGATCTTCGTGCCGTCGTTGTTGAACGTCGCCGAGTGCCAGTAGGAAAAGTTCGAATCGGCCACCGCGGCGATGCGCCGGGGGTTGGCCGCATCGCGAATGTCCAGCAGCAGCCCGTAGCCGCCGCACGCGCCGCCGGCGAGCCCGATCGCCGGGTAGACGGTGATGTCGTGGCACTGGGTGGGCCCGCGGCGCGGACCCGGGGGAGGCGCCACCAGCTTGTCCACGATACCCTGGATGGCGGCCCGCAACGCGGCGCTGTCTGCGCTCGTCGGGGCGCCGGTTCCCTGTCGCGCTTTGACGACGCTGTCCAGCATCCGATTGATGAATGATGGCGGCAGGACGTCGTCCAGGACGTATTCCATGCCGTGCACCGTCGCGGTGAACGCGCCCCGGGCACGCGCGGCGGCGGCGGCCCGCGCCGCGGCGGCGATATCTTCCTGCGACTCGCCGTGACTGGCCGGCTCCGTCAGGCCGCTGAAGATCCGGGGTGTGCTCACGAGCTTCGCCCGCTCCGGCGCGGCCAGCGGCACCTGGATGACCTCGATGCGGAACAGTGCGGTGTTCGGGTCCTGCTCGGGCGGCGCGGCGGAGCATCCCGCGAGCTCGTTGGGGGACCGCACCGGGGCCGAGCCCGAGACATAGATGTACACGTTGGCGGTGTCGTCGGGATCGCTCACCACGGTGTGGGTGTGCGAGCCGCGGCACGTCTGGACGTTGGTCAGGTACTTGGGGTTGGCGATGTCCGTGATCTCGAAGATACGGATGCCGCGCAGCCGATCGTGGCTCACGGTGTCGGACACGCCCTGCGTCCCGCAGTCGGTGCGCCCGTCCAGGGCTTCCCCCGACACGAACAGCAGGTTGCGGTAGACCGACACGTCCGCCTGCGAGCCGGGACAGACGTAAGCCCGGTGCAGCCTCGGGCGCGCCGCGTTGGCGATATCCCAGACCTGAACACCGCTGAAGTTGCCTTGAATGGCGTAGTGCCCGGTGAACGAGATGTCAGAATTGATGAACTGGAAGTCGCCCGGCTCGCTTGCGTTCATGAACTGCGGCGACGGCGGGGTCCGCGAGACGACGCGCAGGTTCCAGACGGCCTCTGCGGCATCCATCCACCCGGCGCGCAGGCCGATGCGGGCGTCCCTCGTGGGCGCCGCCTTGGTGGTCACGACGTTCGAGGCCCTGGCGCACGCCGCCAGGGACAACACGCCGATCGTGGTGCACAGGAAACGCTTCATGGGGTCTTTCCTCCGGAGGGTAGCGCCGCCAGCATGCGCTGCATGCGCTCGATTTCGGTAGTCTGGTCGGCGTGCACGTCGGCGGCGAAGCGGAACACGAGGCCGTCCTGCGCCGCGCCCTGGGCGCCGAGCAGCTGGTCCACCATGATGATCGCGCCCTGGTGATGCTGGATCATGAGCGTCAGAAACGACCGGTCGAACTCGGCACCCCGCGCGCGGTCCAGCTGTGCCAGCTGCTCGGGGGTCAGCATGCCGGGCATGAGCATCTGGTGGTCCATGCGGGCTTCGTTGCGCTCGCGCAGCCAGCGCTCGAGGAATGCGATCTCGTCCGTTTGCGCCACGACGATCCGTTCGCTGAGCGCGCGTACCTGTGGACTCGCGCCGTGCGTGATGTCCACCGCCCAGCCGCCGATCAGCACCGCCTGCGCGTGGTGCGTAATCATGCCGTCCATGAAGTGGACGTCCGCCTGGGTGTAGCGCGGCTGGCCGCTGTCGGTCCGGGCCTGCGTTGCAGGCGACGTCGCGCGGCTGCACGCGGCGATGGCTATGGTGAAGACCAGCGCCCTCGATAGGAGCACGAGGCGCAATCTACCTGGCGCCGCGCCGTTGCACCAATTCCCACCGTTTCGTCGTGAGACTGGCGCTCGAAGGGAGCGTCCGTGCGCGGAATTCTCTAGCACCGCGTCCTCAAGCCGCATGCGCACGCAGGTACTCCAGGCTGCCCGGCAGATCGCGGATGAGACGCAGCAGCACGTCCATCGCGGCCGACTGCACATTCCGGCCGGCCTCCCAACGAGAGATCGTGTTGTCCCCGAGCCGGAGAAGCTGAGCCAGCTCGGCCTGAGTCAACCGGTGGTGCTCCCGGATGCCCCGGATTTCATCTGCCGAAAGGAGGCCGTACTTCGCGCGGTACCGGTCGATCCCTCGCCGCTCGAGCTCACGGGCCACGGAGAGGTTGAACATGCCCTCACCGCACTTCGGGCACCGGAGATGCGGCATGGCCGGCACCGTCACCTTCTCCCCGTTCACGGAGACCGACAGATTGCCCCGGACGCTACGCATGATCGTTCCGCAGGTCGGACAGGCGTCGTCAGGCAGCTCGCGACCCCGCCGCGGCTTTAGCGCGCTACGCTTCTGGGCCCTCGCCTTGGTCTTGGTCGTCATTGTCAGGCTCCTCGTGAAACGAGATCACCACGCAGTGCTCTCGCAGCACAACCTTCGCGTAGAGCACGACTCCGGCGATCCGAGGTTTGAAGACGTACAGCCACTCCCCCGTTGCGCGCGACGGGACCCGTCCGACGCATGCGCCGGCGGTCAGGTTCGCCACGATGTGGTACACGTCCTCGGTACCGAGGGCGAGAGGCAGTGCCCGTAGCTCCTCGTACGCCTTCTCCGTCAGCTGTACCTTCCCTTCGGCCGCGAGGCGGTGGATACGCGCCAGCACACGCGGCAGCCATCGTGGCATCGTGGATGCGGTCACTCACCATATGGTGAATGTAGGCATGTGGTGAATTCGAGACAACCCATCGGGTGCAGGCGCGCGGGATGGCTCAGGCCGCCACAGGAGTAGGCGGGGCGGATCAACGGCCGCTCAACGAGGGCCCGGGCGGGAGACTTGGGCGCGGCGAGGACCGCCGGGCTACCGCGCCACGTACCTTCTTGGCCGCCGTGACCCCGACCCTCGACCCGGAGCGCACCGTGTCCGCGAAACCCCTGCTCGTCGCCGCCACCCTCGTCGTCGCCGTCGGGGGCTGGTACTTCTTTCGTCCCGAGCGCGCCTTCCTCGACGCCCGCGTGAGCGAGGCCGCACCGGGCGACTCCGCCACGGTGCTGCTCCGCGGCGAGTTCGCGTCCCGCGAGCACCAAGGCCGGGGGCGCGCCGAGGTTCTGGATCTCAGGGACGGCCGGCGGATTCTGCGCTTCACGGAGTTCGAGACGCTGAACGGCCCCGATCTGCAGGTGTACCTGCTCGGTTCGGCCGACGCCGCGGGCGGGGGCGACCTCGAGGCGCACGGCTTCCTGTCGCTCGGCGCCTTGAAGGGCAATGCCGGCGACCAGAACTACGCGATCCCCGCGGATGCCGATCTCTCGAAGTACCGGGCAGTGTCCGTGTGGTGCCGGCGGTTCGGAGTGAACTTCACGACCGCGCCGCTCGCGCCACCCGCGACGTAAGCCCGGGAGGACGTTGTTCGCGGCTCGGCCGCTGCCGCTCAAGCGGCGATGCCACGCCCGTTTACGGGCAGGTGCCGAGCCGCGAGTTCACTCGCGCATCCCGAGGGCCGCGCGCGTCAGTGAACACCCTCCTTGTCAATTACGCCTCAACGAACACGGCGCCCTCCCATGGGGAGGGCGCCGCGCCGTTCGGAAGTACCGCGAGTGGTTTACAGCTTGACGACGTTCTGCGCCGCCGGGCCCTTTTCACCCTGGACGATGTCGAACTCC
>Ga0247727_10009371_pt1 | contig 17783 bp, 10 predicted proteins | sample WisWelCaveWW1625_FD_202498 | JGI IMG/M metagenome (GOLD analysis project Ga0247727, IMG submission 202498) | Biofilm microbial communities from Wishing Well Cave, Virginia, United States - WW16-25 | ecosystem: Environmental > Aquatic > Deep subsurface > Groundwater > Cave microbial mat | place...
CTCTTACGCCACCCTTTCCGCTAGCTGCGATAGCGTTGACAACTGTCTGAACAACTCTGCCTGCGCTAGTTTAGCTACCTGTTCTGGTCTTGGTGAAGTCAAGCATTATACGGGAACCCTTCCGTTCGATGTAAACACGACGGTGGTCCGCAACCCCTATAGTGGTATGGAGCCGTTAATACTTTTCATTGATGGTGCTGGCAACGATCCTGCTCTCGTCTTCAACACTGATTTTTCCATTGGCGCCGAGACTGGAATAATTTTTGTCGTCAAAGGAAATGTAAAAGTTCATTCAGGTGTGTCTTCAATTGCAGGGGCATTTCTCATAGACGGACAGTTTAGTACCGGTAGGCTCGGATCGACTATCGGCAACCAAGACGCCGGTAAGTACGCCGCCATCAGTATTGGACGGGACGGCCTTGCCAGAATTGTTTATTTGACCGCCGATGATGTTCGCTTTATTCGCTGCTTCAATTTCAGCTGTAGTCAAAATACTATCCGCTTTCTGGCTACCATTACTTCGGTAAGCTCTACTTATATGGAGCTAGATACGTCAGGGGCAACGGATCTTCCCAAGATTGTGGTGGGACAGAGGACTGCTACGGACGCTAAATCTTACTATATCAACTGCCAAGATGAGAATTGCCGCACCAAGAATGTCCTAAAAATTGACGATGCTGCTGACCCAGATATTGCCATTGACACTAGCCAAAATTACCGACCATCAATTTCAGAAGGCTTCAATTTACAAGCCCCAAGAAGAAGTGCTTTCGTTTCTTGTAACAATGGAGGTGTTACTGACAAAACTTGTGTGAATCGTCAGAGAATCCAGCTTGATAGTCAAGGTGGTGGTAACTCGGTGAAAGATGTAGGAAATGACACGCAAATTGATTTCGATACCACTACAAGCCCAGCCACCCCGGTAATCACCTATGTGAAGAGAGACGGCAATCAAGCGGATCTGTTTATGGCTCGACGCCGTAATGGTGGAGGAGGTAGTTGTAATCTAAATGCCAACTGGGATTGCGAACGCTTGTCACCCAATCCACAAGGTTATGTCGGACGCTACCCTTCAATGGCACTCGTTAATGGTTATGTAAGGATTGCCTACAACAATACCTCACAAAAAGCGCTCCAGTATATGGATTGCGGTAGTAGTGGAGGTCAGCTTTGTCGGCCTTCTCAACGCAGCACGGCAGGCCCCGATTGTCCAGGAGGTAATAACTGTGAAGTGCAAGATTATGTCTCTATGGTCCTAAATACGAGTAACAATCCACGCATTGTTTACAACGTTAAACCAAAGTACACCGGAGGTTCTCCAATTCCTCCACAATGCGATCCTTTTGATTGTTTTGATTTGCGGTTCACCTATTGCAACACAGCCTGTGATAATGATAATAATTGGTCAGTCGTCAAGCTGCAGCAAGACATTAGAGGGGTAGGTGTAGCGGGTACAGAGCCGGGAGTTCAAGCTTTCACTCAAGCCTTGGCTCTAGGTCCAGAAAGCGGGGATGCCACCCGTGACTACCCAAGAATAGTTTTCTACAAAGCCGATACTCGGGACTTAATGTACCTTCGATGTACCACTAAGACCTGTACTGGCGCGGTTCCAACACCTTTGGTGCTAGATTCAGGAAATGCTATTACCTTGCCGGATAATACCCTAACAGTAAATGGCTCTGTCATTGCTTTCGGGGACATTAATCTTGAAAGAGATCTCTTTCAGTACAGTAGCTCTGAGCCAGGGGAGATGTTTATTCTGCAACCTCGCTACTTCTATCTCTTCCGCGAGGTTTGGCAACAAGCGCCGATTTACCAGGAGGCCAACCCTTAGTTGACAAAAACCTTTCTTTCACATATTATTAGGCCGATGTAAAGTTAGCTTTCCCGGAACTCGCACTTTAGTTTTGGAAAAGAGGCTAGGATACTAGGCTCTTTTTCGTTGGGAAGGGATTTATATCAGCACTTTGAAAATCGAATACGCAGTAGAAATGGGCCAGTTTTGGTTTTGACTAGCCAAAACGAGCTCCGTTTCAATTCAAAACTAGTCAGTTAAGAACTCTTTAGCTCCGCAAGGAGCGCAGAGCGCGAACCCCTCAAGGGTGAGCAATCTTTAATGGAGAGTTTGATCCTGGCTCAGGGTAAACGCTAGCGGCGTGCCTTAGGCATGCAAGTCGAACGACGTGTTCCCGCAAGGGAATTACGAGTGGCGGACGGGTGAGTAACGCGTAGGAATCTACCCTAAAGTGGGGAATAACACCGCGAAAGCGGTGCTAATGCCGCATGTGAAGGCAACTTCAAAGTACATAACTGTACGCTTTAGGATGAGCCTGCGTCCCATCAGCTTGTTGGTAGGGTAAAAGCCTACCAAGGCTACGACGGGTAGGAGGTCTGAGAGGATGATCTCCCACAATGGCACTGAGACACGGGCCATACACCTACGGGTGGCAGCAACCGGGAATCTTGGACAATGGGCGCAAGCCTGATCCAGCGACGCCGCGTGGAGGACGAAGGCCTTCGGGTCGTAAACTCCTTTTGTCAGGGAATAAGCTCTGCGGAAAGCAGGCAATTACAATCAAGCAACCTAGCAGACGAACTCTTCGTTTGCCAAGCACTTGAGTGTTTAGATTGCCAATTTTCCGCAGAGTTGACGGTACCTGAAGAATAAGCCGCTGCTAACTACGTGCCAGCAGCCGCGGTGAAACGTAGGCGGCAAGCGTTACCCGGAATTACTGGGCGTAAAGAGTGCGCAGGCGGTTTGGAAAGTTACTATTGAAATCTCCCCGCTCAACGGGGAATCCGGTAGTAATACTTCCAGACTTGATGGTTTGAGGGGGTACCGGAACAGTTGGTGTAGCAGTGAAATGCGTTGATATCAACTGGAACACCAAAGGCGAAGGCAGGTACCTGGTGAACACATGACGCTGTTGCACGAAAGCGTGGGGAGCAAAACGGATTAGATACCCGTGTAGTCCACGCCGTAAACTATGGACACTAGATATCGGAGGATTTGACCCCTTCGGTGTCGTAAGCTAACGCGTTAAGTGTCCCGCCTGGGGAGTACGGCCGCAAGGCTAAAACTCAAAGGAATTGACGGGGACCCGCACAAGCAGGGGAACGTGTGGTTTAATTCGAGACAAAACGAAGAACCTCACCAGGGTTTGAAATGTACGTTTTAGGACCCCGAAAGGGGAACAAACCGCAAGGTAGCGTACACAGGTGCTGCATGGTTGTCGTCAGCTCGTGTCGTGAGATGTCGTCTTAAGTGACTCAACGAGCGCAACCCCCATCACTAGTTGTATCACTCTAGTGAAACTGCCTCCGCGTCGCGGAGGAGGAAGGTGGGGACGACGTCAAATCATCATAGCCCTTATGTCCTGGGCTACACACACGTTACAATGGTGAATAACAATGCGTTGCAAAGTCGCAAGGCGGAGCTAATCGCTTAAATTTCACCTCAGTTCAGATTGTAGGCTGAAACTCGCCTGCATGAAGATGGACTTGCTAGTAATCGCGGATCAGCTTGCCGCGGTGAATACGTTCTCGGGTCTTGTACACACCGCCCGTCAAGTGAGCAAAGTTGGGGGCACCCGAAGTGCCGGTTTACCGGTCCTAAGGTGAACTCAGCGATGAGCGCTAAGTCGTAACAAGGTATCCCTAGGGGAATCTGGGGATGGATCACCTCCTTTCTTTTTTTGATTTTTCAAAATTAGATAACAGGGAGAAATCCTCCGGTAGTGCCGGAGGCAGTTCCGAATTCACGAAAATCGGAATAGGTCAATCTTTTCTCCCGGCGTGCCGGGGGGAGGGAAAATTGAAACGTTTAGTTTCTACTGCGTGTTCGGTTTGGTCAAAGTGCTTGCCCGCCAGTTGGCGGGTGGAAAGAACCTCGCGCAAGCGGGGTTTTTCTTTGGGCAAATGTTGCTCGCGCTTCTCTTGAATGTTAAAATAGGCCAGAATTTTGGGCGATTGGCTCAGTGGTAGAGCGCGTCTCTGATAAAGACGAGGTCGATGGTTCGATCCCATCATCGCCCACCATTAATTATTGTAGAACTCTATTGACCAATCTAACTACCCTATGGATTATTTCTCCATCTAAGGATTCTTCCAACCATAATGCGTTGTTTGGAAGTTTCTGAGTGAATTTATAGCAAATTAAGCAATAATATTTAGTCATTATTCCCCACCTCCTAACTAGCTTAATATAGAGCAGAAGTACGAATGAAAATCAAGCTTCTTAGCAAGGGTTAGTTTTCACTGCTAAATGACTCTAGTAAAGCTTGACTAAATGAAAATTTGATGGTATATTCGGGCCGATGAGATTATCTTTCTCATTCGAGGGTGTTTTGGGCATTTGAGGATTCCGTAAGAAGCATTGATTATTAGCTCGCTTGTACCTGCATTTACCTCCTCTTGTGTCTGAAATTCTCCACTAGAATACTTTAATTGAATAGTGTAATATCCAGCGGTTGGTTTTGACCGACCTTCCAAGCAAGGGCCTGTGGCTCAGTTGGGAGTATGCTGAAGCATTCTGCGCTCCGATAAATCGGAGCTAAGAGCACCTTATAATTTGAGGGACCTTTAACTGATTTTGGGCCGTTAGCTCAGCGGTAGAGCACTACATTTGCAATGTAGGGGTCGTGGGTTCAAATCCCTCACGGTCCACCAAAAATTGTCGGTTCGGTCTCGCCGAAGGCGAGATTTGATCCAAAGGATCTGCTGCCGACCAGGTCCACCAATAAGTTAGGCGCCATTTGCTAAAGTAGGCCACTTTGGCAACTGATACCGAATTTAGAGGTCGCACCCTGCATTTGTGAACAAGACAATGCAGTGCGATTGGCACCTTGAAAACTAGAAAGAACGTCTTGCCTCAGAACTCTTCGTTCACTCGAAGAACTCTGAGGCTAATGTAAGAAAAAATCTACTCGATGCAACTAGTGGATGCCTTGGTCTTCCTGGCCGAAGAAGGACGTAATTGGCTGCGATAAGCTCGGGGTAGGTGCCAATAACCGCTCATCCCGAGATTTCCGAATGGGGTAACCCACTCCGACGAAGGTCGGAGGGCCTCCCGATGAATACATAGTCGGGATGGAGGCAAGTGCCCGAACTGAAACATCTCAGTAAGGCGAAGAAAAGAAAACGACAATGATTCCGTCAGTAGCGGTGAGCGAAAGCGGAAGAGCCCAAACCCTTTAAGCAATTAAAGGGGGTTGTAGGGCCTGTCTGACTTTAATGTCAAAGAGTTACAAATTTCTAGGCTAGCAGAACCATCTGGAATGGTGGGCCAAAGGAAGTGATAGCCTTGTAAGCGAAAGTCTAGAAACTCTTGATAGGTTCCTGAGTACCGCGGAGCACGTGGAATTCTGCGGGAATCTAGCCGGACCATCGGCTAAGGCTAAATACCAGGAAGGACCGATAGTGAACAAGTACCGTGAGGGAAAGGTGAAAAGCACCCCGGTGAGGGGAGTGAAATAGTATCTGAAACTAGTTGCTACCAAGCAGTCGGAGCCTCGATTTATCGGGGTGACGGCGTGCCTATTGAAGAATGAGCCGGCGAGTTGTCAGTGTTCGCAAGTTTAAGTCCGTGATCGGACGTAGGCGAAGTGAAAGCGAGCCCTAACTGGGCGTTAGCGGATGCTGTCAGACCCGAAACCAGGTGAGCTAACCATGTCCAGGGTGAACCCGATGTAAAAGTCGGGGGAGGCCCGCACCCGTATCTGTTGCAAAAGGTTGGGATGAGGTGTGGTTAGAGGTGATATGCCAATCGAACCTGGAGATAGCTGGTTCTCCCCGAAATGCATTTAGGTGCAGCGGTAAGTTTTAAGTACTGGGGGTAGAGCTACTGAATGGAATCTTGCCTCGCAAGAGGTGAATTCTAACCAAACTCCGAATACCAGTATGTATATCTTGCCAGTGAGACTGCGCGGGCTAAGCCGCGTGGTCGAGAGGGAAACAACCCAGACCGCTAGCTAAGGTCCCCAAGTTCAAGCTTAGTGTTAAACGTAGTGTACTTCCTTAGACAGACAGGAGGTTGGCTTAGAGGCAGCCACCCTTTAAAGAGTGCGTAACAGCTCACTGTTAGATTCGGGAAGTATGCGCGAACAATGTAACGGGGCTCAAGCTTGATACCGAAGCTGCGGCTTCCTCCGAGAAATCGGAGGAGGGGTAGGGGAGCGTTCTGTATGCCTTGAAGGTGTTCTGTAAGGAATGCTGGAGCGTACAGAAGTGAGAATGCCGGCATGAGTAGCGTAAGTCTAGTTAAAACCTAGACCACCGAAAGCCCGAGGTTTCCTGGGCAACGTCAATCGTCCCAGGGTTAGTCGATCCTAAGCTGAGGCCACAAAAGGCGTAGGCGATGGACAAGCCGTAGAAATTCGGCTACAAAGTTGTTCCGATCAAGACACAAAGGGTTGACAGGAGTGGAAGTCTCTAGCACCGTTACGCAATGGTGTTCAAGTAGTTAGGAAGTGGCAGTTGGAAAATCCGCTGATTTCCACGATTTATCGTGGAAGCCCAAGTCACGTCTTAAGTCCCGATTTATCGGGGCGCAAGATGAGACCGAAGGTCACGTTTATTCGAGCTACGAGTAGTCTCGCAAATCGCAAGAGGCGTGGGATTAGAGCGCTTTCAGTTCTCAAGAAAATGCTCGTTGTGGAGGACAATTTTATCGTACCGCAAACCGACACAGGTGGGCAGGTCGAGTAGACCAAGGTGAACGAGATAACCTCCTTCAAGGAACTCGGCAAAAAAGCTCGATGTATCTTCGGAAGATATCGTCCCTAGCCATGCCGCTAGGGCGCAGCAAATGACTCTCAAGCGACTGTTTATCAAAAACACAGGGCTATGCAAACCTGAAAGGGGAAGTATATGGCCTGACGCCTGACCAGTGCCGCAAGGTTAAGGAAGCCTCTTTACGGGGGCGACTGAAGCCACGGTAAACGTCCGCAGTAACTATAAAACGCTTCGCGTTTTGCGCTTTGTTAACAAAGCTAAATTCGTGCTACCGCTTATCTTTTTTGATAAGTTGCACAAGCAAGTTGTAGTTACGGAGGTTGGAATCCTCCTCCGGTTAGTGTTCCGGACAAAATCTGGCTATATGCTGGAAACTCCGTTGTATCTCACGGTACCTCGTCTTGCGATTTGTAAGACAAGGTGAAAATCCGACGAGTGCGGACAATCAGCAGGGAAGTTGTAAGTAACCCCTCAGAGACCACACGCCAGACTCCGATGTATCGGAGATGATATGGTCCGAGCTGTATAGCGATATACAGTCCCACAGTGGGATTCCGCTAACGCGGAAAACAAATCTAAACTGTGCTAAGGTAGCGAAATTCCTTGTCGGGTAAGTTCCGACCTGCACGAAAGGCTGAACGACTTGAGAACTGTCTTGAAGGTGGACTCGGCGAAATTGAGATGGCTGTGAAGACGCGGCCTAGATATGCCAGGACAAAAAGACCCCGTGGAGCTTTACTATAACTTGGCCCTGCGTTAGGTTTGAAGATGTGTAGCATAGGTGGGAGCTTCGGCACCAGTGAAATACCACCCTTCTTCAAATTTGACGCTAAAGCTGACCCGTAATCCGGGCAGCTGACAAGGTCTGGTGGGTAGTTTGACTGGGGCGGTCGCCTGCAAAAAGGTAACGCAGGCGCCCAAAGGTTAGCTTAGTTCCGATGGAAACGGAACATGACGTGCAAAAGCTAAAGCTAGCTTGACTGCGAGACTCACAAGTCGAGCAGGTGCGAAAGCAGGGTTTAGTGATCCTCCGTGTCCCGAATGGAAGGGCCGGAGCTTAACGGATAAAAGCTACCCCGGGGATAACAGGCTTATGGTGTCCAAGAGTTCACATCGACGACACCGTTTGGCACCTCGATGTCGGCTCGTCTTATCCTGGGTGGGTAGTACCACCCAAGGGTTGGGCTGTTCGCCCATTAAAAAGGTACGCGAGCTGGGTTCAGAACGTCGTGAGACAGTTCGGTCTCTATCCGGCATATCCGCATGAGTCTTGAGGGGGTCTACTCCTAGTACGAGAGGACCGGAGTGGACTAGCCCCTGGTGTACCAGTTGTCCAAGCTTGGGCAGTGCTGGGTAGCTACGCTAGGTTGGGATAAGCGCTGAAAGCATCTAAGTGCGAAGCCCGCCCCAAGATTAGGACTCAGTCCCCCGACTTGTCGGGGGCAAGGATCGTGGCAGACTACCACGTTGATAGGCGGCAAGTGTAAGATCCGTAAGGATTTCAGCTAAGCCGTACTAATAATCCAAACAGATTTTTTCTTTCTGAGCGTTCTTTCTAGTTTTCAGGGTGCTACGCACCCTTGTCATTGCTTCACTACTATGATCTCTGTTCGAGCTATAGTAGTTCCGCAAAGTCAGGGTGTTTATTTAAAGCAACTTTGGGTTAGTTATTCTTTTGATAATTGACCCAAGGCTGTTTGAGCGAGGTGGCTCCACCTTTTCCCAAGATGGCGAAGCCAGCGCAGGATGCTTTAGCATCCTCTTCCGAACAACAGTGTTGGAATAGAGCCTAACGAAAGTTGGACTTTGCTCCAAGGCTGTTAGAGCGCCAGGGCTCTACCCGATCCCTTTCCGAACTCGGTCGTAAAAACTGGCAGCGCCAATGATACTGCAGCTTCTCAGCTGTGGGAACCTAGGTCGCAGCCCTATTTAATGAAAAGACCCACCGCAAGGTGGGTTTTTTCTTGGGAAAAATTGATTAAAAGTTTATATTTTGATATAGTTTCCGCGCTCAGTCGCCATTTTAACAATTCAATAAGGATCCAAAGGAGACCGGCCATGAACCTCGTGATTTCAATGTCCAAGTACCAAGGTAGCGGGAACGATTTCCTGATCATTGAAGCGGATAGACTGGGTGAATTTCTCGCCCCTCAGGAGTGGCCAGATTTCGCTCGTAGGGTCTGCAACCGCCACTTCGGTCTTGGGGCTGATGGGCTTCTGGTCGTTGGCGGCCGGTCCGAGGGTCGACCCTTCATGCGTGTTTTCAACTCGGATGGTAGTACCGCAGAGATGTGCGGCAATGGCATCCGCTGTTTCGCTGCCTACACCCACGGAGAGGGCTGGAGAGACTGGTGGACTCAGGGGAGCTTAGTCGTTGAGACTGACTCGGGTCCAAAGAAGATCGAGCTCTCGGACGGGGGCTATAGAGTCAACATGGGTCCGCCGATCTTTGATCCGGAGAGGATTCCCGTGAAGACCGAAGAGCGTGACAAGGGCGGTTGTCCGGTCGTGAGGGTTGAGCTGCCCGGGACCCAACACGGAACAGTGCATTGTGTCTCGATGGGAAATCCTCATGCCGTGGCTGTCGTACGGAGCCTCGAACAGTTCGAAGAAACTCCCCTTAGTGAGCACGGGTCAATGATTGAGGAAGCTGTCTCCTTTCCCCAGCGAACCAACGTTGAGTTTGTTTGGTTAGCCGACAAACACCGCGCCTATGTCAAGGTTTGGGAACGAGGGGCGGGAGCGACGCTTGCTTGCGGAACAGGTGCGTGTGCCGTTGCGGCGGTGGGGATCAGTAATGACATGCTCGAATCACCTGTATTCGTTGAGCTTCCAGGTGGGACGTTGACGATCGAGTGGGACGGCAAGGGCGACGTCTTCATGACCGGGCCGGCTATCAAAGTCGCTGACATTGACCGCTACTACTGTTGGGAGTAAGTTCGAAGCGGAGGAGGATGAGAGAGGAGCCCGTTGTTGACTTTCGAGTTGGCGACGGGCTTTTCCGTTTTTGGCTTCAAAAGAAGTTAAACTTAACTTAATGGACCAAGAAACCGGTGGTGGAGTCCCCAAAGAAGCAATTGATTTTGATGCTGCCAAGGCACAGGCTAACCAGCCTTTTCGGCGAGTTTGGAGGTAGTTTCGTAGGCTTCACGGATGGCTTCTTCAACTTTGGCTTCCCGCTGAACAAAGCGTTTCATCTCGGCTATTTCGGCGGTAGTCTTGGTTGCTTGATTCCAAAGATTGACGTCAGTCAAGATTTTTGGATCGGCCCCACCGATGAGATCCTCAAGAGACTTAATTTCCGGTTTCTCGTAAGCGTAACTGACGTTCCCAACCGAGGTCTCAAGGGTTTCCCCATAGCGTTTTTTGTCATCGGCGTGCATGTACTGGTAAAGTTTACTGGCGGCCGTTCCCTCGATTAATACTAAACCGTAGCCAGGGACAAAACCCACCAAACCAGCCTTTTCAATGGCATTTTTTTGTCCGTCAGAGCTTTCTTTGAGAAATTCTGGAGTAGAGATTGGCGGTTCCTTGAGGAAATGGGCTTCGGTCCCTTTTGCAGTTATTTTTCCAGTAAACTCCCCGTCGTAGATTTGGTCGAGTTTGGTGAGTTGTTCAGAGAGTTTTTTGTGGTAATCCTCGTTTCCCGAAGCTGGAGAAGGCGAACCGTTGCCCGGTGCATTATCTGGAACAGTAGCTTCATTGGCTGGTTGAATGGCAGCTGGTATTGGGGATGGGTTTTGGTCGGCAGTATCCATAAGTGCATACATATTATTGGCAAGGGGACTTTTTGTCAATGAGACTTTCTTCAATAAGAAGATCTTCGTCCGCGCTGGTCTTCCTCAATCATATTCTCAATTACCTCTCGGGCTTTGAGGGTGTCATCCCGGCTGAGTCGATCAATCAAGAGTGGCTCTTCAGTTCTCAGCTTCGGATAAACATGTAAATGGCCAAAAAAGGGACCACAATCAGCTTCAACCTGGGCAATATCATGAAGATGCATGTCGCGGATTTGACTCATCTGTGGGCCAGTACGATTGATAAGGGTGACTTTATTTTTGTGAACGATTAGCTCATCTGGAAAAAGCTGCAAAGGAAAGACAGATTTAACCTGCAAGATCACGTCCGAATCGCTAGTTGGATTGACAGTCCTTTTCTCGGTAAAGTTTCTAACCGCTTTTTCTTCTATTTCTTTAGCCTCGGTTGGAGTAAGCGTTTCAAATTTTTGCATAGCAAACTCTTTTTAGCACAAAAAGAAAATAATTTCAGCAACTAATCGGGCATAAGTAAACTTCTTACTTCACCAACTAAGTAAAGTGAACCAGTCACTACCAAGGGAGACCCGCTCCTTAGACTCAAGTCAGAAGCCTTTTTAAAGGCGGTATTTGCTGAGGGTGTTAAATACTTCTTTAAGTTATCTTTTTGTATCAATATAGCAACTTCAGATACAGAAGTTGCAGTATTTTTCCCAGTATCTGTCGGAGAACTAAATTCAGTAAGTATTATGTTTTTTGCGAGGGGAATCAGAATTGAAAGCATTTCAGAAATGTTCTTACCCCTCTTAAAGGCAAGCAGGAAGTTAAATTTTTGGTTTGGTAACAGTTCATCTAACGAGGAAATTAAATTCTCCATCTTCATTGGATTATGGGCTCCATCAAGAATTATTAGCGGCTTTTTGGAAACAATTTCGAATCTTCCTGGGACTTTGAGTTGAGACAAACTTTGCCGAAGAGTAGCCCCGTTGATTTTAAGAAGACTGCTTTTCTCAAGAGAGAAGAGGGTGGCTAGGGCAAGGGTCGTGTTGGTTACTTCAAACCTCGCACCACTGGGAATAATTAGGTTGGTGAGATTTTTCTTTTTGAAGAAGAAATTGAAGTCGGATCTTTCGAGATCGAGGTTGTTAATAGTGCAGCCAAAGTCTTGTCCGAGAGTGTACAGACTTGAATTAGTCGAAGCCGCTTTATCTGCAAAAATTTTCCTAACGCTTGTTTGAGTTGCAGCAGTGATGACCGGGATACCCTTTTTAATAATTCCGGCCTTGTCGGTGGCGATTTTTTCCACCGTGTCACCTAAAATCTCAGTGTGATCCAGACCTACATTAGTTAATACACTCACTAGGGGTTGGATGACATTAGTCGCGTCAAGACTGCCTCCAAGTCCAACCTCGACTACCGCAAAATCGACCCGTTCTTCTCGAAAATGCTCGAAGGCTAGGGCAACCAGCATCTCGAAATAAGTTGGCTTTCCATACTTACCCTTGCCGATTTCCTCGACGAAAGGACGCAGTTTCTTTACTAGAATTGTAAAGGCAGCTTCGGAAATATTTTTTCGATTTATTTGGGCTCGTTCAGTGATTGACTGAAGGTGTGGGGAAATATGCAAACCTACCTTGAAGCCTTGGTCGCTTAGGAGCTGAGCGATGATCGTGGCAGTCGATCCTTTACCGGCCGTGCCTCCGACATGAATGAAACGCAGGCCCCTCTCCGGATGGCCGAGTAATTTTAGTAAAAGTTTGATGCGCTCAAGCCTCAAAGCCTTGGTTGATTCGTAGGTAGTCGGTATTAAAGTTTCAACATAAGCTTGAGCTTTTTCGAAACTTTTCATAACAAAGCTTTTAAACTAAAGTCCTCGAGTTGTCAAAAAAGACTTGTTTGTTTACCAAAGTGCTAAACTTGTTGTGCAGACAGCGCTTGCATTGCAGGCTTAAATAATGTAGTGTGTGAGGACAAAATTTCGATAAAAGGAGTTACTTATATTGATCAGCAGGTTGTTTCTGAGAAACTATAAATTAATATTACGATCGATATGATTCAAAAACTTAAGAATTGTAAAGATTAAGGTTGTTCTTAAATTATGGCAAAGATAGCTAATCAAACAGGTTCGAAAATGGCAGAATTGCTGGCCAAAGAGGAGTTTGCCCCCAAGGTCATCACTAGAGGCCAGATAGTTGAAGGGACAGTGGTGGCCAAATACCCAGAACAAATTTTGATTGATGTAGGTGCCAAGGCTGAAGGTATCATCGGCGCTCGAGAGCTTGAGGAAGAGGGTGTCAAAATTGACGATATCAAAGTCGGCGATAAAATGTTGGTCGGGGTTGTTTCTTCGGAAGGTGAGTCAGGACAGGCGATTTTGTCACTCAAGAAAACCGGTGGGGAAAGACGCTGGATTGCAGCCAGCCAGAAGATGGAAGCAGGGGAGACTCTGAACGTTCGAGTCCTTGAATCAAATCGAGGTGGCGTCATTGTTGATTTCGATGGAGTGCGCGGTTTTATCCCTTCCTCGCACCTGACCACCCCTTCTTCTGAGGCAATAGGAAAACACCTTGAAGTCAAGGTGATCGAGGTCGACAAGAAATTGAACCGACTCGTTTTTTCCGAGCGAGAGGCTCATCCAGAAAAAGGTTTCCCAAAGATTGAATTAGCCTTTCATGAAGATGATGTCTTGGACGGAGAGGTAAGTAAAATGCTTCCCTTTGGTTTCTTGGTGAAACTTCCCGACTCGATTGAGGGCTTGGTTCATATAAGTGAAGTTTCTTGGGAACGAGTGGGCAATCTTGCCGAATTGTACAAAATTAGCGATAAGGTCAAGGTAAAGGTCGTCAGTATTGATCCCAACTCCGGCAAGGTGAATCTCTCTATCAAGCAACTCCAGCCAGACCCTTGGGTAGAGGCAGAGGACAAATACCCAGTTGGCAAACAATTTGACGCCGAAATCTCACGCACCAGTTCTTACGGCGCCTTTGTGCAGCTGCAACCAGGAATAGAAGGGCTGATCCACAGCTCGAAGATTCCCTACGGAATGAAGCTTGAAGCCGGTAGCAAAGTTCGTGTCAGTGTTGATATTTTTGATGCCAAGACCCGCAGAGTCGCTCTCAGACTTGCTGAAGCGGAAAAAGACAAAAAGGAAGAAAAGACTAAACCAGAAAAAGTAAAGCGGGTGGGAAACAAAAATGAGTCGAAAACTGACTGAAAAATTTACTGATCGTGCCAAAAAGGCCCTAATAGTCGCGGCCAGAGAATCCAAACAGCTCGGCTCGAACCTGGTCGATACCGAACACATTTTACTTGGAATACTTCAAGACGAAACCTCAGTTGCCTACAAAGTCCTTTCCAGTTTTCAAATTGATGCAAGCAAAGTTAAAGAAGCGGTAGTAGCTTCGGCAGACCCGGCTGAAAACGCAGCTGACGATGCCGGTGGGGGTTTTACTGAGTCAGCTCAAGAGGCGGTCGCTTCGGCGGCCCTTCAGTCCTACCTCTGGGGTAGTGCCTTTGTTGGGACTGAGCACTTGCTTTGTGGTTTAGCAAAGACTCCTTCAGGTTTAGCGTGTCACATTTTACGCAGTTGGGGAGTCACTTATGAATCGCTAAAAAACCGGGTCGAAAGTTACTCACCTACTCAAAGCACTCAAGCCCCCATCAAAGAACCGGCGACACCCATGCTCAACAATTACAGTCGGGATTTGACCGCCTCAGCCCGCGAAAAAAAGCTCGACCCAGTCATCGGTAGGGAACTGGAAATCAAGCGTTTGGTACAAGTGCTTTCGCGTCGTACCAAGAACAACCCCGTTTTGCTGGGAGATGCTGGAGTAGGTAAGACCGCCATTGTTGAGGGCCTGGCGCAAAGAATCGTAAACCGTGAAGTACCGGAGCGTTTTTTGAACACACGTTTGATTAGTCTTGATATTAACGCCTTGGTAGCTGGAACCCGTTTTCGGGGAGACTTTGAGGAACGATTGCTGGGAATCTTGGATGAAATCAAAGAGGCTGGTAACATTATCCTCTTTATCGACGAAATTCAAACAATAGTCGGGGCTGGTGGGGCTGGGGGAGCACTCGATGCTGCCAATATCCTCAAGCCAACCCTAGCCCGCGGAGAATTGCGCTGTATTGGTGCCACCACAATTGAAGAGTACGCTCATTTTATCGAAGAAGACGCAGCTCTGGAGCGACGCTTTCAACCTATTCTGGTGACGGAGCCTGATCATCGGACTACAGTCAAGATTCTAGAAGGGTTAAAGTCGCGTTATGAAAATTTCCACGGAGTCAAAATAAAAAGAGACGCAATCGAACTAGCAGTTAAACTAGCCTCACGTTACTTGGTAGATCGCCATTTACCTGATAGCGCGATTGACATTTTGGACGAAGCGGCCTCGAGAAAATCGGTTAGCCTGGGAACCTTTAGCAAAGACGCCCTCAAAATCGAGGATTCACTGGAAAGTTTACGTGAGGATAAAGAGGAACTGGTCAAGGTTGAAGAATTCGAGGAAGCACTTGCCTTACGAGAGCGAGAAAAGAAGCTCTCTAGTAAATTGACGCAGATTCTTTCCGAGGAGAAGACTGACAGTCAGGATGGTAGCGTTGGGGTGCAGGATGTAGCCGAAATTGTTTCGATGATCACTGGGGTTCCAGTTGAGGAGCTCAGTGTCGATGAAGCGGCTAGACTCTTGAATCTAGAAAAGGAATTGGGAAAGCAAGTGGTTGGTCAGGATGAAGTCTTGCGCGGTCTATCAGGAGTTCTGCGTCGTTCGCGCGTGGGGTTGCGAGACCCACGGCGACCAATTGGATCCTTTATTTTCCTAGGCTCTTCTGGTGTAGGTAAAACTTTAGTCGCAAAAACTTTGGCAGAAGTAATGTTTGAAGATCCTGAGAGTCTGATCCGCGTCGATATGAGTGAGTTTTCCGAGCGCCACACAGTTTCGCGACTCCTCGGGGCTCCCCCAGGATACGTTGGTTTTGAGGAGGGTGGAGAACTAACGGAGAGACTCAAGAGGAGACCCTTTAGTGTAGTTTTGCTAGATGAGATTGAAAAAGCTCATCCAGAAGTTTTTAATATTTTGCTTCAAGTTCTTGAAGATGGACAGCTCATGGACGGTAAGGGCCGAGTCATCAATTTCCGCAACACCATCATCATCATGACTAGCAACATTGGTAGTCACCTGATACGAAAAGAAGGGGACCTAGGTTTTATTCACAGGAAGCGGGGGAGTAAAAAGCTAGCAGAAGAGTCTCATCGCGATCTGACACAGAAACTTCGTGGGGAGTTGCGTAAAATTTTCAAAGTTGAGTTTCTCAATCGGGTCGATTCAATACTAGTTTTCAAACCACTTGATGGCAAAGTGGCCAAAAAGATTGGTCAACTTTTGATCAAAGAAGTGAAGGCTAGACTTAAAGAACAAAAAATCAAGATCAGTGTCGCTCCAAGAGTCTACGACCTGTTGGTCAGTAAGGGTTTTTCAGAGGAATTTGGCGCACGGGAGCTGCGCCGTGTCATTCAAGAGGAAATTGAAGACCCACTTTCTGAAGGAATTCTTTCTAGGAAATTTTCAAAAGAAAAAGTGGTTAAGGTAAAATCATCCAAAGGCGAAATCACCATCAGTTAGTTTTTGGCGAGCTGGCCTTGACTCGGAAAGTCAAAACCAGCCGCTCTCACACCTCCTTCGTTTCTTACTACTCTGTGTGTCTTGGGTTGCTCAGCCATCAGCTCCTTTGGGTCCGACTGCTTTGGCGGCGGCGATCGCAGCTTCATAGTCGGGTTCGACCATCTGGTCCTTGACGTACTCCACGTAGGCCAGCCTACCGTGAGGGTCAATCACGAACACAGCGCGTTGGAGAAGTCCCCACTCCTTGATCAGAACTCCGTAATCGACCCCGAAGCGTCGATGAATGAAGTCCGAAAGGAGGACCACCCTGCTAGTCCCGATATCCTGCTGCCAGCGCCCGAGTGTGAAGACTGTCTCGGTGCTGACTACCAGGACTCCCGCCCCGTAGGGGAGGAGGTCTAGAAGCTCGATCCAGTGATCAGTTTCCTTCTTGCAGACTTGGGTCTCGATCGCGTTGATGGGGCTGATAATCCGCACCATACCCTCGAGCTGTCCTAGGGAAACGGTTTTGATTGAGCCGTCCCCTCCTCGTTGGATGTGTTGAAGCCAGAAGTCAGGGGCTTGCTGACCGACCTTAAGCTTCTTGCCGAGAACCGTGAGGTGTTCGTCTCCCTCGAAGGCCTCACCAACCCGAAACGGTACCAATCCACTCGTCATTGGACCCTCCTTCTAGCCCTGAATCAGGCCGATGTCTTTGCGGTAGCGCTTGCCCCGGAAGTGGATGCGCCCGACATTGTCATAGACCCGCTCGCGGGCTTCTTCGAGCGTGTGTCCAAGAGCAACGACTGTCAGAACACGTCCCCCTGCAGTTACCAACTGACCATCCATCAGTTTCGTGCCGGCGTGAAAGACGAGGACATCCGCGTCCACGTCTTCAATCCCAGTGATGGGGAAGCCGGTCTTCGGTCGCTCGACTAGTCCGTAGCCTTCGGAGACGAGAACCACGCCGACGGCCACTTGCTTCGACCAGTCAATCTTCACCTTGTTCAGAGTCCGGTTCGTTGTGGCGAGAAGAATCTCGAACAGATCGCCCTCAAGCAAGGGAAGGATGACCTGAGCTTCGGGGTCGCCGAGGCGGCAGTTGAACTCGAGGATCCTTAGGCCATCTTTGGTGACCATCCACCCAGGGTAGAGAAAACCGCGGTAGGGTCGCCTTAGCCGTCGCATGGCTTTCAGTACAGCCTTGGTGTAGGCATCCATCTCTTCCGCGGTTGAATCATCCAGCCAAACGGCCCTGCAGTAGCAGCCCATGCCACCGGTATTTGGACCGAGATCACCGTCGTAGAGCCGCTTGTGGTCACAGGAGTAGGGAAGATGGATGATCGTCTCGCCGTCGGTGAGGGCGTGGCCCGAGACCTCACGTCCGGTCAGTCGCTCTTCGAGCAGGACCACCCCACCTTCGTCGAAATAACCATCAAGTTGGAGGTCGCGCAGGCACCCCATCGCTGCTTCACCTGAGGCGGTTGGCCAGACACCTTTACCAGCCGCTAGCCCATCCTTTTTGATGACCAGGTTGAAATCGTGGGCGAGGACGTACTGTCTGGCCTGGCCGAAGTCGCGGAAGTGGTCACAGATCGGGTGAGGTACGTTCGCGTAGGCAGCTACTTCGCGCCCGAACTTCTTCGAACCCTCGATTTCGGCCGCAGCCTGAGATGGCCCGACCGCCGGAATT
>Ga0247727_10009372_pt1 | contig 17783 bp, 6 predicted proteins | sample WisWelCaveWW1625_FD_202498 | JGI IMG/M metagenome (GOLD analysis project Ga0247727, IMG submission 202498) | Biofilm microbial communities from Wishing Well Cave, Virginia, United States - WW16-25 | ecosystem: Environmental > Aquatic > Deep subsurface > Groundwater > Cave microbial mat | place...
AGTCCCAAAGATGGCAATGGATTGACAATGAAATGGATCGAATCTGTCTTCGTGATGCAACCCTTGTAGGTCATTTCCGCATGAACAAACGCTCCGTTATTCAATGAATCGGTAGGATAATCAAGCAAAGTGTCCGGAGCCGGTGTTGCCGGATTTCCATTTACGAAAAACTGAAAGGTTGCCGGATTGTCCGGAGAAAATGCAGAAAATGTTGCGGTATCACCGGCGCATATCGTAGTATCCGGCTCGGATGAAGAAAGGTATGCCACCGGATCGTTGACCGCAATCGTGTCGGTAGAAGTATCCCGGCAGGCATTCAGAAATTCAGAAACCAGGAATACGGTGTAGTCACCGGAAGTAGAATAGAAATGTGCATTCGTATCTGACGAATCAATACTGCCATCGCCAAAAATCCAGATGTAGCTGAGGTCATTTGGATTGCCGCTGAATGCGGTCGAGGTATTCGTAAAGAAAGCAGTATCTCCTATGCATACATCGGCAAGAGTGGTGAATCCGGAAACTGCAGGCGCTGCAGGATCAAATGAGATTCCGGAGTTGCCACTGACATCCGTACTGAAAAGGACGTTGTACGGTGCGGCTGCTCCGGAAAAGGTAATATCCGTAAAACTTGCCACCTCGATTTCAGGGACCACGATGCCAGCGAACGCAAATGTGGATGTAAATCCGGTTGCGGAAGTGGAAAAGACAATGCTGTCGGTACAGGTTGCAATCGCTTCAAAAATGCTGTCAACCGTTTGGGTTTTCAATGTGTCGGTCATCAACCACACGCCGGGGGCAATCGTGAATTCCTGAAATGTATTGCTTCCGAGTAATGTGGTGAAAGTCGAACTCTGGGAGTTGATGTTTACCCGGTGATACGTTTCTCCATTTCCGTAAAAATATTCGCCGCTCGCGTCCCCCAGCAGGTTGATTGTTGAAGTGCCCGCATCAAAAGTCAGGCCGCCGCTGATACCAAGAATATCCCATCCGATAAAAACGTCCAGCGTCGAATTCCCCAACTCAATCACCTTGGTGGAATCGGTATATACAAATACAACACCTGCGGAAACGTAATTGTCATTCGTCAGAAATGTTCCCTCCACGATCACGAGAAGTCCATCCCTTGTGATTTTCAGACTATCTGCGAGGCTGATCGTGTCGTTTCCGGCGGCGGCATCAAAGACTACCCCCGCATCAATTTCGATTGCTTTGGGATCGAAGGTGATGCTTGTATCCGGAATAAATATCAAACTCTGGTCAGTGCCCGTTCGTGACAAAGTCAAAGTCGGATCCAGGCTTACATTTCTCCTTGCGAATAAATTGCGTCTCAATGACAAATGTGGATTGTTTAGGACTGCGGTCCATGTCATATTTCGAAAATGACCATCGATGTCAACAAGAACTGTGCTGTCGTTAGAGATTGCAAATGAATTTCCGTCGAAAACCACGTCGTCGGCAGCTCCCGGCAGGCAACCGGTTGCTGTTCCGCCGGAAGACAGGGACCAATGCAGGGTATCGCTCCAGTCCCCCCCGTCGCCGATCCAGAAGAAAGTACCTCCCCCCCCTGCGGCGCCAAATGTCCAGCCGTTTGTATAACCCACCGGAAGGGAATTGTTTGCATTGTAAATTCTTCCTCCATTTGTATCTGCGTTCACATTGTTGATGACCGCGGAACTGATGTTGAGTGTATCATATGTTCCCGTCTTCTGAATCGTTGCTGGCGCTCCTACGACGGGTTCCGAAACAAGTGTAAACGGATAGTAGCAAGTGCCGGAGGCAAAAAGGGAATCCAACTGATGCACGGTACCGCCCTCCAGGCCGAGAGTGGAATTGGCTGATGAGCTGATCAGATTGTATGAGTTATTTCCAAAAAGAAACAAGTAAGGAGTGGCCTGGAAAAGTGTGTCGTATGCAAAGTTGCCGCCATGGAAATAGACATCGTTTCCGAACCTGAATTGAAAGTGATTGGTGATCCATTGGAGGAGAAACTTGTATTTGAGGATGACAAATCCCAGGCCATGCTGTCGCCGGTCAGGAAAATGGCAGAACTGCCGATGTTAACCGTTTTGTTCGCGGAGTCAATCGTCAGGAGAGCGGAGACAGTCAGTTGATTGTTATCCGTCTTGAATATTCCTTCCCTCAATCTGATTTCTTTTGAACTCGTCAGGTTGTCACCCATTGTCCATTGTCCTCCCGTTCCTTCTAAGTCAAAATGACCGGAAATCAGCACGCCGTTTGTAACGATCGTATCCTGGGAATTTCCTTCCAACAAATAATTCGCGGAAAACGGCGCTGTCATCGGTGCATCGAAAGTCAGGGAGCCACGGATGCGGATGTCATAAGAGTTTCCCGCAAAAACAGGATTGTTTGTGACTCCTGTCCATGTCATATTGTTGCAATACGCCGGTTCATCAACGAGGACGGTGTCATTCAAACTCCCAAATGAATTCAGATCGAATACGACATCATCTGCCGGACCGGGAATGCAACCCGAAATGCTGCCGCCAGAGCTACCGGACCAGTGCGTTGTATCGCTCCAGTTCCCGTCTCCATTGATCCAGAATAAAGTGCTGCCTCCGGCAGGTTCGGTGATGGTCCAGTTGGTATTGTTGCCCTGGTCTATCGAATTCGTAGCGATGAAAGTACCAGGTGTAACTCCTTTGGTATCAATCATTTTGACGAAATCTACCGCGAAGCCACCGGCTACCGGTTTGAGCATGGCCTGAACTCCCGGACTTGTGCTGTTGAATTGCACAAAGGCTCCGCAATTTCCATTGGCATCGAGTACTTTGACCTCATGGGTTGTTCCGCCTTCCAGTGAGATGACGGAACCGCTTGCAAAACGCAGGGTGTCGTATTTACCAGGGTCGTATATGTTGATATTTGCGCCCAGGAACCGGACTTTGTGGTAATCCAGCGAATCTCCGGCGTAAAATATCAATGGAATCGCGCCGGTATAAAGGAAATTGAGAATGCAACTGTCGGCATCGAGGTTGAATGCCGCGCTTTGAACAAGCCATGCAGTATCACTGCCCGAGATATTGATGACGGAAGTTCCGAGGTCAAGGCTTCTGGAAACCGAGGTCGGCGATTGAAAGGAAACCGTCGAAATGAGAAAGTTATCTGTGCTCAGGTTCCCCCGCTCCAGGACAATTGTGGATGCGGAAAAATCGGATTGCAGTTTCCAGGAGCCTTGTCCGTTGAAAACCGCCGGGCCGATTATACCTGTTCCGTTGATGTCAATCGAATCAGAGCCGCTTGAATTGAAGTATAAGATACCGGCAAAAGAATTCGTCATCGCCGCGGCGAAAATCAACGAGCCATAGACATGAATGGTGTCGCCGGCCGCCCCCAGGATCGTGGGATTGTTGGTAACAGTATTCCATACCATGTCTTTGCAAAAAGCAGCGCTTGTATCAATCGTGAGAATTTGACCTGGAGAAGAAAAGGAGAGCGAATCAAAATAAACGCGATCGTTTGAAGTGGGTGGTGTGGAACGATTGACCGATCCCCCGGAAACAGTCACCCAATGAAGTGTGTCGGTCCAGTTGCCGGTACCGCCAACCCAAAAGTAGTCTGCTGCGAATAGCCTGCAGGTACCCAAAAGGAAAACGAGGAGAATGCCAGACAAAGCGAAAATGAAACTTCGACAACGAATATTCATTTTGTGAATGAAATCAATAGTTGACCTGATGGAGACCTATGCAATATTCAGGGCACACGAATTGAAATGCGGACAACATAATATTGTATCTTCTGCCCGCTTTCCGTATGAGTTTTCAAATATGGCTATTTTCGAACAAAACTTTGTTATCTTAGTGCCGAAACCGGAGGATTCCGGCGATTTTTCGGATCAACGAATCTTTCGATGAATTTTTACCTAAGTATTTCTGCCTTGATTGTTGCGGGCCTGCTTCCCTTTCAGCCTTCGGCGCTTCAGGGCCAATCAGACCTTCAGCAAAGAGCCGTAGTGGAAGGCACCCGGGTAATCATGGCCGCACCCCAGCATTTCACTGTTGCCGATCAGTTTCATGGGTTCATGCACGCAAACAGTTCCAGTTCGATCCTGGTTCAGGAAATTCCTGATGCTGTATATCTCAATATCCTGCCCGGTCTCACTCCGGAGCATTTTCAGAATGAAGGTGCTACCCTGATCGAAAAAGGAGAACTGTATCTGAATAGCGGAAAAAGCGGAAACTTTTTTATTGTCTCGTTCATCATCAAAGAAATTGAATTCCGCCGGATCATGTTTTTTACCGGCGACCTGAAAGATACAATCTGGATCAATGCCAATTATCCGGCAAGCGCTGAGATTTTACTCAAGGAAATTTTGCTGAAGAGTATGAAGACGGTAAGTTTCTGAATAAAGATGGTGATTGCCGGGCGCAGTTCAAAATGAGATTTCGGAAAAATATTTTCTTGTTATTCATTCTTTCGGCCGCAGGTTTGGTTCCGGGATCGGCGTTGACGCAAACGCAGACCATCACCCGCTCCCCCACCTTCGTATCGGTAAATCAGAATATGTGGGGACCCAACGGATCTCCTTTTACGCTGAATAAGAACATCTCGATTTTTAATTTTCCATTCAACGCAACTACACCGCCGGTTGGGGCGATTACCAACCTGGCAGGTTACAAATTCGGAGGCACCCTCGATGGAGGAATCTGGGGCGGATTCGAAATGAAATTTATCATGCAGGGATTTACAACGGGTTCGCTCGATGTGGATTACCCTGTACAGGTTGATATCACCGCCCCGGCAGATAGCTCCTTTGACAAAGGAGAAAATATTACCCTGAATACCAATTATACCGTACTTGGAGGCGCTAATTTCAATACCGTTTATCCGAATGCCGGGGAATTGCGGCTCGATCTCATCTGGAGTCTCGGAATGCAGGTGAATCTGACGATCTGTGCGTTTACATGTCTGAACATTCCGATCATTCCTTATTTTAATATTGCGCCTCAAACTTTGAATATTTTCAAAGTTGACCAGACCGGAGCGGAGATATTGGGCCCGGTTTATCCATTCACGAACCTCCTTTGTACGAGTGGATTTCCCCCTTGTGTTCCCGGAAAAGTAATTCTGGCCGCATCGCCCGCCGTAATTCCGGATAACGATTTTGGAATCAGCGGAAGCCTTGCAATTCCCTCGGTTTCGACTACTTCCAGTGTGATGGGAAACAATTGTCTGAAGGCATACGGGCAGGATCCTTACGCAAATATCAACCTGGAATTATTCAAACTGATTTCGAATTTCGTAACCGAGCCGATCACAAAAACGATACTTGGGAACCTGAGCGGCTCATTTGCCTTGCCAGATCCATTTGGTTCGGTTTGGGGTGCGGAATTAAATTATACAATCATGTCGGCTTCGTTTGACGTGAACAACTACAACACACAAAATTTTACGTTTTGCCCGACGATCAATATGACTCTTGGATTTTCAACCAAAATGGATTACACCGTTACCGATCCGGCTAACGGAAATTCTCTTGTTTCATCCGGGAGCGGCACTTCGGTGCAATTTGAAGTTGGACACGACCTGAATTTGAGCTACCCCTGCGATTACGATTTTGTGGAATTCACCCCGATTTTTGAAATAGAAAATACCGTTACCAACACAACCTACGACAGCCTCGCTTTGGATTTTTTGTTTTCCGCTTTGGAATTCAGCGTGGATCTCCCTTCAATTACCATAATCCCGGAAATCTGTTTCCCTGAAGTTTGTATTAACATTCCCTATCCCTGTCCTACCTGGAGTAAACCCTGGAAATGGTGCAGCAAAAAAGTATGTACTCCTGCCTTTTGCACTCCGGCTCTTGTGTTTCCGGGTTTTTCCTGGGGATTCGGTCCGCTGCTTTCCCTCAGTCAGCCGATCGCTTCGATTAACATCCCTTATTATTCCAATAGCTGGGAATTGGGTGGGTTCAATATTGATACCGGTAGCGTCTTCACTCTCATCCCGCGAAAATATTTTGCAAATATGGACAGCGTGGATGTTGCCTGTAATGGCGATCAAACAGGATCAGCAACTGTCAATGTGACAAATGGCAATCCGCCTTTCACTTTTGAATGGCATACAAATGCAATTACAACTTCAGGAACGCAGACTTCCACCCTGAGCAATATCGGTGCCGGTTCGGCTTTCGCGAAAGTTACCGATGCCAACGGCTGCCAGATTCTCGCTTCCAGTTATCTCAACGGGCCCATCCTTGCGCTCGGATTTGACAACGCTTTTACAACAAATGTGGATTGCAACACCAATTCTTCCGGGGCAATAGATATTGCAGTCAGCGGAGGAACTGCGCCTTATTCGTATGCCTGGTCCAATGCAGCTACTACGCAGGATCTGAATAGCATCGCAGCAGGACAATATGACGTCATCGTCACCGATGCAAATGGTTGCCAGGTGAACGACACTTTTGTTGTAACGGAACCTTCCGCGGTTTCAGCAAGCATCGTTCAAACCGATGTCACCTGCTTCGGTTTCACCAATGGAGCGGCAGACCTGAGCATCGCCGGCGGAACAGCTCCATACACAGTTCTTTGGTCAACCGGTTCCACCCTGGAAGACATTGGCAACCTTGCCGCCGGACCATACAACGTGACAGTGACCGATCTCAACAATTGTGTGGCAACGGCATCCACTACTGTTATTCAGCCGGTTGCGGCAGTAACTACTTCATCCGTCGTGACCGATGTGACCTGTTTCGGGTTCAGCGACGGTATCATAGATGTTACGGTCGCAGGAGGTACGCCACCTTATACATTTAACTGGATCAACAACAGTTACCAGGTATTGACCGCTGTGACCGAAGACATTTCGAATCAGGTGGCAGAGATTTACACGGTTTTTGCGACGGATTCCAAAGGTTGTGGCGATACTTTGGTAAGTACGATTTCAGAACCGGCCGCGCTTGCTGTCACAAATGTCAAAACACATGTCAATTGTTTTGGTCAGAGCACCGGCGCCATTGACATCACGGTAACCGGTGGAAATATTCCTTACAGTTATAGCTGGAGCAACGGTGCAACAACCGAAGATATATCTGCAATTCCGGCTGGAAATTACTCGGTGACAGTTACCGATTTGAAGAATTGCACAATCACTTTGAATACCCAGGTTGATCAACCTGCCGCAGGACTCAGTTCGATGATCACACCTGTACATGTCCTTTGCTTCGGCAATGCCACCGGGGAAGCGGATTTGCAGGTGACCGGTGGAACGCAGCCTTATTCCTATTCCTGGTCAAACAGTTCGGTTGCTCCCAAGATTACGGGACTGATCGCCGCTCAATATGTTGTGACAATCACCGATGGCAAAGCTTGCCTCCTGAACGATACCATAGACATCATCGAGCCGGTCGCACCTTTGGGAATTGCCAACATTCAAAATATGGTGACATGTTTCGGCTTTGGGAACGGATCAATTGATCTGACGACTACCGGCGGAACTGTGCCTTATACTTTTCAGTGGTCAACCAGCAACTCACAAATTTTGTCAGCAGTTTCTGAGGACATCCTGAATCTCGGGCCGGAGGTTTACACGGTTCTTGTATCCGATGCAAACGCATGCATCACATCGTCTTCTTTCACGATTACCGAACCTCCTGCGATCAATTTGAGTTCAAGTCTGACGGCAGTCAACTGCTTTGCCGGAACCGATGGAGACATTGACCTTACCGTGACCGGGGGAACACTCAATTACACCTATCTCTGGTCGAATTCAGCCGCTACACAGGACCTGGCAAGCATCCCTGCCGGTACCTACACCGTGACCATAACCGATGGCAACAATTGTACAAAAACTGCTTCATATCAGGTCACGCAACCGGATTCCGCTTTGGTGGCGGTAACGGTAGAAGATGCAATCGGATGTTCCGGAGCGGTTACGGGTGGCGCTTCTGTTTCAGCAAGCGGCGGAACTTTTCCTTACACATACCTATGGTCCAATGGAGCAACAACTCCGGATATTGACAGCATACCTGCAGGAGTTTACGCAGTCGTTGTAACTGATGCAAACAATTGTATCGCCAACAGCGGTACTGTTGTCACGGAACCGGGAAGTCCGCTGATCCTGACGACGACCGTTGACAGCCTCAGTTGTTTTGGGATAGCAGATGGACATATACAGGTTTCAATTGCGGGAGGAACCATGCCTTACAAATATCAATGGGCAGATTCATCTTTTCTCCTGAATCAAACCCTTGATGAGATTTCAGGAATTCCGGCCGGTACATATACTATTTTCGTGACCGACAGAAACGAATGCAAGGAATCTCAAACGGTTCAGGTTATGGAGCCCGATGAATATTCTGTTTCCTTCACAACAGACGCCGCATCATGCTTCGGCGGTTCAGATGCTTCCATCAATATCACGGTAGGCGGTGGCACATTGCCGTATTCATTCATCTGGTCGAACGGCGGAAATGCTGAGGATTTGAACAATATCGCAGCCGGTTTGTACAGCGTAGTCATCACCGATGCAAACGGATGTCAATTCGAACAATTCATCCCGGTCGGGCAGTCTTCCGAAATCCTGATCGAATCGGAGATCGGCGAAATTTCCTGCAAGGACCAGGCCGACGGTTTTATCCGGATTATCGCTTCCGGCGGAACGCAACCTTATACATTCATTTGGTCCAATGGAGGATCAAATGACGAAATCAATGATCTCGGTGAGGGCACATATACGCTTGTCCTGATTGATGACCAAAGCTGCCAGTTTACAGCAGATTACGAATTGACACTGCCGGCAAACGAATGTGTAAACATTCCCACTTCATTTACACCCAATGCCGACGGCATCAACGATACGTGGGTATTGCGAAATCTTGATTTGTACGTAAATGCAACGGTGGAGATTTTCAACCAATGGGGAACTGTTGTTTTCGATTCTCAGGGGCAATACCAGGCCTGGGACGGCAGGTATATGGGAAGTGAATTGCCTGCATCCACCTATTATTATGTGATTGACCTCGGAAACGGAGATGCGCCATATTCAGGAGCCGTGACGATTGTACGATAATTCCATATGAGAAATTGCCAGATACACATATTACTTTTCATTGTATTTATGTCCGGAGGCATCGGGGTGTTTGGAAGCGGTGAAACGGCAGTTTATCCGGTTGTTACGATCACGACCACCGGCGTGAATTGCAACGGCGGAAGCAACGGAACAGCAACGGCTGCAATTGCAGCGGGTTCCACTCCAAGTACATATACAGTTGCCTGGTCAACGGGCGCAAATAATCTGACTCTCGTCGGCTTGCAGGCCGGAGTTTATTCCGTAACTGTCACCGAAGATGCAACCGGCTATGTCTTTTTCGATGCGGCGGTTGTGGACGAACCGGCGATTCTGACTTCGTCAACAGTGGTCACCGATGTGAATTGCAAAACGCAATCCACCGGTGCTGTGAGCCTGACCCCCATGGGTGGTACATCGCCCTACAATTACAACTGGAAAAATTCCCTGAATAATACTGTTTCCACTTCTCAGAACCTGACCGGGGCGCCGGCAGATCTGTACACGCTGACGCTTGGAGATTCGAAAGGCTGTACACATACGAAAAATATCAATATTTCTGAACCGGCCTCCGCCATGAACAATTCTGTTTCCGGATTGAATGTAAGCTGTAAGTTCGGATCAGACGGATCTGTGAACCTGACGGTATGGGGGGCGACTCCTCCTTATGTGTACAATTGGAATGCCGGAGCATTCCTGACTGAAGATTTGTCAAATATCGCCGCCGGAACATATTCAGTAGTTGCAACCGACGCCCTGGGCTGTACAATTTCAAACAGCCTGACAATCACCGAACCAAATCTGTTGACGACCACGGTGAGCGCGCTAGATGTACTTTGCTTCGGCGGCGCTACCGGTTCCATTGACCTCAACGTCAGTGGGGGGTCCACACCCTATTCCTATTCATGGACCAATTCAAATTTTGCACTTTCAAATTCGCAGGACCTTTTCAATATCCCAAAGGACAATTATTCAGTAACGGTTACAGATGCCAAAGGATGTACAGCAAACAACGGAATTGCAGTAGCGGAGCCACCTGACATCACGATTTCTTCTGTCGTAACATATGTTACCTGTTATGGCATTTCCAATGGTGCGATTGATCTGACTGTCCTTGGAGGTACTCCAATACTTACATTCGCCTGGAAAAATACCAACGGCCCTTTGGCGGCGACTAACGAAGACCTGGCCAATATTCCGGCTCAAACATATACGATGCTCGCAACCGATGGCAACGCTTGCCAGGATTCGATCACATTAACTGTTATACAACCACTCACGCCGCTGAAACTTGCCTACTCGCAAACGAATATCCTTTGTTTCGGAAACAACACCGGTGCAATTGATCTGACGGTCTTTGGCGGCACCCCGGGATATTCTGCTACCTGGACAAATGGCGCAACGACACAGGATATCTCATCCCTGATTGCCGGCTCCTACCAGGTGACGATAGCTGATACCAATGGATGTATTGAAATTGAAAACGTAGTTCTCACTCAGCCGGCAGCGCCGCTGAGTACAACAAACCAGATCACACATGTGACCTGTTTCGGTTTTTCAAACGGATTGGTCAACCTCACAACTTCTGGTGGTACGACACCTTATAAATTCGGCTGGCAAAATTCTGTCATTCTGCTCAGTGTCTCAACCGAAGACCTTGTGAATTTTCCGGCAGAGACTTACGTTCTGACTTTGACAGACAAGAACAATTGCATTTACAAAGATACGTTTGTTGTCACCCAACCAACCGAATTGGTGAGCTTGCTGAATCCGGTGCACATCAATTGTTACGGCGATGCGACAGGGGCAATTGACCTCGTGCCAACAGGCGGGACCAATCCGGTCGGTTTTCTTTGGTCCAATGGATCTGTAACGGAAGATCTGAGCAGCCTCATTTCAGGTTTGTACCAGGTCACACTCACTGACAGCAACAACTGCGTGACTGTTGATTCTGTCATGCTGACGCAGCCTGATACGTCCCTGTATGCCACATGGTCAACCGTGCCTGTAACCTGTTTCGGCGGCCAGGATGGAGAAATTGATTACGATTTGAACGGCGGCTCGATTCCTTACAATTATTTCTGGTCAAACGGATTGACATCGCCGGATATGGATAGCCTCACTGGCGGTGATTACATCGTGAACATCCTGGATGCCAAGGGTTGTACAAGAATAGACACGGTCAATGTTCCGCAACCAAACGATGTGCTGATCACGGAAGTAATTGCCGATGTGAGCTGTTTCGGATTTGAAGACGGCGACATTGATCTGACAGTTTCCGGCAGCAATCCGCCTTACAGTTTTCAATGGGCAAATACGGCCATCATCATGAGTGTCGCGACGGAAGATCTGATTGGATTCCCGGCGGAACTATACACGGTGACCGTGACAGATACCATGGATTGTCAGAGCTCCAAATCATTCATTCTGCCTCAGCCCGATCTCATCCAAAGTTCGATTGTTCATAACGACATCACCTGTTATGGCGGAAATGACGGATGGATTGATATCAGTGTGATCGGGGGTATTCAACCCTATACTTATCTGTGGTCAAATGGAGATGTAGTGGAGGATCCGCAAACCTTATTCGCCGGAATGCACAGTGTGATCGTATCCGATTCCAATGCATGCATTCATGAAGATTCAATCCGTCTGACACAACCCGATTCGATCGAAATCTTCGGGGAAATCACCAAAGTATCCTGCATAGATCAAAGCGACGGACGAATCATGGTTACCGCAACTGGAGGAAACGGCGGATACCAATACCTGTGGTCGAATTCCGAAATCACCCGCACAGTTTTGAATCTGGCAAGTGCTTCCTATACCATCGGCATTACCGATATCATGGGATGTCAGAATTCGACCTCATTTTTTGTTGACATAGACCCGGTTCAATGCTTGCGCATTCCGTCCGCATTTACGCCAAACGCAGACGGGATGAATGATACATGGATATTGGGAAACATCGAATTGTATCCCGATGCAAATGTTCAGGTCATGAGCATCTGGGGAGAAAGAGTATTCAATTCGACACCATACCCGGCGCCCTGGGACGGAAATTTCCACGGCGATCCATTGCCTGCACATACCTACTATTATGTTATTGATTTAAGGAACGGAACAGCGCCTCACAGCGGGCCGGTCACAATTGTACGATGATGATGAAGCAAAGAATTTTCCTCCTGCTTACTTTGGTGATGGTTTCCGGACTGAGCGCAAAATCGCAACAGCGATCTTTGTACAGCCAGTACATGTTCAATGACCTTGCCGTGAATCCGGCCGTTGCGGGGGTGCGGAATTTTATTCCGCTTCACTTTTCGGTTCGTCGTCAATGGATGGGAATCCGTGAAGCTCCTTCTGTTCAAAACCTTTCCGGGCATGGTTATATCGGAAAAGACTTCGGTTTGGGTGTAAATTTTTACAACCAGACTGCCGGACCCTCCCGTCGCGCCGGATTCGAGTTTTCAACTGCGTATCATATCGATCTGACCGAAGGAGGGGAAGAAGCAAGAAGCCATTGCCTGTCTTTTGGTCTGGCTGCCTCGATGTTTCAATATGTCATTGACAAGAACCAATTGACGACAGACCTTCCCGATGATCCGGCGATTGTCGGCGTCGTCAACAACCAGGTCATTCCCGAGGCGAACTTTGGTGCCTATTATCAAAAAGGCCCATTTTACGCCGGATTTTCGGTCTTTAACCTCCTTCAAACGAAGCGATTCCTGATTGACAATCCATATAACACCTTCCAGCAAGTCCGGCGCACGTATTACCTGACATCAGGATATCGCTACAAAGCAAGTGATGGTATCACCTTAGACAATTCGGTCATGCTTCAGTCCATGGAATCCCTGGCGAAAGTAAGTTTCCAAAAAGGAAATTCGGCCATTCCTTTCCAATTTGACATCAACAGCCGGATTATCTACAAGGACCTTGTTTTCTTCGGACTGTCCTACCGTTTTAAAGATGCAATGGTAGGGCATGTGGGAATCCAAAGGCCTTCATTCCGCATTGCATATTCCTATGACTACTCGGTTTCGAGTTTCGTGGATTACAATTCGGGATCACATGAACTCGGTCTGACTTTGTTTCTGGTTCCCTCAGTTGGAACCGGGACAGCGGTAGTTCCGCCGAAACGGGGAGAGCAGAGTCCTCGCCGGACGATACAGTTCAAGAAGAACTGAGGGGCTGCGGAAGGGCAACAGGGGATTTTTTAATTCCTGATAAGCAGTTTTCTGATTTCTCTTTTCGCAAGCGGCCCAATGGGGTCCTCTGCAAACTCCACCACATATACATACAATCCCGAGGCGGCGTACCTGTCGTCGTTTGGCCAGTCGTTCTGGTAGTCTAAGGATCTGTAAACCAACCTTCCTGTTACATCATAAACGGATAGATGAGTTCCAGTCGGGATGCCGGTAATCTCCAGGTTCTGCATAAATCCCGGGTCTCCCGGTGCGATCACTCCCGGCAGGTAGCAGGGCGCAATGTCAACATTGACGGTGTCGGTGACACTCCGGCAGGATGATTTCATCGTTGTATCAGTGACCGTCAGCACATATTGTATGGGCAAACCAGGCGTAGCCATCGTCGTCGCCGCCGCCGGATCGGCAAGTCCGGTTACGGGATCCCACAGGTAAGCGAGGCCTGCCTGAGGCTGAAGACCGATGATCACAGATTTGTCTTCGCAAATCTCAGCATCAGGTGAGGGACTTATTGTAAAAGGCGATTCATGGAAAACCCATACTGTATCTGTCGTGGAATTGCATTGCGATTGCACAGATGTGTCGGTGACGGTAAGGACAAAAAAAGTGTCTATGCCTAAGTTGGTGTAGGTTGGTTGTGCGAGGGTAGGATCGTCAAGTCCCCAGGTGGGGGACCACCAGAAAAGGCAGCGCCCGCCGAAGGTGTCGGGAAGGCCTAAGGTAACGGAAGTGTCAACGCAGATCAGGTGATCAGGACCGGCGTCTGCAGCTTGTTTATAGATGGGGCCAAGACTATAGTTAGGAAAGTTGGGAAGGCCGGCCGCTGATATCGTTGGAGCCAAAGACAATGAATAAGGCACAAAATTACAAGCTAAACCAAGAGAATCAGGTTGGTTGATTATACCTAAGTTTTCACGTATGGAAGGATCCGATGAATAATGAACGACATAAATTTTTCCATCCGGAGCGATCTGGTGATTTCCCGGTGTTTCGCCATCCATTGGTGGCAAGCTTTTAAGCCAAATTATTGATTCACTATTTGAAATATTCGGACTTTCAAGATCAAATTGGTATAACCATGCGGTATCATCTGCCCAAATTTCTGAAGCATAAAAAAACCGGCCATTTGGCGAAAAGCTCATGCCGTAAAAGGCATAAGCACCAATTTTGGGTTTAACAATAGAATCAGCGACGCAAATTAGCCCATTACATCTATCGAAATTCAGAATATCAATTTTTGTTAGGTCCGTAACTGTTGCAATCAAGTTCCCTTGCTGATTACTCTTCATAATATTCTGAACCCCATCGATGGTATGGATTGAGCCGGTAGCATAAGAATACTTCTGCATATTTCCACTCAAATCAATCAGGAATTCTACGAACTCTGTTGTATTGGTTTTGTGCAAAATCAACCACCAGCGTTTCCCATCTGCATGTCGGACAGCAATCATTTTTTCAGTCAGTAAGGAATCAATTTTATCCGGACCTGAAATAACCTCACCCTTCCCACCATCCAATTTGCGGTTAATAGTTGACAGGTAAAGCGACCTCGTATTCGGCGTGGTGTAAACCAAGGCAAAACTGTACACTACGGAATCGTTGATTGGAAGCAGCAAAGAACCTTGTGCCATTTCGTCAGTATAATTCCAGTTGCCACCGGGATTCATCCAGCCCTTTACCCTTTCGTAATTCCTATTGTAGATTTCCTCGCCATTGCTGTAAAACAATAGATTTCCATTTTTATCGCACAAGGACGAGGATGCTTCAAAGGAAAATATTTTGGCATTTGGACCGATCTTTGGAGGATCGAAATTAAAATCAAGTATGGTGTACCAACCGAAGAACCAGACATTGCTTTCCTTTTGTGAATAAAGCAACTGGTTCGTGATAATAAAGCAAAATGTCAGAAAAAATTTCCTGAATATTGAATGGTTACTCACACAGAGTAATGTGAAAGATTTGGTCTTTTTCAAAGCAGAACCAATTTCCGAAACAGATCCGGCAGCCCTTCCCTTTTCCATGAAACGATATATACGCCTCTAACCATGTCATGGGAGCCAAATTCATAATCAAGTTTTCCCGTCTCTGTATTCTGTGCCTTACAAATCCGGCCGTCAGGAAAAACAATTTGAATTGTCCCACTATCATTGCTCACGCGTACTGTAAATTCGCTTCTCGCAGGATTGGGGAAAACAGACAAGTTTTCTTGAAAATTTGGTGATCCCCGGGTTGGATTCGCATCATTCCGTTTCCCTGATGATCCTCTTACCGGCACACAAATTGGACCAAATTCGCGCGAAGGATCGAGGTACACGAGAATTGCTCTTGCGGTATTTACACCGTAGCCCCCTTCTATTGAACATAAATTTGCAATCGAATCGAGGACCAGGCTGTCACTCTCCGAAATAGAGACTTTACCGTATTCAAGGACATCGAAAAGTTGACCATAGACATATTGAAGGGTAGTTTCAAGATCATTGGATGGCTCAAATACATTGGCATCTCTTCCTGCCGGAATATCAGCAGAATCCAAGGCAACTTCAACATCGTAAATATTTTTGATGTTGGCAAGATCCAGGCTGTCGAATAAGTCCGAATAAATTTCATTGCTTTCCCTCAGCGGTTCGTTTTCTGCCAACCATTCATAAGTAAAAATTGCCCTGTAGTGGGGCATTTGTTCCGTCCAGTAAATAAAATCAACTGAATCCCTGACAAGCATCTCAAATATTTTGCTGCCGCCGCCAGTTTCTGAAGTGTCGGAGGCAATTTCCTGGCAGTCTTCGAAAATAGAATCTGCAACTGCCTTATATGTAGTTAAATTTATATTTGAAGTATTGAGCACTTTATTTTTACTATTATTGTAAATTGAATGTTTTGGATAGGCGCTCATCGCCGGCCACACCACATGCATATTCAAAAATCCTTTCGTGCTGTCCGCAACAACCATGACCAGATTGGTAGAATCTTTATGAAAATCATTCCAGACATTCCCTGAAACAATGTCGTTGATGCTGTCACCTTGCAAGCCTGTTATTCCATCGTTGATGAAATGAAATCCCCAGAATGCTTTATTGATGTGATTGTACCAGAGTTTGGTATCCCAATTGTCTGCAAGGATGAATACCCCATCTCCGAAATAAGTAACGTCGTTGCACTTGACAATGGAAGTATGTGTTTGCGACAAATATATGCCTCGCGTTTGATCCACGGGGTAAGAAATCTCGGAGGTAACAATATTTGAATCCACAATGGACCGGTCTCCTTTTTGCAGCCTGATTCCCACAACGGTGTCCAAAGCACCACTGATCGGGTAAATATGCACCTCGTTGTTATTAATCCGCATGTCCTGCTGGTTGGAAGTATGAATTCCCGTTCCCCGGAGGTATATCAGGTTATTGTAAATAAACGTTTTGGGTGCGAGGGTGGCCGTAAACGGATTGGAATACCCTTTGATTTTTCCATTCAAAATCCTGACACCATATTGCAGGGAATTTAAACTCAGGGTGTCACCCACTATCTTGTTTCCTATGATTTTGGTTACGGAATTCATGTTGAGGGATGTCCGGATTCCGGTCCAGGCATTGCTGATATCGTTGCCGATGATATTCATTTTTTGCCCGTATGTATTTCCAACAAATACGGCATTGGCGGCTATGTCCTCAAACCGGTTCCTCAGAATATCTACCCTTACGTTTTCCTCTGCGAGTATTCCTGCGGTGCAGTTTTCAAACCGGTTTTCATAATTCCCGACATTCGGTAAACCATAATCCGCGGAATCACGTACGAGCAAACTGGTTTGGGTTACACCGGGGGAATTAGCGATTGCGGTCATATCTGTAGCATAGATTGCCGTTCCCTTATTCTGCAATTTCTTCGGTGATGTTACTTTCAGAATATCTTTAAAATAACTTCGCCGGCAATCCAAAACTGAAGAATCCCTGACAACGATCCCAATCAGGTTCCCACGAAACTTATTGCTGTCTGCATACACATAGGAATGGTCAATCACTAAACCTATCCGACCGCCAAAAAATTCGCTCTGATCCAATACCAGCGAGCAGGCATCGGTTACGAAAATTCCCGTGTCTATGTTGACAAAACGGTTATCAGGGAAATTCAGTTCCGGCGTTCCGGTTGGCGCCGGAATATCCATAATCGTCTTTGACAATGTCATCCCCCTGTCTCCGAAATCCCCCGCGAAAGGATACTTCATTGTGAATTCATCCGTTTCAAAATAATTCTCCCTCGCCAAATCCCATTTCATGGTATCAATTGGAATTTTGAAAATGGCATTGCTGTAATACAAGGAAGAATTGTTGTTGAGAAAACTGTTCCTCACCACCTGATGTATGTCTGAATCCGCTTTTGACTTCACCAATATCCCATTCATCGAATGACTGATCTCATGCAAAGCTCCCCCGTTATCGAAACAATAAAAATACCCGTCCCGGTAGGGGTCATGGAACTCACAGAAAAGTCCGTTCCACATAGTGTCGTTACATGCCGTAAGGGTGCATCTGTCAATCTGCAGGGTATCCCCGTCATGGTCTG
>Ga0247727_10009373_pt1 | contig 17782 bp, 13 predicted proteins | sample WisWelCaveWW1625_FD_202498 | JGI IMG/M metagenome (GOLD analysis project Ga0247727, IMG submission 202498) | Biofilm microbial communities from Wishing Well Cave, Virginia, United States - WW16-25 | ecosystem: Environmental > Aquatic > Deep subsurface > Groundwater > Cave microbial mat | place...
CGGTTTCCGGCACAACCGACTGCGGTGGCTAGGAAGAGAATTCCCATGGCAAGAGCTGTAGTCCGCATAGATGACCTCACTTGTCTTGTACGGTTCAGAATCGACGGTCTCTCGATAGACTGAAGTGTAGCCGACCTCCAGGATTCTGTCCAGGATTAGCAGGATGCTGAAAAAGTCCGCCAGCATACGAAGATTGTTAGGCGTGAGACGTGAAAAGTTAAAGGTGAAACGTAGGAGTGTCGAAGGCTCTTCCTCTGAAACTTTTCACCTTTCACCTTTCACCTTTCACGAAGAACGAGGACGGCCTTTTTGAGCATCCTGCGGTTTAGGCCAGAGGGTATGGATTGGGATCGGGCAGGGGAAGAATATGGTAGGCGATACTGGTATCGAACCAGTGGCCTCTTCCGTGTGAAGGAAGCGCTCTACCCCTGAGCTAATCGCCTACATGAGACGAAGTCTAGCACGGGGCCATAATTTGGATCAACCATGACGCCATGCCTCATGCGTAGCGAAGTCGCCTTGACATCCCCAAAACGCGGTTCCTACAATGCCACCGCTCTTAGCCCGCATTATTCACGAGAGTTCGTGACGAAACTGCCGAGACGCCATGCGAGACGGGCGCGTGGAGCCGCGAAGGAGGGAGGCATACTTGACACAGTATGTTGACCGACTGAGCGGCGAGCCCGCCCGCCGTCAGGCTTGTCGTAGCGGCGTATCGGCGGTTGTAGTAGAAATCTTCGTGAATAATGCGGGTTAGTCTTTCTTCGCGGAGTTTCACGCTCATGCGCGACGACATTGTCATTATCGGGGGAGGTCTGGCCGGGTCTGAAGCGGCGTGGCAGGCGGCCAATCGAGGAGCGAAAGTGACGCTCTATGAAATGCGCCCAAAAGAGATGACACAAGCGCACAAGACCGGTGGTTTGGCAGAGCTGGTCTGTTCGAATTCGCTCGGCTCCGCAGATCTACTGAGTGCCCCCGGCATCTTGAAAGAGGAAATGCGTCGTCTCGACTCGCTCATTATTCGCGTGGCGGATGAGGTACGGGTGCCGGCAGGATCGGCCCTGGCCGTCGATCGAGAGCAGTTTTCACTCAAGATCACCCAGGCGCTGGAAGGGCATCCGAATATTCGCATTCTGCATGAGGAGATCACCGAGATTCCGACGGACTGTCTCTGCATTCTGGCAACCGGCCCGCTGACATCCGATAAACTGTCTCAGGCGATTGCGCAATTGACCCACACGAAACATTTGTATTTTTATGATGCGATCTCTCCGATCGTGGATGCCGACTCCATCGATATGGATGTCGCCTTTCTCGCGTCCCGTTACGACAAGGGCGGGGACGACTATCTCAACTGTCCGATGGATGAGCCGGCCTACAACGCTTTCTATGACGCGTTGCTCGCGGCGGAGAAAGTCCAACCCAAAGAATTCGAAAAGGCCGCCTACTTCGAAGGTTGTATCCCCATTGAGGTGATGGCCGAACGGGGCCGCCAGACCATGCAGTTCGGTCCGTTGAAGCCTGTGGGCCTTGAGAATCCCAAGACCGGTACGCGAGCCCATGCTGTGGTACAACTCCGGACGGAAAACGCCCATCGCTCCTGTTACAATCTCGTGGGATTCCAGACTAAATTGACCTACGGGGAGCAGAAGCGGGTATTTCGCATGATTCCCGGTCTTGAGCAGGCGGAGTTTCTGCGCTACGGCAGCCTACATCGCAACACCTTTATCAATTCTCCCCAGCTGCTGCGCGATACCCTTCAGTTCAAGGCGTGCGGAACCCTCTTCTTTGCAGGACAGCTGGTCGGCGTCGAGGGCTATACGGATTCAGCCGCGATGGGAGGGTTGGCAGGAATCAACGCTGCTCGTGGTCTTGCAGGATTGCCGTTGGTCACGCCCCCGCCCACTACGGCGCATGGCTGTCTGCTGTCGTACATCACGACCACGGACCCTCGTTATTTTCAGCCGATGAATACGAATTTCGGTCTGTTTCCCCCCCTTGCCACACCGACGAGAGACAAGGAGCGCAAACGACGGCTCACGGGACAACGTGCGCTTGAGGACCTGACGGCATGGATGACGCAATTCGAGCTTTTGTGACGTTCCTTGAGGTGGAACGTCATGCGTCGCACGAAACAGTGCGCAGCTATGTTTCCGATCTCCGACAGTTCCAGACGTTCATGAGGGAGGAGCATCCCGGCGTGCCCACGCTCGATCCTGCTACGGTGCAAACGGAGTCCATTCGGGCCTATCTTCACTGGTTGGACCGCAAGCGTGAGAAAAGCACTTCGATGGCCCGGAAGCTCGCCTCCCTCCGCAGTTTCTATCGCTATCTGCAACGAGAGAGCTTGGTGGGCTTCAATCCTGCCGAGGCCATCAGGACGCCGAAACAGCCGAAACATCTTCCGCGTGTCTTGACCAAGGACGACGCGGCAGCGCTGATGGAATTTCCTGCCGATCAGGCAGGAGGGTCGTACCGCGACCGCGCCTTGCTGGAGACGCTTTATTCGACCGGGGCTCGCGTGAGTGAACTCGTGGGGATCAACCTCGAAGATCTCCGTGCGTCCGAGGGGCTGGTCCATCTGCGAGGGAAAGGTCGGAAGGAGCGCATCGTGCCGATCGGCGACGTGGCTCTAAAGGCCATTCAGGCATATCTGAATCAACGGCCCGTGAGGGATCCCCGAGATCCGACGACGACGAAGCGCGTCTCGTCACCGGTCTTTCGAAACAGTCGAGAGGGGCGCTTGACGACTCGGAGCGTCGCTCGCATCGTGGCCCGCTATTCGAACCGGCTGGCCGGTGGTTCCGTAAGCCCCCATACGTTGCGTCACTCCTTTGCCACCCATCTCCTCGATGAAGGTGCCGATCTGCGGTCGATTCAAGAGATGCTTGGGCATTCCTCATTGAGCACGACTCAAAAGTATACGCACCTGGCCACGGATCAGCTCCTGGCCGTCTATGATAAGACGCATCCGCGAGCCGGCCGCCCGGCCGGCATGCGTGTCGTGAAGGACGTCAAGCCATGATCATCATACGGTTGCCGACGACCCTCTGTGTCAGACGAGATCCAAAGGCTGAAGTCCGAAGGTCCGTAGGCCGAAGGTCAGAGTTCCGAGCACTTCGACCTTCAGACCGCCTTGCTCGTCCCACGTTTCGCGCTTTTCTCGCCATGGGAGCCAAGATATGAACAGACTGATTAAGAAAGCAAACATCCTGATCGAAGCCTTGCCCTACATCCGCACGTTCAAGGGCAAGACCATTGTCATCAAATATGGCGGTCATGCGATGACCGATGCGCCGTTGAAAGAGCGGTTCGCCCAGGATGTCGTGCTCCTGAAATATGTGGGTCTCAACCCGGTCATTGTGCACGGTGGTGGACCCCAGATCGATAAGATGCTCCAGCGCGTGGGTATCGAAGCTAAGTTTCGTCATGGGGTGCGGGTCACAGATGAGGCCACGATGGAAGTCGTGGAGATGGTATTGGCCGGCAAGATCAACATGGAAATCGTCGATCTCTTGAATCGCCATGGCGGCCTTGCGGTCGGCTTGAGTGGAAAGGACGGCGGGCTCATACTCTCTCGACCGCTCACGGCCAAAGCCTGGGCGGCAAGTTTGGAAAAGGATCTCGATGACGGCGAGGGGGACGAGGATTTCGGCTTGGTCGGAGAGGTCCAGTCGATCGATCCTACGTTGGTGCGGAAACTTCAGCAGGATAATTACATTCCCGTCATCGCACCGATCGGCACCGACCGGGAAGGGAATACGTACAATATCAACGCCGATCTGGTGGCCGGGGCGATGGCCGCCGCGCTGGGTGCGGAAAAGCTGCTGGTGATGACCGATGTGAAAGGCATTCGTGATGCGAAGGGGCGCCATCTCTCAACAGTCTCACGCAAAGACGTGCAACGGATGGTGAAGAAGGGTTCGATCAGCGAAGGGATGTTGCCCAAGGTACATGCCTGCCTGGACGCGCTCGGAGGCGGCGTCGGCAAAGCCCATATCATAGACGGTCGAATTCCGCATGCCATTCTTCTCGAAGTGTTCACGCATAAAGGTATCGGAACCGAGATCGCATCCTAGCCTGCATTATTCATGACGGTTCATCGTCCCCCCACCAATCCCTCCCCCATAATTATGGGGGAGGGTGAGGGAGGGGGGGCGCGAGGCTAGTGGCTAGAGGGAAGAGCCGTGCTTTCGACGGGAAGTCTTCGCCACTTGCCTCTGGCCACTCGCCTCTCGCCTGAGTAGTGCGGGTTAATGTGGCGAACCAGCTGCTTCGAATCAACCGCCATCTTGAGGCCCTCGTCGGCGAGCGTCATCCTGAGACGAGTCCTCGCGCGTTTCGGAGGGCGGCGCACTATCTGGCCACGCAGTTTTCCAAGTCCGGGTGGGCCACCGGCGGCCAACTCGTGAGTGCGTGGGGCAAGGTTTATCGCAATGTGGTGGCGATCAGGTGCCAGGACTGGCCCGGACGAGGAGAAGAGTTGCCCCTGCTCCTGATCGGGGCCCACTACGATACCGTGTCCGGATCACCGGGCGCGGATGACAACGCAAGTGGGCTCGTGGTCCTCCTCGAAGTGGCTTCTCGCCTCCGCGCGCAGCCTCTCGCGCGACCAATCTGGATCGTGGCATTCTGTCTTGAAGAACAGGATCGGCTAGGGAGTCAGGCGTTCGCAGCCCGCTTGAAAACCGAACGCCGTGAGTTGGCCGGTGCGATTATCTTGGAATGTGTCGGATTCGCCAGGAGCGAGGCCGGTACGCAGCAGGTTCCACCCGACATACCCATTGCGGTGCCGACCCAGGGAGATTTTCTCGCCATTGTGGGCAACGAGGCATCCCGGTCTTTGGTGCTCCAGCTTGAAGAGGACGCCCAGCGGCATGCGGCACAGCTCAAGCCCCTGTCATTGGTGGTGCCACGCCGAGGGGAGGCGATGCCTCATACCCGTCGCAGCGACCATGCCTCGTTCTGGGATGCAGGCTATCCAGCCGTGGTGTTGACCGATACGGCGAACTTCCGGAATCCGCATTACCATCGTGAGACTGATACCGTGGACACACTGAATCTCGAATTTCTCTCCAACGTGGCAGCCACGGTGACCGCAACCGCGATTCAGATCGCTGGAGTACGACCATGAAGACGAGTCACACGAAGCTGGCCCCCGCAACCAGTCGTCTCGTGACCGAGGTCTATGGCCGTCTCGACTATGGCGCACTGGGACCGGTCTACTGTCATGAAGGCGGCGATGAGTTCTGGCGAGCGAAGCGGGGGCTCTGTAACCGTCTCGGGAGTCGGGTTGCCGTGCGGTTGAGGCGGAAACTAGGACGGGGCGGTCGCAGTCTCTACGTCGGTGCCGGTGTGGCAGAACTTCCCGCTCTGATGATGGAAACGGTGGAGCTGGGTCGGACGGTGGAACCCTATAATCTCCGGAGAGCCGAAGTTGCAGCCCTCAACCGTGCCTGCCACTCGATTCCCCTCACGTTCCATGCGGTTGATGCGGCCGGCGCGAGGGGCCGATTCGATCATCTCTGGATGGCCAGCGTGCTGAATGATCCTGAGCGGTTCCCGCATCTGTCGCCTCTGTCTTATGGACGAGGCAATCCTCTCACCCTCGACCCTCTGAAGTTTGGTAAAGAGCGCCGCATCGTGCGCGCGTTGGTTGCACGTTGTATGGGAAAGCTCACGAGGCCCGGCTTCGTCACGACCACCACAGAAGAAGTCCTTTGGATTGCAGAGTGGTGCCACCGGCATCGAGTGCCCTACTTGGTTGGGAAACGCTACTATCCGACGGCACTGGTGGGCGACCCGATCTGTTTTGTTCAGGTGGGCAAGAGCTAACCAGCAGTATTCCTTAGCGTTTTCATTGCAATCGCCAATGTTTGGGCGAGAGGCACGGGGCCAGAGGCTAGAGGAGAAAGCTTTCCGTCAAACGCACTGCTCTTCCCTCTAGCCACTAGCCTCGCGCCCCTGGCCTAGCCCGCTGACGCAATTTTGCGACACACCGTCATGAATAATGCGGGCTAGACTCGGAAGCCTGGTTTGGGTCTGGATGAGTTGTCCAGATACTGGCCCGCGTACTTCACGTAGTTCTCCGCCGACTCCTTAATCCACGCGAGTTCGTCAGCGGTGACCGATCGTTTGACCTTCGCGGGTGAGCCAAAGATCAGGCTGTTGGGTGGGACGATGGTCTCTTCCGTGATCAGGGCTCCGGCTCCCACGATGGAGTCTTCCTCGATGACGGCTCCATCCATCACAATGGCCCCCATCCCTATCAGCACACGATCCTTAATTGTGCAGCCGTGGAGTATCACCGAGTGGCCGATGGTCACCTCTTTGCCGATGATCAGCGGATGGGTATCGTGGGTGACATGGAGCATACAGAGATCCTGCATGTTCGTCCGGTCACCAACCCTGATATGGTGCACGTCCCCGCGAATGACAGCATGGAACCAAACGCTGCAGTGCTCGCCGAGCACGACATCACCGATGACGACGCCGGTCTCTTCGATAAAACAGGACGTGGGAATGGTAGGTTTGATACCTTGAAATGTGCGGATCATGCAGCGCACTGTAGGGGAATCGGCTAACGACCTGCAAGGGGAAAGCAGCTCAGGCTAGTGGCACGAGGCTAGGGGCCAGAGGGAAGAGCCGTGCTTTCGACGGGAAGTCTTTGCCCCTAGCCTCTCGCCCCTAGCCTCTCGCCAAAATGATTGCAGCAGAAGCGCTCAAGAATATGTCGGGTTAGACAACCGCGCCCGAACCTGTTCGATCATGTGCAACAACGCCTGATGGGTTCGACATCCCGCAACGAGCTTCGCATCTGAGACCGTCACCGGTTTATAGGGCGCCACAAACCGGTCTTTCAGCCGGGCGATTCGAGCCGCCGAGAGGTCTAACCGCTCGGTGGAAATCGTGCCTGACGCCACCGCCTGTTCCACAGCGCCGAAGGCGGCGATCTCCCGATCCCGGTCTTCACAAATCAACAAGACATCGCATCCCGCCAGCACCGCGCGAACCGCAGCGTCTTCCACGCCATAATGGTCGATGATCGCGTGCATTTCAAGGTCGTCCGTCAACACCACTCCGTCGTATCGCAGCTCCTGGCGCAAGAAATTGTTGATGATAGCCGGTGAGAGCGTGGCCGGCAATTCGGGATCGAGGGCTCGGTAGAGCACGTGCGCGGTCATTATCGATGCAACACCCTGCTCAACGGCCAGGCGGAACGGGGGCAACTCGACAGCCTTCAATCGCTCACGCGATGCCTCGACCACCGGAAGTTCTTTGTGGGAGTCGGCATTCGTATCGCCGTGACCGGGAAAGTGTTTCCCGCAGGCCACGACCTTATTGTCTTGCAGCCCCGCCGCCGTTGCCAACCCCAGTTTACAGACCACATCCGGCGTCGCGCCGAACGCCCGGTCGCCGATGACCGGATTGTCCGGATTGCTGTTCACGTCGAGCACCGGCGCCATATTCATGTTCACGCCCACCACCTTCAGCTCTCTGGCAATGGTGGCCGCAGCCGCGTAGGCCAATTCGGTTGAGTCGCAGCGGCCCAACAGGCCGCAGGGAGGGAAAATCGTAAAGCCTTTCGGAAGACGGGACACCCGCCCACCTTCCTGATCGATCGAGATCAACAGCGGTGAATGGGGACTGCAGGCTTGCAGGCCGTTGGTCAGGCCGACCATCTGCTCGACGGATTCTAGATTTCGCGAGAAGAGAATAACACCGCCCGGCTTGTACTCTCTGATGAACAAGGCCAGATCGGGCGTCACCGACGTGCCCACAAACCCGACCATGAAGAGCTGCCCGATCTTTTCGCGCGCAGTCAAGAAATCCTTCCACGGCGAACGTTTAGGCCGAGGCGAAGCAGGCCGTGTGTCTTTTCATCCTGTGCCTCAACCTCAGCCTTGACCTGCTTAGAGACTCCGATCGATCAGGTACTGCATCAGTAACCTAGTTCCAATCGCGGTGGGACCCTTCGGAATGTAGGCCCGTTCCCGCTCGCTCCAATCCGTACTGGCAATATCGAGATGCACCCACGGGCAGTCCCCCACGAACTTGCTCAGAAAGAGCGCCGCGGTAATCATGCCGCCGCCACGGCCACCGATGTTGCGCATATCGGCGACGTCGCTCTTAAGCTGTTCGAAATATTCTTCCCACAAGGGCATTTCCCACACTCGCTCGCCGGCCTTCTGTCCCGACTTCCGGACCTGTTCTTTGAGCGCCGGGTCACGCCCGAACATCCCGATCGCAAATTGGCCAAGCGCGACCACACAGGCCCCCGTGAGCGTCGCAATGTCGATCAAGGCCGCCGGCTTGTAGCGCATCGCGTAGGCGAGGCCGTCGGCCAGGATGAGCCGGCCTTCCGCATCCGTGTTCTGCACTTCGACGGTTTTCCCCGACAGCGTCGTCACGATATCGCCCGGCTTCATTGCCCGGCCACCAGGCATGTTTTCCGCCACGGGCAGGATACTGACCAGATGCAACGGGAGCTTGAGTCTGGCCGCTGCTCTGATCGAAGCCAGGACCTCGGCTCCCCCCGTCATATCGGCCTTCATGTGTTCCATATTTTCGGCAGGTTTCAGCGAAATTCCACCCGTGTCGAAGGTGATCGTTTTTCCGACCAGCACGACCGGGCGTTCGTCTTTTTTCTTGGCTCCATTGTATTCGAGGATGATGAACTTGGGCGGCTCCTGGCTCCCGCGCGCCACGCCAAGCAACGCACCCATTCCCAAACGTTCCATCTCTTTCTGCTCGAGAATCTTGATCGCAATCCCTTCAGTCTTGGCGATGGCCTTCGCTTCGTCGGCGACCCTGGTGGGGGTCAGGACGTTGGAGGGATGATTGCAGAGGTCGCGGACAAAGACGGTGGCCTCTGCCGTGGCGACGCCTCGCCGGACCCCTTCAGTGACCTGCCGCAACTGCCCCTTCCTCGGAATGAGAACATTCATGCCTGCCACGTCTTGCCCTGAGGCAGCCTCGCTCCGATAGACGGTGAACTGATAACTGCCCAGGATCGCACCTTCAACCATCGCTTGCGCCACCTCGACCCATGACATCCCGGCAGGTATCGCGGTTGGCAGCACCACCGTATAAGACCCGACCTTCGCCTGACGGACGCGCTTCACGGCTGAGCCCATCGCTTGCCGGATCGTCTCCAGCGTGACCTCCTTCTTCTTGCCCAAACCGACCAGCACCAGCCGCTTCGCAGGCACCGTGCCCTGCGTGTGATACAGCAATACTTCGTTGGCCTTGCCTTCGAATTCCCTGGATTGCACCAGCTTGCTCAACGAACCTCCGAGGGCCCGATCAAGCAGGGCCGCATCCAGTTTGGCCAATGCCTCTCCTTCACGATGCGTCAGCACCAACACCTCTGCGGCTGCGGTCTCCGCTCGCCCAACCTGTACCGTGACCTGCATGATCTTCATTCACGTCTCCTTGGTTCTCGTTATTCGCGCGGGGCTCGCGAGACTTGCGGGACTGGCGAAACGGTCTAGGTGTGAAGGCTGAAGACTGAAGGCCGAAGGTTCAGAACTCCGACCTTCAGCCTTCGTGTCGCGCCTGTCGCGCACGTCTTGCCTGTCTCGCTCACACTTCACACCCCTCGGATATCCGGCGCCCATATATACTTATGCAACTGCATCTGGAGCCGCACCGGAAGCTTATCGCCCAAAATCCATTCGGCCAGCTCATGCACATCGAGCGAGCCGAAGACCGGACTGAAGAGCACCGTACAGCGGCTTGCTATGTCATACCGGGCAAGAATTTCACGGGCCCAGTCGTAGTCGGCTCGGTTGGCCAACACAAACTTCGCCTCATCTTTGGCTGCCAGCTGAGACAGATTCGGCCAGTGCATCCGATCTGTCATACCGCTCCCCGGGCACTTCACATCCAGGATGACATGTACCCGCGGATCGACCGGCGCGATATCGACGGCGCCGCTGGTCTCAAGAAGGACCCTATACCCGGTGTCGCACAGTCTGGTCATGAGCGGGAAGCTCTCAGGCTGAACAAGCGGTTCTCCTCCCGTGACCTCCACGAGGCGGGACCCATAGGTGTGTACCTTCGCCAGGACCTCATCGATCGAGCACTCGTGCCCTCCGTAAAAGGCATAGTCGGTATCGCACCAGGTGCAGCGGAGCGGGCATCCGGTCAGCCGTACAAACACACAGGGCTGTCCGGCATAACTCGACTCGCCTTGAATGCTATGGAAGATTTCGGTAACTCGCATACAACGCTCATGTCATAAAGTCGTAAAGGCTGAAAGTCATAAAGTCTGAAGGTCGAAAGTCTAAGACCTGATGACTTGAAGACATTCCGACTTGAGGACGTTCCGACATGATGACTTCATGCGATCTTATTCATTTCCACGTCGCGACAGGCCAGCCGAGGCGGCGTGCCGTGCGGGCCATGCCCCGGATTGGGTTAACCACCAGGGGGTGCCCGACCAGTTCAAGAATGTCGCGATCGCCGGGGCTGTCGCCATAGGCGTAGGAACCGGCCAGATCGAGGCCCATTCCTTGAGCGTGGGCGAGGATCAGCTCACGCTTGCCGGGGCCATAGGGCAACGGGGGAATCAACGCACCAGTATACACGGAATCCCGTTGCTCCGGCTTCGCCGCGAAGACCGTGGGCACGTCCAAAAACTCCGCAAGGGGCGCGATCAAAAAATCAGGCGCGCCGGTCACAAGAATCAGCTGGTGACCGGCATGTCGATGCTCTTCCAGCCTTGCGCGACCCTGCACGGACAGCCTGCCGATCATCTTGGCCTGGCAGAACTCCCGCGCATGCGATTCAATGTCTGCGGGGCGCTTGCCCGTCAGATACAATTTTCGTTCTCGGAGCGAGTGCAGTGAGAACGGGGGCATGTGCCCCGCCAGCCAGGCCGCACTCCGCCTCAACTCGCCCCATCCCACCAGACCACGCCGCCACAGAAACCCGAAGAACAGTACCTCGCTGGCCTCTCCCGGCAGGAGCGTATTGTCGACGTCGAACAACGCAGCGACGGACCCCTGTGCCCGACGCTCAACGACATCATCGAGCGTGGAAGTGAGGCTGTGGTGAGTGTGCACAACTTTGGAGGACCCGGTGAGCATGAGCCGCCCAATTCTACCGGAGCGTCCATTGATTGACAAGGATTTTGGCCCACTTCTATAATGCGGCTCCCTCTGGCTCGTCGGTCGTCGTTTGTGAATTGTGAGCGAGACAAGCAAGACGTGCGCGACAGGCGCGACACGAAGGCTGAAGTCCGAAGGTCCTTAGGCTGAAGGTCGGAGTTCTGAACCTTCGGCCTTCAGCCTTCACACCTAGACCGTTTCGCCCGTCCCGCAAGTCTCACAAGCCCCGCCTGAATCACGCGGATTCGGTTGCCGAAGTGGTGAAATGGCAGACACGCACGTTTGAGGGGCGTGTGGCGCAAGCCGTGCGGGTTCAAGTCCCGCCTTCGGCACCAAAATAAATTTCCTCGTTCAATCACCCCTGTTCGGGACCACCAGCGAGGGCCTGCACACATGCGGTTCTTGCAACCAGGTCTGCCCCAGACATGCAAGCTGCCGTTGCGCCCCCTGGAATTCTTCCACGAATGTCTTTGTTTCCCTTCCCGTAATTCCCTCTCGGCCCTGCATCTTCGAGAGCCCTCAGCACATCATGTGACGGCGTATCCACTATCGCGCCGTCGTGACATGTACTCAGCCATCTCACGTAGCCATTGCGCGTGGCAAGGAGTTGCATCATGAGCAGTACCGATCATCTGTCGGAACTCGAATCTCTGCGATCGCAGGTGGCAGACCTCGCGCACTCACTCGCCGAGCGGGACCAATCGATGCAGGATCTCCGCGAGCAATCTCAGCTCTTGCGCACTATCATCGAAGGCACAACGTCCGAGACCGGAGATGAATTCTTCGCCTCACTCGTCACTCACTTGACCTCGACGTTGCATGTGCAATATGCAGTGATCGGTGAAGTGCTTGAAGGCCGGCTCAAGAAGATCCGCACCCTTGCCGTCTCGGCTGGAGGCACCCTCGCCGATAACTTCGAATACGAACTCGCCCATACGCCCTGTGCCACCGCCCTGATACAGACCTTCGCCTGTTTCGACCGGGATGTCCAGGCAACGTTTCCCCAGTTCCGGCGTTTGGCAGACCTCGGAGCCGAGAGCTATTGCGGCGTGCCGATCCGGACGAAAAACGGAGCAGTCATTGGATTGCTTGTCGTGATGGATACGAAGCCTCTAGAAAACAGCGACTATTTGCAATCCCTACTGGGAGTCTTTGCCCCGCGCGTTGCAGTGGAAATCGAGCGGAGGCGAGTTGAGCAGGAACGTGCCCAGGCCCTGGCCGATTTACACAATGTCATGGAAACCGTTCCTGATAGTATGTTCACCCTCGACCGCCAAGGGAACATGGTGAGATGGAATCGTCGTGTGGAAGAAGTCACGGGATACAGCCCGGAGGAACTGTTGAACAAACCGGCATTGGCCTTCGTGCCTCCGGAAGAACAGACCCGCACTGCCGCCGCCATTCAGCGGGCTTTCACGGAAGGGTACGCCGAACTTGAAGGCCATCTACTAACCAAAGAGCACCGCCTCATTCCCTATCACTGGACCGGCGCCCTACTCAAGAATCCTCACGGCGAACCCATCGGCATCACCGGAATCGGACGAGACGTGTCTGACAAGAAGCGGACGGAAGAGGAACTCCAGAGCCAGCGGCATCATCTCCTCGAGGCGCAGGCCATCGCTCATCTGGGGAGTTGGGGCTGGGATATCGATACGGGTGAGGTCCAGTGGTCGGACGAACTATTCAGAATCTTCGGCCACGAGCCCGAATCGATCTACGTCACGTATGACACGTTCTTGGCCGCCCTGCTCCCTGACGATCACGACCGTGTCTTAGCCGCCATCAACGACGCGCTCCTCGGAAAGCGTCCCTACGATATCGAATATCGCATCGTCCGTCCGAACGGCGAAGTCCAATCCATCCATGCGCGCGGCAACGTCCATCGGGATGCGACCGGACATCCCCTCAGCATGGCGGGAACCGTCCTCGACATCACCGAACGGAAGGGGATTGAAGACGCGCTCCGTGCCAGCGAAGAACGGTGGCACCTCGCCGTTCGCGGGAGTAACGAAGGAATCTGGGACTGGAACATCCAAACCGGTGAGGTGTTCTTCTCTGTGCGCTGGAAGGCCATGCGAGGGTATGAAGAGTCCGAGCTGGCGAACTCGATCAGCGAATGGCAGAGTCGCATTCATCCCGACGACCTCGAACGAGTCCTGCATTGCATCGATCAGTACCTGGCCAAACAACGTCCCGAATATTGCGAGGAATATCGTGTCGAGCGAAAAGACGGGTCCTACATGTGGGTCCTCGACCGAGGGATGGCCATCTGGGCCGATGACGGAACGCCGCTCCGCATGGCCGGCTCGGAAAGCGATATCACCGAGCGCAAGCAGGCCGAATCGGCCCTGGCCCAGAGCGAGCGCCAGTTGCGAACCGTCCTCGATGCGCTTCCCGTAGGTGTGTGGTTTACCGATCGGGCGGGAAAGCCGCTCCTCGCAAACCCGGCTGCGAAGCAGATTTGGTCGAACCTCAAACAGATCGGGATGCAGATCCCGAATAACCAGTCGAGTTGGTGGGAGACCATCGGACCAGTCGATGAACCACATCGCCGGGCCTTGAGCCAAGCGCTCACGTCAGGTATCCCGTCGCTGGGCGAAACCTTCGACCTCGAATGCCTCGATGGGACGAAGAAGACCATTCGCAATTCTACCGTTCCGATCCGGGACGAAGCCGGGAATATCCTGGGCGCCATCGTGCTGAATGAAGACATCACCACATTGCGGCAGGCCCAGGAATCACTCAGGCTGACCCAATTCTCCGTCGACCATGCGGTTGAAGGATTCTTCTGGGTCGGGCCCGACGCCAGGATTTTGCATGTAAACGATGCGGCATGCCGGATGCTGGAATATACCCGCGAGGAACTGACGACCATGACCCTGCACGACATCGACCCGAATTTTCCTCGGGAGGTCTGGAATCCTCATTGGGAAGAGTTGAAGGAGAAAGGATCATTGACGCTCGAGTTGAAACATTGGTCGAGGACCGGCCGTGTGCTGGACACGGAGGTCACCGTCAATTATCTGCAGTACGAGGGAAAAGAGTACAACTGCGCGATCATGCGGGATATCGGAGAGCGTAAGCGGGCCGAGGAGGCGCTGCGCAAGAGCGAAGAACGGTATCGGGCGCTCTACGATGACACGCCGATTATGTACTTCACGCTGGCCACGGACGGCACGGTCCTCTCCGTCAACCGGTTTGGGGCGGAGCAGTTAGGGTATCGGGTAGAGGAATTGGTCGGGCATTCCGTGCTGGGTCTCTTTCACGATCAGGATAAGGAAACCTTTGCAGCGGGTCTGTCTGAGTGTCTTGCGACACCGGAGACCACGAAACACTGGGAGTTTCGGAAGGTAAGGAAAGACGGGAGCATGATTTGGGTGAGGGGAATGGCCCGTGTGGCTCAGTCTTCTACCGAAGAAACCGTGGTGTTGGTGACAAGCGAAGACATCACCGAGCGCAGGGCCAATGAACAGCTCTTGGCCAGCGAGAAGCGCATCCTGGAGATGATCGCCACAGATGTTCCCCTGCAAGAGGTTCTGACGCTGATCTGTCAGGTGTTCGAGGGGCTTTCAAGCGGGGCGCGCTGTTCCATTCTGCTCCTCGATCGTGACGGACTTCACTTGCGCCATGGTGCCGCGCCCAGCTTCCCTGAGGCTTATGTCCATGCGATCGATGGCCTGGCTATCGGCCCGACCGTCGGCAGCTGCGGGACTGCGGCCTTTATGCGACGTCAGGTTATTGTGCTGGATATCGCGTGCGATCCGTTGTGGGCTGATTTCCGCGACCTTGCCCTTCGCCACGGCTTCCGGGCTTGCTGGTCCGCCCCCATAATAGCCTCTAACGACACCGTCTTAGGCACGTTCGCGGTGTATTATGGCGAACCGAAGCCGCCGACCGACACCGAATTGCGGCTCATCGAACGGGCGACACAAATCGCGCGCGTCGCGATCGAACGCAAGCGGGCCGAGGCGGCGTTGCGATTGACCCAATTTGCCGTCGATCGCGGGGGGGACATGGCATTCTGGATCGATCCCAGCGCCAGGGTATTGTATGTGAATGATGCCGCCTGCCAGCGACTCGGTTATTCTCGCGATGAACTATGCTTGATGACCATCCCCGACGTGGACCCTGATTACCAGATGAGCATATGGCTTCAACATTGGAATGATCTCAGGGAACAAAAGCGTCTTCGCTTCGAGACCAGACATCGAACGAAGTTGGGAGAAATCTATCCGGTGGAAATCGTGGCCAACTATGTCGCGTTCGAGGGGCAGGAGAACAACTTCGCCTTCTGCCGAGACATCACGGATCGGAAACGAGCCGAAGAGGTTCTCCAGCAGCGGGAGCGCGACTTGCGGGCAGCCCTCGATGAACGCGAACGGATCAGCCAGGACCTGCATGATGGGATCTTACAGTCGCTCTTTGCCGTGGGCCTCACCCTCGAAACGTCCAAATCGATGATGTCCCCAACGGTACGCAAGAAGTCCGGCGCACCACTCGATCAGGCCATTGATCAGTTGAACCTGGTCATGCACGAGGTCCGGAACTTCATCGCGGGGCTGGGTTCGGACCTGCTCAGGGGGCAGGACTTGCCGGCGGCGCTGAAGCAGATGCTGGCATCCTTGACGGAGAACCAGCCGACGCGTGTGCGCCTCGCGGTCGAGGATCGTGCTGCGAAGGCCGTATCGGCTGAACAGTCCCTCCACCTGATCCGTGTCATCCAAGAAGCGGTGAGTAATTGTATCCGGCACGGCCGCGCGCAAGAGGCCAGAGTGTCGCTCAAGATGCTGAAGCAGGGTGTCCGGCTGAGCATTCGCGACAACGGCCGTGGATTCAACCCGGACGCCGCCAAGGGGATTGGGCATGGGTTGAGTAATATGGCCGCCCGTGCCAAGAAGATCGGAGGGCGGTTCACCGTCTTGTCAAAGGTGAAGGAGGGAACCAGCATCGTACTCGACTTGCCGAAAGAGGCCGCCGAAGTCCGCAGCTAGAACCAAACTGATTCGCCTGCTTTTGGTCGACGATCACCAAGTAGTTCGTGTCGGCCTGCGCACCGTCATACACAACAACCGGGGCATTACCGTCGTCGGCGAGGCAGAATCCAAAGCCGCCGCGCTGCGGGTGGTCAAGCGACTGAAACCGGACATCGTCCTGATGGATGTCCGACTCCCGGATGGCTCAGGGGTTGAAGCCTGTCGTGATATTCTCGCCAGTCATCCCGGGACACGAGTGATCTTTCTCACATCGTTTGCCGATGATGATTTCGCCCTGGCGGCTGTGCTGACCGGCGCACAGGGCTATGTCATCAAGAATATCGACGCCGGCTTGCTGATTCGATCGATTAGTGCCGTCTCCAACGGTCAATCGCTTCTCAGTCCGGCCCTTACCCAACGGGCGCTGAATTGGGTGAAAGCCGGGCCGGCTCAAGCCGGTCCGGTGCGAAAACCATCTCTTGCCCCTCAGGAGGAGCGCGTCCTGGCGTTGGTGGCGAAAGGTTTAACCAACAAAGAAATCGCGGCCACGATACAACTGAGCGATAAGACGGTCAAGAACTATCTCTCCAACATGTTCCAAAAACTGCAAATCTCGCGACGCACCCAAGCCGCCACATTCTTCCACAAGCGTCAAGCCTGACGATCGTGAAGCGTATTGATTTTCAGGTTTCTAGTTTAATGTTTTCGGAGCTGTTCCCGGACAATATGAAACCTGAAACTAGAAACCAGCAAGTCCACGGTCCGGAGTCATTCGCCTAAGCCGAGGCGCAGGATACCATCTATCCTTGTCGTCGATGACGAAGACCAATCCGCCACTTGATTCGCGAAACTTTGGAGCAGGCCGGCTATCACGTCACGGAAGCGCGTGATGGGAAAGAGGCCCTCCGGCAGTATCGGCTGGCCCCAGCCGACGTGGTCATTATGGACATTCTCATGCCAGATCAGGATGGCCTGGAGACCACCGCCACGCTGCGACGGGAATTCCCGAACGTGAAAGTCATTGCGATGACCGGCGGCAGTGGCATGATTGGTATTCTCGATTTCCTCGACGTCGCCAAAATGTTGGGTGCCCACAGCACGCTTCAGAAGCCCTTTGAAATAAAGGCCCTCCTCGACACTGTCCAAGCCGAACTACAAAGATAGCCTGCCTGCGGCGCGCGGGACACGCGAGACTTGCGAGAAAAGCGGGACGGGTCGGACGTTTCATCTTCGCGCGTCACGCCTGTCGCGCACGTCTTGCCTGTCTCGCCCCCGTATCACGCTTCACGGATCGCTGGTGGAGAGGGGCCGCGCTTGACCATCAGTCAGAGAATCGCTAAGGTGAGGCTTGTTGAGAGCCAGCGAGCCGTGGGAAAAGGGCCTGCGCGAATATGCCTCGTCTGAGCAGAGGACCACAATCACGGCGGCGAGGAACGGATCGTCCGCATCCCTTGGTCGGGGTGTTGGGCGGAAGCAAATCCGATTTCCCGATCTTAGAAAAGGCCGCTGCGATTCTGACGGATCTCGGGATTCCACACGAATTGATAGTCGTTTCCGCGCACCGGACTCCGGATCGCTTGTTCGCCTATGCAGAACAAGCTCCCGGCCGGGGGATCGAAGTCATTATTGCCGGCGCCGGCGGGGCGGCCCATCTTCCAGGGATGCTGGCTGCGAAGACGCATCTGCCGGTCATCG
>Ga0247727_10009374_pt1 | contig 17780 bp, 15 predicted proteins | sample WisWelCaveWW1625_FD_202498 | JGI IMG/M metagenome (GOLD analysis project Ga0247727, IMG submission 202498) | Biofilm microbial communities from Wishing Well Cave, Virginia, United States - WW16-25 | ecosystem: Environmental > Aquatic > Deep subsurface > Groundwater > Cave microbial mat | place...
CTCCCGACATCGGCGACCCGCCAGAGCACCGAGAACACGAGCAGGTAGACCGCCATCAGCACGAGCGGGTGGAGGAACGACCATGCGAGGCCGAGGAACGAGCCTTTGTACTTCGCCCGCAGATCGCGCCTAAACAGGCTCCCGAAGAGCTCGCGGTAGCGGATCACGTCGGCGTACACCGTCATCGCGGCGATTGTAGGGGCGATGCTTGCGCCGCCCGGGCAAGGCGAGCCTCGTCCGGGCGGCGGCAGGGCGCTCGTCTACCCTTTCCAGGCTGTGGATGCGATCGCTGCGATCGCCGCGTTTCCTGTCACCTTCGCGGTTCTCTGGGCCCTCCTCCGCTCGCCGGTCGGCGGACGCCTCGTCGCGGCCCCGACGAGCGAGCGCTGGCACGAGCAGGCGACTCCGACATTCGGGGGCATCGGCCTCTTCGCCGGCTTCGCGGCCGGCGTCCTCCTCGCGGTGGCGACCGGCGCGGTCGAGTGGAGCGGCGAGCTCGGCGGCATCCTGGCCGGCACCGGGCTTCTCTTCGCCGCCGGCCTCGTCGACGACCTGCGCCACCTGAGCCCTCTGGCAAAGCTCGCCGCCCAGTTCGGCGCGGCTGTGATCGTGCTCGCGAGCGGGCTCCAGGTCGAGATCGTCGGTAACGACGTCCTCGCCTGGGCGATCGGGCTCCTCTGGCTCGTCGGGATCACGAATGCGTTCAACCTGCTCGACAACATGGACGGCCTCGCAGCGACGCTCGCGGTCGTCGCCTGCGCGTACTTCGCCATCGACGCGGTGACGGAGCACGAGAACGACACCGTCCTCGTGCTCGCGCTCTCGCTCGGTCTTGCCTGTGCCGGCTTCCTTCCGTTCAACCTCCGGCCCCGACGTGGCGCGGCGATGTTCATGGGCGATTCGGGAAGTCAGGTGCTCGGCTTCGGGCTCGCCTCCCTTGCCCTCGCTTCGAGCTGGACGGTGGCAGGGACGACGACAGCGACCGTCCTCCTTCCGCTGCTCATCCTCGCCGTCCCGATCCTCGACACGACGCTGGTAACGATCGTGCGGCTCGCGCAACGGCGGCCGGTGACGCAAGGGGGGCGCGACCACACCTCGCACCGCCTCGTCTACTACGGGCTCACGGAGTCGAAGGCCGTTCTCCTGCTCGCCCTGGTCGCGACCGCGATCGGCGCGACGGCGCTCGCGTACAACGTGCTCGACAACGGCCGCCTGACCGCGTTCGGCGTGCTCGTCACGTTCGTCCTACTCGTCCAGTTCGGGAGTTTTCTGAGCGACCTCGAGGAGCGGGCTCGCCGTGGGGCCGAGACGCCGGAGCCGTCGCTCTGGCGCGCGCTCGTGTTCGAGCCGCGCCGCCTCGTCGAGGTCGTCGTCGACTTCGTCGTCATCTGCGCCTCGTTCCTCGTCGCGTACCTGCTCGTCGTCGGCGGGACGGGCACCGAGTTCGAGCGCTCGGTCTTCCTCTCGGCGCTCCCGATCCTGCTCGCCGCGCGCTACGTCTTCTTCGTCTCGCTCGGCGTCTACCGGAGGGTCTGGAGATACGCGACGGCCCGCGACGTCGTGCCGATCGCGGCCGCAGGCGTCGCTTCGGCGGTCGTCGCCTGCCTCGTGCTTCTCGCGCTGCGACCGATCGGTTCGTTCCCGGCCGTCGAGATCTTCGTCGTCGACGCCGTCCTCTGCACGCTCCTCGTCGGGGCATCCCGCCTGACGCTCAGGCTCCTCCCCGAGGTGCGAGCACATCGGCGGCACCGGCGCCGCGTGCTCATCGCGGGCGCCGGTCAGGCCGGGCGCGGGCTCGCGCGAGAGCTTCGCGAGGGCCAGGATGCGCGCGTCGTCGGCTTCCTCGACGACAACCCGCGGGTGCGTAGGCGGCGGATCCTCGGGATCGCCGTGCTCGGGAGTCTGGAAGAGGCCGACCGTGCGATCGCCAGCGCGCGCGCGGAGGAGGTGCTCATAACGATTCCCAGCGCGGCCCAGGAGCGGCTGGAGGCGGTCGTCCGGGCATCCGAGGCCGCGGGTGTCCCCTGCAGGATCGTCCGCCGCCGCACCGAGTTCTCCGCTCCCGAGCCGGTCGAGGCGACGCTGCCGTGAACCGAGCGAGCCGTGTGGGCGGGCGCAACCGCCCGGACTTCCTCGCCCGTCTCCAGTCGGCGATCCCGCTGTTGACGGTCTACTTCGGGTTGGCGGCGCTGTACGCGTGGCAGGCCTCGCGCCATCCGGTGCCCACGATCTTCACCGACGAGCTCGAGCTGACGCAGCTCTCCCGTTCCATCGCGGAGACGGGCGAGCCGGCTCGGCGGGGGGAGCCGTACGGCCTCGCCACGCTCGTGGCGTATCTCCTGGCGCCAGCGTGGTGGCTCGGCTCGACGGCGAGCGCGTACGCCGCGGCCAAGCTCGTGCTCGTGCTCGCCATGACCGCGACCGTGTTCCCCGCGTACGCGCTCGCGCGACTCGTAGTTCCCCGCTGGTACGCGCTCGCTGCCGCCGGAGGCGCGACGGCGGTACCCGCGCTGGCCTATTCGCCGATCTTCGTCGAGGAGCCGCTCGCGTACCCGCTCTCGACGCTCGCGCTGTGGCTGATCGCGCGGGCGTTCGTCCAGCCGAGCTGGGCTCGGCTCGGCTCGGCCGCCTTCGCCTCGGCTGCCGCGGCGCTGACGCGCACGCAGCTTGCGATTCTCTTCGCGATCCTCGCGCTCGGTCTGCTCTGGCTCGGCTGGCAATCCGAGCCGATCCGCCGCTGGCGCTCGTCGTGGTCGCGTTGGGACTGGGTTGGCGCCGTAGCCCTGCTCGTCGGGCTCGGGGTCGGTTTCTCGGCCCTGATGGGCCACTTCTCGACGAGCTGGCGCAACACGACCGGCTTTTACAAAGAGCGGATCGTCGATCACGCAGCGTGGAGTGCAGGGGCGCTTGCCATCGGGATCGGGGTCCTCCCCGTCCTGGCCGGAATCGCAGCCCTCGCACGGCCGAAGAGCGAGCGACGCGACCCGCAGACGCGCGCATTCGTCGTCACGAGCGTCTCCGCCCTCGTCGTGTTCCTCGTGTATGCGGGGATCAAGGGCGCGTACATCTCGACCGTCTTCGCGACCCTCGTCGTCGAGCGGAACGTCATCTACCTCTGCCCGATCCTCTTCGCGGCGACCGCGCTCGCCTTCGTGCGTGGGATCGAACGCGGCTGGGCGATCGCAGCAGCGGCGCTCGGCACGGTCTACGTCGTCACCGGGGCGCCACTTCATCTCGAGCAGTACCCCTACTACGAGGCCCACGGCCTCTCGATCACCGCCTTCGCGAACCGCGAGCTGGGCTGGGCCGAAGGGACGATTGACGACACCCTGCTCGTCGCGTGCGTCGTCGCGCTCGCCGTCGTGGTCGCCCTCAAGGTGCTGCGTCGAGGGTCCGTCGCGTTCGCTGCTGTGGCAGGTACGGCCGCGGTCGCGGTTGTTGCGTGGAGCATGACGGCCGAGGTGTACGCCGCGGAGGGAGAGCGAATCTTCTCCGAGCGAATCGAGCGGAACCTGCCGAAGCCGTACGACTGGGTCGAGCGGGCCACGGGCGGCGGGTCGGTGGTCGTCCTCGGCCAGCAGATCTCCGATGCTACGAACATCTGGCTGACCGAGTTCTTCAACCCCTCGATCCGGAAGATGTGGAGCCTGGACGGCACCGCGGAGGAGGTCGGCGGCCCGATCCTGACGCCGGACCTGGGGGCGGCGGACGGAACGCTGAGTCCTTCCCCTGAAACGGAGTTTGCGCTGGCGCTGAACGGCGTCGAGCTGCAAGCGCCTGTCGTCGATGGACGCGGCCGCGACACCCTGTACCGGCTCGACGGGCAGCCGCTGCAGCTCGCCGACGCGATCATCGGGCTCGAGTCCGACGGCTGGATGACGGATACGGACGACGACGGAGTTGCGGAAGCCTCCTACTCCAGGTACGACGTGTCGAGAGACGGACAAGGTTTCGTCGTCGTCAAGCTCTCACGCCAAAACTGGTGCGGAAAGGACAAGCCGGGTAGAGCCACCGTTCGAATCGGACCCGTGACGATCGGGCCGGACAAGCAGCCTGCCATCGCGGAGGTCACGCAGACCAGGACCGCGATCCTCCACTCGTGCAAGTTAGTCGTCATTCCGCTCGCAGCCCCGAGCGTCCCGTGGCGCGTCGAGGTGGGGATCGAGCCGACCTTCTCGCCGCACGAGCTCGACCCGTCGAAGAGCGACCGACGACAGCTCGGCGCAGTCTTCGAGGCCGGCTTCCGGCCACTCTTCGGCGATTAGCCCCTCAAACTTCAGCCGCAGCGAGCTGAACCTCGGCGAATGAGCCGTCCGCCCGGACGCTGCCGTGCTCGAGCAGAACGGCGCGGTCGCAGAGCCGCTCGAGCAAGGCGTGGTCGTGTCCGGCGGCAAGAACGATGCCGCCCGCCTGCCGAAGCTCCCCGGCGACGTCGGCGATGACGTCTCGGAACTCGTGATCGAGGGCCTCATGCACCTCGTCGAGCAGGAGGATGTCCGGCCGCGCGCGCTCGGCGAGCGCAAACCCAAGGCGCGCATGCATGCCCTGGGAGAAGCTCGCCACGGGACGATCGAAGGCCTCGCCGAGGCCGCTCCGGGCCCTCAGCTCGTCGAGCAACGCGTCCGAACCGGGCTGGGGCAGGCCGATCAGGGTCGCAACGAGAACCGCGTTCTCGCGTCCAGTCAACGTCGGCACGAGCCCTGCCTCCACCGACAGCAGCGAGCCGACGTGGCCTCGCACACGTAGGCGCCCTTCATCCGGGTGGAGGACGCGGGCGATCGTGCGGAGCAACGTCGTCTTCCCGGCCCCGCTCGGACCGAGCAGCGCCACACCCTCTCCAGCTTCGATCCTGAGGTCGAGATGCCGTAGCCCCCAGACTTCGGTCCCGCGCCGACGAAGCGTCGCGAGCATCGGCGTGACGAGCCTGCGCTGCCGGTCGAGCAGAAAGCGAACCCCGACGCCTTCAGCCTGGATCGACGCGGTCACTCCACGACCTTCGCGAAATGCCGCTGCTCGCGCCGGTACAACGGACCGGCGAGGAGCAGCAGGACGAGCGAGAAGGCGAGCGGGTAGAGAACCTGCCAGGCGGCCGGCCGCTGGCCGTAGAGGAGCGTGTCGCGGTAGGACTCGAAGATGCCGGTCAGCGGGTTCAGCCGGACGAGATCGCCGGCCCGCCCGGAGACCTCGTTCAGCGCGACGAGCCCGGGAGCGAGGAAGAACATCGTGCGCACGAAGCTGGCCGCGAACACGCGGAGGTCGGGGAACCAGACCCCGAACAGAGAAGCGGGATATGCGCAGGCCACCGCGAGGACGATCGTCGTGGCTATCACGAGCGGCAGCCACAGGATTGCGATCGTCGGCGCGACGCCGTAGATCACCATCATCAGCGCCAGCAGCACCAGGCTCGCGCCGAAGGCGACGCTCTCCGTCCCGACCGAGGCGAGCGGGAGCAATCCACGCCGAAACTCCATGTTGAGCAGGATCGCCTTGCGCCGGTTGACAGCCCCGATGGCGTTGAGAATCGCCAGCATCAGGAGCTGGAAGGGAACCACGGCGCAGGCCAAGCTCAAGCCCGGCGCAGGCCCCTCCCGTTCGAGCAGGAAGGTGACGAGCAAGAGGTAGACGCCGACTACGGCGAAGGGGTCGAGCAGCCATTTCAGGAGCCTGGCGGGACCTCGCCCGTACCGCGCCCGGAGGTCCGATACGGTCAGCGCGCGGAGAACGGCCAGCGAGCGGGCCAGGTCTCGGGAGGAATCGCGGTGTGGGAACGGCTTCGACACGCGTCGCATCATCGCCTCAGAAACGCAGCGGGGGGTGGGCGCCCCCGCGTCACAGCATAGGGCGGTGGGTCCCGACACCATGCTGAGAAACCTCCTCGACCGCCTGGCTGGAAACGCCGTCGTCCTCTCGAGCCTGCGGGGCCAGCGCCGCGTTCCGTATCTCCCGGAAGAGGAGCTCTCTAGGAGGCGTGACGAGCGGATCCGGGAGACCGTTACGTATGCCGCAGCCACGGTGCCGTACTACGGCGATCTCTTCGCCCGCGAGGGGATCGACCCCCGCGAGATCGTCTCCTGCGCCGACCTCGAGCGGCTTCCCCTCACGTCGAAAGCGGAGGTACAGAGCTATCCGGACCGCTTCGTGTCGACGTCGCAGCTCGGCCACGAGTCGATCGCGTTCCACACGAGCGGCTCCACGGGAATGCCGCTCCGCTTCCACCACGACCGGCGCTCCCTCCTCAGGAACATCGGGTTCGCAGAGCGGCAGCGACACGTCGAGGCGCGACTGGTGGGAAAGGAGATCCGCTACCTGAAGGTCTCGCTGGTCAGGGCGGGAGGAACCGGAGCGCAGGTTCGGTCTCTCTACGACAAACACACGTTCATTCCCGTCAAGCCACGACGGCGGGGCGTCTTGTCGACACAACCGCTCGATCGCGTCGTCGCCGAGATCAACGATCTCCAGCCGGACGTGATCCGCGCCAACGGCTCCGAGCTCGAGCTCCTTGTCCGCTACGTGGCGGCGGGTGCTCGCATGCACATGCCGCGGGTCTTCAGCTACGGCAGCGACATGATGACCGAGGAGGCAAAGGCCCTGATCGAGCAGGGTTTCGGCGTGCCGCTTCTCTCTCACTACAACGCCACCGAGGCCTTTCAGATCGGCTATCTCTGCGAGGAGCGACGGGACTTCCACCTCCAGAGCGACCTCTGCCACGTGATGGTCGTCTCGGCTGAGGGCGTGAAGGCGGCACCCGGCGAACGTGGGGAGGTCGTGATCACGAACCTCGTGAACAGGGGGACGGTCCTTCTCAACTACCGGCTCGGCGACGTCGCCGCCTTGCGGGAGGGGCAATGCTCCTGCGGGCGCACGTTCCCGCTTCTCTCCCAGCTCGAAGGGCGCGTGGAGGACGTCATCTACCTCGACGCCGCAACCTTGATCCATCCCCGTCTCGTCTGGGATGTCATCAAGAAGCACCCCGGGGTTGCGCAGTACCAGCTCGTGCAGCGAGAGCCGCAGCGCTTCGAGCTGAGGCTCGTCACCGCCGATCGGGCGGACTTCGAGCGCATCGCCCGCCCGCTCGCAGGGGACCTCCGACACCTGCTCGCGGGTGCGGAGATCGACGTCGGATACCACGAGGCGCTCGAGCCCGGCCCGGGGGGCAAGTTCCGCGCGGTGGTCGCACTCCAGCGCCGCGAGCCGGGCTAAGTGCTAAGGGTCGTGTGGTATGAGCGTGCAATGCTCGGGTGCGAACTCGATCGAGACCTCGGTTCCGTGCACCACCGACGCCGAAGGGGCAGTTCGCGCGCGGACCGTCAGCGCGCCGACGGAGACCACGTGGTCGACGGCGTCGCCGAGGTACCCGGTGCCCAGCACCCGCCCCAGCCGGCCGTCACCCGCACGGAGGTTGTTCGTGCTGAGCGCGACGTGCTCCGGGCGAACGACGACGAGCACGCGTGAGCCGGGCGCAAACGCAGCACTCGACGATACATCCAGCATGCCCATCGCGGTTTCGACGCGATAAACGTCATTCGGCTCTCGGCTCCCGACAACGCCGTCGATGAGGTTTGCCCCGCCGACGAAGTCGGCGACGAAGCGCGACGCGGGATGCTGGTAGACGTCACGCGGTCTCCCGACCTGCTCGATCCTGCCTTCGGCCATGATCGCGATGGTGTTCGACATCGCGAGCGCCTCGACCTGGTCGTGCGTGACGTAGACGGCCGTCACCTGGAGCTCGCGCTGGAGTCGCTTGAGCTCGACGCGCATCTCCTCACGTAGCCGCGCGTCGAGGTTCGAGAGAGGCTCGTCGAGGAGCAGCAGCGGCGGCTCCATGACGAGCGCGCGGGCGAGGGCGAGTCGCTGCTGCTGGCCGCCCGAGAGGTCCGTAGCCGCGCGCCCCGAGAGCTCGTCGAGCCGGATGACGTTCAACACCTGTTCGACCCGCTTCCGGATCTGCGGCCTCGACATGCGCCGACCGCGCGGAACCACCGTCAGCGGAAATGCGACATTGTCGAACACGTTCATGTGCGGCCAGATCGCGTAGGACTGGAAGACCAGGCCGAGGCCGCGTTCGCTGGCCCGCACGTTGATCCCCGCCTCGCCCGAGAAGAGGACGCGGCCCCCGAGCTCGATGTCGCCCGCATCCGGCTGCTCGAGTCCGGCGAGACAGCGAAGCGTCGTCGTCTTGCCGCAGCCGGATGGGCCGAGCAGGGTGAAAAACTGGCTCTCCTCCACCTCGAAGGAGATCCCGTCGACCGCAGGCACCCGACCGCCCTCGAAGCGCTTGACGAGGCCGCGCACGGTCAGCATGGAGGCCTCCTCACGCTCACGCGCCTCGCACTCCGAGCCTGACGCTCAACCGATAGGCGGCCGCTGCGAGCGCGCCGGTTACGAGGACCATGAGCAGGCCCAGCGCGGCGAGCTCCGGGAACGCGCCGTTCTCGTAGTGCTCCCAGATGACGATCGAGAGCACCTCGTCGCCGGGCGAGTAGATGAGGATCGAGGTCGAGAGCTCGCGCAGCGAGACGAGCATGATGTAGATCCAGCCGGCGACGAGCCCAGGCAGCATCAGCGGCAGGAGGATGCGCCGAAAGGTGCTCCACCAGCTTGCGCCACATGCGTGCGCCGACTCTTCGAGCTCTCGGCCGATCTGCGCCATCGAGATCGAGCTGGAGCGGATTCCGTACGGCATGAAGCGCGTGAAGTACGCGATGAAGAGGATCCAGAGCGTGCCGTAGATCGGCACCGGAGCCCGCAGGTAGATGATCAGCAGAGCGACACCGAGGACGAGGCCGGGAATGGCGATCGGGAGGAACGCGAGACCGTCGACGAGCCAGCGGCCGCGAATGCGGGTACGCACGAGCAACCAGGAGACGACCGCCATCGAAAGCATCACCGCGGTGGCGCATCCGAGGCCGAGGAGCAGGGAGTTCTTGGCTGCGCGCAGGAGCTGGTCGTCACCGAGCAGGTCTCTGTAGCTCGAGAGCGTCATCTGCGACAAGCCTTCGAGCGACGGACTCGAGTAGAACGGCTGGGTCGACACGTAGAGCAACACCAACAGAGGAAGGACGGCGGCGAGGACGACGTAGATGAGAACGGCAGCCGTCGCCGGCCAGCGCCAGGCCCCGAGTTGGACGGGGCGCGGCCGGAACCCTTTGCCGGTCACGGTCTGGAAGCTCCTCGCCCGACGGGAGAGAAGGGTGTGGGCGAGAACGCCGATCAGCGCGAGGGTGAGCAGCGAGAGCGCGTACGCGCCCGCCTGACCATAGGCAGGCGGGTACTCGGCGAGAGAACGCCAGATTCTCGATGTGAAGACCCAGGTGCCGTCCGGCAACCCGAGCAGCGCCGGGACCTCGAATGCCTCCACCGCCCGGATGGCCAGGATCAGGATTGATGCAGTGAGCGCCGGTCGCATCAGCGGGAGCGTCACGCGCCGGAACGCGGTCAACGGACCTGCGCCGCTGGACACGGCCGCCTCCTCGAGCGCCGGATCCATCGAGCGGAACGCGGCGGCCATCAGCAGGAACGCGAGAGGTGCGAGATGGAGGCCCTCGACGAGAATCATCCCCCAAAGGCTGAAGACATCGATCGCGCCGGGGCCGAAGACAGGCTCGAGCAGCTTGTTGAGCGCACCGATTCGCGGACTTGCGAGGAAGATCCAGGCGATCGTGTACAGCACTCCGGGGACGACGAGCGGCACGAGGGCTGCCACGAAGAGGAGGGTTCTCATCGGCACGTCGGTGCGCACGACGACGTAGGCGAGTCCCGTGCCGACGGTCACCGCCAACACCGTCGACCCGAAGGCGAAGAGGAGCGAGTTCCACACCAGCTCACCGAGACCGAAGGCGCTGTATGCCTCGCGGAAGAACGCGAGCGTCGGGGTGCCGTCGTCGAAGAAGGCCTGCCAGAGCAGGTATGCGAGCGGCAGCAGCGTGAGGTAGCCAACGAGGGCGACGACGGCGACGAGGAGCGGGGTCTCAGCGCGGATCCGGCCTCCCGGCCAGCCGGCACGACCCCGTCGGCGAGGCGCCGCCTCGGTCACTTGCCCCACGTCACCCACTCCCCCTATCCGATCGGCCAGATTGTCCGAGCCGTCTCTTTACGATAGTGCGATCCCGGGGGATCATCCGATAGTGGGAAGGTGCGGGGGTTGACAACCGTGCGAAGCGCAGGTGCGCTGCTCGTCGTCGCCGCCACGTTGCTCGCGGTCACGGCCTGCGGAGGCTCGTCGGACAACGGCGTTGGCTTCGAAGACGTTTTCGCCAGCATCCACGGGCTCTCGGGCGAGGAGCGGCGCGCCAAGCTCGTCGAGCTCGCGCAGGAGGAGGGTGCAGAGCTCAGCTGGTACACGTCGATGGGGGGCGACGACGTGCCGACCGTGGTCGACGCGTTCGAGGATGCGTTCGATCTCGACGTCGCCGTGTACCGGGCGAACAGCGAGGCGATCGTGCCACGGTTGCTCGAGGAGGCGAAGGCGGGCTTCCGGGGCGCCGACGTGGTCCGGGTTCAAGGACTTGCCATGATCAACCTCAACGACGAGGGGATCCTCGTGGACTACGCCTACCCGCATCGGTCGAGTCTGATCGAGGGATCGGCTGCGGACGGGTGGACGGCGGACAGCTTCTCGACGTTCGCCGTCAGCTGGAACACGGAGCTCGTGCCGGAGAGCGAGCGGCCGAAGTCGTGGGAGGCTCTCGCTGACCCGCGCTGGAAGGGTCGGCTCGCGATCGAGGCGGGGGACGTCAACTGGTACGCCGCGCTCCGCACGTACTGGGTGGAGGAGGAGGGCAAGAGCGAGGAGGAGGCAGACCGGCTCTTCGAGGCGATAGCGGGCAACGCGTTCGTCGTACGTGGCCACACGCTCCTGGCGCAGCTGATGGCCGCGGGCGAGTTCGCCGTCGGGCCGAACTACAGGTCAACCGTCGACAGGACCGCTCAGGACGGGGCACCGCTCGCCTGGACGCCCGCCGTCGAGCCGCTGTTCCCCGAGCCACAGGGAGTCGGGCTCGTCCAGGACGCCAAGCACCCGGCAGCAGCGATCCTGTTCATCGACTGGCTGCTCAGCGACGGCCAGGAGATTCTCCTCGAGCTCGCGCGGGATCCCGCCCGCAAGGATCTCGTCGCAACCCCGAACACGGAGCTGCGGGTGATCGACGTCGCCGCGATCGCCGCCGACCAGAAAGCGCTCACCGAGCGCTACGACCGGCTGCTGCGCCTCGGTCGCGAGGCCGAGAGCGGCTAACCGCCGGGCCGAGTTCGATCGAGAACGTGGAGCGGCAGGAGCTTGCCGGCCCCGGTCGCGTAGGGCTCGCGGCGCACGACCCGGAGCGTGCCTCCACCGCGCCAGACGTCGGCCATCATGCTCTTGTAGCCGGGACCTGCGCTGAGGGCATCGAGCACCGTCTCGATCACAGCTCGCTCGTCCACGTCGCCGACCGACGGGCTGACGACCACGCTGACCTTCGGCACGCCGCCGATCTCCTCTTCGACGAGCTGGTAGTCGGTCGGCTGTCCGCCGAAGCGTGCAGGCAGCACATCGTCCAGGAGCGCGAAGACGTCGCTGCCCACGAACGTCATCCCCTCGCTCGTCAGCTTCTCGTAGCTGCGGACGCCGTGGACGTGGGTCGAGAACCCGAGCTCGCCCAGAAGGCACCCGCAATCTCGTTGCTCCAGCGTCCCGTAGTCGTCGCTCTCGACGTTGAGCATGAGCTTCGGGGCATTCGGGCGCAGGGTGGTGTAGAGGAGCGCCTGTACCGAGGCACCCGGCGCAACGGTCCGCTCGCGCTGGATGACGGCGAGCTGGTCGGTCGTGACGTGGAGATCGTCGAGCGCCGTGGGAGCGGCACACGCCACTCCGACCCTCCCTAGCTCGCTCATCGAGTAGTTCGATACGGCTATGCCACCGCTTCTCGCGATGGCCTCGGCCTTTGCGGCGGTGAACGGCTCCCCGCCGAGGCGGAAGAAGGTTCCGGCGATGTCGAGCCCTAGCTCCTCGGCCGCGAGGGAGACGCGCACGCCGGAGCTCGAGGTCGTGTTCAGCAGCGCTGGGATGCCCTCGCGCCGCTTCTCGGCGGCCCAGCGCGCGACGATCCTCGCCTCGCGCAACGGTACAAATTCCGGCCAGGGAAGCCGCATTCGCGAGGCTCGACTAGCTGCCACGGTGTACGCGGTGAAGACGAAGTCCTTGACGATCCCGCGCTTCGGCGCAAGACGGTTGTGCGAAAACCAGCGCTCGACCGGCTTCCCCACCTTCGCGAAGCCGAGCACGGTGCCGATGCCGGCGGCGCCGGGAGGAGCGGCACGCCACAACCCGACCGGCCGGTCGAGGAGGTCGAACGTCTCCAGGAACAGCCGGTGGTAGATCGCCCCGTGCGCTCGGTGGTCGAAGTCGAGGAGCACGCGTCGCCGAGGCCCAGTCGAGCCCCCCGTGGAGCCGATGAACGCCGCGCCGAGCAGCGGGCTGTCGAAGTCCTCAGGTCGAACCGTGAGCCGCAAGCCCGAGCGCTCGATCGGGCGCCGGCACTTGAACTCGTCGAGCGAGACGTAGACGCCCTCTTCATGAAGCCGCTCGAGCGTGCCCTCGACGCCGTTCTCGTGAACGAGGTGCCGGACGTCGCCGAGCTCGATACCCGCGTGTCGCAACAGCGCTCGGTAGGGGCTTCGCGGGTGTCCGTATACGGCTCGCTCCAAGATGACGAGCAGCGCTCGCTCACGCGTTCGCAGGAGCTCGTCAACCTGCCGTCGGCATTCCTCCGAGGTAAGGGTGTGCCGGAGGTATGCCCGCAGGCCGAGCGCGTATCGCGCGAAGGCCCTGACGTCAGCCAGCACTGCGGCGATCCTCGGAGGACTCCAGCTTGACCGCCCGCACCGCGACGAAGTGACCCGTCAGGAAGCGAGTCGGCCAGTCGGAGAGTTGCTCGAACGACGTCAGCGCCCGTAGGAATCGCGCGTGCCAGCGCGCTTGCGCCCGCCGCTCGAGCTGTTTCGCGACGAGGACGGCCAGCACGCGCGGAACGTGCACGACGGCCGCAGTGTCGACAACGGCGAACCCGAGCTCTGGCAGCAGCCGCCGCAGCCGTCGGATCCCGAGGGTCGAGCCGACGTAGTACGGCAGCAGCCCGGCCCGGGAGCTCGCGCGACCGACTCTCGCCCACGCGCGGTTCAAAGCACGGCGGGGGAGCGCTTTGGTGACGGCGAGGACCGGATGCAACGGGTTGTCGAGCGTGAGCACGAGCGTCCCGCCCGGCCGGAGCACGCGATGTAGCTCGCGAAGGGCGCGGACGATCTCGTCCCGGGAGTCGAAGTGGTCGAGCGTCGAGTTCGATACGACCGCGTCGAACTCGTCGTCCGCGAAGGGCAGGGCCAGAACGTCTGCTTTGCACGCGACGAGCCCCGGATGCCGCGAGCGCGCCGCCGCGACGATGGCTGACGACGCGTCGATGCCCACGACCCGCTCGGCGTGGACGGCAAGGGTCTCGTAGAGTCCGGCGCTCACCGCCTCGTCGAAGAGATCCGTCTTGAGCACCGACCCGAGGCCGGCCGGCAGCCAGCGCTCGAGCAGCGCACTGTTGACCGAGTCGCTGTGGCGGCGCCAGAGCGTCTGGGGGTGCGACTCGAGCCACCGCTCGGCCACGACATCCCAGTACCTTCCGCCGCCGGAGCTCCAGCTCGGATCTTCCCGCTCGCTGCGCGATCTTCTCACCGTCCGTATCTTCGTCGCGAGTTCGGAGTTACCCGCCGTCCAACTCGCTGCCGAGACGCGAGGCGGCGATCAGGTAGGTGAAGCGGACGCGGAGCGTGAGCCGCGCGAGAGGCCCCGAGCGCTCGAGCGCTTTGGCGACCGCGACGAGCGGGCGGGGCAGGGCAACGGTCTGCGGGACGAAGAACGGGCGCAGCGAGACCCGGCTAAAACCCGCCGCCCGCAGATCGGCGACGACGTCGTCGAGCCGATACTGCCGCGGGTTAAGGTCGAAGACGAGCTTGTTCTCGGTAAATCCCGCGACGTGCCGGAAGAACTCGCGTCGGTCGCGCGCGTAGTAGATCGCACGGAAGACGGTCGTCGCCGCCACGGGAGCGGGCGGTCCGTAGTCGTTGAGGTCGCCCACCTCGATCGCGGCTCTACCGCCGAGCCGCCTTTGCGCCTCGACGACCATCTCGGGCGTCGCGTCGACCCCGCGGTAGCGGAGTCCGCGGTCGAGGAGGAGCTCGCCGAGGCCCGCGTCGCCGCACGCGAGGTCGAGAACCTCGTCGCCTGCCTGGAGACGCGGCCCGAGCCTCACGATGAGATCCGCGCGGTGGGAGAGGTAGGCCGCAGCATCTGCGTAGGCACGGTTCGTCCACTCCTCCGCCTGGCGTGCGTACTGGTCGCTTTTCGCCGTCACAGCGCGAGCAGCCGCTCCGGGTGTTTGCGAACAAACCGCGCCATCCCCCGGAGGTGCCAGAGCGTGTGCCGAGAGAGGAAGCTGCGGTCGATCACCGCTGCGTAGTCGTGCGTGACGCCGGCGTCAGGGACGTACCAGCGCTCCCAGCCCGCCCGCATCGCGCGGTAGCAGAGGTCGATGTCCTCGCAGTAGTGCCGATAGCCGGCGTCCCAACCTCCGATCTCGTCCAGCATCGCCCGCCGCATGAGGAGGAACGCGCCGAGCATCCAGTCGGCCTGCGCAGGCTCCGTCGGACGCTGGTCGAGGTGGTAATGGTCGCGCTGCGTCTCGTACGGAGGCCTCGGGCGGCGGAGCGGCGTCCGACGGACGAGCGTGCCGCCGACGGTCGGGAAGCGCCTCCGCGAGGGCTGCCAGGTTCCGTCGGGCCAGCGCATCTGCGGTCCCGCGATCCCGCAGCGAGCGTGGGCGTCCGCAAATGCGACGAGGGCCGCGACTGCGCCGGACTCCGCGATCGCGTCCGGGTTGGCGGTGAGCACGTACTCGCCCGAGGTCGCGGCGATGCCGAGATTGACGTTGGCGGCCAGGGTGAGGGGCCGTGGGTTCTCGAGCGTCCGAACGCCCTCCGGGACGGCGCCGATCGACTCGGGCACGTTGGCGATCACGAGCGTCTCGTCCACCTGCGAAGTGAGCGCCGGCAGCGTGCGCCGAAGCTCGGCGGCGTGCCCGTGCGAGACGACGACGGCAGAGACCTTCACGAGCCGAGTATCTCCTGGTAGACGGCGAGCGTACGCTCGGCGGTAGCGCGCCAGCTGAACGCGCGCGCGCGCTCGAGGCCGGCCGCGACGAGACGGTCGCGCTCCGCGAGCGCTTGCCGGATCCCGTCCGCGAGCCGATCCTCGGGGACGAAGACGGCCGCTGCGCCGGCGACCTCCTCGAGGGCGGGCTCGTGCGCCGCGACCACCGGCGTCCCGGACGCCATCGCCTCGAGCACGGGCAAGCCGAACCCCTCGTAGCGCGACGCCTGGACGAGACACGCAGCTCCGCGATAGAGCTCGGCGAGCCGCTCGGCGTCCACGTAGCCCTCGACCCGCGCGCCGCGCGCGCGGAGCTCCGCGGCGAGCGAGGGATCCTTCTCGGGCCCGGCGACGACGAGCGGGAGGCCGACCGCGTCAGCCGCCTCGAGGGCCGCGAGCTGGTTCTTCCGTGTCTGGATGGCCCCCACCGCGAGGACGTAATCGTGCGCGCCGTCGCCGGGCGAGAAGGCCGGATCCACGCCGTTCGGGGTCACGACGATCTGCTCGAGCGGCAGACCGTAGAGCTCGACGAGGTCACGCTTCGTGCGCTCGGAGACGGTCAGGACACGCGCAGCTCGCCGGATCGCCCGCGGGACGACTCGACGGAAGACGAGCCGGTCCTTGCGGCTCATGAGCTCGGGATCACGCGCGAACGAGACATCGTGCACGGTGACGACGCATGGACACGGAGGCCGAAGCGGCAACGCGTACTGCGTGTGGCAGAGGTCGGCTCGCACGCGCGCCAGAGCACGCGGGAGCGAGAAGGCCATCCGCAGCTCCTGCGAGCGCACGCGGAGCTCGACCGGCTCGACGCCCTCCGGCACGAGGTCGGGACGCCGGGTGACGGCGGCGAGCCGGACTCCCGCTTGCTCCCCGAGCGGCGCCAGCTCGCGGAGCAGGTTGCGTACGTACGTCTCGTCTCCTGTGCGCTGCCGTCCGAGCACGTCGGCATCGACCACGACGAGCTTCATGCGAGCTCCCGCCAGAGTGCCTCGACGGCGTCGGCCGCCCGACCCCAGGTGAACTCGCTCGCGCGGGCGAGCCCGCGGGGCACGAGCTCGTCGCGACGCGCCTGCGCCTCGGCGATGCCGTCCGCGATCGAAGCCGGATCGAGCGGGTCGGCGAGCACGGCGGCACCGCCCGCGACCTCCTCCATCGCGGTTCCGCGCGAGGTGACGACAGGCGTTGCGCAGGCCATCGCTTCGAGCACGGGAAGCCCGAAGCCCTCGTACAGCGACGGGTAGAGAACGCAGCGGGCTCCGCGATACAGGGCCGCGAGCTCCGCGTCGGGGATCTCGCCCACCCGGCCGGGAACCTCCACACCACCCCAGCCGCGGGCGCCGACGACCCGGAGCTCGACCCCGGCGAGCTGCGCCGCCTCCACGACGCGGCCGAGGTTCTTCCGCGGCTCGAGCGTCGCCACAGCGAGCACGTAGTCCCCCGTGGTCGCGTGTCCGTCGGGCGCGAAGATCGCGTCCACGCCGTTCGGCACCACCCGCACGCGCTCCGTGGGAACGCCGACGAGAGCGACGACCTCGTCTCTCGTGAACTCGGACACCGCGACGACAACGTCTGCAGCCCTCAGGACCTTTCGCAGGCCGATCTTCCCGTAGAGACGATGCCACTGCGGGAACGCATCCGGAAAGCGAAGGATCGCCAGGTCGTGGACCGTGAGAACGGTCGGGATGCGCGGCCGGGGCGGGCCTCGAAACGTCGTGCAGTGGAGGACGTCGAGGCGACGCGCGCGGCGCGCGAGGCCGACCGGATACCAGAGCGCGTCGCGGACGACGCTCGAGAGCCTGCTTGGACCGGCGAAGGAGAGGAGCTGGAGCTCGAGATCGGGCCGGTCGCGGAGCGCTCCGAGCAAGCCGCGAACGTGACGTGCGGTGCCGGCACGCGTCTGGATCAGCGGCGAAGTGTCGACTCCGACTCTCATGCCACCTCCACGCGTGCAGCAGCGCGCACTGCAGCGCGCGGCGTCTCGTAGATGAATAGCGAGACCGCCTCGTCTTCGTCACACCAGCGGTGGTCATCGTGCTCGGCATCGAGGGTGGGCTCCCACATCGCCGGCGCCTCGGCCACGAACGCATGGACCGTGATCGTCACGACGCCGGGTGCGTACCGGGCACGAACCTCGGGGGGGTCGTCGAGAAGTGAATACGAGAGCCCGACCGCAAGCTCGAGGACATCCGCGTCCAGACCCGTCTCCTCGCGGAGCTCGCGCCGCGCCGCCTCCGCCGGTGTCTCTCCGGGCTCCACCCCTCCGGCGACGGGACTCCAGTATCCGAGCCGCTCGGGAACCCGCCGAAGCACGAGACACCGGTCGCTGCGCCGCACCACCACGATGACCTCGATCGGCCCTCTCACCGCGCCGCCTCCTCGTAGCCGCGGAGGAACGTCTTACCGACCGCGCGCCAGGTGAACCCCCTCGAGTGCTCGAGGCCTGCCGCGCGGAGACGCTCCCGGTCGCCGATAGCCCGCTCGATGGCCGACGCGACGGCCGCGGGATCCTCCGGATCCGCTCGCACGGCCGCGTCCCCGCTTGCCTCGTCGAGCGAAGGATGCGCCGACGCGACGACCGGGCAGCCGCACACCATCGCCTCGATGACAGGGA
>Ga0247727_10009375_pt1 | contig 17779 bp, 12 predicted proteins | sample WisWelCaveWW1625_FD_202498 | JGI IMG/M metagenome (GOLD analysis project Ga0247727, IMG submission 202498) | Biofilm microbial communities from Wishing Well Cave, Virginia, United States - WW16-25 | ecosystem: Environmental > Aquatic > Deep subsurface > Groundwater > Cave microbial mat | place...
CACACATCAGCAAGAGACAAGTAACTATCCAAACGAAACAATGCCATGTGCGCATCTTACTTACTATTATATCATTATATCTGTAAAGCCTAAGTGGTCATTCTTCGGGCCGCCGAACAACTGATTGTATGTTATCATACGCAATAAGGCGCGTATTGGACGTGTTATACGGCGGGGTACGGAATAATACGCTATGGGAGGACGTATGCCGCCTAGCTCCGATAAGACCGCGTGGGACCGAATTCGCGAAACGGCCCGTCTGAAGCACCCAGCCATCGGACTGAAGAAGCCTATGTTCACTGGATTCGACGATTCTGGCTTTACTGGAATAAACAAAATGTGAAAACATTGAATGTTGATCACATTCGTGGATTTCTGAGTCATCTGGCAAGTGAATTAAACGTTGCCGCATCAACCCAAAACCAGGCCTTTTGCGCAATCCTCTTCCTGTATCGCGATGTTTTAAAGCAGGAGCTTCCCAATATCGATGGGGTCGAACGAGCCAACAGGAAAGTGAAGCTTCCAGTTGTCTTCACTCACCAGGAAGCTCAAACCATCTTGAACCATCTAAGCAAGAACCATCGTATCATGGCAGGATTGCTTTACGGGGCAGGCCTGAGACTCATGGAATGCCTTCGACTTCGCGTGAAAGACCTCGATTTTGAGATGCATCAGATCACAGTACGTGACGGAAAAGGAGAATCAGACCGCGTAACCATGCTGCCTGAGTCCCTTATAGATCGACTGAAACAACAGTTGAAACGCGTCCGTCTGATTCATGAAGAAGACCTTAATGACGGATATGGCAAGGTATATTTACCCTATGCCCTGGAGCGAAAGTATACAAATGCAGCCGCATCCTGGGAATGGCAATACGTTTTTCCAGCCTCACGGCGCTCCATCGATCCGGAAACCGGAATGGAAAAACGCCATCACGCATCGCCTGAATCTCTTCAACGCGCAGTCCGAATTGCCGTAAAAAAATCAGGAGTGGTCAAACCCGGAGGATGTCATAGCCTTCGCCACAGTTTCGCTACATACCTGCTTGCAAGCGGATACGATATCCGGACAATCCAGGAACTACTGGGACATAAAGATGTGAGAACTACCATGATCTATACTCACGTCATCCGAAAAGGAGGAAAAGGAATTCGTGGTCCCCTTGACTAATCCAGACGTTCTCGGAAATCTGCAGCATCAGCGACTCGAGCCGCCTTTCCATATGACCGTGTTGCTTCGCAGTTGCAGAGCGGTCCTGTAATCAGAGAATCTCAATCAGTGGTCCTCGGCCTTTCGTTGAATTACGGCAGGATTCGGAAACTCTCAGCCGGAACTACTACGCAATTAGTAGCAATTCGGCTTGCGTTTCCCCGTCAATCATAGCAAAATCAAAGTTTCCATGTTAGTTTCGGGTACCTGTCTATCGGGACGCTATGAGATTCTGTCACTCCTGGGTTCGGGAGGGATGGGATTGGTGTATCAATCGCGGGATTTGCGGCTTGGGCGCGACGTTGCGGTCAAGATTTTACCGCAGCATCTGGCGCAGGATCCGGTTGCTCTGTCGCGATTCGACCGTGAAGCGAGAGCACTTGCTTCGCTTTCACACGCAAACATCCTGGCTATTCACGATTTTCAAACCGATCAGGGAATCTCCTTTGCAGTGATGGAACTGCTGCAGGGTGAAACGCTCAGGCAAAGATTGTCCGGCAAAGTGATGCTGCCCTGGACAGGAGCTTTCCAGATCGGGATTGCAATCGCAGACGGGCTCACCGCAGCGCATTCGCGAGGCGTCGTGCATCGCGATCTGAAACCGGAAAACATTTTCCTGACGACAGACGGAGCCATCAAAATTTTGGATTTTGGGCTGGCCCACGTTGAAGTATCTCCGCAGAAGCCAGGAGAACAAAGCTCGGCGCCAACCCAGGAAACAACGAGTCCGGGAACCGTGGTTGGAACGATGCATTATATGTCGCCGGAACAACTGCGGGGTGTGAACGTGGATGCGAGAACGGATATTTTTGCTTTCGGTTGCATTCTCTACGAGATGTTGACCGGCGCGCGGGCTTTTATAAAAAATACATCTGTGGAAACGGCTGCAGCCATCTTGAAGGAGGAGCCGGCGAATATTCCACTGGTAGATCCGGCAACCCCGGCAGACGCAAAGCAAATCATCGCTCACTGTGTTGAAAAGGATCCTCAGAATCGATTTCAGACTGCGCGCGACCTTTCCTTTGCGCTGAAAGCCATGCTCAATCTTTCCGGCTCCAGCCGAATTGCGAGGGTCAAGTCAAAAAAAAGGCGTTCCGCGCGAAAAGCGATTCAGTCCATCGCGATTTTACCTCTGGAAAACACGGCAGGCAGCAGCACCGAATACCTGAGTGATGGAATCACGGAAAGCCTGATCAACAGTTTGTCTCAGCTGCCAAAACTTCGTGTGATGGCCAGAAGCACGGTTTTTCGATACAAAGGCCAGAGAATCGATCCGTTAAGAATCGGAGAGGAACTGGATGTAGCTGCGGTTCTCACCGGCAGAATCGTTCAAAGGGGAGATGCCTTGATGATTCAGGCGGAGCTGGTGGACGTCAGCGACGGTTCGCAATTATGGGGCGAACACTACACTCGAGGTATGTCCGATATTCTATCTCTGCAGGACGAAATTTCCAGGGAAATCTCGGCTAAATTGCGCGTGCGAATCAGCGGCGAAGTAAAGGACCGCCTCACCAAACGTTATACCGAAAGCACGGAAGCCTATGAGCTTTACATGAAGGGCCGGTATTACTGGAATAGACGGACTGCAGACGGATTGAAAAAAGGAATCGAATTCTTCAATCGCGCAATTGAAACGGATCCATCTTACGCCCTCGCCTATGCCGGAATCGCTGATTCCTACAATTTGCTCAGCGCCTACGGCGCCGTATCTCCGAAAGAATCAGTGCCGATTGCAAAACAGTCTGCGTTAAAGGCGCTCGATCTGGATCCGGAAGTAGCCGAAGGACACGAAGCTCTGGCGCACGTCAAGATGCTGTACGACTGGGATTGGACGGGAGCTGAAAAAGAATTCCGCCGGGCCATTGAATTGAATCCGAATTACGCGCCCGCTCATCAACGATATGCCATACAACTGGCAACCATGGATCGCATACAGGAGGCAACTTCTGAAATCAAACGCGCTTCGCAAATTGATCCACTCTCATTGATCATCAACACGGATACCGCGTTGATTCTGTATTTGCAGGGAAAATACGAACAGTCAATCGAACAATGCTACAAAGCGCTGGAACTTGATCCAAATTTCTCTGTCGCTCAATTTCAGCTTGGTCTCGCGTTCGAACAGCTTCAAAAATATGAAGAAGCCATCGAAGCGTTTGGAAGAGGTGTGAGCCTCTCCGGAGATCGCTCCTTCCTTTCTGCTCCGGCATACACGTATGCGATCTGGGGAAAACTTAAAGAAGCGGAAAAAATGCTGAACGCGGTCATGGAGCTTTCGGAAATTCGATATGTCTCTCCGTATCGAATTGCGATCATCCATACCGGATTGGGCAATAAAGACAAAGCTTTTGAATGGCTCATGAAGGCGTATCAGGAAAAATCAGTTTGGCTCATCCACCTGCATCTCCGGGTCGACCCGCGATTCCGAAGCCTTCACAGCGATCCGCGTTTTACCGAAATCCTCCGACTGATCGGCTTTTAGTTGAGTGCTGAGTACCGAGTTATTAGTGCCGAGTTTAGCGCCGCCACCCGGCACTCATTGCTCAGCACTTTGCACTATACAATTCATCTTTTGTTTCTAATTTTGATTCTTAGATTTTTGCATCCCTGTTTTGCCTGTCTTTTTCTGGATTCTCTCGCGTGATGGTTCGTTTTACTTTCCTGGTAATCGAGTTCTGCAAGCAACTTGTGAAAACTGTTGAGGCGTCCGGCGGAGAGTTCTCCAGCTTCAACAGCGAGGGTGACCGCACAATCAGGCTCGCCCTGGTGGCGACAGTCTCGAAATTTGCAACCCGAAGCAAATGATTCGAGATCGTAGAAGGCCCGTGCCAGACCCTGTTCGCTGTCCCATAATTGGATTTCACGAATGCCCGGAGTATCGATTACGATTCCGCCGATCGGCAAAAGTATCATCTGCCTTGACGTTGTTGTGTGGCGACCACGATCGTCTCCCGTTCGAATCGTCTGAACCTTCAGTATTTCTGTTCCCGCAATGGAGTTGATCAAAGTACTTTTTCCGACTCCGGACGAACCAATAAACGCCGCCGTACTGCCGTGTTGCAGATAATGCCCGATCGATTCCAGTCCGGCTCCTGAAATCGCGCTCACTGTGTGGACCGGCACTGAGGGGGCCACACTTTCTACAGAAGAGCAGTAGCGGGCGGTATCTGAAACCAGGTCCGCTTTATTCAACAACACCACCGGTTTCGCTCCGCTTTCCCACACTGTCGCAAGATAGCGTTCGATGCGTCGCAGGTTAAAATCCTGATTCAGCGATGTGACGATCAGTACCGTTTTGAGATTCGCAGCAAGGATTTGTTCCTCAAAGGATCGTCCTGCAACTTTTCGTGAAAGTGCTGTCTGGCGTGGAAGTATGGAGACGATTGTTGCGCGCTGGTCCCCACGCGGAAATACAACCACCCAGTCTCCAACTGCCGGCAAATCACGGCGACTGCCCGCCAGATAACGGATTCTCCCGGTTACTTCCGACAGATACTCTTCCCGTTCCGTAAGGACACGAAATATGCCGCGATTCTCTTCGGAAATACGGCCGGGTATGCATCCTTCCTGTTGTTCCAGCAAAAAATATTCTTCAAAATGCGAATTCCATCCTAAATCTATGAGACGCACTGTATTCTCCTTGTTCTCAAAATCGGCTTTTACTGCCGGCCCTATCCCCTCGAGAGAAAAATCAAGAGCCGGCCCAGAGGCGACTCTCCCAAAGCCCGGTAGAAATCCATTTGTAGCGCCCACTTCCCGTGGGCCGAGCTCGAGCTCAGGAGCCCGCCGGAGGCGGGCGTTACAAAAGGCAAAAGAGATTTTCCCAGGGGATTTTCTTAGTAGGTTAGAAACAGAAGATAGATACGGACTGGATTACAAGAGGGAAATCGAGGCAGACCTATCCCCTGTTTGAACAAGGACAAACACAGGCGCCTCCAAAAGTTTCAGTCACCGGTCTGCTGACCGGTGCTGACATTATTATAAATATGCTTTGCGCTAAAAGTACAGAGGAATTTGATAGAATCAAAGCTTCAATGAAAGACCTGATCGAAAAATTGCTTCGGGAAGTCGGGGAAGATCCGAAACGCGAAGGGCTGCTGAAAACACCGGAACGGGTTGCAAAGGCGCTGCGTTTCTTCACGAAAGGATATGGCGAGGATCCGCATGAGCTCCTGAACAACGCATTGTTTGTGGAAAACTACGACGAAATGGTTATCGTTAAGAATATTGACATCTACAGTCTTTGCGAGCATCACATGCTTCCTTTTTTCGGGAAATGCCATGTGGCTTATGTTCCACATGGAAAAATTGTGGGACTCAGCAAGATCGTTCGTCTTGTCGAAATGTTCAGTCGCCGTCTTCAGGTTCAGGAGCGTCTCACTTCTCAGATTGCAGATATGATTTACGACACGCTGAAACCGCACGGCGTCGGGGTCGTCATAGAAGCCGCGCATTTATGCATGATGATGAGAGGCGTTGAAAAGCAGAATTCAGTAGCGATCACGTCATCAATGCTGGGCACTTTCAGATCAAGAGTTGAGACGCGGATGGAGTTTATGGAACTGATCAAAGGCAAATTGTCTGTTTAGTACGGATTGAATCCTGATGGATCCACAGGGGCAGCCGAATAATGATCTGTATGAGCCCTATTCCCGTTTGATCCCGATCCACTATAAAGGCAAAGAGTACATGGTGCCCGAAAACAACACTTTGTTGCGCGCGTTGCAGTACTTGAATTCAGAAGTAGCGTATGGTAATTTTTGCTGGAACGGCGACTGCAGAAATTGCCAGATTATTATCCGCCGGGATTCATCAAGTCAGGAGGTGACAGCCCTCGGTTGTCTGACAAAAGTGGTCCCCGGTTTGCAGATTATCAAATTACCATTGGGTATTTCGATTGAGCCATCCTGGTAAAATTTACTATGCCTGAAAGAAAGATTTTGAGTACACTCATCCGGCACATCCCGCTGGAACCGGCATTCTGTATTGAATCCGGCACTTCCGCCGGCGCAGTCATTGAGCAGATGAAAACAAAGCACTCGAGTTGTGTTTTGATCTGCAGGGAAGAAAGGTGCGTCGGAATTTTTACTGAGAGAGATTACGTCAACAAGGTCCTCGCAAGAGATGTGAATTGGGATAGTCCGGTGGATGAATTCATGAGTAAAGAGCCGAAGACGTTGTCCCTGGACGCTACAATCGGCTCGGCCGTATCGTTGATGAACGAGTTTGGTTTTCGTAATATACCGCTTGTCGATCGCGAAGGAAAATGTGTGGGATTGCTGCAAATCCGCAATATCATTCATTTTCTCTCAGAGCTTTATCCAGAGGAAGTTTTGAACGTGTCGTCCCGGCCTGAATCGTTCAGGCAGACTCACGGTGCATAGAAAAATCGCTATACTAATACTTAGAGACTCTCGTGTCTTCGCTAAGTTCCAACAGTCCGGCGGATGAACACGCGAGAATCAGCATTTATAGGGAGTTGGAACAGTATGACCGTTAGAGAACGAAAAGATCTGCAAACGGTAACGATCCGTTTTGCCGGAGATTCCGGTGACGGCATGCAGCTTACCGGTACGCAGTTTACAAATACGTCAGCAGTTTTTGGAAATGATATCAGCACACTCCCGGATTTTCCCGCTGAAATTCGAGCGCCGGCAGGATCGCTTCCCGGCGTGAGCGGCTTTCAGGTCAATTTCAGCAGCCGCGACATTAAGACTCCCGGCGATGAACCGAATGTACTGGTTGCCATGAATCCTGCGGCTTTGAAAGTAAATCTGGCTGACCTGGAGTCCGGCGGAATATTGATCGTCAATTCGGATGCCTTTTCAGAAGGGAACCTGAAAAAAGCCGGGTACGCGAGGAATCCGCTGGAGGATGGAAGCCTTTCCGGATACCGTTTGTTTTCACTACCGATTTCTTCTTTGAACGTCAATGCGCTTTCGGAATGCAAGCTGACCAGAAAAGACGTTGATCGATGCAAGAATTTTTTTGCTCTTGGTTTAATGTACTGGCTTTACGATCGTCCAATGAAGCAAACGATCGATTGGATTGACTCAAAATTCCGCAAGAACCCGGAAGTGGGAAAAGCGAACATGCTGGCGTTGAAAGCCGGCTATTACTACGGGGAAACGACAGAGATGTTTACCGTGCACTACACGGTGCCGAAAGCATCCCTTGCGCCGGGTAAGTACCGCAACATCACCGGAAACGAAGCCACCGCAGTTGGTTTTGTGACGGCGGCCGCGCTGGCAGGAAGGCCTTTGTTTTATGCCAGTTATCCGATTACTCCGGCAAGCGATATTCTTCATGAGCTCTCCCGTCATCAGAATTTTGGCGTCAAGACCATGCAGTGCGAGGATGAAATTGCTGCGATGGCTGCTGCCATCGGCGCTTCATTTGCCGGTAATCTTGGATTAACTGGAACGAGTGGTCCGGGTCTGTGTCTAAAATCGGAAGCCATCAATCTGGCTGTCATGACTGAATTACCGGTAGTCATTGTAGATGTGCAACGCGGTGGCCCCAGCACAGGATTGCCGACCAAAACAGAACAGGCGGATTTGTTGCAAGCCATGTTTGGAAGAAACAGTGAATCTCCCGTTGTTCTGCTTGCTCCGGCTACACCTGCCGATTGTTTTTATATGGCCATTGAAGCATGGCGAATCGCAGTCAAATATATGACTCCGGTGCTGTATCTTTCAGATGGATATCTTGCAAACGGTTCCGAGCCCTGGAAAATTCCAGACGTTGGATCCTTGCCGAAGATTGATGTTCAGTTCAGAACGGATCCGGAAGGATTCTTTCCGTACTCGCGTGATGAAGTGACGCTTTCGCGTCCGTGGGCAATTCCGGGAACACCCGGGTTGGAGCACCGCATCGGTGGGCTTGAAAAGCAACACATCACCGGTAACGTCAGCTACGACCCGGAAAACCATATGAAAATGGTGGAATTGCGCGCGAAAAAAATTGCCGGTATCGCCAATGACATACCGGATCTTCAGGTGACCGGAGAACCGGAAGGCGAAGTCCTTGTTGTGAGCTGGGGCGGAACATACGGCGCAGTTGCTGCGGCCATCGAAGAGCTGCAGTCGCGGAATTTATCAGTTTCTCACATTCATCTTCGATATCTGAATCCCTTTCCAAAGAACCTGAGTGACATTCTGGGTCGTTTCGAGAAAATTCTGGTTCCGGAATTAAATCTGGGCCAGTTGAGCTGGTTATTGCGCGCCAGATTCCTTGTGCCAGCAATCAGCTTCAGCAAAGTCAAGGGAAAACCGTTCAGGATTTCCGAAATCATCGATAGAGTTCTTGAAGTTATAGAGAGTTAACATTATGAGTACAGATACGATTGCGCCGGCCAAATTAACACGAAAGGATTTTGAAACCGATCAGGAAGTGCGTTGGTGTCCCGGATGCGGCGATTATTCCATTCTGGCTCAAACACAAAAAGTTCTTCCCGATCTGGGGGTACCCCGCGAAAAATTTGTCATGGTATCCGGCATCGGCTGTTCGAGCCGGTTTCCATATTACGTGAATGCCTACGGTCTTCACAGCATCCACGGTCGCGCGCCCGCGATTGCATCGGGAGTCAAGCTCAGCAATCCCGATCTTTTTGTATGGGTAATCACCGGCGATGGCGACGGACTCAGCATCGGCGGAAACCATCTGGTTCATTGCATGAGACGCAACATTGATCTCAAGATCATACTTTTCAACAACCGTATCTACGGATTAACAAAAGGGCAGTATTCGCCCACTTCTGAATTCGGCAAGAAAACAAAGTCGACTCCTATGGGATCGATCGATTATCCGCTAAATCCGATTCATATCGCTCTGGCAGCCGAAGCAACGTTTGTTGCGCGATCAATGGATGTGGACACAAAACACCTTGTTGAAATGATGAACCGGGCCGCCAAACACAAAGGCGCTGCTTTTGTAGAAGTGTTTCAGAACTGCAACATTTTTAATGATGGTGCGTTTCGCAATTTTGCGGATCGCGAAGTGCGCGATGACCGGATGATCGCCATCGAACACGGCAAACCGCTGATTTTCGGAAAAGATCGCGATAAGGGTCTGGTGTTGAAAGGCACAAACCTGGAAGTAGTAAAGCTTGGAAACGGCGTCAGCGAATCCGATCTTCTTGTGTATAACGAAGAGGATCCCAATCCAACGCTGGCGTATCTGTTATCCGGAATGAGTTATCCGGATTTTCCGGTTCCCGTTGGCGTATTCCGGAATTTGCGCAAGCCGACTTATGATGAGTTATTGACCGGACAACTCGAACGATCGGTGCAAAATTTCGGCAAAGGCGATCTGGAGAAGCTTTTTAATTCGGGTGACACCTGGGTGGTTGAATGAAATGTCCTGCCTGCGGGCTTGACAATTTGGCCGGTTCCGACCGTTGCGAAGGATGTCTTGAATCGCTCAGAGATCTTGACATACCTCAGCCCACAGAAGGTCTCCAGGCACATATCATGCTCGATCCGGTGAAGGATTTGACCGTTCTCAATCCGGTTTCGGTAAGCTCCAACGATCCCGTTTCCAGGGCCATTGATCTAATGCGCGACCGCCGCGCGGGATGCGTTCTTGTGATCGATGAGAATCGCCTGACCGGAATTCTATCCGAGGTCGATTTGCTGTTCCGGATGCCGGCTGGAGGCCCGGTTGACGGTAAAGTCTCCGAGCTAATGACTCCGAATCCTGAGACCATCGAAGAAGATACGACCATTGCGTATGCCCTTCATATGATGTCCATAGGAGGCTACAGACATCTCCCGGTGATTCGTCAGGACCAGTCCATTGGCATTGTCTCCATCAAAGACCTGATGCGATATCTTGGGCGGCATCTGCTATAATAAGTCGGGCATAATTCTGTTCAGTCATCGAAGAGTATCCACTTGACGAATCCTTCAACCGACCCGTTAATCGGCTCAACAGTCCGCGAATACGAAATCCTGGACTTAATACATAAGGATAGCTTTGGATCCGTCTACCTGGCGCGTCATGTTCTCCTGGACGAAGAACGCGCAATTACAATGATTCGTACCGAGCTGGCCAACGATCAGCAGTATCGCGACCGCTTCATTCGACAGGCCAAAGTTTTTACCAAGCTCCGTCACAGAAATCTGGTCCAACTTTTTGAGTTCGGCACGCTCGATGAAAAGACCTTTTTTATGGTTTTTGAATTAATTCGCGGCGAAACCGTCCTTCAACGAATCCGTAGACTGGGAAAAATCCCCCCGGCAGATTCGATCCGTATCCTTCGTGAAGCATCTCTGGGGCTCCAGATGGCCCATCAGCAAAAGATCGTCCATCAGAATATTTCTGCCGATAGTTTGATCCTGGTTCAATCGGAAACAGGTGAAGAAATTACCAAAGTTGTCGATTTTGGTTTGGCCAGACCGACGATTGAAGAAACAACAAAATATAGAATTGATACAACAGCAGTTGCAAAACTTGAATACGCCGGAACTGAAGTATTCGCCTCGGGAATGCAGGTGGACCATCGTCTTGATATTTATTCACTTGGCGTAGTTCTCTACTATATGCTCGCGGGGCGATTGCCTTTCACAGCTTCGTCACCGGCGAATTATATGATGAAGCATCTTCATGACATGCCGGAACCGATTAACGATGTTCATCCGTTGTTGAGCCGCATTGTGTTGAAGGCAATGTCGAAAAACAGAGACGACCGGCACTCTTCGATGGAGCAATTCATAGCGGATCTGGATCGTATTCCTGCAGGAGACTCAGTCGCTACAACACAAATCACAGGTCCCGGCGCAGATCTTACAAAAGATCTTCAGCCGGGAGTTATTTATGCCCGCCGTTACCGCATCGATAGCAGGATCGGTAAGGGCGGAATGGGTACCGTTTACAAGGCGGTGGATAACATACTGGACGTGGCCGTTGCTTTGAAGACAATCAATCGCGACATCACCGATAACGAACGGACTGTTCAGCGCCTGAAACGGGAGGTGATTCTTGCGCGAAAAGTGGCGCATCCCAATGCCTGCCGAATTTATGATATCGGTGAAACGGACGGCACGCATTACGTATCCATGGAGTATGTCGAGGGCCGCACTCTTGCAGATATCCTTCAAGACCAGGGGCGCCTGACGCCGGAAGAAGGAATTCCGGTACTCAGGCAGTTACTGTCTGCGCTTCAGGAAGCCCATCGTGTCGGAATCATTCATCGCGATTTGAAACCGCAAAATATCATGGTGGACATCAGTGATAGAGCTTTTATCATGGATTTCGGAATCTCCGTGTCCGAAGAAGTAAACCGTCTTACCGAAACCGGAATGATGATCGGTACACCACGATATATGGCGCCGGAACAATTCGGGAACCGGAGTGTCGACCAGCGTTCGGATATTTATGCAATGGGCATCATTATGTTTGAAATGTTTACGGGCCGCTTGCCGTTTGACGCGAATACACCGGCTTCGGTTATGTTTGCGCACCTGCATGGAACTCTATTGAAACCTACTCAGGTAGTGAATACGATTCCCTCCGATCTCGAAGCGATCATTTTGAAAGCCATGGAGAAGGAACCGCAGAGCCGTTATCAAACGATCACTGAAGTGTTGCGCGATCTTGCGACGATCGATACAGGAAAATTGTCGACCGCTTCTAAAACCGTTGTGCTTACACCCAAAAAGGCGACGCCGTCTGAAGCTGTGGAACAGCCGACGATTCCGGCAGACAGGTCGCTTCCGAAGTCAGTATGGGGCGTCATTGCAACTGTCATCGTTATCGGCATTGGCGTCTTTGCGTTTTTAGCAACCAGGAGTAGTGAAAATAAATCTCCAACAGCAGGGACAGAAACGCAGGCAGTCGTTGAACCGGCCGGACCCCCGATAACCGTTGAGCCGAAGCCGTCAATTCCCGTGACTACCACGCCGCCGGCGCCGGTGATGCGAAGTGTTCGACTCGAAACCAGTCCTGCCGGCGCGGAAATCTTTGTTGACGGCAAAACCACAGGCAAGTCAACGCCTTCCAGCGTTTCCGTTGCGTCCGACGCGGAAATGAAAGTAGAGTTACGATTCTCCGGGTATGAGTCGTCATCGATCACTATTGATAATGCATCGCCTGAAACAATTTCTACAGTATTAAAACAGCTTGTAACTCAGGGGACCATCATTTACGAAGGCGCGTACCCGGTTGCCGTTTACAACGGAAATGCTCTCCTCATGAATACGGCTCAAACAAAATCTATTCAGTTGAAGGAAGGCAAATACACTCTCACACTCATCAGCAGCGAGAGGGCCCTGATCCGGCAAACGCAGACAATTGAGTTGAAGGCAGGAACAACCGTTCCACTGACTATACCTCCGATGGCAAGCCTTTCCATTCTGGCTCAGCCGAGCCGTTGCAAAATCACCATCGACGGAGTTTATAAGGATGAACCGCCGGTGACAAATCTTCCCATCCAGGCGGGAAGCCATGAGGTCCTGATCGAGTGGCCCGGACTGGATGAAAATAAAACAGTAAGTGTTGATCTCACGGAAAACCAGAAGAAGCGAATGTTCGCCACGAAAGACTCCGTTGAAATCGTAGAAGAACCGTAGCCACGTTGAAATTTCAGATTTCAGAATGTAGATTTCAGATTGTTTAGTGGACCGACCGTCAACCCTCACCTCACCGTATTAAGCAAAACATCCCCGACCAGTGGCGGCAGGCGTCCCTGCCTGCCGTTTTTATCATCGAGGAATTTCTCCTGCGGGCATGGAGGCCCGCCCCACTGGACTCTTGTGTCCAATGTGACAAAGGGTGATAAACAACAGTGCGAGTAGGCTCGCCTGGATTTATAATAACGTTCATGAATCGAATCGCTATAGTCGTATTTCTCGTATTTGTATTTTCTGTTTCCCTTCAGGCCGATGATTCGGCAGACTGGCAGAAATCTCTCGCCAAAGCGGAAGCTGCTTTTAATTCAGTCGCGCAGCAGAATTCAATCCCGCTTTTTGAAAAACTCAGTTCTGATATCGAGACCGCGTCCTTGCAACGTCAGTTAAGTGTTGACGAGGGAGCTGTCTGGCACAAATGCCTTGATTATCTTGGACAGGTCCTTTTCAACATGGGGCAGACCGACAAATCCGAAAAAGCATGGGGACAGTTGATTCAACTGAACCCATCCTATCAATTAGATGAAAACTACGTTTCAGGCAAGATGATTGAGTTTTTCAATCGAATCAAAACGCAAAGCCTGGGCGCGGTTTCAATCACAGGTTCTCCGTCAGGCGCTCTGATAAAAGTAGACAACCGTAGCCTTGGAAAAACAGATATACAGATTTTCCTTTCAAAAGGCGAGCACGCTCTTGAAATCAGTAAACCCGGATTCCTGAGTCAACAGCGAAAGATCAATGTTACGCAGGGAACCACTCAACGTTTGCAATTCAAGCTGGAAGCGGCTGCGCTTGCATCTAAGGAATACACCGATGCGCTCGCGGAGCTGAGAAACGGAAATCTTTTACAGGCAAGAGCTCTGCTGGACAAAGCGATCTCCGAACAACCGGGCAATCCCATGATTCGATCGGCGTTCGGTGAAGTCCTGTTTTATTCGGGATCTGATGATCTATCGCAATCAGAAACGGAACAGGCTCTGGCTTCTTCCGGAGAATTGACGAATGATGACCGTCTGCTTGTTGAAGCCAGGTACCGGATAGCCACGTATGATTGGCAAGGAGCTGCGGACCGATATCAAAAATTGCAGACATCTCAACCGGGTAACGAGGATTATTCGCAATCACTGGCAATGGTACTGCTGGTTTCAGGAAAAATTCAGGCGGCTCAATTGATTCTTGATCAACATTCCGGCCCTCGTTTTGATTTGTTGAAAGCCCGAATGCATCGCACGATGGGCGGATTCGAAAAGCAAATGCAACACGCTTCTGCAGCAGGAGCAGGGCAAAATCATTTGTCGGCCGAGTCAAAGCTCTTAGAGGCGGATGCTTTGATCCGGTTGAACCGGTTTACCGAAGTACTTCCAGTGCTGCAGGCGGCAAAAACGATCTATGAATCCGCACAGGATACTAACGGTGGAGCGCGCGTGCAGGCTATCGAAGGGAAGCTTCATATGGCTCAAAAGGAATACCCGCAGGCGGAACAGAATTATCAATCGGCAATCGCTGTTTTTCGCGATCAAAACAGCAGGATTTTGCTGGCCGAAACGCTTTTTTACTACGGAAAACTGCTGGGTCTGCAAAACCGGAACGAAGAGGCAGGGAAAAAGTTTGAAGAGTCTCTAACTTTGAGTGAGAAAACAAATGATGTGTCGCTTCGTGCCGAAATCCTGGTCGTATTATCGAACTACCAAACGGATATACGCAGCAGCATTCAACGTTGCGACGAGGCATTGGCGCTTTACCGTGGAGTGGAAAACAAACGGGCTATTGCCGAAGTTTCCGTTCGTCTTGGCGATCTTTATGTGGAGCAATTGAACAGGGGTCCTGCAAAATCCCGTTATGAGGAAGCAATTGCTCTCGCCCGGGAACTTTCCGATCCGAAACTTTTGATTCAAGCATCAAACGGGCTGGGCGAAATTCTTTTGCAGGAAAAAGACATGGTTGCTTCGAAAGCAAAATTTGAAGAAGCCGCGTCCTCCGCAAAGGATCGTAATGATGAGGCCAATCTGGGGAGATCCCTTGCAGGCCTGGCCGAAATCATGTTGAGCGAAAAGGATTATGAGAAAGCTAAAACGAATCTTGAGGAGGCTCTTGCCCTGTTTCGGAAAATCGGAGACGGAAAATGGACGGCCAGAGTATTGATGAAGCAAGGGATTCTTTTACGGGACCAGCTCGATTTAAACGGATCGCGTGAAAAATTTGTTGAATCGCTCGATCTGTTCCGGAAGTCCGGTAACGTGCGGGAAACCGCCGCCGTGCAAAGTCTTCTGGATCAGATGTTGGGTCAGAAGAGGACTGTGATGATTTCGCTGCTCATGCAGGGCTACGATTTGTTGAATGCTCAAAATTACGAGGGGGCCGAATCGAAGTATCAGGAAGCGCTCGTTCTGGCCCGCGAAATGGGTGATAAAAGCAATCAAGTCGGCGCTCTGGTTAATCTGGGATTTTTGTTGAGCGCGAGAAACAATGCCGTGCAAGGAATAAAGTTCTGGGAAGAGGGATTGGTTCTTGCGCGTGAAATTCAAGATGGAAAAAACGAATCCTTACTGTTGTATAACCTCTCGGTCGCGGCTTACAACGCCGGCGATGAAACAAAAGCCCAAAAGTTATATGACGAATCGATCTCCATATCCGGCCGGATCGGCGAACCTGCCCGCCAGCGCCCATGGTAATGGATCCCGGATTTCCCGTTCAGGGCTTCATCCATGGTTCCGGGTCGCAACCGAGCGCATCGGCCAGTCGATTGATGTAGTTGAAGTAGCTAATCACCTGGACCGCATCCAGAATCTCTTTGTCCGATAATCCGGCATCTCTGAGCGCGTCCAGATCCCCAGATTCCATTTTCCACGGTGTCACTGTCAGCCTGTGCGCAAAATCACAAAGCGCCCTCTCTCGTACGGACAGATCCGCCGTACGATAATCCTGCTTGAGCTGTTCTACCGCAACATCATTGTGGTTAATTTGACGGAGATCCTCCCCGTGAGATTCCGTTCAATAGAAGCAATGATTCACCTGTGACACGACCGTCGCCAGCATTTCGCGTTCCGCACGGCTAAGTTCCGATGGACCAGATGGACCATGCATGATCCATTTATAAAACTCGATGCTTGCGTGTAACGATTTCGGGTTCAAGCTCTGAATACGCAATACCTGCGCAATGTATCCGGCGCGCTTCATCGCCGCATCGTATTCTTCTTTCAATTCACCCTTCGCTTCTTCCGGTTGTATAATATCGATCCAGGCCATCCTTCCCTCCTGACAATTTTTTCAAGCATAAACAATACCATCAGTTAAAGCGGTTCAATTGGAGATCCAAAACAAACAACCAGCAACGCTGAACGGCAGGGGGGAAACAGCGACTGTTTCCGAACAGCCGCCACTCGGCACCCATGACTCATGGCTCAGCACTTGACATAACCAGTCGACCAACGTAATAACCGTCAAAAATGCAGAATTAGAGTATGCACGCTGGAAATTTGCAATCGTTGGTACAATGACAATCATGTGCAATGAATAAAGCAACTGTGGTGGTAAATAGATTTCCCAAAATTCCGTTGTTGTTTGGAGGAATTGTTCTTTTTTCGCTGGTCATCCGCATCTGGTTTATCGGTTCCGTTGTGGACCGTGACTGGCCCTTTTCGGTTTTCTATTACGGCGATTCACAACATTACCATCTGTACGCTGTGCAACTGGTGAAGGGGCAGCTTTATGATGACGGAATTCCATTTCATCCTCCGCTCTATGCCTGGTTCTTGAGCGCGATATATCGAATTAGCGGTATTCCTGTTGACTCAGGATATCCATACAAACTGTGGATGGCTGTTATAAATGCTTTAACTGTTGGCGTGACATGGTACTGGTGGAGAAAAATTCTGGGAGAAAGATGGAGCGCGATCGGCGCTGCAATTTTATGTTTCCATTTCGGATGGCTCCTGTTCTCAGCAACCTTCAATAACGAAGTGCTGTACTGTTTGTTTCTTTCAGTAACTGCCGGCATCGTGTATGTAAGAAAAGAATGTTTGCGTTTTCGAGATGCCGTCGCGCTCGGCGTTTTAATGGGGCTTGCTTCACTCACACGAGGCGAGCACTTGAGCCTCTGGCCGTTTTTGCTTATGTATTTTTGGTTGTTTAGAGACCGTAACCAGAATGCCCGATTTCATTTGCTGAGATGGGCAACGGCCGCGGTAATCTCACTTGTAATTTTGATTCCCACAACCGTTCGCAACTGGAAAGTACTGAACGAGTACAATGCGCAGACCGCTTCACTGGAGCCTTTACCGCAACTGGTTCCGGTCACGGCATACGGGCCTGTAAATTTTGCGCTCGCGAACAGTGAAAAGGCTGATGGCGGATTCAGTCCGGATCTCATTAATAAACCGGGTGGGGGCAGTGGAATCAATCTGGAAAATCAAGAGCACCGGCAACTCTATATTCACGGTTACACGGTTGGATTCCAGTGGATGCTGCAGAATCCGCGGGCATCCATTCGATTGATGACCCTGAAATTCAATCGCTGGCTGGATGGTTTTCGAGTCGGTCTTGGATTGTCGAATTTTCCCGGCGGGCTTTCAGGACAACGGGCGCCGGTAGACGTCTTTGTGCCGGATCGATCACTGTTGAAATGGCCGCTGACGGTTCTTATGCTTGCCGGTATCCTGCTTTCATGCAGGAAAGAGTTTCGTTCCTACCTGTTGTTCAGCCTGATCCTGTTCCATCGAATGATCGTCACCTTGCTGTTTTTCGGATACGCCCGCGGGCTGATCGTCATGCTGCCGGTTGTAGTGCCGTTGCTGCTTTTGCCGTTCATCGCTTTAACCGGAAAATGGCCGGTCCTCGAAAGGGCTGCAGGCATTCTAACTCTGATCCTGGTGATTGGTTTGACCGCACAAACGATCGGTATCGTCACTGTTCAGCCACGGAATTTTGTTGCTTCCGGCTCTTCC